>Ga0335072_10000117_pt1 | contig 163035 bp, 140 predicted proteins | sample Lox_Sample_21_FD_206725 | JGI IMG/M metagenome (GOLD analysis project Ga0335072, IMG submission 206725) | Soil microbial communities from Loxahatchee National Wildlife Refuge, Florida, United States - Lox_Sample_2.1 | ecosystem: Environmental > Terrestrial > Soil > Wetlands | place: USA...
GAATACCGGGTATGGTTTAATTGGAGCGTATGCCCTGGTGTACACCGGCAGCGCGGTGGCTACTGGATTCTACTGGCATAAACAATATCAATTCCTGACCATGGTACGAGGCTGCCTCGTGTCAGCGATCAGCTGGAAGACCGCCAACCTCAATATTCTAGCTGTTGGCGATCCAAAGGCAGCTGTGACTCTCATGAGCACGGATGTCGAGCGCATTACAGAAGGTCTACGCCCATTGCATGACTTCTGGGCAAGCATCATTCAGATCGGTATTTCGCTCTACCTTCTCCGGCAACAAATGAGAGTGGCTTGTGTCGCCCCAATTATTGTATGCCTTCTTTGCGGGGCCAGCACTGCTTGGGTGAGCGGCTCGTCGAATAAAAGACAGGTGAAATGGATGGAAGCGGTCCAAAATAGAATTGGTATCACCTCCGCTGTGCTATCGTCTATGAAAGGTGTGAAGATGCGAGGGTTGATCGATGTCTTGACGAAAACGATCCATGATGCCAGACGGTGGGAGATCAAGTACGCGAACCGCTGGAGGTCACTCCTGCTTGTAACTGTAGGTTTATCCTTTGTACCCGAATACTTGTCTCCAATATCGACTTTCATGGTCTACATTATACAAGCCCGATCTAGTGGAGAGATCTTTGATGTTTCACGGGCCTTCACGACGCTGTCCTTGCTTTCAATCATGACCCAACCTCTAAATAGCCTACTCCAGTCGGTTCCGGGTCTTGAGGGCGCTGTTGGGTGCTTTGATAGAATTGGACAATTCCTGTCAAGCGAAGAGCAGAAGGACTTCAGAGACGTTAAGAGGTGCGACGTGGATCGAGCAGAGTCTCAGACCTTGTCCCAGACTCTGGTTGATGATTCTGAGGCGATCGAATTGGAAACGCGCATTGCAAGACCTCGAAGCAAGCAGCCTGCCAGTGAGCAACCAATCATCCGAATCACACAGGGCTGCTTCAGCTGGGGTGAGCACAAGGACATTTTGACCGACGTCAACATTACCATTCCTCGCGGTCGCTTGACCTGCATTGTCGGACCAGTGGCAAGTGGCAAATCGACCCTATGTCAGGCACTCCTAGCCGAGACACGCGCTTCAAAAGGTCAAATCGAATTGTTTGCATCATCGAAAGAGATAGCGTTCTGTCATCAGACTGCTCACTTGATCAATGGGACCATTAGAGAAAACATCATTGGCTTTTCGAAACTCGATGAGGCATGGTACGAAACAGTCTTGCGAGTATGTGCTCTGTGGGAAGATGTCTACGCTATGCCGAAGCAGCATGACACAGCTGTTGGTAGTGGTGGTGTCAATCTAAGCGGTGGGCAGCGCCAGAAAGTCGCCATTGCAAGAGCGATATATGCTCGTAAAGAAATCCTGGTCCTGGATGATGTGTTCAGCGGATTCGATGCCGGCAGTGAACAGCATGTCTTTCACAATGTGGTTGGGCCTGATGGCCTCGCTCGGAAACAAGGAATGACAGTCATCTTCGCCACGCATGCCATCAAGTTCTTACCATACGCAGATCACATCATCGCTCTTGGTGTTGACGGGAAAGTCGTGCAGGAAGGCCCTTACGACACCCTTCGAATGCAGCCTGGCTACATTCGAAGCCTAGCAATCGAAGCCCATCCACAAGGCCAAGGCGTTTCTGCGATTGAAGCTCCGATCGAGGCGGAGAGCGTCCAGGTCGCTGATGAAGTTGCTAAACAAGACCTTTCACGTCAGCTGGGTGACTTTGCCGTATATCGCTACTACTTGAGTGCAGCTGGGCTCACATCAACCGTGCTCATGTTGGTCTTTGGTGTAGCAACTTCCACTTTCTTCAATCTTCCAACATTTTGGCTGAAGCTGTGGACAGATGCAAGCTCGAAATTGGGACAGCGTGACGATTACAAGTATCTCGGAGTCTACGGCTTGTTTCAATGTCTTGCTCTTCTCTTCCTAATGCTGCTAGTTCGTCAGATTCTCATCGTTATCGTCACCAAGACTGGCCTAGATCTACATTTGCGCCTTCTGCGGACGGTCGCGAACGCTTCTTTGTTCTTCTTCAGCACCACAGATAGTGGCGCGATCACGAATCGCTTCTCTCAAGATATGCAGCTCATCGATAGGCAGCTGCCACTTGGCATGCTTAACCTAACGTTCTCAGTATTCGTCGCAACTGGCCAGATCATCTTGATCATTGCTTCGGCGCCCTGGATTGGTCTGACCTTTCCGGTCATCTTAGCCCTGCTCTACGCCATTCAAAAGTTCTACCTGAGGACGTCACGCCAGCTGCGGTTCCTGGATCTGGAAGCAAAAAGTCCACTCTATACGAACTTTTTGGAGACGCTAAGTGGACTGGCGACTATCAGAGCCTTTGGCTGGACGAAACCAAATTTGGCCCTCAACTGCAGGTTGTTGGATCTTTCACAGAAGCCGACCTATCTAATGTACATGATTCAACGCTGGCTCACGTTTGTCCTCGACATGATAGTCGCAGTTCTGGCAGTCCTAATTGCCGCTCTCGCCGTCTTGCAAAGAGCGAACAGCGGCTTTGCTGGTGTTGCTCTGACGCAGGTTTTGCTTATAAACCTTACATTACGATTCATCATCATTTCATGGACCGAGGTCGAGACCAGCATTGGATCGGTAAGTAGGATCAAGAACTTCAGCGAGACCACATCTTCGGAGCACAAGCCACTGGAGACGAGCGAGCCCGCTATTGACTGGCCACACAGCGGAAAGGTTGAATTCAAGGCGGTGACTGCTATCTATGAAACAGCGCCAGATGAGCCTGCGCTGCGAAAACTTGACTTGACCATTCAGCCAGGTGAGAGGATTGGGGTGTGGTCGCAGTGGCAGCGGAAAGTCGTCTCTGGTCCTTGCGCTTTTCCGCATGCTCGAAATCCAAAGTGGCTCGCTCAAGATCGATGATCTCGACCTGCAACAGCTTCCGCGGAATACTATTCGCGAGCGAATGAATGTGATACCTCAGGATTCGCTTTTTCTTCCTGGGACAGTCCGCGCGAACCTTGATCCGCGTAGTGAGTGCACGAATTTCGCAATAGTAGAGGCATTAAAGAAGGTCCAGCTATGGTCAATATTCGAAACGAGAGGTGGCCTCGATGCAGACATTGGCAGCGACCTTTTAAGTCATGGTCAAAGGCAACTATTCTCTCTTGCATCTGCAATCCTGAGAAAATCAAAGATTGTGGTCCTCGACGAGGCTACAAGCAAGTGAGTTATCCCCCTTGCCCCTTTGGTATCCAGTGCCTACTACCCGTCATGCTGACAACCCCTTCGTTTTAGTGTCGACCATGAAACAGACGAGCTTATGCAATGCATCATTCGCCGAGAGTTCAGAGGGTGCACGGTTATTGCAGTAGCTCACCGTCTTAACACGATCATGGACTTCGACAGAATCGCCGTACTTGATCATGGCGTGCTTTGTGAACTAGACTCACCTCAAGTTCTTCTGTCAAAGGATTCGAGGTTCAGGAGCATGTGGGGTGAACGAGGGTTAGGCGAGGGAGCATCGAAGGATCTTTAACAAGTAGATTAACGTATGCATCACTTTCATGTCTTAACTAGTGGCTGCCGCAAAGCGGAGGAAGTCTTTCACGGTAGCATAGTCAAGGGCCTTCACGTTTTTTACGAAGACCAGCTTCCGTACAGCAGCTTCGTCGGGAACAAGAAGTCCTTTCTTAAGAGCATCCTCCTTCATCCCTTGGTGGTGAATTCCACACCAGTATCGATCGTTTTAGGGTGCGTAGACAACGGTCCCTTACAGTATATAGCGATCCAACGCTCCGTCTTGATCTTTTATGGTGTCGTCCGTATGCTTATTACGGTCTCGACGACTGTCTTCTTCCCGGTGTACCCCTCTCTTGTAGCCATTCGCTTTAGCGCGAGCGTTCAGCTCCTCTGCAGTCTGTCTTCTTCCCATAACGGTGGCAGTCCGGAGGAAATAGCGCAAGAGGCAGAGCGTAGTCGAAGAGACCGCACACGACGAGTAGAACAAGCACGCCCAGCAGACCCTACTAACATGGCACTCTTGCAGGCAGCGGCAGGGACCGTGGACTCTAAGGAGGAGTAGGAAACCGGTGGTTCCACCATGGCGACACGACAAGAGTCTTGAGAAGGCCACTAAAAATAGAGGGAGGCCCTTTTGGACTTTCGAGCGACGAGCGCGTGGATTGCGAGGCAGGCCCACCAGTCGACTCACCTCCAACTCACCTCCGCTCACCTAGTACTCACCAGTACTCACCCTGAGTGCTGGCAAAAGCGGTGTTGGAGGGGTGAGTGGAAAGTGATTGCAGATTTCTGTACTTTTCCCGCCAAGCTTTTGAATCAGCATATCGGCTCGAGATTGCACCCTCACCGTCCCACGCCTCCACTGGATAACGGTCGAATATCGGGCACTGATACCTTGTCCCACCGTTGCTCGCTGGTTCGTTTACGATTTTGAGATCGACGAACACAATTTCCAAATGGGCATGTGCTGAAATCCGCAATCAGCACAATGCAGTTACGTTATGAGTCATCATTGCAAGAGTGTGCTTTTGTCCACATGTTTCTGCCGTTAGTACCGAATAAAGCCGACCTTCGAAGATGATGGCAATGGTACTCGCTATATGTCGTTTGATACCTCACCCCTGAGACAGACTCTCTCATCGTAACGTGCTGTTCTGTATACCAAAATGATGACTGCAGAGGAAATCTCGGAGTCACCCTCCACTCAACAAATCCACCTCCTTCTTCGAGCGCTGCATACGTACCTCCCCTACTCCTTACCATTGTACCGGCGACTGCAGTTCCATCTAAGACGTCTAAACCCTCCTTTCGCACAGGTCTTTGACGCATTCCCCTCGTCTCACCCGCTGTCCAACGAGCGATTGTCTGCAGAGCAATGGCTGTCGGTAGCGTCGAAGCAAAAGCAAACAACAGAACAAATACCATGGATCTGCTCGCATATCGACCTGTCTGCTGCCGGCCAGACCCAAGTCTGGGTTTTCGCCAATTGGGAACATCCCGAAATTCAGAAGGAAGAACCCACAGCAGAAGGCCTTGAGATGCGTAGGCAACTTCTGCAGGCTCTGTTCGAGAAGATCTATGACCGTGACGTACCCCTGATACCCGTGACAGGACCCAAGGGATGGCTCAAAGTAAAGAAGGTTGGCAGGGAAGACATCCCCTTTTCTCGTACCAGAGTCCTGTTTGGAGCCTTGAATCTGTGCGTACGGTCCCTCATACCACAAGGGTCGGGCGAAAGATTGGACGATGGGACGTTGCATTATCTTTTCCCAGGAGGCAAGGTGATTATAAGAGTCGACGAGCCATACATGAAGTACCTCTTCCCGACAAGGAGCCCCCACCAGTCTTTGGAAGAGCAGAATGGTACAGAATCTCGCATGGCACTGCCTCCCGGCTACAGTTTCGGCCCTGTGCAGTACCAGTATCTATCGATGGTCCTGGATCGGACGAGTATCCCACGTGGGCTGGATACTATGGCGTCTTTTTTCAACATCGGCCTCTTTTACAATCAGGAGCCTACTCCGGTCGGATGGGGATTTCTTGGAAAGGATGCTAGCCTAACAAGCTTGCATACTGAGCCCGAGCATCGCGGGAAGAGCTTGGCGGTCTTGCTTTCGAAGGAGCTCTTCAGGCAGCAGAACGAGCATTTTCGCACGCTGGGAGATGAAGGGAAAGATGACGAGGTATTCTGGGCGCACGCTGATGTGGCTGAGAGCAACATGGCGAGTAGGAAGGTGATGGAGAAGATTGGAGGCAAGGTTGAATGGCAGACCTGTTGGATAGAGGTAGAGTTGGAAAGTTTGGTAGGTCAAAATGGGATGTGGAGAGCGCTGAGCAAACAATAGAGAATGACCATGCAAGTCCAGCCATCTTGCTATTTGGTGCTGATGAATTCATCCTAGGATATCTTAGACTATCAACCTTAGATTCTGCTCGGTAATTTTCCGTCGGCATCCTTCAAGCCTATCTCAAATATCGCCAACTCTCAAGCTCATCCTGTTCCTGATATTTCAGTCCTCGTTTGTCCTAGCGCCAATCACACTTCTACACCTAACCCTTCTCTTAGGCACAGTGCTCGTCATGTCGCCATTAAAGATACCGTGGGCTTCCTGCGCGATTGGGCTGCTTTCCTGCTTCACTGTAAGGAAGTGCTCGGCCCTGTTCACCCACGCCTCAGGGCGGCACTACAAGCATTGGGAGCCGATAAGGGAAACTCAAAGCCGTATCTTGACGCAATGGAGCTTTTCGGTGCGGACAGAGCCCTGTTTACCACAAGCTCGAAATACATGGGGGCGGGGCCGGTTGATACGAAGCCCGGTGATAAGGTGTGCCTGATCTTTGGTTGCAAAGTGCCTCTCGTTCTACGCAAGGAAGGTGAGCATTGGAGATTGGTCGGTCAAGCATACGTTTGCAAGATCATGAATGTAAGTTCTCTTCCGGTACATGTGCAATACTGCAGGCACTGACCGTAGTAGGGTGAATTTGTTCGAAATCTCAAGAGACAAGGCAAGTTGGAAGGATTTATTCGGGATTTTCAGATCTGTTGAGCAATAGGAGATATCCTGCGAGTTTGTAAAATTACATGACAACCTGCTTGGAATGGCCTATAGGTTGTTTTATGCAGGCATGTCAGGAGCGTGAATAATTGACCTTTTAGAGCAAGAACTCGATTAGCTATTGATTGTCGACCATTGCCTATAGGCATACCCGCCGGTCGTAGTGCGCTCTATCACTATCCTTGAACTTGTGCTCCCATTATACTCTTCAAAAAGCTCGTCCATCTCCTCCGCCGGGCCAGTTGCCCTGGTACCTTCGAAGCGGTCTGCGACCAGGCCCACGATGCTGAGTCGTGCCTGGATTTCTTGGACCTCGCCACCAGAAGTGCCTAGCGCAATACCTGTAAGAATGATCCCTAAGAGCACGAATACAAGATTCGATATGATCAGGCCGAATAGCGGTGCCATGGGTAGTCGAGTTACGAGAAACGAAGTCCGTTCTTGGACAGCGAGGGCTGGTGCGCCTTGCACAGACTGTGCACCTACGCCTAACGCCGCTTTACTGTAGGCGAGGGCCATTTGATCCGCCAGATCTTGAGCATCGTTTGCACTGGCAGCGGCAACTGAAGCTGCAGTTTGGAGGTTCGACTGCGCAACGCCAACATATGCCATTGGAACTTGCCAGACGTTAGCAACCGAGCTGTTGCTTGGGGTTGCCACGAAACGGGTGATGGTTCCATTGATCGAGTCGTACTCAACCTCATATGTGGTGATACCGCACAGCAGCACAAAGGCAACTCCACCATGTATTGGGTACACGATCTCGGGGGCCGACTGCAGCAAACTTGAATCACCGGGATTCTCGAGCAAAGCAGCCAGTCCATAGTAATAAGGGTTCTGAATTCCGGTATAGGTTACATTGGATCCCATGGTCTGGTCAGTGAAGTATGTGTAAAGCCAACCATTTGGTGTTGTTTCCAGGTCCCCCTTAAAAGCATTGGTGCACATGAAGGGGGTGTTTGCTCCGTCCAAAGCAATTAGATTGCATTCATTCGAGATGGGCTTGCATGCGGTCCGCATGCCAAATGTCGTGGCCGTGTAATCTCGACCGGCTAGTGCTTTGGAAGGTGGAATTCCCAGATATGTATATGTAGGATCAGGTCCGTTGTTGAAGACAGCAATCGTGTCGGAAAGGTTGTTCAGCGTCTGCAAAGATTGAGAAGTGTTCACCAGGAACATATTAGTGGCTGCAGGGTTCAGGTTGCAGCCTGAAAGAGATGCTACATACGAGTTGTTGGACGTGAGGCATCGTGGGTTTAGTGTCAGACTGTAATTTGCCCCACTAGTAACCGGATTGATTTGAACAAAGTTAACGGTTGAGGTCGTGATGTGGAGCCAAGTATCCGCAAGAAAGACCAATAGCCTACTCCCGGTAAGCTGTGCCACGCGGTTCTTGATCAACGCTTAGATCATACCCTAAGATTGTTGCGAGAGCCGTTACAGATGCGCTTGCTGTCAGTAATCTCGACTGCAACTGTCTTTGCTCTTTCCATCTGGCGAGATACCTGATCCAACCATACAGTGCACCCCACCCGCTGCTAGTGATGAATTTCAGTATTAGTGCAAATTGGAATGGGGTTGGCAGGCTGGGCTCCTGGTCTTGAACATCGTTCCAGAACTGTCGTGAGAGGGGATATGATGCCAGACTCATCACGAAACCTGCAAGGAGTGGCCCCAAGCTGCTTGACCAGGACGCAATGAAGATCAAAACGGTGGCACTAAGATCGACATAGTATATTCCGGGTTCATCGACCGTGTCAGGCGTCCGAAGATTAATGCTTGCTGCGGTACCATGTGTGACTCGATAATAGTAGACGAGCCAAAGAAGCAATGCGCTGAACGCGAGCATAGGCAGAGTAACGATAGAAAAGCTCAGCCAGATGTCACTGTAACGACCAGACATTTGCTTCTGGACTTTTCCTACCACAGGCTGGGCAGTTTCACGGTTCCTCCCCCCAGCATCCATGCTGGGAGCCGACGGTTGATCGACCCTGCGGTACATTTGGAACTTGACTTTTCGCTTGAAGTTGTAGAGGCAGAGTAATAATGGGGGAAAGCTTTAATCAGAGGGAGAGTCAAAATGCCATCCCTTTGTGAAAGTAGGCTGAGGGTGGCGAAAAAGCCTGGAGTTCTAGCCTTTGCTTTGTAAGTCTTCCCGGTGTGCGACCGCAGGACTTGTTTCACAACAGTCCGGCTCTGTGGCATCCATAGCTTCCAATGTGCAGAGAAGAAGTCTCTGACAAGCGAGCCTCGATTAGGATATGGCGTTGCCATGTTCGCTAAAGTTGACAAAAAGAAACATTGTAGTGTCGCCTAGATAGGAAGGGTGATATGCACAGGGTGTCACAGGGTGTCACAGGAGAGTGATTGGATTAAGCTTCTTTCAGCTGAAAGTTGTTCGTAAGGGCTAGACGCAGCCACGGCCTCAGCTGGAAGACGCCATTTGAGTCCTGCCGCAAACAGGCTGAGGCCAACCTTCGCGGGGTAAAAGTTAACACCTCAGGAACGTGTTGACGAGGGGTTGATGATTCAGAGCTTCGTAAGTAGATTGATTGAACTAGAAAATCTCTGCTCTGCCACTCTAATTTTCCTTTTCTCAGTAACTTCTGGTGAGGCCGAGGGTGAACACTTTTCTAGGCAGATGGCTCTCAGAGCACCTCGACTGCCCTTTGCCCCCCAAAACTGCCATTCGGGGACCTCAAGACTACGAGCGAATCCCTATCCCGGTCCCAACTTCCGCGCCGCTAAGGAGGTATGATTTGCACCAACGACAGGCTGAGTTCGAAACGGCCCTCACGTCAGTGTGCGGATATGTAAGCGGAAATGTTTGTCAGTGTGCCGATGAAAAGGGTGATTGAGGAGCAACCGCTAACAATGCGAGATCAGCGTATCCCGTCACTTGCGACAACGCCTACTGCGGCTACAACTACGCCTTCAACGCAGTCGGTTGCTGCGAGTCATACCAGACAATCTCGAAGTCACTGGTTGTCCTGGACTCGTGCAGTTATAATGTAGTTTGCATTGATGGAGACGACGTTGATGGCAATTGCGATGAGGCTTGCAAATCTAATGACATGATATTGAAATGGTACTTGAATAATAACTCTTGCGACAAGCAGCGCGCTGACAATCTAACAGTACAGAGGGCTATGCGACCTATTGTAACACCTTTATTTATGCTGGGTATAGCTACAGTGGGTTTTCATGCGCAACAAATTTAGGGAACTACGCCATTCTACTGGGACCCACCACTCCAGGAGTGACGAGCTATCCTCTTTAGGTAACGACATTCTACTCACCCGTGTCCGTTGCCAGCGAGCTCTCAGGTCCCACTACCATGACCGACGCCCCTCCTCGGGTTTCCCAAAGCCCAAGCGGGCTAGGAAACCATGTGGGTGAGATCACAGCTGCTGTGGTCGGAGCCAGTTTCGGCATTATCATAATCATCGCGCTCATAATGTTTCTCTGCCTTCGAAAACGGTCGCAGACATACGTGTCAACGAGGCCGAATATGAATCAGGAGTACGGTCGGCCGCTGATGCAATATTATCAAGAGCAATCAGCTCTGGCACCCCTTCGGCAGGAACAGTATACTCCGACACAGTTCACTGAGAGACCTTGATGGAACTCTCTGTTAATGGGTGACTTGGTGCACGGAGAAAGACTCACTAATGGGATTACCGCTGCTGTTCCCCGGGTTTAGGCCGCCGCGGACGGTCGAAGTCTGCGTATCATGGCTTCCGCCATCCTCCTATTTAGATTCTTAGCCCAGCTCGAACATCCACCTTTCCTGGCTAGGTGTTAGGCCAGTCGGCCCTTCGGACGGTCTTCTACATTCGTCGTAGGCTGGGCAGCGGGGTAATTAACCAACCGTCCCCTTCGCCGCTTTTCATCAGCTCGAAATTCTCAGTTTCTGCATCGCTGCCAACCTTCTCTAACGGGCTAACGCGTCAAGCGCACTGCTCAGGATGGCTGACCCCTCAAGTTTTATGCAACCATCTGTACCCACATATCATGAACTGAGGGTCACGCCGCTCGCGTTTTAGGGCTCTACGGCCCTACGGCCGCACAGTCTGCATTCCAAATTTTCTCTCACAGAAAAGAATAAGGCTCGCGTGTGTTTTCGGATAACTACTTTTCGCCTCTCCAGTTATTCGTCTTCATCACAACCCATATCACCACGCCATTTCATTTTACGAGCGCTTTTCCCACGCCTCCTTCAGGATGCTGACTCCTTGTGAGGGTCGGAGCCTGTTACGCATACGACACGTTCAATCTATCATAGGGGTCTCCACCATCGACTGAGACATTCCAGACTGATCGCCGGCACCGAGCTGGTTGAGAATTCAGGCATACGGGCGTCAGGCTTCTCACCGAGCCGGTTCAATCTTCGACAGTGCTCGAATGAGGAAAATGCCTCAATGTCACTCGTATGACCAGAGGCAGTGTGGAGCTTGCCTATCACCTAGGCTGACATTCCGTCGCGTCAACTCTGCGCTCGGCTGATTCTGCCTGAGGACAACCTTTGACCAGCCAGAATCTCTGTCTCAAGCTTTCTTTGCAAACAGGCCTGTTCTCGATGCGAAAGGGCTAAATTTAGATCTTCGAGTCGTCGCCAACACCAATTCTGTGCTCTTCCGGCCGTCATCTAACACAGGGATCCAAATTCTGGAAAGGACGTAAGGTCAGGGGCCAGGAATTACACCCAAAATCACCACCAACAGCAATATTCTTCCATCAGCTTGCCCAAAACGCCACGACGAACTTTTGAATATACAGAGGTAACGAGCGCGGTATGCTACTACCCCCTGAACCACGTTCTTCATAAACTTCACCACTGTCGACGACGTGGACGATGCGACTCGCTTAATTCTAGCTTGAAGGGGCCCCTGCGTAGATGAGAGAGCAAGGGCAACCAACGAGGAAAATACCGCAGACTCCAAGGAGAACCGACGCCGCAGTCATCGTCTGGCTAGGCAGCAAGTGATGTGCCTGGCGTCCGGTGTCTCGTCGAGAAGATCGGACGAGGGGTACGGGATGGCCAATCGCAGCATGGCTGCAGTGTCCGTCTAGCCCATGTAGTGTGCAGGGGCCGGTTGCGCGCAGGATGAGAGAGACACTGCCCCAGCTGATGGTTACAGTCCTCCCACCTCAAGAGACTACGGCGTTTCCCCGGGATCTTGAGGCAAGCGGCGTACCTTCCCTAGCCGACAAGCTGGACGATGGGTGGTGGATGCGAGGCCGATCCGTCTTCCAGTGGGGGCCGGTTCATCATTTTTGTCATCAGCCGACCGGCGAGATTCCGTCAGTGAAGCATCCGCCTAGATGAGACTAGCTTAGGGTGCAGCAGGGGGCGGCTTCGAGAGTGCTGCGATGTTACATTCAGGCAGCAGTGGCTGATTCGATGAACATGGACAATGCGACCAGGCACGCCGTGATGGTTCATCTACGGAACAGCGGCGTGACTGGGTGAATGTGAGAAGTGCGACAGGGACAAAACGAACACAGGCGTGCTCCGCATTTACAGTACTGTAGATGAGGTCAAGAGCTTCGCCTTCCACGGTAGGCGCGCGCAGGAGACGACACCACAGGCTCCGGGGCCGAGTCTCGCACCGCCGACTCTGGCGGACAATCTTTGGAGAAATCTATTGATAGAAGAACGCAGCAGCGACGGCGCCACCAACTTATTGACCAAAGGAGCTTGTGAGCTGGGACGGAGAAGAAAAGAAGGACGACCTGCGGCGCAGGGTCCACCATCGGCAGGTTTTCCTTTGGCATCATCCCGAACAAACCATTGCTAAGTCGCTTGCACGGTGGGGTATATCTTCTGCCCACCAGAATTACACCGTACGCACGCACGAACATTCAACCATGGCATTTAGGATCCCACAGTTGAAGCCTGGGACCTTGTCTTTGCCACTCGCTGTGCCTAGAGAGCTATTGGTTTAGAAGCATTGCGTCGCCTAGGAGGTGTATGCCAGCGCGAGACACAAACAAAAGATGTCAAAGGGAAGGGTAAGGTGTAGCTAGGAAGGCAGATCTATCGCGGAGAGGGTGAGCTCGAGAACGGCGAAGAGGGGTGTGGAGGGTATACTACGAAACCTACAAGGCCATCAGATGAGGGGTTTGGCGTGCTCCAACCCATATACTGATTTGCGGTCTAGAGTCTATGAGCAACTTGTTGCCCGCTCCTACAACATATGCCGGCTGATCGTTGAAGTTGAGCAAATGACGGACCAGCTGCCTCCATGACCATTGCTCATTCGGGTTCGACTTTGCTTAATTTGACCACGAGTTACGTTCCACTGAAACCAAGTCCCACCATACATAAAATTCGCAGAATAAAGAACGAGGAACGGGAACGTGATGATTGTCGTATAGATAACTTTGTGCACTGCTTGGAGAGGTTGCAGCTACCTGTCCCGAGCGGAGCAGATCAATATCGGACATATGTCGGTTTATGCGCTGCTGAAATTATGAAATAGAAAACCATGCTCCAGAATGTCAAGTTTGTGAATTAACTACATAATCTTCCAGCATCAGATGGGCAAGGAGTGTGCCATAATGGCCTAGAACGGCGATGATCACGGTGGATGCACAGACTGCAATGACTGCCTAGAGGCAGGCAGGGTACAAGGGGATATGAAGACGACGTCGGAGCCCGGCCCGCGTCGAATCTAGGTCCACATCCAGAGACCATCCGTCAATGAATGTTGAGTGTGCTGATGGTGGTTGATGGGCTGGACCTCCCCATACTGACACCACGAATCATACAATGCCAGAGCTGGAGAGGTAGAGACACCTGTGCTTTCAATTTGGGAAAGTGATCAGATATTTTAGGACGAAGGAGCAACTGCTCAACACCGCCACCCCGCGCATTCCCGTGGGAGCCGAAAAAATGTTGGTCGTGAAAGGGAGGTGAATGTTATCGCAGGTCAAGAGCTGTCAAGTCTACTCGAGATCTGCAGAGGATTTGGTGTTGTGCTTGTGGCGCAGACCAACCTGTCAGGGAGATCTCGTGTCGAATCAAGTCGAGCTAGCTTCGTGTCCGGAAATAGGCTTGCAGTAGTGGGAGTATTGCTGTAGATCTAGACCGTGTCTGGGATGCAGAATGACCAACTAAAAAGTATGGGGCAATCCATAATTTTCCCAACTGGGTAGATTGACTGACTCAGTCGAAACGAGGCAGGCAACATGAAAGAAAGCATCACATTGATGATGTTGAGAGTGGACTTTTTGATGCGAAACACGAACTACCTGAAGATCCAATGGATGGCCTTTTTTACGTCACAAAACAAATTTAGAAGTACCAGCTGGTCTGGGCTTGACCTGCACAATCAAAAACGGTTTTGCCACATCTTTTACATAGTGGGATGGGTGACCCTGGTTCGACTAGTGCTCCCCAGCGCCACCAAGAGGCTAACGGGGTGTGGTGGGTCTTCGCGGGCTCGACTGAGTGACGTGCTCCCCTGAATTTTGTTGTTTGGGAGCACCCATGGGGGCCGTAACACGCTTGTCCGCAGCCGCATTCGCCGCAACTTTTTCCTCAGCCATGTATCCATGCTGAAACACACCTGCTTCACCGCCCTCAGACGTGCCGCTTCCTAAGGCTGCATCAATCGTTACCGCCGGCGTCCCATCTCGATTGATCTTTTCACCAAGCGCATTGTGGCGCTGATCATCACGCTCTGCCCTGCGATCAGTCTGACATCGCTGACTCAAGCTGAACATCGACGGTAACATCTCTACGACACTCCTCGTTGCGCCGCTCTGCGAAATCCTGAGATATGTCAGGTGCAAAAATAGCCAGGGTATCTTGAGAAACGCGGCAGCCAGTTTCTCCAAACTTGAACGACCACACGACTTGCATCGGTGAAGCAGCGGTTCTCGACGTAGGCAATGGCCGGACGGCCCGGCATCATTGATCTTCAGTCGAGGTCAAACAGCGCTGCAGGCTCCTCCAGAATAGGCCTTCCATCTCCTCGAGTTCAGCATTATGATGGCGAAATACCGCCCTCTCTTTCACCGCTTGACGCCTTTGCCGCGCAAAGCAGAAAACTTGCGATGGAGCTGGAAGCCGCCAAAAGTGCTGGGTCAAGACGCATGAGCCGTTTACCACCTGCCCACGTTTCAAAATCTTTATCTGAACACCAATCGGATAGACCGTGGTATTTCCGGTCTGTATCGGAGGAATCAAAATCGGGTGTCACAGGTCAGACCGAAGAGAAGGATGGGACTATACCTGTCATGACACACCCAAAGGTCCGGCCTATGTCAGAGTACACGCGACTGAGCGGCATACCGAATCTGGATTCTGGAGGGCTAGAAGAGGATCACTTTGTCACGCCCGTGGAGCATACACCACTCGAAAATCCTCGTCAGACCACGAGCTCCACGAGCTATTTCGATGCCCCTCGAGCTGAGTCCCCAGAGCACTCGTCCGTAAAGTCTGTGTCTTTCGGCGAGGACGTTACAAAACAATTGCGAGGCAGCCAGAGCTTTGCTGGCTTGCATGACGTCGAGAAACGACATTCAGCTGCCGATTCAATCACGTCGCATCCGGACCTTACCCTCACACCGGCTCCACCTCAAGCCGGGTTTAGTCGAGCAACAAATCATATGAGAATACCGAAGGAAAGCTCGGACGATGACTACGCCAGCTCATTTGGCGGCTCAACTTTCTCTCAGCCTCGGAAGCTCTCTTCAAGCAGTGGTGTGTCAACACCACAGTCTCCGAGATCGCCCTTCGCTGTACCACACGCAAGATCGCCTTCTCTCAATTCCGAACTCTCTGCTGGTGGGACCCGGCGATCAAGATCGAATCTCAATTTCTCTAGACCTCTGAGCTCCACGAGTCTGAACAGGATGGCGGCAGACTCGCCGCCTCAAGGACAGCTTTTTGAAGCTCAAATATCAAAATACTTAGGTGTGGCCGACGGTCCACCACCTAGGTCCTCTGTAGATGAATCTCAACCCGAATTGTCCGAAGGATTCCTGTCAGAATCAAGCCCGTCCTATACCTATGCCAAGTTCTCATTACCGCGAGGTAGAATGGTATCTCGAAACTCGTCATTGTTCCAAGGCATTTCAGCACCCCATTTTGAATGGCATGAGCCAATGTTTCCCAACACACCTCCAATGACAGCCATTTCGGAGCGGTCATTAGGTTCCCCTTCTCCACCTCCCACTCTTGGAAGGCTGTCTACTTCGAGGTCCGAAGACATCCGCCCCGGCCATAGCGGATTTTCCTTCGACTTCCAGCAAGCAAGACCGAAAACACCGGATCAACCGGTCATGAGAAGTAATCCAGTTTCCCCTTCCAGTATACAGAAGTCTCCTGCTTCTTCGACGTCGTGTCCTTCAGTTGAGCGAGGCGAATCGAGTAGAGTCAATGCGATACCACCAACCCAGCCACCAGTCGACGACATTCAATCACTTTCTTCAAAGTCGAACAGCACTGTCCGGCCGCAATCCGTCAGAACGCGAGGTACCATTAATACGGTGTCGGCAGACGAACACGTTGCGAAAGGTATAGAATGTCACGAGAATGGCAATTTAAAGGAGTCAACGTACCACTTGAGAATTGCAGCAAGGGAGAATCATCCCACTGGCATGCTTTTGTACGCACTGGCCTGTCGACACGGATGGGGCATGCGAGCGAATCCGCGAGAAGGTGTGCAGTGGCTTCGAAAGGCTATGGACTCTGCAATGCTGGAAGTGGCCGGTGACGAAAGCAATGAAGGTGGTGCGCCCGGCAAAGATCTGGGAGAAAAGAAGGCAAGACGTGTACAGTTCGCGCTGAGTATATATGAGCTTGGAGTGAGCCACTTGAATGGATGGGGCGTCGAGCAAGACAAAGCACTAGCCCTTCGTTGCTTCGAGATTGCTGGCAGCTGGGGTGACTCGGACGCCCTGACCGAAGCTGGTTTCTGCTATGCTGAGGGCATCGGGTGCAAGAAAGACCTCAAAAAGGCCGCGAAGTTCTACCGTATGGCTGAAGCCAAAGGTGTCAGCATGGTAGGAAACAGCTGGTGAGTCGTCATCGCAATGCAGTTCAGACCACGGCTAACTATGAGCTTAGGATCTACAAAGACAAGTATAACGAGGTCACTACAGAGGGTGGCCGCAATTCTGGAACCCAGACGAAAGATGGAACCCCGGAAAAGACCCGGAACAAATCTCGAACACGCAGCATCTTCGCACGGAAGAAGTCACTTCAACCCTGATTATCGACCACGTTCAAGAGCCCCTATATTAATTCTGTACCCTTCTAATGTTGTTCTCGCTGGATTTAACAGGAATTTTCTTCTTCCTCTTCTCCACCATGGAACCAAAATGTTTTACTCTTTGGGCAGGTTGAGAGGCAGGATCTGATTACTTTATCTTCTACCGTTGGTGTAAATTTTGTGGCAAAATCTTGGCACCATAATGGACGGGGATGTCGATGACGATTTCATGGGAATTCGATGACCGGAACGGCCCAGTACAAGGATTGGGGGAACTGCTTGCGCGGTTTGGTATAGATTACAACCTATGTAGTGCATCACTGATTGTATGCATTAATCGACCGTGGTCGTTTAATCCGAAGCTTCTGCCCTGATCACGTGGCTTTGCCACCCTGAGATTGCTAATTTAGTCTTGCCTTGGCTCCGCGATGTGATTTGCCGGTCAAACTGTCTAAGGAGGCAACGTCTCCGCAACATCTCGGTGACTTCCCCATATCCAGAGTACGACTCCGCGAATCGAGTCAGCCCAACACCTTGCTCTCTGCTTGCCAGTAAGCACACTTCCTGGAGATGTGTCTCATTCCTGGATCCCGTCCAATGGATGCGCCTGGCAATGACCTGAGTAATTTTGTCGTCAGGCTCAAGGCACGTCCCACTCAAGGGTCATGTAATCTTGACGCATGGTCTGATGCTCGGGACTTTACACGTAGAACTCAAGAGATGACTTGGATCGTGAATCTTGGATCTGAAACCAGCTGTTCAGCACCCCTTCGCCACAAACGAATCCCTGTGGACGAAGGCTAAGAACAAGGATGGTCCTCCGAACGCACTACTGCAGCCAGGCCAGGTATACCGGACGCTCCTGTCTTCATCTTGCAGTGTGCAAGCACATGACTCGCTCATGCATCTGCTGCAGTCCATTCGGCAGAAATAACGATTGGAGATTTGCGCCATCATCCTGGGCTTACTGCATGTTTCGTTGTCGATCCTCCGCAGATGTGCTTCGGGAGCGCCGCGATGGAGCGGAGCGGGCACCGGGCATCAGCATCTCAAGACCTCGGAGCTTTTTTGACAAGCTGCTCGTGTAACATGTGATTCTCTCAACTTCCTCTCCAACAGATTGATATGTTTAGGTCCTGCCACCCCATGATCTGGATCATTTGACACCTTGTTCCTACTCGTTTGGTGTCACTCATTCAGTCTCCCAGAACAAACCATATTCTCAGTAGCTATGGAAGACAACAAGGACGGATTCACTGAGCATATCTCCACCGGCTCGAGCCCGTCTGGCAAGGTCGACCTGCAACGTTGCTCGAGTCGCTTTAAGCACCACTGCACGCGCTTTTGGTGGCTCTACATCCTGCTTGTGGCTGTCCTTGTCCTGGTCATTGTGCTGCCGATGTAAGTACCGCTTTCCTGTCATTCCTTGTAACCCACTGACATTGAATTTTAGTGTCTTCGTTGGCTTTCCGCGCTTCGCCCAGTCCGCCGTCAATTCCTCGACCATAAACATCACGTCCATGGCCTTACTGAATCCCACGCCTGATTCTTTCGATCTCAACCTTGTCTCGGTCCTTGGCTCAAAAAGCTCATTCCACCCCCAACTCGACGCTTTCAATGCCTCAGTCTATCTACCGGGCTCCTCAGCACCCATCATGTCTATCGAGATCCCAGCTGTCAAAGCACGGGACGGGGCTGTGACGACTATCAAACGCCAGCATATCACGATTGCGGACCTCGAAGGTTTCACGAAGTACACAGCAGCAGTATTGGGAATGGAGACTGTCACTCTCGTGCTCCAAGGCAGGACTGGCCTGAAGGAAGGAAGCCTCCCCAAGACGACAGTCAACTACAACAAGACTATCACTATGACAGGTATGTTACCACTTTCTAATGGAGCTTTTCAGAGTGCCTGAGGCAACCCGGTGTAACTACAGTGCGCAATCACTCCCAGTAACTCGGCTAATCTGCGCACAGGCTTCAACTCCATCCCAAACTTCGCAGTATCTTCGCTCAAAATTCTTCTCACACCTCAATCCGACGGCACGAACCTCCTCGCCAACGTCTCAATCCCGAACCCCACCGTTCAAACGATCCAACTTGGAGATCTGGTCATGTCGCTTTCTGTTCCCGGCAGCAAGAGCAACACGCCATCAACGACGATCGGCAGTGCCCAGCTCTCTAATGTCACTCTGGTGCCTGGCAACAACACGCTCCCTCTTCGCGCTATTACCAACGAGACCCTCGTACTCGGACTTGTCCAGGCAAATCCTGCCTATCTTAAGGGCTTGCCAGTCGACATTGCGATTCAAAACAGCACTGTGAATGGCGTTGTGATTCCCTACTTTACACGAGCACTACAGGCAAATACGCTCCATGTGAGCCTGGATGTTGCGCAAGCGATCTGATTGTCAATTGGCCATCAGAGATGTGCCCTTCAATGTGTGATGCAGTAGACTTGCTACGCGAGCCGTCCTGCTTTAATGCGACTTGATGAGGGAAAAAAGCGGTGGAGTGAATCAAGCGATCTGTCTGAGCTGTACTAGTAATGACCGTTTTGATGAAAAGCGTGTAATATAGCCATCCAATACCAGCTATGCAAAGTCCGCCAAATTCAGGGAGATCTAACTACCAATCTCCTAGATAAATGCATGTTCCAACATTCCTACCACTTCAAAGCCGTTACTCTCTTTCCATAGTAATCAACTTACTTCGCCGTGAATATTGCGCCAAACCACTATTTCTGTAACACCACCGGAACCTCGACGCTCGCACACCTCTTGCCCCACGTGACCCTGCGCCGCTTTCCCTCAGGCCGGCTCAGGCCAAGATTTTCGAGATAGACAACCTTGGTGTTCCCCCACCGCGCATCCCACTCCCGGGGCTGGGGTTTTGGTAGCCAGCCTTCAGCCTTTGCTGTTGCCCCTTTAGAGGTCCTCTTGCGCTCTCTACCTCCCTTCCCTGTATATAGCCTAGCTGGTGCTGTAGATGGAGGTAAATGAGGAGGTGAGGACGCTTCCGAGGACTGTGGCAATGCAGGAGCAGCTCGGGCAGGTGTCGGGGGCTTGCCAGGGGTCCTCTCAACTAAGGTCCCCGTTCTCTTGCGGCCTGGGGGTGTAGAGGGACACCCCGCGGAGTTAGGCACTACCTCGGTGGTGTCCTCTTGCGCCTGTTTCCGGGCTTCTATTTCGGCTTTATCGGCTTCCTTTTCTGCGGCTTCTGGGCCTGTCAACGATCGTGCAGAGGCCTTACCATGGTAAAGCATTCCTGGAAAGAATCAAGCACCTCGCCGTCCATAAGCGGAAGAAGCCAGTTGGGATTGAAGGTCTCTGCAACATCCTCCACTTGCTTACGCAGGTGAGGGGGGAAGAGAGCGTGGGCAACAAGAACAGGACGTTCGGCAGACATGATTGGTCGCAGAAATTCAACACCAAAGGTTTCTATACTGGAAATGGTGATGGCGAGGTCAAATGAGGCGTTAAGCCCCCACCCGCCTCAATAGCCGAAATTACCCGCCCTGGAATTTTACCTGCTGACACTACTCTACCTGCTCCTGGGGAAATAGTGCCGACCGTGGAGGTCTTTTGTCGCCGCTTTCTCCTCGATTCGTGTGGAACGCCGGCGTCTCGTACTGCTATAATTTGGCTGAAGTGTTAGTACGTAGTAAGAGCACACGTGGTACTAAGCCCCCAGAAGGATAACGCGTCGAGCCGAGCCTGTCACGCTCTCGGTCGTGCTCTTTTTGTAGGGGTGGACATTCCCGAAGTACGGAGGTATAGAAGAGCTGAGGGGGGCAACCGGCGGTAGGAGGCAACTGGCGGTCTAAACCAAATTAGGGAATTATTTGTTCCAGCCTACGACTTTTCAGACGCAATCGATGAGACAAATAGTATTTCTGCTTGCTCAGAACCGTAGTCTAACTGCCTGCCTGTGCGCCCATTTCTGCCATGGTTGTAGCATTTGTATTAGTTCCAGCTTCGAAAACCTTCGTTTAACAATATTCTGCCGCTGCGAGTCCGTACAACTTGCACCATTAGGTCGACATCTATGACCTGTTCCATCACCTTTTCCACCACATTACTGCGTACTGGGGCTTTCCTATCTGCCTGGCGTCCTGCCTGGATTATTTACAATCAGAATTACAATGCAAAATGGAGTATTTTGGTGTAAACAGTCCGGCGGCAAGTAATTTTCCTAAATTGGGTTTAGCCCCGCCGGTTGCCTCCTACCGCCGGTTGCCCCCTCAGCTCTTCTACTTGAATTCATCGGGCAAAGCCCACCATGCAATACCCCAACCAAAATCATCAAATAACCATGTAAATAGCATCTAAAACTGCCAAAAAAAAATAATTGGACATTACGAGGATCGAAGTCGCGACCTTGGCGTTATTCTGCCTCTGTTAGTCTTAGAATTTCGAGATAATCGGGTACCCACAGCACCACGCTCTAACCAGCTGAGCTAAACGTCCAAATCAGATGACCGTGAGACGGTTTTATGGTATATAAGCAAAGTCAAGGCCACGAGAAACAGAACTCTCATAGAGCGGCGAGGTCTCCTCGTCGGTCTAACCTCGCACGCGCCTTGCCACCCGATTGGGTACCGCGCCCCTCGCTGCTTTGGCGACTATAATGCTCATATCCCCTCCCAGTACGCTACAAGTTTTCTCTATCGTATCGCCATGCGAGTGCCACTCGCGGCCTCCTCGACTAGCCTTCGCCCCCTAAGCATCCACGCTTGCCCTCAGCTGCCCTACTCCAGGCTCTTTCATTGGTTCGCCGATCACCTCGCATCTTCAACTCGATGGGCGACTTCCTGCCTCGATGCACCCCCGACTGTGCAGAGATCATGTTCCCGTTCGCCTACCCTGTGATCACATCTACCTCGTTGATAGCCTCGCCCTGACGCCGACCATGCGATGGGTGGCATGGCCCTCTAAGATCGGCCACTGCCTGCCAAAACGTTAGCCCTGGATCCGCGTCCCTGAACCTCTCGCCCCACGTCCTGCCTAGGCACACATCATTGAGCATACCGCATCGGCGTAATAAATGGCCACCTCACTGCTATCTCATCCCGATCCTTTTTGGCGACAGCCCCTTACAGACCTGGATCGGTTGGAATTACATTGCGACACTGTCAGTGGAAGAATATGCCGCATCGGCAACACGACCGCTTTGAGGATAGTCTACAAACTGCTGGAGTAGACAGAAGTCAGCACCGACTACCCTTGACTTGATCAGTTCAAGAGTGCCACGTCAGCCGCAGTCGAGTGGTGCCCGGACAAAGAAACGCCTGACCATTCTGATTTGGCCATGGTAGATACCAAAGATCGACGAGGCACAACGTTCAGCTGAGAGCGCGGCTCACTGCGCCACCATCGGGCTGCGGACGGCATTCCTGTACGCTACGCCATCCTAGCCAGCATGGTCGAAGCCCTCGTTGAAGCGTTCAACTGGAGGCTCGAACCCGGGAATCCGTCGTCATGGTCTGAAAGATGAGACCGAGAACAGACACCGTACTGTGGAGGGATAGGGGTGTCAAAAGTGCCTGTGCGGTGTAGAAGGAAGACACCATAATGAGACAAGAGGACGGAAGGCTGGAGAACGCACAAGTGTTGGGAGCCTCTCGTGTAGAATTCTGTATGATGGCGTGTGTGCCTGATACCTCTCCTACCTAACTACGCTAAGCTAGTTACCATGTGGTTCCGTTTCCTCGTCCAACAGAAGCGCCGCTTCGTGAGCGCCATTTGGCAGTGTTGAAGGCCCAAATCTACGCTTAGCTGTTCATTTCCACTTCTTCTGCGCTCTCATCTGTGGTACCTTTAGGTTGCTGCGCGCAAATTCTGGCTAAGGTCTCTGCGAAGTTAGTGTCGGGGTTCGTTCTATATCACCATCTTTGTATCTTGCGTCAACGCCTCTAGCAATGCCGCCAACGACCACATAGGCTCGGTTATCCTCACCACCTGCACACTCTGGCCGGGTAGAGATGAAATTGCGAACTCGTAGGCGGGATGGCGGAAGGTAACTCGGTGGACGGATGATGATCAGATCGAGCTCAATGCGAGGTGAGAAGCACGGCTCCGGATCTTAACCAGGGCGAGACGGCGGCCAGCGGATGGAAGGATTAATTCTTTAGGATGTGGACTATGCTAGCGTGACAGCGATCTAACCTCGCTGGGAGCCGGAGGCAGAGAAGGCTCTAGATCAACAGACGCATCAAACGGAGGGCTGCAAGGGTATGTTTAGCGATAAACTTGCTGAACTGTGATGTCTCAGTCTATGGAGAAATTTCCATATACATTCCTGAGGCACCCCCCCACGCCGCGAAAGAAAAAGGGAGCCATAAAGAGCGATCAGGTACAATCTCGGTCGAAGTACTTCTCCCGGGCTTCCAACCGCATCTGCCGTCAAAACAAACTAGAAGTAGAAGATTTTGTCAGAATCCGCGTGTTGTGTTACGACTTTGCCGAAAATCAAAAGATCCGTTTGAACATCCCCCGAACACCAGGTACTAAACATCGTTAGCGTTGATTCAGCATCAAGAGTCCGTCTTCCTTTCCGTTCCTAAGAAATTCAACACCAAAGACACCTCCTTCTGAGCCTGGAAAAACCGAAGACACGATCCTCCAGTCAAGATGGCCTTCCCAATCGACAGCAACAGTACGCCATGGACCGACTATGGGAGCTATACAACTTACCATCCGCTCTCCAGCCTAAACATTCATGATCCAGAGCTGTGGATGGATCTCGTCGATTTTACCTTGGATGACCTGCAGAGCAACTATGTGTTTTCTGGGGACGAATATCCGCTGGAGTCCGAATTTGAGACGCCTCGCCAGAAAAGGCAGCGAAAAATAATTGTGAATGAATGGATAAGGACGCTGAAAGGCTGGCAGGCCACAGCAGAACAGAAAGCCAACATTCTTACAATGCTGTTTTACGCTATCTGGTCCAAGGATTTCGCAGCAAGAACAAATTCGGTGGAACCTAGTGACACGTCTTGGTATGCTACATCGCCAAATGCTTATAGAGCAGAAAGCCCAGCTGTCCGCACGAAAAGCCGTCGCACGAAAAGCCGTCCCACGAATCCAAATCGCGATATCTCATTTCAACAAGAGACGGGGAATGAACGGATAAGGCCTGATGTTCAGCCGAGGAAAATCTTACAATATCTATTGCAAAAGACAGTTGAGAAACATGGAAAGAGATACTCTGGTTGGCTTGAGGAACATCCGGATGCGGAGGAGAGGTTGTCTTCGTTTCTGAACGCCGAGGTTTGGGAAATCTGCGAAGACGTCGGAGAAGATGGATTTACCCTAGACCAGTCAGTTAAACCCTACTCTCACTATGCTGACTGTCCTAACTTAATCTCTTCTAGGCTTTTTTCGATTCGCGGAGATCTTAGCTATAATGGCCTAGCGATATATCTCCATATTTTATGGGACCCTGAAACAGAGCTCTACACCCTGTACGTCGGTCAAAGCGAGGTCCTTAGGGATAGGCTGGGACATCATGAGAACCCTTATTATCGCGAAAAATATCCGTCTCTTCATTATCACGTCTGGGATTCCCGACCGGCTGACGGTTCAGCCTGGGTTGTGCTTGCTCGAGATGAACAGATGGACTCAGTCGCGCTGAATCTGATGGAAGCTTGGTGCTCGCTAATTTTCCAGACACTGCAGATAAAGGACTTGTTGGAATACCTTCCGCCAGGCACAATCCTGTTTCCTCATGCGGGCACACACTTGAATGTCGCGCATCCTTTATGGCAAGGCTTCGCCAAGAGTAAAGACGAGCTCTATGCCTTAGCTGAACGGAGGAAGGCATTCTCGGACCTGATCCGGAATAGCGAGGGTGAGTATAGAGAATATTATCAATCTCTGAGTCGAAATTTCAAGGATCTGAAGTATTCAACGAAAGACGCCTTGAGGGAGTACTACCTCGCAGCCGATCAAAGGAGAGCCGCATCATATACCGCATCATCGCGGAAGCGTATTCGAGAGAGACTCTTGCATGGAGTTGTCAAAAAGATGAACAAGGGCGGGATCAAGGGCGGGAAGACCGTAACGTTTGGTATCATCGACCTGCGCTTCCCGGCTAGCATTTGCCGGATGATTCCGGGTGAAGTCTTTGTTCAAGGATTTTTGACACCAGGCTTGAATCCGAACGTATACGCCACCGGTGCGACGTCCGAAGACCCGGCTAGGCGTCTCAGTATTCAACTAACAATCGAAGATGACCAAGGCCACTTTCAGGTATGGGTTACCGCCGGGGGGGATCAGACTGCGAAACAGATAAACACCTTGGTAGAGATTCTTGAAGGAGTTCCGGGCGAGGAGATTGCAAAGCGGCCAAGAAGGTTTCTTGGGCAAAGCAAGTACATAGGTCGATTAAGGAGATCTTACACCAGCTGATTCAACGTGGAGGCGTGATTCGAGCTTAATGAGGTCGTTGTCGCCTATGTGGCTGGGATTTCGAATGACTGGTCTTAGCCGTTGGTTGCTATTACTTTTCCGACCAATCCTCTCGTGGAGATCGTTTGGTCCAGGTACGAAATCGCAAAGTGGTTGTGGTTTAGCAAAAGAGTGATATCGTGCCTTAGCGCCGCACACTAATCCAATACAGTGTGGCAATCACATTATTTATCCAGTCGTCCACCGAGCAAAAAGAAGCGGCAGTTTATCTGCTCACTATCGAATCGAAGCGATGCTATTGACAGTCGGCCTCAGGCCGACGCGCCTCGATCTACTGCTCAATCGATGGGGTACGTAATTGAATAAGAGCCAAAGCCTGTAATAACACTTCCCCTCGGAATTACAAACTCTGCCTTCCCACCAAAGTCACTGCTAACTACCGGCACTGCTATGCTATCCGACCTACTTCGCGCTCTGCAACCGTGACGACCACCTCGTGCGGGACTCTAGTCGCTGCCCGCTGCTCTGCCCTGTACCTCCGCACCAATTTCGTGTGAAGCGTCGCCCTCGGCAGCCATACCGTCCTCTCGACGCGGACTTCGTATTCCAACCCTGACAGTGTTTGTCGCTCGCCGACAATGTGCTGAGCCTGCCATTCGTGACGGTCCAACATCTCCTCTTTTCGGTTTAGGTCCTCAGGACGTACTGACGAAGAGGCGGAGGGAGCTCGGCGTAGCCGTTTCGCCGGTGGCTGGCCGTTGTTAACAAGCCCATTCTCATCCTCGGTGAAGACGTCGAACACCAAGGGGCGAGGATGTTTATCGGTAACATCGTCGACGGCACGGCCGTCGATGCTATCTGCGATCTCCGGTAAGGGAGAGTAGGCGATCGCGGCGTTCGATGTATCTCTTGCGTGACGCATTAGAGCTTCACGCCGATCAGACGGAGCCATTATTTCATTTACAGGCTTCCGAATTGCCCAAGGCGGGCGATTCTTGAAGGGGATTCTTCGCGGAGGAAGTGTTGCAAGCGAAGCATCGTGGACTGCGGGTACGCTCAAGGGTTCGGCTATCGGAGCCTTGGATTCTTCCAGCGGAGGCTTCAGGTTGGCCGAGCTAAACCCGAGGCTGTCCGTGCTGAACGTTAAGCGCGGCAACCACTGGGTCTTCGGCAGTCGTGCGGGCGAGTTCTGTAATGGGGACGGTGAGAGTCGAAGTTGGTTAGTTGGTAATGCTGCCTATCAACGAGGGATAGAATTAGCCTCACAGGGTATTGAGCCGGCCTCTGGGCCCGCTTACCTCGATAACATCCTCCTCGTCGCTATCACCGCCACCGTCGCCATCGTCGGCGGTGAGATCAATTACCTCCTTCTGCTTCAGGCCGGCCAGGATCTTCCTGACGGACGGAAGACTTGTCATCGTCGGAATCAGAGGTTGCTCTGTCCTCTGAGACGTTGACCTTGTAACTGGGCGAGAGAAACCAGCTCATAGCAGGAGCCCCACGAAATTGATGGGCCGCTTGATCCATCGTAGGCAGGTTGAAGCGAGCGGCGCAACCAAGTGCTATAGCATCTGAAGGCGCTGGAGGTTTCAAACACCGGAGATCCAGTTTGAAGGTGGGTTTGTATGGAGAGTTGTCGGCAATGGTTGAGTTATATACGGAAGCCATCGAAATTGGGGTTGTGTGTCCACCGGGGGTCGCGTGTCCACAGGAGGGGAATGAATAGATTGTGCGAGAGAAGCAGAGCGTGACACACTGGGCGAGACGAAGATGAAGCAGCTCCAGCGAAGGGGAGAACCACTCAGAACTTTATGGGCACAGAAATAATGATCTTCTCTGAGGGTTGGGAGGCCCCGATAGTGGCCACGGCAGCGGGTCCTAAGCGGCTCACGCTGCCAGGTCTCCCATACGTCACGTCCGACTCCTTGCCGTGCTACGAGTCGCCGAGCCGTCTAGCTTCACTCCAAAGATCATCCTTGATCCATGCCTCATGGTACTTGCTCGGCTGTGTCCTTCTTGTCATCGCTGACGGACTCTTCACCGTTGGACGCCTTCTCTGGAGAGACCCTCTCCCATGACCGCTCACCAGAGCTCTACAACGCCGCGCTTGGCCTGTGAGGTTGGAACGCCGTCTGCCGCCATAGAGTGAAGTTTTGTCTCCTATGCAGCCCCCATTTAGTACAGAAATAGCCTATTCTTCTGCGCTTTCCGAGCCTTCCCGGCCTGGCACTGTCGACCACCTTTCTTTATCCGTGATGGTGTGTGGCAACTGAGTCGGCTTGTGGCCTCAGGCAGCCGCAACTCCGCTTTTCGCTGGAGGACGGGGGGGTTCGCGTGCAATTCAGGGTCTGACTCTACGTAGGGTGCCGGCGGCGCTCTTGGTGGCTGTGGATCCTGTCCAATCAGTTGGGGGCAGCAATGTGCTCCACTAGAGTGCGTTGGACAACCGGACCTACGGCCAGACGTTGACATTGCCGTCGTGAGGCAATTTTCCCATTGGCCCTGCCGCACTCTCAGCTGGACGAGGTCTCTCACCGGCCTCGTCGGCGTCCAGCACGATCCACCAGAATCTCGAGGCAGCTCTCGTTCAGGCACAGAGCGACGGCAGCTGACGCGGCAGCGCAGCTCCTGATCCCATCCATGGTATCGTAAGTGTCGATATCGCGCCTGCTCTCTCGCCTGGCCACTTTCCCAAAGCCCCTAAACTCCACCGCTGTAGCCTAGATCGTCACACCTTAACGTGCCTGGGCGCAATTTTCACTTTCACCGACTCACAGCTGCTGCCTGGATGTAACATCGCGGCGGCATGCTCGATCCTGACTCTGGAACATCCTAGACTCTGCTGTATCTCGCCCAATTGAACTGTTTCGCCCAGCAATCTCGCTGCCAGCGTGCTAGGCAAGCCGACAGAATGACGAGTCGGCCCCGCTCTACTAATGTAAAGAAAGGTGCGCCATTTTCTTCAATTGGAACCCTCAAATTCAGAGCGGGAGGGAGAAAGGTAATTGCCTGCCCTAGGGAGTCCTTCGCGTGTGTATGCCGGAGCTTTGAACGTCGTCGTAGTCTCCTGATCGGGCCGGGGGCTGCCCGATTGGCTGCGAGATGTCTCACCTACGCGCAGCTCGTTCGTACAGAGTCGCCAGATAGCCGGCCCGAAAGGCGTACGGCCTGTTGCCTGGCGAGACGCCCGGTGTGAAAAGTAGCCTCCTGTTGATGCTGCGGCATTTTCTTGATTGGTCCCCTCTCACTTTCAGCTGGCAGTCTTAGCTGGCCCTCTCAACTAGGGCTGTCAGCTGTGTGGAGCCCTTATAACCACGGCGTCCCGTTTCCCGTTGGCTCTCGTGGTGATTTTCTCATTGGCTCAGTCGTACTCCGAGCTGAACAGCGGCCCCGCATCAAGGGTCAAGGAGTCGTACCAGCTGTGATGTTGACGCCTGCAGGATTTGTGTGATTGGAGACGGTGAAGTTTCAGGCGGATGTAAGGATCAACACCTGGTGGTCGGCGAGGCTTGAATCATCGTGAGGATGGCAGTGAGGTTGTGTTGGGCACCTTCGCATGCACCACACGGAGGCCCCAGGCAACAGTCGTCGTCATCACCAGCGCCAGGTCCTTTCAAAGCGGAGGCGGTGTTGGCCAATCGTTGGAGACAAGTTAAGGTCAAGGCGAAACAGGTGATACCCTGGGGAAGCTAGGAATGCTGAACCCGGGGGGGGGGGAGTCGGAGTGGCCGAAGAAGAGAAGACAAAGCGGCGTGGTGGATGTCGACGGTAGCCTGCGACCAGAGATACATTAGCAAGCGTTGGCCGGGACGTGGAATGTGACGAATATATAGACCAGAGGCGCGGGCAGGTTCCGTGAAATAAAAGCGGCGAGCGGTCGAACGGACGGCGCTTAACTTGAACAGGCTCTGCTTGATTCGAGCCTAGATGCGCCAAATATCTACTCACTAGATACCGAATTCCAGTACGCTACTCAACTCAGGAGGCCACAGAATCATGGAGGTGGCGTTGGTCGATGTCAAAACGGGTCAGCTTGTTGTTCACACCGTCTTTGATCCCGTACGAGCATTCGAAGCGTCGAAAAAGCTCGAACTCCCGCAGGCGCAGCCAAAAGGTCAACAGAGCTCATCAGCGGAACATGTTCAGTAGGTTCATACCGTTGACAATATGGTACAACAGCTGAAAAACTGTCACTTTCGGCCAGCTGATAAATTCGTCGAGTACAGCGTTGGTCGGCAACGTCTTCTTGATCTCAGCAATGTGTGTCGTCTTCTAGACCAGAGCAGTTACAAATCCCAGAAACTCATCCCGGCCGTTAGCAGTTACACATTTCTCCCAGCAGCTAAGCAATTTCTTCAGCGCATACTCGAGTTAGACAGTTGGAGCCTACCATTCCTATTTCGAATTCTCCTTCCCACGGGATCCCTTGGTTGATCAAAATCATTCCGCAGCAGTCGATGCAATACAACTAGCGCAAATCATTTGACTCCTGGCCGAATTGTCTAAGCCGGTAAAAGAGCGCTATCTTCCTGAGAGTCTACTGCAAGGCCTTGAAGACTAGTCTTGGAACAAGAAACTCGGAAACATTAACGCTTTGGATCGCTACCCCGGATCCGTGCCCCGCACATCCAGTCGTGTGACTGAAAACTAAGAGTAGGTATTTAAATTGGGATGGGAACAATGAGCAATTCGAATCTGACGAGGGGATTGGGCAGGAGGGAAGGATTAACTTGGACGAGGATGAGGCGGGAATTGACTCTGACGAGAAGGCGGGAATCGATTCTAACCAGGGGGCGGGAATTGGCATTGAAGAGGATGAGGATGGAAGTGGCATTGAAGAGGATGAGGATGGAAGTGGCATTGAAGAGGAGGAGGATGGAAGTGACATTGAAGAGGAAGATGGAAGTTGCATTGAGGCGGACGAGGATGGAAGTTGCATTGAGGAGGATGAGGAGGATGAGGAGGATGAGGAGGATGAGGAGGATGAGGAGGATGAGGAGGATGAGGAGGATGAGGAGGATGAGGAGGATGAGGAGGACGAGGACGAGGAGGCAATTGACGTTGGAGGGGATGGAATCCGAGGAGAGGAAGACCGGAAGGCTCAAGAACTGGAAGTCACGACAAGACTCGGCAAAACGCGCTCTCAAACAAAGCGCAAAATTAAGAGTCGTCGGTTGTGTTGAGTTCTGCGCGTAAACGACGTAGACGCATGGACATGGATGAAGATTAATGAAGTCTGCAGTGATTGATTCTGTCTCAGCGTCAATATAGTTCTTACGTCCATAGCGACCAGTACATGCAGGAAACTCGCTTTTTCTAGCTTTCTTTTCCAGTACAAGCTTTCTTCTACTTCCTTTTCCCTTTCCTTCTCTCGTTTCTCAGTAGCTAGCGGTGGCCAGTAGGTGGCCGTGATAAGTTCTGCCCAACGCTTGGCCAAAGCCTTTGCTTGATTTGGGTTGTCGACCCACTCCGGTGCGTAGGTGAGGCCAACCGGTTGGGGTTACTGTAGTCGTCGAAAAGGTCGGGAGCTCGGCTGATGCCACTGGGTGAAGTGTAGATCTGAGGGACTGAGGTAGTGGTGCTTAGTGATAGTACTGGTTTTGATGGCAGGTAATCAGACCAAAGTCCCCAGAGATTTAAAGATGCTGGTGATAAGTGAATGCTCTGATGACGCTTTGATGAGATGCTTGATGGTTTCTGGTGGTGCGATCACATGGAGATAACGAGTTGTTTTGATCCGTGCCAAGCCCATTCCGAAAGTCACGTGGGCTTAATGGGTGAGTCAACCTTGAAGGGCGGTGGAGTCTGAACGTTCAACCTTCCAGCAAAGTTGCTTCAATTCACCCTCCCTCCAAGATCCGACATCGCTCCAAACAGCAACTGAATGTGCGCGCTGTGTGCCATACCTCTTTCGTCAGCTTCATCAGTCTTTCGTCAAAATGGCAATCATATACATCGACGAAGGAAAAGGCATTGATGCGCACGATACTCAAGGCACCGAGGCCGCACCCTTTAAGAGTCTCTCACAAGCATACCTAGAACGTGGTCCCGATGACGAGTACCAAGTGAAGAAGAAAGATGGAGAAGAATACAAGCCCGCAGCAAAGTCAGCTTTGAAGAAAGCAGCCAGCTATGCAGACCAACAGCGCAAGAAGCGTGACGCTGCTGCCAAACGAGCCGAGAAAGAAGCACACGAGAAAGCCGCGCTCGAGGCCGCAATCGAGCAAGCCAAGAGCATTAAGATCACAGAAGATCCTACGCTCCCGGAGGCCGTTCTTATCAACATTGCGGAGGTCGACCCCATGGTTGTTGGACAGCTTCGAAAGAGCAGCGATGAGCCAAAGGAAGGAGTCCTGCGCGTGCGCATTCAAGGACGTGTTCAGCGTGTGGCCAAGCAAGGTGGTCTTATCTTCGTCACACTGCGCCGAGGATTGAATCTCATGCAATGCCTGCTTTCTGGGAAGTTGGCAAAGACATACGATGCCTTGACGCTCGCCCGAGAGACTTCGATGGAGGTTTCCGGAGAGCTTTGGGAGGTTCCGGCTGGTGCTCACGCTCCTCTCGACAGGGAGCTGCATGCTGATTACTTCAGAATCATTGCGAAAGCTCCTGGAGGAGATGATTCCTTCATGAACCGAGTGCCTGAGGACGCCGACTCGAACACATTGCTCAACCTACGCCATCTAGCTCTGCGTTGCGACAAACCCAGAGCCATCATGTTTGTCCGCGATGTTCTCGAATCAGCGTTCCATACAGCGTATAGAGAACTAGACATCAAGAAAGTCAGTCCTCCGGCCCTCGTACAGACACAAGTCGAGGGCGGCGCTACACTGTTCGCACTTGACTACTATGGCGAAAAGGCTTTTTTGACCCAGTCTAGCCAGCTCTACCTTGAAACTGTGCTTCCCTCTCTAGGCGATGTATACTGCATCGAAAAATCATTCCGTGCCGAGAAGTCCCTCACCCGCCGCCATGTAAGTCATCTTATCCTCATATGTCATTGGCTCGCACGGCTTGCGCTGCTGTCCCACCAGTCGAGCATATTAGCTCTTGCTTGATTTTGACACTATTACATGGCGTCGTCAATGCCTTTTATTCAATGGCATGTGCGTGTGCTAACGAGACGAAGCTTTCTGAATACACACACATCGAAGCAGAACTCGACTTCATAACTTTCGACGACCTTCTGGCGCATCTCGAACATCTCATTTGCCGAGTGATCGACCTAACGTTGGAAAACCCTATCGCCGCCAATGCCATCAAAACGTACAACCCAGAGTTCACCAAGCCCTCGAGGCCCTTCCTCAGAATGCGGTACTCGGAAGCAATTGATTGGCTGCGGGCAAAGGGCATCAAGACCGAGGACGGCAACGATCACGTCTTTGGCGATGATATGTAGGTTCAATTTCCAAACTTTCTTTATTTCGGCCTTGAATTCTCAGCATACTCCCAGAAGCCCGTATTCTGACTTGATCGAAATAGTGCCGAAGCTGCCGAGCGGAAGATGACCGACGAAATCAACCACCCAATCTTCCTTACCCACTTCCCAGTCGAAATCAAGTCATTTTATATGCAGAGAGCTGAGGATGACAAGCGCGTTACTGAGTCTATCGACGTCTTGATGCCAGGTGTTGGTGAGGTCGTCGGAGGCAGTATGAGGACTTGGGACTACGACGAGCTCATGGCCGCGTACAAACGTGAAGACATCGACCCGAGCGGCTACTTTTGGTACTTGGATCAGCGTAAGTACGGTTCCACACCCCACGGAGGGTACGGACTTGGTGGAGAAAGGTACGTAACCCATTCCTTTTCCGCCTTGAAGATCTTGAAACTAACTTTCAAAGGTTCTTGGCGTGGCTCATGGGCCTCTGGACAGTGCGAGAAGCATGCTTGTACCCACGCTTCATAGGCAGATGCACACCTTAACCGGGAAAGCAGGATTAGGGAACTATAGTTGTCATGATGCTTAGACATGGCGAGCCTGAGTCGCCCGGCTACCCCGCAAAATTTCTTCTGCTCCGCGAGATGCTGTTCCCGGTATTATCTGCTCCCTTCTCTCAAATCGGAAGTTAAATAGACAGAGTTGACTCTGATGAACTGTAAGAAGATTTTCCTATCAACAGCTATCCTCTCAAGAAACTAATGGTCCCAGCGAATTTACCCTAGGTGCGGATTTCTCCTAGGAATTTGCGATAAAACTGCATGCTCAACTGGAACCGCAAGACACTGTGAAACGTTCCAACCAAGACCGCGGCAGTGTGTGCCGATGACTCTGGCAGAGAGGGCGATGGGAAGGGAACGGGAGTTGATCGGGCAACCCCGAGCCGTTCGAGCGTTATCTTTGAGCCAGCTTACCTCAATGAGATCACCATCGTCGCCCCTCACTATCGTCATAATCGTGACAGGCAAGGTTAATCACCCGCTTTGTAGAGGTCGATCTACCAGTCTATTCCTCGATCCAGTTCCTCAATCCAGTTCCTCAATCCAGTTCCTCAATCCATGCTTACCAGCTTCCAAGAGTTTAGTGACCTCGTGCTCTCTCTGCTCTTTACTCGGTAGCGTCTGTATGAATACGCTCCGCCTATTCAGCCTGAAAATGGCCGCCGCTATTCCAGGATCCAATCCCTCATTCTTAGTGAACCACGTTTGCCATGCATCTGTCTCACCCGACCAATCTCTGCAGATGAGGGCTGTCCAATCGAGTGTTCATTGTCTCCTATCAAAAGATCTGCAGCCCCTGCCGGGATCGATGCTATGCCGACGTTGAAACCAGCCGGGTCGGTCAGCCTCTACCAGGGTTAATACCATCCAATCCAGTCTAATCTTCTCCACCTAGCAGTGCTCGTGTGGATCCGCCCGTTCGCCCAGCCGAGAGAAGGACCACCATTGTCCAATGTAATCCATTTCCTCCCTCCGTCAGCCAATTTTCGCATAGATCTACCTCGCTTGACCATCGGCAAAGTGGGACCCAACAGATCATCCCTCGGGAAGGAACCCTTTCCTCGCTGCCTATGAGTCATCAAAGGCGCCATCCAGTTCAATGTGGGTCAGCAAGTGCGTCTAGTTGACCAACAACAGAAACCCCCCTCCTGCCCACTTCATTCATGCCGCCAACCCCTGAACAGCTGAGCACCTCTAACACGCCTTGATGCCTGCAACTCGATTCTTTGTCGTCATCTTTGCTTACTTTCTGCCCTGCCATCTATGCATCGCGGCCGTTCCTCCCCTAGGCACCATTCATGCGTTTGGATAGGTTCACATTCAGACTCAGCTTCCTTCACGACTCTTGAACATCCCTCCCTCATGCTTACAAACATCCCTGTGCCCTGGTGGATATTCAGCCAACGCTCTTCATGCCTTCTCCCGCTCCCTCATCTCCACTCTTACTAAAGTCGGCTATCTCCGAATTGGCAGGTTCATGTACTATAGACTCCCTCCATGCTTTCCTGAATCCGGTCCTTCTAAGGGCTAGATGTTGTGGGTCATCATGACTTCAGCAGCTGAGACTTGTAAGCCTGAGCTTACAACGGATGAAGAACTGCCGAAATAGCCATCCCAGGGACTCGCAAGCTTGCATTGTGGCAGTATTAGCAGGCTGAGGATCACCAGTCGCCGCTCCTTGCCACCTGTTTCTCAGCCGAAAGACCAGAATACGCGTTCCAGAACTGCCGGTGAAATTCTACCTCGCCGCTGTCACGCCAGATTGCCCATCTATTCAGGGGCAAGCAAGCACCCTTACGCGTCGTGCCATGCCGATCCAGTACCTTCGGTCTTAGTACATGGAATTCAACAATGTAAGTGGCAGACGCTCGATCCCTATAAAGCCAAGTTGGACAGCATCGACCAACGATATACACAGCGCAGTACCGTCAAAGCAAGTGCTATCGTAGTAGCTCACGAATATCGCGGGGCGGGGTTGTTACGCAAGGAAATACTGGGACACTTGGAGCTCTGGTTAGAAGACCTAGGCGGTTGAAATGTCCAATAGGAAAGACATGTGACAGGGGGGAGGTTATAGAAAGCACTCTCCCTGAATCGTATGTGAATAAGCCGGAGGCAGTGTGTCCGAGATGAAGGACATGTAGACGCAAGCGAAGGGTTGGTGGTTACATGGCTGGTTTGAAGCCGCGAAGTCCCTTCTCCACAACCTCGATGTATCGAGAGAGGCGATGAAAGAGAGCATTTGCCCCACAAAGGGCAGTATTGTAACCTCTGAGCCGAGATGGAAAATATGGCTCGCGTGAGTGACGGATTGGGGGGGCCTGAGGTGATGCAGTATCCCACCGACCGCGGACCGCTGCCATTCGATTTTGGCGCTAAGATTGTGGCATCTAAACTCGCCCCTACAGGTCATCCGTAACTTTGAAATTTTTGCAGGGATGATCGGGCACTAAATTTCCCTTCCGTAGCCCCGGCACATCCCGTGGCCCGTACTCAAAAATTAGATGGTCAACCATTCTGACGGTCATGCGTCACTCAAAAGTGCGTACTAAGGCAAGTGCTTGAAATTACTACGGTTGTCTAACTAAACCGTCCTTATTCACAAGGAAATGGGTATCTCGTGCTCTTCCAAGTCTCCCGAAAGTCATAAACTCCATTAACGAACGAAGGGAGATTTCCAGCAAAGAAATGACTTCTCCACCACCAACAACAGCATACATGCGTCGCATGTCACATTCATCGGGACTGGGTATGCTCAAGGTAGGACCCCTGTCCAGTAGTGCTGCTCTCCGAGGAAGTAGCCGGAGATACGAGGCCTGAAAAGTTTGTTGGAGGATATCGTCGGACCTCTGCGAAATCCTGGGTTTGACCGGGATACGGCACAGCAGGCTCAGACATTGCTTCGGTCTGCATAACATGTGATGCCTGGAGCTCCGCATTCTCTGGCTTCTCCGGCAGATGGCGCAGCAGGTCGAGATTCGTGTCGAGAGAGTCTATTCCATAGCCTAAGAAGTCGGCGTGACTTTTGCTCACCATGAGCGTCCAGCGATACTCTTCTAGTCGCATATGGTAGAACTCTGCCTCTTCCCTGGTTGGTGCAGTGGCTTCGAGAAGAGCTCCAAATGTGCCAATCAAGGCAAAATTTGAAAACCCTGCAAATGGCCAGAAAGACTGTAAATGTGCAGGCCGTAGGCGGTTGACAAAGTCCATGGCCGAGATGAGGCGTGTCTTCGCTGCAGAGCGACAGATGTAAGAAAGATAAGAGTCACTCTCAGGATGGGCTGTAGCGCGGATGATGCATCGATGAAGTGTGATTTCCGCCGCAAAATAGGCCAAGTGTAGTGAGCCATTCGCAAATGCTGTATCATTACCTGAAGCATCCATCTTGAGACTTTCTGGTAGGCTTGAAAACCAATTCTTGAGCTTGATCTGCACGGGCTTCGCCCTTTCCAACACAACTCGAAGACCGTGGCCGGCTGCAGCTTTGACCTCCATTTCGGCGCCGAGTGTATGGAAGGTCTCCAGGATCTCGGAAAGAATCTGTGTAAGGGTTGTGAATTGCATCACGAATCCAGCCGAGCCGACCAACGCTGTACTCTGAGTCGGATATTGAACATGGACACCAACGCTGTCATCAAAGTCCTGTTCCGAAAGAGGAGGAACTGTCCAATTGGCTGCAGAGATGTAGGATGGACGGCCGTGCAGAAGCGAAAACCATTTGTCTTGAGCGTACAGCATCCACCCAAGTCGTTTCCTGAGATTTTTTTCAGACTGGCTGATTTTCCACTGTGAACAATCCTGATGGAGACCCAGCTCGTACCCAATCGTCGTCAACTGAGTTGACATGAGATAAGGACTGCGAGTCGAGCTCTGAAGTAGCAGTAGACCAGCTTGAACTGTGGATAACAGCGGCTGCGCGAGAAAGTGGTTGAATTGCCGTATCGCGACCTCTTCTAGAACATTGACTGCTGCCTTTCCAGACCTTTCATCTATCTTGTCCATCCATCTTTGAGTAATGAGGTTGATACTAGCCACCAATGCTGGATCCAACGTGCCAGCTTGGAAAGAATGCCAAGTTTCAGCCTCATCCAATAAAGGCAAGACAGAGTTGACGCGTGCAAAGTAGAGACCGAGTGTGTCTTTATTGACGTAAAATTGAGGTTCACTCTCTGCAGAGTAGAGGTGACGATTCGGAGGCACGTGGTCTGCGGCTGTAAATATTTGGGCAAAGGTGCCATTGTCATCTACTCTCCAAATCTTCGTCGAGGTCAAATGGGCGTTGATGTCTAGCTCCACGGTGGATTCCTGAAAAAGGAGAGGCTCAAATTGGGTGGTGCTGCCCACATAGCGATATGTGGGAGGCCGTCGTGGGGCCGTGACCTGACTTTGCGAGGGGCTGTTATTAAGTTCCTGACTGCCAGGATAGCCTTTTTGGCCAGTGGCATTAGGCGGTGTGGCCATGCTGACTACGCCTTTGGCAACGACACCACTTGAGAACGTCAAAATTCAGGACGGAAGTGGCAGAGGTTCGACATACCCTATCCGGTCCCCAGCTCCGACAGATTCAGCATGTGACCTTTTGCGAGAGCTGTTGCTCGAGGACAGTCGTCTATAGTCTGACGAAAGGGGTGCAATTGGTACTGGAGCGGGCTTGACCGGCATTGGTTGGATAGTCGCTACAGCAGCCATCATTGCGGGTGTAGGGTGAAAATTGACACTGTCGGCAGAATCAAAAATACGGGTTGTCAGAGTTGATGCATTGGTACTGGAAGGATTTCAGACAATTAATTTTGGGGGTTGAACCCGCGGGAAATGTCGGAGTCACGGTCGCGATATCCTGATTCGAAATCTTGTGAGTAGAGATGTAGATCAGTCCCAAACAGCCCGTGGCATCTATAAGAGGCGTCAGCAAGACCAGCTGACAGAGGCTCCTTCTCTCATTTCAAAAACGGGGACGAAGATCTGACGTGTGGTTTGCACGGCCGACCGTTAAGTATTCCATGACAGACATGTGAGCAGCGGCCAGGAGACGTAAAGTGGTGTCACATTTTGCCACAGATTTAGACGTAGGTCGCGGGTGCATCCCATCGATGAAGGGCCTTACGTATCGAGAATCCCGATGCAGTCTAGCTGTCCATTGGCGCAAAATTTTGGTGGGCTGGTTGCAGCTCAGGCACCAGCATGTGATAGGCAATTGATTGCTGCCGCACAAGGACAGAGATAAGCTTGCCACGTCTCATTGGAGTGCGATGGCGTTGTGAACGCATATCGCATTGGGCCGAAGAGCGCACGCAGATGACAACAGACCCCGATTTTCTTTTCGGTCATCTGAAAGTTCTTGGGAAAAGGAAAGTGTGGGGCAGCCTTCCACGGATCGGACAAGTCACGTGCCTGCGTTCAGAGTCACTCACGCACAGCACACGTAAGCGAGATCGCAAAGTGCGGTTTGACTCACAGAACATGTCTTCGATCCCTGCAAGAGTTCTAGAGGACCCCGAGGAGCCGCAGAAACACCCAGCTACAAATAGAGTCTTGGCATTCTCTCGACTAGCACTGTTACCTGCAAAAAACTTACAACAGTATGACTTTAACCAGCGATTCTCATCATAAGCGTCCCCAAGTAGGAACCGTGAGATCCTTTCCATCCCGGCCTGTGCGAGTCAGATTGCCTCTGGAAGCGCCCCGGGGACACGCCCTTCCTAACAGAGCAATAGGTTGTCTGATGCTTAAGCCATTAAAACGATCCAATGAAAGACTTCTTGCAGAATGAGCCGTAGTCGATTCCTTACTGTCCTCATCCATTCTAGCGTGGGTTTTCCCGACTACGACAAAGTCCGAAAACCCTCTTGTTATCCTTCACCGTTATCTGACTCGCTTTGGGGTTAATCAGGGCTGCGAAGTGGAGCCATAGAACGTTGCATCTGTCTCTCCTCGGAAGACTGCTGCGCGGCCGGAGGAACCTTTGGGTTTGCCTTGTACAGCACCAGGGCATCTTTCCAAGCTTGCTCATTCTGGAGGCCGTCCCCGATTGCAGGAATACTAGAATCAGCTGACAATAGGGGCGTTGCACGACGTGGCTTGTTGTGCCAGCCATAAGCGGTAAATTCACCTGATATGGAAGCACCAGAGACTGAGGGAGCCAAAAGACGAAGCAGAAGCTGTAAACTCGACAATGCTAAGACTATATCCTGTCAAGACCAGTCACTCTTTAGCTCTGAAGTCAGGTAGATACCTCCTTTTCAGGGATATTTTCATAGTTGAAGACATATCGGAGATGACGTTTGACGAGCTTCAGACAGCTCTGACAGGGGAACTCGAGGACAGTGGACATAGATATATTCTGTCTACTTGGAGGCCGAACGCTGCCAGAGACTATACTTGCGGACAAGAACGTTTATGCTTTCCAATGTACTTGCCCCATAGTTGGGAGCTGTAGGGCAGTCAAGCCAATACTCGCAAATATGGCGCCCTATTGGTCATTGGTGTTAATCCGAGACCTGGCTTGCAGAAGCTTATTGCTACAGATATTGCGTTGCAATTCTGAGTGTAGGACCATTTCCCATGATTCCTAACATCTTCATCGCTCTAGCAGTTGATATCTCTGAAGTTTGCACCCTATCCGCGTCGAACAATTGGAGCCAGAAGAGTGCCCGGCCTACAAAGCCGAACCCTTTTCTGCGGTAGTCGCTGCTGGGTCCTACTAGGCTCTTGCAAAATGTTACCTGCTGCCCTGAACTGATCAACGGTATAAGAGCGAGCGTGGCGCCTGCCATTTCAATTCCAGATATCGTGTATAGAACGAATGTAGGATGGTATCAGAATAGTTCCTGTGAGCAAGGCGGAAAATGTAAGCGCAGGCGAACTCAGGAAATGTGGACATTGCGCCTGTTGACTTTGAAGACGCCAGGTTAATTGCACAAGGCTGAGAACCAGACGCTGAACGGTTTTCGTAACGGACAGAGCTATCTTATCACCTTCGCGTTGACAGTCTTGCATGGGCAGCGCGTTAGCTTCGCACTATCTACTAGGTTGTTAATGACTCTCTGAAGCTCGAAGGGAATACGAGCTGAAAATTGTGTAATGGGATTAGAGAACACTTTCTCCCTGTTCCGAGATAAATCTTTAACTGCGCTTACCTGGACGACCATTCGGAGAGAGCCTTTGGACTCGGAGATTGCCAAGGCTTTTGGCCAAACTTTTTGGAAAGCTATGCGAGAGCATTTGAACAAAACTCGAAAGCCATTAAAGCCCGTCCAACAAGGTCAAAGGAGCGCGCTGTAAACGAGACCACGGGCACTACATCCACCTATACGATCTCTACAAACCTTTGCTTCAGTAAATCAACTAAGCTGCCATCCACGTACCGAAGTTTCATACCCCATTTCTTACAATCGCAACCATGTTTGCGCCACGTGCGTATGGACATTCCCTTTTCTTGTACCAAAGCTCACGTCTATCCAGCTTCAGATCAACCTTCAGAAGCCGAGATCAAGCAAGGAGAGGAAGAAGCGGCGACCAACGTTCGAAACTTCGCCGTAGGCTGCGTATTGCTGTACTTCAGTAAGTCGGCACAGATCCTGCAATACGGTGGACGCTCACTGACAACATTTTGGCATTCTAGCACCTCATCTCATTGCCTACGTGAAGCAGCTACTATGACGACGTGATATTTAGAAGCAATCGGCATCTTCTCAATGCGGCGTTAATGGCCAGGTTCTGTACAATACTACTAGAAATACTCTCCAGCACGAGACAGGATGGCAAGAAACACAGCAAATGGTTGTCCACAGTGGACCTGCATTGCATGATACACTATTGTACATCTCCAGACAACGCCTCATTTGTTGGGGGTTCGTTAGGGTTGTGAGCGTGGAAATTCTAATACGTCAAATCCTTCAATTCAAACAGCGACTTTCCAGGAACAACATTTGAGTATGCTCCGGGCCAGATGCGTCATCATCTTCCAGCGACGCTGCGCATCAATGTGCTCGACTGTTTATCCCAGTCATCATATTCCTGTTGTACCAGCTGCAATTCCTTTTGCAGATGCCGTAGTTGGGTATCATATGCTTCCAAGGCCTATCAAACGTTAGCCAATAGCCAAGGCCAAGTGTTAGGACGATCTCACCTTCTTCGCTATCTGTACGGTCTCTTCGTCCAATACGGCGTCTTCATTCCTCGCCGCCAGTCCAAGCTTCTCCATCTCCGCCTTCAATTTCTTTCCTCGTTCCCTGATCCCTAGCATACGTGCCCAAATTTCTTGTTCTCGGCCATTCAGGCTAGGGTCGAAAACTTCCCGCTCAAGTGCTTTCAATTTTGCGCCTAGCTCCTCCTCGGCGTTGTCCATGACATATCCTCTGTTCCGCAAGATCTGAATCTTGGCCGCAAGTGCTAATGTGCGTTGGCTTGTGATTGCATGTTTTCGCTTACATTCCGTGATCCTTGTTGCAATTCGTTGGCTGTGGATCTCCAATTGTGCGTCCAAGGAGGCATTGATGTCATGCAGGCGAATGTTACATTTCTCAATAAACTCCCTCTGCCGTTGCGCCCTCTTTCCTAGAGCCCAGAAACCAGGCACGAGTACGGGCACGTAGTTTGGGCCTGGGCGATTCGTTACTGCTTCCTCCCACTTTGTTTCATCTTCGAGGGGAACATCGGGATGGGTGGGGTCGTAAGTGAGATGTGGCTGATAGAATGGTACGGCATCTTCATCCACGACTTGGTATAGATAAGCTCGTAATGGCGAATTAAGATTCAGGGGATTCCACTTCTCGGCTATGAAGCCTGCCTGGGCAGCGACCGTGCGGTAAACTTTTAGTCTTTGTTAGCTGTCAATCTACTGCCTGAAAATGGGGTATTTTTACCTTCTAAACCTCTCCCTTCTGTCCATAGTGGAGGGGCAGCCTGTGAAGTACCAAGCTGGGTCCCTTGATGGCTCTGCCCAAGTTGTAGAGTTGGCTGTTGTTGCTGTTGTTGCTGCTGCTGTGATTGTTGTAGCGATTGGCCAAAATTCTGTGATTGTTGTGTGCTCTGGCTCGCACCGAACAAGCCGCTACCTTGCTGTTGCTGAGGTTGCTGTTGAGTGTTTCCGAATCCACCCCCTCCAAAAAGCCCGCCGCTTTGCTGAGATGTCTGCCCAAGTCTGCCGCCACCAAACAAGCCACCGCTTTGTTGTTGGGGCTGCTGCTGGGTATTTTGTCCAAATAGGCCTGTTCCTTGCGATTGTGTATTTCCGCCAAACAGTCCTCCCCCTTGTTGCTGTTGCTGCCTATTTTGCCCAAGCCCGCCGAACAAACCACCAGGTTGCTGCTGAGGTTGTTGCTGAGTGCTTTGTCCAAATAATCCTGTACTTTGTGACTGTGTATTGCCGCCGAATAGTCCGCCGCTCTGCTGAGGCTGAGAGGCACCGCCAAACAGGCTGGAGCTCTGTTGCGATTGAGGGTTGCCAAATAGGCTGGACATGTTGAAGGTGCGGACTTGCGCAGGAAAGCTTGTTGAGCAATCACTGCACACTGCGAGTCTTATGGTAATTCCCTAAGCTGGACCAGGCACGCAGATGGGTGTGAAATGCCGATAGGCCGTAGGTAGAACGGTGGAGCGAAGCGCTCTAAATCCAGTTCTTTCATACCATCATGAAGATGCGTCCTTCTGCATGGGAAGGGAATGCGAAGATCTGCGTTATAACTGATCGCGTGTTGTGGAGATTGAAAGGCCAACCAATCTTTAACGCGTAGACCAAAAAGATTTGAGTCAGTCGCGGAGGAACTTTTGGGGCTTTTGAGTTGAAGCTTTCAGGAACGCCAATCATCTGCTAGCCCGCCAAGAGAAGCTCCCCCGAGAGCTCCAACCTCATCTTCATAAGCTTCGACCAGAGGTAATACACGCATTTCAGCGAAGTCCAGGAGGCTTTAGCTACCGCAAAGATGGCGCGACGAGAGCCTCTGTACGACTTGTGATTCTGACTGTTTTCGGACCAAAGCTAATAATCTGTCAGATTCAATCACAAGGCCTTGATAGACCCAACGCCCATGCCCGACCACATCCCAAAAGTGAAAGAAATCGGAGCAAGCTCAGCACCACTCATGAGTGCTTCATACTTCATCGGCGCGAGATGCAAACCCTACAATGACGACTATATGCAATGCAAGACCGAAGCCTATGGGCGAGGCGAATTGGACTGTTTGAAGGAGGGGAGAAAGGTCACCAGATGTGCGGCCAGTGTGTATGTACTCAAGAAGGCTGCATTGGCGACCAATGCGCTGACAATGGCTGCTATCAGACTCAAAGACATCAACGAGAACTGCTTGGAGGTTTTCAGGGAACATTGGAACTGCTTGGACAACAATAACCATCAAATGTGGCAGTGTCGAAGACCTGAAAGAAGGCTGAATAGATGTGTATTTGAGAAACTTGTGCGCTTTACACCACTATCGGGCCACCTTCAACCGACCATGCTAACCACTAATCTTAGGGGCTAGAAAAGGTCATTCCAGATACACCCAAAGGAGAAGTTCCAGTCCACCTGCGGGACAGACAGATATTTGCGGACAAGAGGATAGTAGTCTACCCTTGGGAGGCCGATGTGGATATCCCGAAGAAAGATGCGGTAGCCGCTAAGGCCAAGGCCGCATGAACCGCCAGAAGCACCAAGCCTGTACATAAAGAGAAGAAAGAACTGCTCACGGCCGTCTTTGTATCGTCCAGTCCGCTCTATTGCCACAAACACGCACGACATGGCTGCCAACCCTACATTATAAGACAGCCTCGGTGTGACTGCATGCCTGACGTATGCCCCCAGCCTGCAACGGCGGGTCAATCACGAGGCCCATTTTGTTCGCAGGGAGAGCAGGACCGCCACTTACCGTCATAACACCCATCTTCCTTCCTAATTTCTCAGGAAGTCATCGAAGTCGTCAATAACCTCGTCGTCCGCACCGCATGCGTTGCTCTCGATATGCTGGAAGAGCCCACTAACAAGCACAAACTCTTTGTCACAGGATTTACAAGTGAATGTATCGCTCCATGTATAATCGACGCGAGAATCATCCCCGCGGTCGACATAGTAACGGAATTGAGTCTCAATGTAATTGTCATCCTCGCAGATGCCGGCCTCAAGGTGAATTAGCATACCGGAGAAGGTCTTGAACTCGCGGTTGCAGAAGAGGCACTCGATGTTTGCAATTCTGTGGGTGATGAGATGCTAAACCTGTCAGTTCTTCAATCCAATAATAGGGAGATGCGTACCATTTTAAGATTGTTTGAGTTTAAGAAGACTCGATCACATATATGGCAAGTACGATGGATGACGTTGTAGTTTAGGTGGTCTTGGAGGTCGTCGTTGTCGTCAAAGACGCATTTACATCTCTCACACCAAGAATGGCGACCGGTCGCTCGGCAATGCTGCAATAGAGATTGCTCCGTGAGGAACGAGCGTCGACATAAGGGGCATCTGAAGATTCCTCCGCTTCTATCCATGACGATGGCAATTGCCATGATTGGAAGTATCGTGGCCACTGGAGCTCACAGCACTTGGGGTGCCTCCTGGTGGCTTAGGGGACTAATATTCGTCAGCTTCCAAGAGTCTTCTTGTTTGTCAATTTTGCTTGCTGTAGCGGCTAGACGCGGCTTTATGCATATCTCTCTTCAACAAAGAGAAAGAAAGAATTTGATGGGTCTAGTGCATGCTACACGGCGAACACAGTCATCCCAACGTTTTTGGTGGCTGTCGACGTGTCACGTACGTTGCAAATCCTTCGAAACTATTCTAGAGCATAGGTCAGTAACCGCCCTTGATCGCGGCGCAAGCGCTTCAGTTTGCAAGACTTACCGGTGAAGTAGAGGCGAATTGGAAAGCTAGCAGCCTCAAGGTCTGTTTGTAACGTCTAGAGATGGTACACCACGACGTGTAATAAGTCAAGGGACTGAAAGGATCACTAGAAGTTTCATGGGCGTCGCTGAGCGAAATTTGGTTGGTCTTGCTTCTTTTTAAGTGACCTTGGGCAACAGGGACAGAATTGTGGCTTACAGACTGAAGCCACGAAATCTGGCCTGGAGCCTTGGAACTGTGATGAAAGCAAGATTTGTACCAAGAGAAACACAGTTTGAGCCGGTCCGGCTCCCCGAATGACCAACACCGAGCGAGCTGAAAAAAGTAGTGATAGAATGGTAAAGAATAGTTTGGCCAAAGAAAAATGAATGGCACTATGGAGGTCACCCTTCAAGCCTCGTCAAATTCTGTCAGATTTTGGTGAGATGGAGGAATCCTGTCTTCCTGTTCTCTCTCTCTACCTAAAAGAGAAGAGGACATCTATATATGTACGTTCGACCTTCCTTGCCACCTAGGCCCACGTTGCTGTTGTGAGTAGGCCGCGTTTCGGTTGCTACTCGCTGGTTCGTAATTGAGGGGTTCACCTGGGCAGTTCCCAGGTGACGTGGTGGGCGCTTCGCAAGCAGAACCAAGTACGTCTGCTAAGGACACCTGGCCGATAGGAATTTTGTGTCTATAAGTATCAGCTCGCTCCTCAAGTAGATAGACAATAAGACAGTTGCTTCCATCCATTCTATGTACACCTGTTTGCTGCGCGCAACAGTTGCCACTCATGGGCTACTTTGCCACCTTAGCCACTCGGGAACCTGCCCAGCTGGACCCTTCAGCTTATCATCATACCAGCTAAATGGTACGATGTCACTAATCGGTGTCGACATGCTCGTAATCAGGGCATAAGGCTGTATCCTGTCTGACAAATCCCAACCTAATGTTACGGATTGGGCTTGACGCATTGTCTTGTTATCCCCTCGCCGGTCGCGCTAGGTACATTTTAGCGTCCCTGTACCTGCGCAGAAATTATGTGAGCATTTTCAGAAGTGCGCAATCTCTCCAGTTGAGGAATACCCAGAATCCAGTTAAAGGCCTTACCCGGAGCATTAGGCCGACACTAAGACCGGCGAAGGGATATGGTTTGGGCGGTGCGGCCTTGGCATTTGGCGCACACAGGTTGCCTTTTGTACCTATCCTCTTCCTCTCTTCTTTAGATTTGCTATCCTAGTTTAATGACACCTCTATGACTCGCTCTAGACTGGCCTCTTAACACTTAACTTCTCTCTCAGCTTTTCCGTATCACTTCTGAGCGTAGTCTCACGAACGCGCAATTCTTTCTTTACATGCCGCCAGTTGATACAAGCTCAGCCAGTCTTTGCCAACCCAGATTAGTGTGCGGTTGACGCACGAGCTCGGAATGTCAGACGATAAATTCCCGTTCGCACCTAAGGACCATGGAGATGAGATAGTCAAGATCACGGTTGGCATAGCCTTTCCCCCTCAAACATTCACGATCCACACAAACCTGATCTGCTCCGCGTCACAATTCTTCCACAAGGCCTTCAAGGGAGACTTCAACGAAAGCTATGCAGGATGTATGAAATTGCCTCATGAGAGCCTCGAAGCCTTCCAGGCGCTATATCACTGGCTGTACACTGGTAATCTTCTCTGTAAGAAATTTCTAATGGAACCGTTGATTGAGGAAGATGTGTATTTGCTGCACGTTTATGCAATGGCCGACCGCCTCCTGATCCATAAACTCTCTCTGGATACCTATTCGATCATACAAGACTACTTCTCCAAAGAGAGACTCTCCATGCCCAGCGTACGTTTCATCAAGGAGCTTTGGGGTGATTGTGGGTTACCACAGTGCAAGCAAAAGCTCCTGATAGAGTACACCGTCTCTCATTGCACATTCTGTTTCGTAACACATCGAGACACATGTTGTTGGAAATGGCAAGAAGTGCTGCGCTGCCATCCTGAGTTCTCAGCAAGACTCGGCGTCGCTTTCGCTGAGCGGCTCTCCAGCCACAATTGGAACTTGAACATGCATCCAAACGACTTGCACATCTTCAAAGATCATACTGGGCAACACTTCGCGAGCACCAAAGACTGCCAGGACGAGGACATGGACAAAGGCGATTTCGAGCCAGACAACTTGACCATGGCTGATGAAGCCCCAATGGGATCCCGGGTACACTGCTGCTGTATGCACGAATACGCCGAGGGGCTTTGCCCATTTGGGCTCGACTGAAGGGCGTAAGTGAGAGAAGACAAGGCGGAGATAGTACCACAGCATCGTCACCACCATGGATGAATAAAGCGGAAGCATTCGCCCACTCAACGACATGACGACATAAGAGGACCCGGAAGGAAGGACAAATCTGCTTCTTTGCCGAACAAAGAACTGGACGGATGAGATTGTTGTGGTGGGACCACAATGTAATTCCCCCCTCACGAGTATTTTCTGCTCGAGGGCTAGACAACATACACAAAGAATGTACACGTAACAACCAAGCAGGATTTTCCCTGCAGTGCGTGTCTGGGATTTCTTCTTGTTCTTCCTTGCCATGTTTGCCCGATTGAACGACCAGCCTTTTGGCGTGCTTTTGTCACCTGCACAAGAGGATCGGAAGAGGATCGCGACAAGAGCCCTGTTGTGATTGTGAGTGACATAGGGCGTAGGAAGAGTAAGAAGCTAGGCAAGAGCCTGCATTCCATCGCATCTAATTACAACATCTAATGATAGCAGCAAGTCGTATCGCATAAGTCATCATCCGTCATCGTTTATATCCCTTTTCTTATATCCTCCCGTATTCGCCTCTGCTAGTATCCCTCTCCCTCGCTCGAATACCCCAGGCCGCTGCCCCCGCCGCTCCGAAAACGGCAGCCAAACACCAGAAAACAGCCGAACTTGCTTTCCCAATCGTCAAACTGTATACCAGATTGAGCGCAGCTGGAGCAGCAATCCTTGAAAGCGCGTGTAACAGGCTGATTGCGCCAAGTAGCTCGCCTGTCTTGTCTGCCGCAACATGCGTCGTAAGTGCAGACTGTAGTGTTGGCGACGCAATCCCTCCCACCGACGCTACCACTCCAGAAACAACGAAGAGAATTCCCGTCGGCACAATAGCATAGCCGATGTACCCAATGACGTCGAATAAGACCGCAATGCGGATAACGCTAATGTCGAACTTGTCTGAGTTTCCTGCCTTGGCAGGCAGGCCATGGCCTGGTCTGTTAATCCGCTGTGAAAAGATGCGAAAGACCAGCGGAAGGATCAAAACGAGCATGCCGACACGGCAAGTGTTGGCGATGGAGACAAAGACACTGGATTCGAAGTTGCCCCATTTGAACATGAATTCTGAATACATCACCACAAGCGAGGCGGAACCAAGCGTAACTCCGAACACGACGGTGTCGACCGCTGCTAGGAGGACAAGATTCGTTCGCGTGATGTCGGAGGTCCGGTCGCGGGATGGGAAGAGGATGGAAAGTGGTTTGATTATGTTTGCAATGTTGGCGATGGTCGTCCACGCCCTGCGTGGGTGTTTGGCCATTTCAGCGCGGTGGTGCTGACGGGCCGCAATCTGTCGGTCTCGCGACAACGATTCGGGGACAAATGAAGTAATGAAGACGATGAAGCCTAGGTGGCATACGAATGCGACGTAGAAGATAGTCATGATGTTTCCAGAAGCTTTGATGATAAGACCACCGAGGATGGGCCCGACCGCAATACCTGTGAACATGCAGCCGTGGAGGTATCCAAAGACGACACTTCGACCAGCCGGTGGAGTACAGTCCGCCGCATAGGACTGGATGACCGCCATGGTAGCAATGAAGGATCCTGCCAGACCACCAAAGCCAAATTCTACCAATACCCAATACACAGAAATAGAGTCCGGGAACGAAGCAGCGGTAATTGTGATAACGTCTCCTAGTAACATGCCCAGCGCTGTAACAGCCAGTATGAGGCGTCTGCCATATCTATCCGAGAGAGCACCAAGTCTTGGACTTGAGAATGCGCATAACGTTCCTGATATCAAATTCGCGTAGAGCATGAATCTTCCCAGAAGTGCATGTACCTCCGCGGTCTGGCATTGTGGATTGTCTTCTCCAATTGTAGAGTGTAATGACAGTACAGGGGATGGGTTGTGTTGGATCGATGCGAAATGGTATTGTCGACAGATGAGGTTTAGGATGACGTTCAATTTGGGAACACTGACTGCGCCCATGGCCAAGCAGTACAGAAGGAAAGGCGGAAGCAGCCAGAATACCTAACAGGTCAGTGTCATTCTGAGGATGAGTATTGACTATACTCACGGACGGCGTCTCCCACCATGGCTTCTTCCTCTTCGCTTCCAGTGCTCTAAGCCAGGGTTGCGTTGAACCATCTTGGCCCTCGATGCCTGCAATTTCTATGGGCGAGGATAGTTGCGCAGACATTCGCTCCGCCTTTTGCAGCAACGGCGTGGTCTCGTAAGCAACGATTGTATAAGGATGTTTCCAACGTGCGGCTGAAGCGGCAGAGGACACGCTAGCGCGGTCATCTTGATCCACCCTAGTCGAGGAGGATGAATAAGGCGACCACAGCTCGTCGTAGCTAATGCTTGTGTCGACCTCGACATCAATCTCTACCTCAATAGGTGATGCTCTAGAATAGTCCATCTCGGAGCAGGACCCGAGCATGAGACCTTCATGTAGCTAGCCGAGGCATAGTGACGGGAGGCTTTTGATTGATGCTCTCCCACGCCGCGCAGTAACAGCCCCCCTGATGATCATAGAGAAGGGGGTTTAAGAGGATTGTAGCATCTGCGAACGGTACTGATGCTCTGGTCAAATAACGACGATGCCTATCCCTACTCTGCCGTGACATGCTCGAAGCTGTCCAATGGAACACAATGTAGATGATGGGGTCATGACGCAAGCGATTGGGCAATTTCCTTGCAAGGAATAAACAGGATATTTACGCTTTCAAGAACCAAGGATGAAGCTCCCGAGTGACATATCACTATGCTCTGATAAGTGCGATGCAGTCGTTGCGGAGGTGAAGCCTATCAATGCATTCCCAGCAGTCTCCAATTCGATCACAATTGGAGGGGGAGGGGCTTTTTGGAGAGGGAAAGCTTACACGCGACTCACCACTTACCCATAACAAGCATCGCCTCACTGCAGAGCTCTCAAGAGCCCTTACCCATGCTCCCTCCATCACCTGTGACAGGATCAGGCCGCGTCAACCATGACTGCTGCTTGGAGGAAAGAACCCCAACGGGTCGGTCGACCTTCACAATCGGCCACCGGCCGTTCCTCGGGCTTTAAAAACGATCAAAATTCAGGCCTCTCTTCATCTGAGTTGCTCTGTCACTAACTATTGATGAATATTTTGTAGGCCTAGTGACGAGCGTGCGTTAGCAGCTGAGCAGTGCCGTTGATACCTAACACTTCTGGATCTAATTCGGAGAGAATGGCCAAGATGAAGATTGACACAAAGTCAGCCAAGCAGGAAGACGGAACGAATATCGAGCTTCGCGACATTGGCAGTGCTTCCTCCTCAAGCTCGGCCCCACCGCTACCCGAGAAGAAAAAGGAGAAAGTGAGATGGAAAGATCTTCCAAAGAAAGATCAATTGGCCATACTGGTGTTAGCAAGGTTGGCCGAACCTTTGGTCCAGACATCTCTTCAGTCGTACATGTTCTATCAACTCAGGTCGTTCGACACAAGCCTCTCGGACGCAACAATCTCGTCGCAAGCCGGCATTCTTCAAGCCAGCTTTTCGGCTGCTCAGACACTTACTGGAGTCTTCTGGGGCCGCACAGCGGACAACTATGGCCGGAAGACTGTCTTGATACTTGGGTCGCTGGGCACAATCATCTCTTGCCTTGGATTTGGGCTCTCCAAGTCATTTGTGATGGCGCTAATCTTCAGGACACTTGGAGGATTGGTCAATGGCAATATTGCGGTCATGCGGACGATGATCTCCGAGATTATCAAAGAGAAAAAGTACCAAGCTCGAGCGTTCCTCCTGATGCCGATGTGCTTCAACATTGGTGTAATCATTGGACCGATCCTGGGAGGTGTCCTCGCGGATCCAGCAGGGACATATCCGAATGTCTTCGGACCAAACTCGTTCTTTGGCGGCAAGACAGGCGTGAGATGGATGATGTACTGGCCATATCTAAGTCCAAACCTTGCAAGCGCTATCATTGTATCCATGAGCCTCTTGCTTGTCTTTCTCGGCCTCGACGAAACTCTCGACGGCGTCAAAGACAAGCATGATTCAGGACGAGCCATTGGGAAACGTTTCGTCCGTCTATTCAGCTTCTGGCGCAGAAGACGATCTCATGACACTTATTCTCCTCTTAGTACAAATGATGACCCGCACCCTGCCAACGCCGAACAGCGTGATTCACTCCTGTCTAACGCCGACTCCCCAGACACCAATGATATCGAGAACAACCCCAAGCCTGACCCACCCAAACCGAAACCGAAACCGAGAAAGAAGCTCCCGTTCCGCCGCATCTGGACCCCAAATGTGTTATTCACCCTCCTTGCCCATTTCACCACCGCGTTCCACATCGGTACGTTCAACAACCTCTGGTTTATCTTCCTCTCTGCCGACCGTTACGACAAGACGAACCCACCACCTCAACTCGATACAAGCTACAGTCCCCATCTCCCCTTTATCTTCACCGGCGGCCTCGCCATGCCTCCGCGCCTAGTTGGTATTGCAATGGCCATTCTTGGCGTCATTGGTATCACACTCCAGCTTGCAATTTACCCGCGTGTCAACGACAAATGGGGCACTATTGCCTCGTACCGCATCTTCGTCTATTTTTTTCCGATCGCGTATGTGATGGCGCCGTATCTGGCTGTGGTGCCAAGCTCGACCGAGCCTCCAGCGGCAGCGGCAGGAGCGAGGGTCTGGATTGCGCTGTGTGGGGTGTTGTTTGTCCAAGTTGTGGCACGGACGTTTGTCTTACCTGCGACGATGATATTGGTAAATAACTGTTCGCCGCATCCGAGCGTCCTGGGCACCATCCATGGCATTGCTCAGAGCGTTGGGTCGGCTGCGAGGACAGCAGGACCAGCGGTCGCAGGATTTCTGTTTGGTGTTGGATTGAACCACGGTGTTGTGGGATTAGCATGGTGGGTGCTTGCGGCCATAGCAAGTTTCGGAGTCTTGACAAGTACATGGGTCAGGGAGGGTAGTGGACATGAAATTGTGCTTGAAGAAGAAGAAGAAGAAGAGGAGGAGGAGGAGGAGGAGGAGGAGGAGGAGGAGGAGGAGAAGCAGACGACAAAGCCGCAGGATTTCCCTCCTACGGATCCTACCCAGCAGGCTGGTGAAGATAGGAGGAGGCAGTGAGATCACTCAAAGTAGTCTATTAGCCAGATGAGAGAAGTCTGTGTGGTAGTACGACTCTTCTTTTACCTAGGCGTCGTGAAAAAGTAATGACACTTATGACGAATCCAACGCTGATACCAGAGCTGCCGAAAGGCGGGTGCAGTGAACTACGACGGGTATGATCTCTTGTGGAGGGAAAAGCCAGAAAACTGCATCTCGTTAAGCGACGCTCGTCTCACTACTCCTGCAATCGTAGTAGAAGGTTGTCATGCACATATCAGATGGTGGATGGTTTGGGTGGTTTTGAGTAGGTGTGGAGGATGTTGATTCCAGATGGTTGAACGGCAGATCCGAAGCACCTTGCCCTACATACTCTACAAGAACGAATGCCAGCTTGCAACAGGCTCGAACTGCTCGGCTACTTGTGAAATAGTAGAGATTCCCTTTGTGTAATGCTAAAAGCCAGATCACCTCGCCAGCACATACATAGACTTGAAAAGCATTTCCATCGTGAAGCGCCATGATATCAGCGTACAAATGCCTGTACAAAGCGCTAGCCCAGCTGGCTATCACCTGCCATCCAATGATCACGCACCATCCTGTCCTGGAATGCGGCTTCGAGCCCATTCTTCCCGACAAACACGCATCGCAAGTCCGGGTATCATCTCCTCTCCCCTCCCTCTGCCCAATTTTGCCTTTCCTAGAAGCCAATCGGTGAGTGTAACCATCTTTGACATCTTGTCAAAACCACTGTTCTCATCCGCATGCTCGATCGTGTGTGTCGCTATACGTCCTTTTGAGTCGAATGAAAAGACGAAAATCCCAGAAAACTCGGCTCCTTTGTCGAGGTTGAAGATCGGTTTGTCACCGCCAAGCAGCCGGCTCAAACCGCTGTTGATTCCTCCATTACTATTTGTTGAACTGCTTACCGCTGCGTTTGAGTGTGCAGCGGCATTCGCACTTGTACCGTTACCGTTCTTTTTCTCCGTCTTCCACCGTACGACCAGCTTTTCCTCACCCAAGTCTGGCTTGTCGTGCTCCTGCGGAAGGTTGACGAAGCCAGTTCGGACGATCTTTTCAGACAGAATATTCAATTTTACATTCCCAACGATGGGTACGCAGCCCCATGCAACAGGTGCTGTCCATAATGCTGCTCTATATGGAACCTTCCCTTTGACTGCCGGTAGATGTGGATGGGTGGATGGGAATAGGTGTAGTGAGACAGAGGGAGAGAGGATCTCTTGTGGTATGGGCGTAGTTAGGATGTTCGGCAGTAAAGGCGAGAGCGTGCGTAATGCTGTGGTATGGGTTTTAGTACAGTGCGAACCGGAATGGTAGCTCAAGAGTATTGCTCACTCTTTCCAAGTCTTAGAGTCCGCTCATCTGGCGGCTTGTGATCACATCCTTGGCCCGGGGATCCAAGCAGGTCATCCGCAGGACTTTTGCTCGGCGACGACGGTCTGAACCATACTTCTAAAAGAGGGTCGGTGCGGACTTGCGCAAGGTGTCGTGCAGGTAGGAACTGCTGTAATGCTGCAGTGGGCGGTCCTTTGGCGGTTAAGCGATGAGTGTTGACAACGAAACTCTTCCAGCGGAAGAAGGACGAAACTGGCGTCGATAGCTTTCGCATTGAAGCGATGGTCAGCTTCTCAACGACAGATGCATTGATACAAAGGTTGCAGACAATAAGAGGGACTTGTCTACGGGAATGGCTAAGCCGAGACGCTGCGTAGGAAAGTTCGACGGTTTTGAGCTGTTTCGTTCCGCGCCAAATGACGTAACTTGCTTGGAACGGCTTTCTCAAGCCGAACATCTCAACGACTTTGGCGGCGTGGCATCATCTTCGCAGCCTCTTGACGAGACGGTTGACAAACCATTTCTGCAGCTTGGAAGTGTGTCTAGCCTAGGATATGCTGGTTAAGATCAAACCGATCTCTTACGGTGTCCGTGTTGGAACGCCCAGCCCGTGTTATGCACCGTGGGCAAAGTCCATCTGCATGACCTCAGGATGCGCCATAAACTGTCTATTCAAGGCTGTGCTCGCTACCTGTAAGGTCGAGATTTACGGTCTTGGAGAAGGCCTACTCGATGCCATTCGACTCTTCGGACGCCGTCCTTTCTAGAAGCAGATCTGCACGTTTAAAGGCAGCATGTCATATGTAAAGGCCCTCTGCAGAGTCTGCTTTTTATGGCACTTGTCTGCCAGTCCGATGAGGAAGTATGGCACTGCTTAGGATGGACAACTCTAGATACCACACGGTGAGCATCTTCCATTTCATGACTACGCTACTAACAACACCTCCCTTCACATAAGCTTGGGACAAAGGCCTCTTCCTTCCTCCTTCCTACTTCTTCCTTCGAACTCTCTCCGAACTTCTCTTGCTTCTCAAACCCGCGCGACTAGCTTCTAGCTATAAGCAGCGAGGCTAACGTCAAGAGCCAAATCCGATCCAGAACATCCTCGCAGATGCTCTGATCAAAGTACGAGCTTTCCACCGACGATTGAAGCATTCAAGCATCCAACAACCACCAAATTTGCAAAAGGGAGAACTGTTTCTGGACTCGATAGCTTTGGGATATAGCCTGCGAGTTCCAAAATCTTCCTACCAAGACTCGCGACAGTTAGTGGTACTTTTACCACGGTAGTGAATTACCCCATAAGGAAATAGGGGTTTCTTACCTATTGGAAAGGCCAATCTCGCGCACCCTAGAGGAGAAGAAGGAGCGCCGGCGCCTCGACGACCGCTCTATGGCTCGGTAATGGCGTTATGCTTCATAGAGCGTGAGTGAGTCTTTTCCGCAGCTAAACAGACCTTGTTGCCGGAGAGGGATGCCTAGGACCGAAGATCATCGAAGCCGGCGAGTGCCTAAGGTGGTGTTGAAGGACAAGGGTTGTCATAAGAAGGCTGTCGACGAGTACTCTGATGCCTCATGTTGAGGTTGAGGCCCAGATTGTGACTACGTTGTTGAGGAACGCCTTACTAGGCGACGACGATGAATAGTCCTATAATGTACTCTGCGCAAAGACCTTCCCGATTAGGCATTTCCATTGTTTCCGGTGGTAGTGACTCCAAAACAGTACTAGTGAGGTAAGGTGGAAGGCCTTCTTACCACTCCAACCAACTGTCGCGAGCCCTGTCGGACTCCCAGTTCAAGCAGGACCATAAGGTTCCGATCCAGCACCAGGACCCGCCCGGACTGCAGTTTGAAATGAAGGGTCCTGAACCCAAGAACACCCAACTTCCGACCGATGACGTTCTGGCCAATAATGATAACTACCAGACCTACAAAGCCGCAGGCAAGCTCAGAGGAAAGAAGACATTGATTATGGGTGGCGACTCGGGAATCGGCCGTGCAGTTGCGATTCTCTTCAGCATGGAAGGCGCCGAAGCCTTTATCAAATATCTTCCAGAGGAGTTGGACGCTCAGACGGCCACGGAGCGTGTCGAGAAGACCGGACAGAAGCGCCATCTTTCATCCCGCCGATGTCAAAGGCGATGGAGAATTGCAAGAAGATTGTCGATGCTACAGTTACAGCGATGGGAACCATTGACATTCTGGTAAGCAACGCGGCCAACCAGATGATGAAGAATGACGTCTCAGAGCTTTCAGAGGAGCAATGGCTCCACACCTTTGACACAAACATTCACCCTTACTTCTATTTCTACAAGTATGCCCTGCGCCACATGAAGTCCGGCAGCACCATCATTAACAACGCCTCCATCAACGCCTACATCGGCCGCCCGGACCTGCTTGATTACAGCGCCATTAAAGAAGCCATCATTTCCTTCACCTGTGGTCTTTCCAATAGCAGTTTGGTAAGGGCATTCGTGTCAACACTGTTCTACTAGGACCACCCCACAAACAGTAAGGCCATCAAGCAACCATGTGAGTCACCGTCTCGGCCGTCTTGATGGTCTGATGCTGCTGGGACATCTCCTCCGCCTGCATAGCCGGTGCGCTTGCTGGGGCCGCCCTGCTACTATTTTTCGCTTTGCGAAAGCCATACCCAGCGGTGATGGCAAATAGAAACCTGCAGCTAAGTGAGCCTCGCATCCGAATACGGTTCATTAAAGAAGACTTACACAAGCACGGCATCAAACCCTTGCTTCGTCGCAATTATGCCCGCCTTTTCCGCCGTCGTTGCTGCACTTCCGCCAGCTCCACGCCCAGTAAGCAAGCTTGTCAAGCCTCGCTTCAGACTATCCGTGCTTGGATTGAAGCAAAGGCATTCCACGTTGCCAGACACGACCCACCAGCCATAGCCATCGTCGAAAGCGGAGCAAGCGTTGCACAGGCTGTCGCAATTTGGCGCGGAAGTGGCCGCGGCGGCAATCCAAAGGATGAAGAAGAGCGTGTCCAGGCCGACTTGGACCCAAGTGCTCCAAAAAGGCGTCAGGGAAAGGGGTCCGGTGGTGGGGATGAAGTAGAGCAGGAGAATGAGGGTGAGGGCGGCCTGGTGGCGGTACGGAAGTCAGTTAAGCTGATCCAGGGATATAGACTGGATGGTAAAGGAGAAAAGGGAAAAACTCACACAAGCGATATTCCAAGCTAGGGGTTGTGGCGTCGAACAACCGACGTCGTTAACCCAGATCAAGGAGGACTGCGCGGTGATTCCGAGGACGACGAGGACGAAGAGGGCTTGGATTAGACGTACATACCAGATGAAGCGATCCGTGCGAAGGGAGGGTGTTGTGGTCGCCATTTTACAAGCTGAAAGCTCAGTGGTACCTTACGTCTGGAAGTAATAGAGGTAGAGAAAGAATTGACGAAGCCGAGGAAACGAGCTTCTAGCAACCATTATATTTCCCAAGCAGGGGCAGAACAGATTCCAGATCCATTGTCTCGGTGTAATAGCCATGCTGAGACAAGGCTATCCCAGTGGCAGGACGGCAGGCGGCGCGGTTACCAAAGGATCGAGGTGATTGGAACAGACAATGCATCACAACCAAAAACAGTCGCAAGGCTGACACTATGCTCAGAAAGACTGCGCAAAGGGGTCCCCCCCAAGGCTTTACATAGTACTCGTCCTCAGGGGTAATTTTCGTTAGTACGACGCCACCAACAGGCGGGTCGCTCAGCATGCTTCTCGCCTGTGCCTCTCACGCGTCTAAGCGGTTTACACAACGTGGTCCTTGGTGTGGGCTTGGCGCTTGGCACCACATTTAGTCTTCCCTCGTCGACCTAACCCTTCTTCTTTCTTGTATATTGAGAGGCATTATCCAGAAGATCATTCCTCGTACGATAAGCTTAGGCGTTGTAGTGAAAGAGGCTTGGGAAACTTTCGGGGCTGATGAGCTATTAGCCTTAGTAAGGGAGATGCCTGCAAGATGTGAAGCTGCGAAAGTATTGATAGGATTGTGTAACCATATGAGATTCGCAGGGGGCGAGAAGCATGCCTAGCGACCCCCCTGTCGGTTGGCGTCGTACTAACGAAAACTACTGTGTACCCTTGAGGATGAGTACCCAAAGGAGGAGAGGAGGAAGTCTTTCAGGGCCTAGCCTTGCGCCGAAAAGCGTAATGCGGAAAAGTAAAGAAATCAGCCTGGTTCGGCGAGGATAGCGATGGCCGAGATCTCTCAGCCCTGTTTCGCATGGACAGCGGTGGTCTCACACGGTGTTCAACAGATGCTGGCCGTATCGAGATAACCGTCACTTGGCGACCTGAACTCAGGAGCGGAGAATTTGGGGGAAAGCACTCGCGCAGCAGCGTAGATCGAGGACGGGGCTGTTTGCGGCTTGTGCATCAACATGACAATTGACCAACAGGGTTCGGCTTATTGGCTGGCTAATTGGTCCTGCTGACTATGAGGTCGGCCTTTCAGCAAACAAGGGATCGATGGTGAGGTCAATTTTGATGTCGCCGCCGTTGATTCTGAAGTTGTCACTGTCTTTGATATCGCCGACGAGGTCTACTGTCTATAAGCCCGCCTATGAGATCGCTCTACACAGCCTAGAAGATCGCCTACTTAAGGGCCGAAGCTCAGGCAGAGGTCAGACTAGGTCATCCCTTTGACCCGGGTGAGCCTCACCCAGGATGCGTGCGAACTCGCGCGGCTCAGAGCGGCGGCACCCTAGGACTGGAGGCCTATTTATCTAGATAATTCCCTAAACTTCCGGGCGCCTCCTCACCAAACCTCACCAAAAATATAGGTGCCAGCGCGCCGATCTCCACAAATCATACCTAGAAGCTTAACTGAAGGAAAAATCGATTAGGGTACTCCACAGATTATACTTGTTTTCTTCATTTAAGGCCAGGCAGGCTCGATCGCGTTAAGATGAGGCAAATAATCTTGCCATATTAGACGCGATACTTTTATCGCTCGTATGTACGCGCTTCACGATGATGAGTCTATGTACTGTAGGGGTACCGTGCTCTTGTGCTAGGTCATGGTCATCTCGGAGCGAGGCCTCGACTGCGCAAGGCGGTGAGAATTAGCGTATGGCGACTAGTTCTGACCCGCACCTCTGTACATTGCCATTGAATTTAGCCATGCAATAAAGTACAAGATGTGACCTTTTCTCTTCAGGCTGACTGCCTCGTGTTTTCATTATTCCGTCAAAATCACAAACAACCCTTCCAATGCCGACTACCTACCTCCCAACCCTCTCGTACCTGGCAACCTGGCGCAACCTCGCTATCTTCCTCGCCCTTCTCAACCTCAAAACCCTCCCTTTGGCCTGGCACTTCCGCATCCTCTTCCACGCCCTCCGCAACCTGCGTGACATCAAGTCTCTTCCAAGTTTCGCCCGCTCCACCCCATCAATCCATCCCCTCTTCGCGACCCACACCATTAGCACGCGCTCCCCCTTCCTCGAGACCGACTACAACCTCCATAAATCGAACAGCACCTATTTTACTGACCTGGATATATCCCGTACCGGACTTGTCTTCTCTCTCCTGTCGCCCGGCTTCAAGTCCGGCAACGCCGAGCTCGAAGCACAAGGCCACAAGGGGCGATTCGTGGTCGTGCTGGGAAGCGTGCACGCGAGTTTCCGGAAAGAAATCCAGCCGTACGAGCGGTATGAAGTGCGGAGCAGGCTGATTGGATGGGATGCGAAGTGGATGGTTATCGTGAGCTGGTTTGTGAGACCGGCGACAGGGAAGAAAGGGGAGGAGGTTCTAGCCAGCGCGCTCAGCAAGTACGTGGTGAAGAAGGGGAGGTTTACAGTCAGCCCAGAGAGGTCTTTTAGTCATGCGGGGCTGTTGCCAGAGAGGCCGGCAGAGAAGAGCGATGGGGAGGTTTGTGGGGGAATGGAGGAGTCAAAATGGGAAGATGTTGCGACGGGAAATGAGAATGGACACGCAGACATGAATGGCCACGTAATGGGCTTGACGTCTACTGCAACGCCGGATGCTTTGGGAAAGGTGGTTGATCTTGATCCGACGGCAGCATTTGCAGGGCTGAAGTCTGAAGAACCTAAACCTGATGTCAAGGCTACAGAATGGGATTGGGATCAGATCGAAAAGGAGCGGCTGCGAGGCTTAGAGCTAGCCAAAGGATGGCTGGTGTTAGATGGGGAATTGCTTCAAGAGTTCTCCAGGGTCCTCGGAAGCTAGTGAGAATCGGCACGGTGGAAATATATTCGTGCTCACTATAGACTATAATACCCAAGATAGATCGGTGTGAACCCAAAATCGTTCCCGACACGAACCAATTTTGTATACCTTCCAACAAACCCAAAACCGCTAAGAGAGACTCCGTGGACGCCTGCTATGCTCATAAAGGCTCAGGAGTACTTGATACTCCCACAGCCAGGGGCACAGCGACGCCAACTTGTACCTTGCCATTAGCATAAAGCATCATAGATCTCGCTGCACAACGATTCCATTACTTCTTCCCCTTCTTGTCACTCTTGTTCTCATCTTTCACTTCCTCCTCTCCCTTCTTGTCGTCCTTCTTCTCACCCTCGTTGGGCTCATCTTTGCCCTTCCCTGCATTATTCAGCTTGGCCTTCTTCTCTCTGTCAATCTGGAGCTTCTTCTTTCCACGTTCTCGCTCTTTGATTCTCTGCTCCTCGGCATCAACCATATCTCTCCACAGTTCCTGGCCCTTCCAATCTTCTTTATGTTCCCTCTTCTCAATAATTCTCTTGTGCTCTGGGTCATTCGGGTCTATGATCTTGACAGTCTCCCAAAGGCCCCCCTTGTCATGCTTCGAGTCGGAGATCTCAAACGCAGCGCTGGCCACCAACACTCCTACCGTTAGGAATTGCGCGTACACTCTTGCTTGGACCAATTTCTGTGGCCCAGTGAGGTATTTGTTCCTATTCACCATTGCGAACGCAGCGATCATACTTGCGAGCCAGCTGGCACCGACAATCTTGTACCGTTCCTTTCGGCCAAATTCCATGGCTCTCTCAGTCCAGGACTTCCCGAGGACTTCCTCTTCATGGCGTTGCTTTTCTCGCTCAGCATATTGTCGGTCTAAAGGATTGCGTTGCGCTTCATATGCCCGGGAGGAGTGATCAGCGGCGATGATGCCGGTAAAGGTGCCGCCCGAAGTTATCAGGAACGCTTTCAGTTGCGGAGTCAGCTGGTTGAAGAAATGGTATCGTCGGTGAGCGAAGGCTACGAGACCGCCAGCGACGACGAGACCGGCGAGACCGCCTAAAGTACCGCCTTTAACGGTAGCACTAAAGATAAGGGTCAGTAAAAAGCTTCAAGGTAGGAAGTGCCCGAGGCTTCGTGGTCAATGCTCGAGACCGCAAGAGCTAATGGAAAGACCTACTTGTAATGTTCCCGCTCTTCCTCTTTCGTAAGAATCTTCATTTGGTGGTCGTTAAAGCAGTAAATGGATGACACAACAAGCTATTATGAACCTCGAAGGGAGCTTCCGAACTAGGTTGTGCACAGGATGTCGAATATGCGGAACAAAAGCAAGGTGAGATGAAGACAAAAGCCTCCTACAGCTCGCACTTATACTTATGGTCGGAGCGAAATCATCGTGGGCATAAGAGTGAAATGAGAGAAAGTGACCTCCGCGGAGCAGGGCCCTCAACTATGACCTCACAGCAAAATTGCTCCGAGCCTGACAAATGCTTGGCGTGGAGATTCTATGTAATCGCGCATGGAATATTTAGGGAGCGCTTAAAAGTAAAGCCATTTCCTCGTGACACCGTATTCGACCTGCTTACGATATTGCATCCTGGTTAAGTGCATGGGTATTTCCGCTGTGGCCCGATTCAATTCCCATATGAACGCGACATAGCTTTTAACGAACGGCTTCAAATAGCGACGACTGACGCAATATTCGAAATACTAAACATTTGAAATCCTACGCGGTACTATGCCGGGATCTCAAAAATGCTCAGAGGTCACCGCACTCTGGTTCGCAACACTTTCTCTCTCCTTTACAGTTGCTAGTGACTTGGCCAAGAGTAAATGCGCACCCCCATATCAGCCCTGCGAACGACTGTATTTGCGGACGGTCTTGTTGGATATAATGGAAAATACCGAGATTGAGCCTGACCATACCACGTATGCCAACCCCCCAATTAGCTCTTTGAGCGCCAATTCGACGAGAAATCTCGGGTAGGAGCATTCTGTGGAGCATTCTTATTGAATTGCTCACGGTCGACTTTGCGATTGGTGTTGTTCCTTGCAATATTGACACGAAGTGTACCACCCCATTGCGTGGGCGATCCATCCAAAGCTTGAGCTGCAGCTGCAGCTGTTTCCGCAGACGAGAAGTCCACGAAGAGATAGTAGTGCGAGCCAGGCTTTTCTGCAGTAGATGGGTGAGGAGAGATGAGCTTGCTGACAGCCTCACTACTCGAATGGATTAGAACGAGACCGAACAGTTCAGAAGTGACAAGGCGTGCGAGGTTTGTCATGGGCAAGAAGATGTATAAACCACTCACATCTCGTAGTCTTTAAACAGCGCACGCATCTCATCGTTGACTGTGTCCTGGTTCGGAATTCGTGGAAGACCACCCACGTACAGGCGACGATTTTCTTCCGAAGGGCCCTTGAAGTGCTCTGCTGCATCCTTCCGCTGCCATCGATCGAAGACGTATGGGTTACCTTTTTCTTCCTTGGGATCCCTCGTTGCAGTGGTTTGCGGGCGCCAGCCGCGATCATAGGACAGTGTGGGCGGTCGGGCACCTTCTGGCCGATCCTTGCCTCGCTTCGGCGTATTGATGTTGATCTTAACCGGACGACCCATGATCTCCTTCCCATTCAAGTTCCCCATTGCACGGTTAGCTTCCTCGGCGGTACCAAGCTCGACAAAGCAATACGATGGATTTCGGCCAGTGAATGGGTCTGTTGACATATCGATTCGCTCGCTGAGAAGGTAGTATAAGCTAAGTCACGATTGTGGCTTCAAAGACTGACATCTGAAACCCAGCATCCACGAATATCACCTCAACATCACCACTCTGGGCCTGGTAGGGTAGATTGCCCACATACAGGCGCTTGCTAGCAGTCTGAGGTGCTGAAAATTCACCGCTTGACATTTTGGGTAGTCTCAAAAGGTGACTGAAGTCGTTCGTAGGCTCTTAGCTCTTCTTGCAAGAAAGATGAGGTATTTATTGCCTCGAAGCGGTGTTCGCGGCTCAAAAAACCGAAATGGTCACTGCTAAGAAATAGTTGCACAGCCTATTCCTCCTCGAGTGGCTGATTGCCAGTATAAGGAGCCCGTCAAGCTACTAGGATGACCGTTGCATGAACATACGAAGTATGTGTGTGAGTCCTGACGGGGCTGAAAGATGCAAAACGGCAAGGCAGAAGGCGAGAGTGAAGCGGTCACGTGCTCTCCTTCCCACAAAATCTCTTTCCCCAAAGACGCAAAATAACTAGCCAATCTAATTCTCTTCAGGTCGCTTTCTTTAGTCCTCACCCCATCTTTCTCCACCCACGAATACTACTTGTGTAAGGACACATAGTCCCTCTTTGCTTCATGAAACAAACAGGTAAATCGAGGAATCATATCCTCTCTGCCAAAATTACTTCTACCATACTATGACAGGACCCAAGCAGTCATTTCAACACTATTAGCTAGAGATCATGTTTTCCAAGCCGAATAGCAGGGGCATGTCTAGCGCTTCTAGGATTTCAAGCTATAGCTACCGACTCTCCACTATACGGAGCCTTCTCATCTCAATAAAGTCGTCATCGCCTGATCGTTGACCGCCAAATTCCAACATGTTGTGATCCATTATAACCGTTTAGACTTAGGCGAACATCTTCCTGAATTTCGTGTCAAATTCGGCCTGCAACTTCTTGAACATGATCAAGACCTGCTTCAGTTTTCTTTCAGACTCGTCGTACGTGTTCTCCCCATTCGATTGTGGAGCTTCAGAGCCAGTATCTTCTTCTTCTTTGCTGTCAATAGAAGACTCATCACCGTCATCCTCCCAACTGTCCACCACCTTTGCTTTCTTGGCTTTCCGCTTCTTCTCTGGCTCGCTGGCAATCGAATTAGCCTTCGTTGCACCTGAAGATGTCATCGACGAGTTTGTCATGGCCTTTTCGCCGGAAGATTCAAGCTTCTCTTCCAACTCATCCATTTCAAGCTCGATCTCGTCAGAAACTGCTCCGACAGTGCTCGGGTCTAGGTCTAGGCTATGGCCTGCCTTGAACAAATTCTCTAGACTTGCAACGAGCGTGGCGAGGATAAGGCTAAAATCCTTGAGCACGAACCAGACATCACCCCGCCTAATTCGATTCGCTAGCTCCAGTGCCTTCACCTGACCATGCTGGTAGAAGTCGTAGAGGTATGCATTGAGCGGTGTTGCAAGCTCTTCGCCCATGTCAAGAAAGGGTATGACTGCCTTCTCAAGGAAGACACCATCTCGCACACTAGCGCACAGATCCGAGATTGAGTCGAATTGGTCGCCCTGACCTGACAGAGCAATAAATGGAGACCGCAGTTTTGTTGCTGGGAGGTTTGTAGCCAGCGAGACAGTCTTGATGTCGCTACTTCGCTCTACACATAGCCTAGTGAAGGGAAGGGTCGTGTCGGGCTCTGAGCAATGTTGTTCGATGTATGTCTTGACGTAGAGTTGGTAGGTGGCTAAGATGTCTTTGTTGTGTTGGTTCAAGACATTTGCGACCTCCGGCGGCAGTCTAGGCAAGAAGACGACTGACGCTGACCGCTTGATGAGTTCTTCTTCGGATTCTTTGTCTACTGCTCGCATTGGCACACGGCCAAAGAGGTGGCTCATGATTAGCATAAGAGACCGTAAGGTGTCTGTCTCGTTGCTCGCCATCGCGTCTGAAAGGTGGTGGAAGACCCCTGCCCGGAAGAGTGCATGAAAGGCAAAAGCGCCCTTCTCGGCAAAATAGAGATGCGAGACACAAGATGAGAGGTTCAAAGGTTCGCCCTTCGAACCGACCAGACCCTGTGAGCGCAAGTACTCGATTGAGAATCGGACATGGTGCAGAACCTGATGTCGAAAGCTGTCACCACCAAGATAGAGCCGTGGACGCGACAGTAGAGAATTGACCATTTGCATCGCATAAGTTGCATTATTCGTTCCGTGTAGCAGGCCTAGGAGTCGCAGGATGAAACTTGTCGTTAGCGGAAAATGACCGTTGAGGTCTGGGAGTCGGGAACTCAGCAGCCTGCACGCCTTGTCAACGCCAATGTCCTGAAAGACGACATTTCCGAGCAGATCGAAACCCCGGCGCCCTGCACGTCCTGATGCTTGTCGGAAATTGAGCGCTGTGAGAAAGACCGAGTCCCCACTGAACACCACGGTTTTGCATGGCATATTGATGCCGAGACTCAGTGTCCCAGTGGCCACCACTACAGTGAGATAACCTCGCCTGAAAAAGATCTCCACCGCCTGACGATACTTCCGGTTCATGCCTGCGTGGTGGACGCCAATGCCCCGCCGGAATGCATTTATCAGCCCGCCACCAATTCCACGCCATTTGAAATAGGCAATATACTTTTCAAGCTCCTCTCGGTTGCTTCTTTTGGGGTCTGCAAATGAGAAGTCGTCCAATGGGGCCAGGGGATCAAACCCATCGAAGCTGTGGTCCTCCCAACCTGCAGCATCACGTGCGAGATCTAATTTCGATGGACCATCACGGTCGACTTTGTACCCTTTGTTAGACTTCTTGGTCTTCGTTTCCTTGGGCTTTGACATGGCAGTGATCACTTTCCAATTCTCAAAGGCTTTCATTTTGGACTTCCAACCGGGGTCGGTTTCTTTGAATGCCTGCTCTGCCTGGAAGAGTTGATTTTGCAGGTGCCGAACGATGTCCTCACAAGCTGATCGGTTATAATTGAAGAGGATTGCCGGCAGAGCGTTTGAGCTACGGAGCTTGCATAGCAACGGCAAAGTTGAACCGAGAAGGCCATTCAAGAGTGGATCGTTCTGGGTAATGCCATTCACAAGTAACATACCTAATGAGCCTTCTTTCTTCAACGTCGATTCTACAACAGGGTCAAGCCGTTTCAAGTTGTCGTCGACGGGAGCCTCTTCTCCTGGCATGGTCTGGTACGGCAGCTTGTTCGGCATGGCATGCTTACCAAGCTCTTCTTGCACTCGATTGAAATTGTCCTCAGAACTCTTCATCCATCCAAGCAACAACGTCTTTAGTTGCCCACCCCAGGCGACGACATCAGATTTGGTGATGCTATTGGCAGTGAAGAATTTAGATGGTTCTAGCTCGGAGGGCATAGGTTGGGTAGGAGGTTCGCACTTCTTCATAGCTTGCCATAGGAGGAGGCAATCTCGACTTTCTAGGGACAGGTCTGTCGGCATGCGACCTTTGCGTAGACTTTGGGCCGGGTGAAGGTATTTGAAGCCTTCCACGTCCTCTAGGCCGAGAGGTGCGAGCTGCGGCTTCTCAGGCAATTTCGAAAACTTGAATGACTGGCATCCTTCAAAGATATACTTGCGGAGGTCCGAGAAGCGATGTTCATAGACTACCACATCAAATTGTCTCCCAGTAGTGGATTGTGTTGATGACAGCCAGTCACTGAATGCTTCGGGATTCCCAACTGTGGCCGAAAGAGCAATGATCTGGCATGGAGCCATAAGCAGTAACTGCTCCCAAACAACGCCATCATCCGCTTGATTGATTGTGTGAACTTCATCGAAAATGATCGTCTTAACTCTTGGGACCCATTTCTGATTTGCAGGGGACAACAACATGATCTGTAAGATGTGAGGCACAGTGATCAAGACCTGGCATTTGGTCGGGATGTTCACGCGATAGTCTCGCGTGTGAATGGCATAGATTGAAGTCCCGGGATGCTTGTACTTCTTATTGAACCGTGCGATAATTTCCGCTGCGACTTGATTCACAAGTGCCTTGGTCGGCGCCACGTAGACGATCACGTCTTCGTCGTTTGCGGATAAGATCTTCTTGATAGCATAAAAACTGATGAAGGTCTTCCCAGAACTGGTTGGCGCCACGACCAGGATGGAGCGCAATGCGTCCAGCGCGTCCAAGACTTTACGTTGCCATCCGTCCGGAACAAATGATACTCTATCGTCCTGTTTCGAGTCCATTGATCGGTCCATATACGGGCCAGTCTGTGCCAGACGGAAGGCTGTCGGGTCGACATCAATTGCTAGGGAATGGCCAAGAGGAAAGGTGAAAGAGAATGACAGCGAGCGGTTACCCACAATCAGAGATCCTGGTTTGATCTTCAGGTCGAGAGCCATCCGAGTAGCTACATCTGTGAGAATCTTTGATGTGTCTCGCGGGAACGGTAGAGTTGATCTTGATAATTCCATGATAGCGTCATAGATCAATGCAGCCACATAAAGTCCCTCCGTTCTCTTGGACCGTTTACAATAGTTGCCCCAGATCGCAAGCAGTGCCGATAGCTTATACAATTCGACATCGTTTGCAATCGTACTAACGTCTTTCCTGTCCATGACACCAGCAAAGTATCGCTTCGTCCGAATGTAGCGCTCCTCTGGGGTTTTCGCAGTATCAAGTGCTTCACGGACATTTTTCCAGGTCCGGAGAGCTGCTGCATTTGCCGCTTCTGCTCTTTTTGCGGATTCAGCAGCAAGTTTCTCATTTTTCACTTTTGCTCCCGCCTGGAGAGAGGATTTCTGCTGGAGAGCTTTGCTTTTGACTGGAATGCTATTATCCAGCTCGCCTCCACGAATGGCTAGCGTCTTGGACACTGAGACATTAGACGCACCCACCAGTATAAGCTCTGGCGTAAGACTCTTCCCAATAGTGTTGGTTAGGGATGCCGCATAGGACTGCATCTCCGCCATAAAGCGTTGATTTGACTTCATCAATCCTGCCTTTGCAATAGGGTCTACAGGAGCATTTCTTTTGATCAAGAGTGGCTTCTTCGCGTTGTGCCAATGAGTTAATTCCACTGAAATCTTGTTGCCATGGAGTTGCTGGCTCGGAGCTTCCTTGACAACAACGTGTATCTCTTGTAGATGCTTGTCAAAAGCTGGATGTGAGAAAGGCATGATGGAGGTAGGTCTGTTCGGCGTTTCCCTTTCGTAAAGGCTTTCTCCGCGGGATTCCTTGACGGAGGCTGCAATCGGATTTGCACAGTCATTGACGTGTATCAGCCGGTCGGGAGAAACGATATGAAGTAGCTGAGATACGTTTGTACCGATGGCGGCAGGGAGGCTGTCCACCGAGTGAGCTAGAATGTGTCTGAACATTCTCCCATCGAAAATGTCGACCAAGGAAGTGTCAGGCGTCTCTCTCCCTATCCAGCTATCAATATTCTGGCACAGCTGACAGCTCCAAGAATCTATGAATCCTGCAACAACTGACTCTGTCTTGTGGTCGAACTCTACGGTGGCAAACCGGCGGGCGGTCAGCGGAAGACTGTCAAGTAGGAGGGCATGAGCCAAGAAAGCCGGCAAGAATGGCAAAAATTTGCCGTCTATGCTCTGTAGTGTTGCAAGAGTCAGTTTGAGGCGAGTCGAAGCTGCGTCTAGAGCAGCCATGATTGTTGCAATATGGTCTTTGTCGTAGTTTTGTGGAGAGCCATTTTCCATTGGAGAATATGCCGGCAGGCCAGCTCTCTCGGCTAAGATACTTGGCGACGATAGCTTTTGTGATCGCTCGAGAATGAACGCGAACACCTTCGAATCCCGAAAGTTGAGTCCATTCAGTAAGGCAACGTTAAGGCCTCGACGCATAAGGTCATAGATGATTCCCCTGAGGCGGCTCGACTGTATTTTGTTGTTGGGTTTGTTTGATTCTGTGGATGAGTGACTTTTGAGAGAAAGCATATTTGAGTGGACCGTAGAACATGTTGTACCGTCCGCACAGAGGGCGAAAAGTACGGATGAGCTCTCAAGATACTTTCTGAACATGACACTTCTCGTTGATTGAAAGCGGATGACATTAATCTTTGTTGAGTTCGCCCAAAGATGTCGTATGATAATGTTTCGTACCAATAGATAGCGCGGTGCGTGCTGTGCTGTTGGCGGAACACAATTGCCTTCATGTTCGTGGAAGAAGACGATATCAAATTTGCAGCCTCGCTTGAAGAGATTTTGTAGGATTTGCTCAACCAGATAGATGGCATGTAGGACCTGAAAGCCGACTGCAGAAATGTCAGAAGAGTTCTTTCACATATTAAGCCCAGCCAAGTGGTTGATGAGAACGGGGGGCAACTGTATTTGCCACCAGATTATTTCCACTTTTAGTAGAATTGGGAGATATACCTTCAAAGTCGAGCTCAGGTGCGCTGAAAACTTGCAACAGCAAGGAGTCCCCTTCGATGAAGAAGCGCTCCTTCCCAGCATAGTCACCGACAAGATCGACATATCTCGCACTGAGTTGCGAGTACCAGGCTTCTAGTCGCGGAGCTGGTGATTGGAGGGAACCTGCCATGTTTTGTCTGATAAGACGATGTCTGAGGGCTGTGTGGGACTGCGGCTCGTTCAGGATACCGATGTTGTTTGGCCGCCAGCGGTGTTGGCAGTAAGTGGTGAATTGAAGTTGGTTGAAAGTTGTAGGAAAGGTACAGTTCGCCAACTCATATTGTCAAAGAACAGTGCTCCTGAAGTGTAGCAGTTTGTGGTGAACACCTGTCAAAGACTATTTCACAATGCCGGGTAAGCGCTGGGGCCTGCGAGTTGCAAAAGGTCGCCTTAGTGTGACCGTCCGCCCAAAGAATGCGCCAGAATCTGTGAGATCTTCCCACTCTCACAATGCCCCACTGTCTAGCAAGAAGGATACACTGCCTCATGTTTGCTGCAATCATATCTAGACCTTGACTTTTTTGGTTGTAGCTTTATTCTACTCAGCAATTGAAAAGCGACGTTCCGTCCTCTTCGATGCACTCAGAAATTTGCTGTAGGCTCACTGACCGGAAGGGCCTCGTGGTTATGACAAGAGCAAAGTTGACTTCGAGTCCACTCGTGTGTGGAAGTGAAGATATCCAGGGCGGAAAGGGCTCAAGGTGGTTGGTTAGTGACAAGCATTGGCAGTCAAACTCCAGTTAGTGCCAGTTGGCCCTCGCGTAGTTAGGAAATCTTTTTTCACTGAGCAATCCTGCAACCATTAAAAGGAACATCTCAAGGTTACCAGGCTTGAACCATTACACAGAATGACCCATAAAAGATATTGTTACTTAGCCAGAAGCAGCCCACTACAGCTATTGGACACTGGCTCCTAGTCTTCCCAAGCGCTGGCATCGAAGCGCTCAACGTAAACAGAATTTCCAAGCAGCGACCCTTCATTTCGTTCTCTTAGCCCAGAGTGAGGAATCAGCCCCAGAAGTATGACAGCTATGCGAGTGACGCCACGGTCGATCCTGCAACAGGTGTGCGGCGTTGGACATACCACAACCCCAAGGTAACATGAGTGTCCGCCCTGCACGCAGGTCGACTTTTTGCTCTCACAATCCCATTGGAAACAGAAGGCTTTTCCAAGAATACATCGCAACTACCGAAAATGACTGAACGGACAAAGCTGCTCCTACGTTTCGAGTCACCATCTTTGCCAGCTGCGACTGCAAGCATCAAGCAGCGGATATTCGGGCGGAAGGAAGATGGACAAAGTCAGGCTGACGCAAAGAGCTGGAAGCATACCATGAATTATAAGGCAATGGAGTACAAGTCTCACGCCCGATTTATGGTTCCTCCGTCAAAACGAGTGGCATGACCTCAACCACGCCATACCGCAAAATCAGCCCAGGTGAAACCTCCTGTGCCGTGCAGGTGGCTCACAAACGCTGCTACCATGCAAAGCATGAAGAGGATGGATACAATACAGCTACTGTCCCTTGCGAGAGATCTCCCACCTATCCTACAACACTAACCGGAAGAACCAAGTGAGCACAAAGTCGTCCCCCAGTATCGAGCTCAGAGAATGAAGTTGCTTGGGTCTCGCCATGCGACTAATGATCCAGGATCTGATATCCTAGACTGGCAGTGGCATCTTCAGCTCGACGCGAACTCCCCGAGACTTCTTTAGATCTTCCAAAGCCAACATCACGGTAACGAATACGCGCATGATAAAGGTAAGTGTGTGTGTATGATTCCTAATGAAATTACCAAAACATGCCGGCGATTACCAGGCTCTTCTACTTTACGAACTTTGTACCATTGGCCCAGCATTTAGGCCTTCTAGTGCATGGGCTCCTTCAATACCCCAGTCTGATCCGTCGCAGTCATCACAACATCGGTAATGCTCTGCCAAAGCTCCACGCGAATCATAGCACGGAATGCCGTACCCTGGAGTACCATCCCGCAGGATCAGCCAGTTCAGCGTCACGCGGAATCAACGGCGTGCAGGTGGGAGCGCGGGCAAGATAGCCCAGCGAGGAGAGATATCCTATCACAAAAGCAAGGAACGTGATGACTACGAGTACATTGACGGTTGGGCGAGTGAGCCGGAGTATAATTTTGCTGATGCAGTGTCGACTGTGAAGAACCCGACCAGGCAGTATGAGAGATGTCGTGGTTACTGTCACAGCTGGCGGAACGGGTAGGTTAGAGGCCCGGGGACTATCTGGAGGTGAGCTGTGTCAGATAATAGGCACCTAGTGATTAGCCCACCAGTCAATCTCACCTCCCGCCATGAGGCGCTAGAAGCATATGAACAAGGATTTCAAGTATGCCATAGGTTCCGTCAGGCTGCTTCAAGGCGTCGGATCCACTCACGTACTTCCCCACTGGCGCGCTTCTTGAGATCCTCAAGGCTCGTTTCGCTTGTGAAGGGTCGTATATTGCTCCTGCGAAGAAGAATAAGTGATGATATTGCCCGTGACACTACTTCGGGCATGTCATGCATCCGCACGTTGTTGGGGACGCTCTGGCAGATTGCATTGATACCCTGGATCTTATCGATGATTACTCTAGCTATGCAAAGACGGTCCGATCTGGGAACGGTTTCCAATACTGAGTGCGAATCTCCTGCAGGACGTGGTCCTCTGACAGAGCCTGACTTAAAGTCTTTAAGGTTATTCATCCCCATTACTATCACATTTAACATGCCGACCCCGCCAGACTGCCACTCATAGTCTGGACATCAGGAAGGAAGTTATAGCGGCTTCTGACCTCCAGCGGCCAACAGCATTTGTGGTCCTTTACCCTGTGCGATGAACCACACCGCAAAAGCACGGTATGTATCTTCAACGGACAATCTGTAGTGGCGTGCTGGAGCACTCTTACCATTCAAAGCGATAGACCATAAGGCGTAGAAATTGTCCCATGGATCCGATGCTTTCAGCCCTGGGAATCTCCAAATAAGCTCCCCCCATGTCACACTTTTGGCTTCGGGCAATGACCATCATCAAGGCTCCGATCACTCTCTTGATGCTCATGAACTCTCTGGCGATCAGACCATTGTAGAGACGATAGGGATGACCTCGTGATCTTAGTGGATAAGATTCTTCTAAGCGAGAGTATTCGTGGGCGCAAGTCTCTAAGAGCGCCGGCTGGTCCATGGCCTCTTCGTTGATCGGCCTCCCTTGAATCCTGCAGCCATCGGCCTGCGGAGTCAATGTTTCTCCATATGCGGATCTGTGAAGCACCGCAATCTGGTCAAGAAGCCGCCCTAGAGTCTCCAAGCGTTGGTTATTACTCTTACCTAGCCAGGCCAAGACTGCGAGGGCTTTTGAGTAGATCAGCCCCATCACGGTGACTTGATGATTGCGTTCTGGTATGTTGCTCTGATCGATGTAAATCTGGGCAACCCAGAGCATTTGCCAACCAGTCCCTCGGAATACATGTAAGGCTGCGTGCAAGTTGGCCGTCACGTCTTACGGGAAGCCGTTCTCCTTTCCAGGAACATGCGCCCACATTTTGTTTGATACCCAGCTGAGAAAGGGAAATACTTGGATCCCACTAAACGGTTTTGCGAACTAAAGGCCTAGGTCTTTAACATCTGTTCGACCTTGCAAGTTGTGACCCAAAGCATCCCCGCAGCTTGCCTGAGATTGCCGACTCTAACCTGCCCAACCCCAACAACAAACGGAATGGTTCCGTTAGACACCCCCTTGTGCTACAGAGAGAATCATCTTGAACGGCATTGAGGTCCACCTAGGAGTCGGGATCCTTCAATTGTCTGATGCCTACTTGGTGTTTGTGCTACAGAGCTTCTACTGATAGTTCCCTCTCATACAACTACTCAAGAGGTTCCATGAGGACGTCTGAAAACAATCTGATATACATATAGTACCACACACTTCCGCCAGAGACGCGTTACAATGTCTGCGGACAATTCAGAAGAACTGCAGTTCCATCTGCACTCTTACTTCCGCTCCTCGTGCTCTGCGCGTTTGCGCATCGCTTGCAACTTGAAACAGATTCCACTTACCTACAGCTATATCAACCTGCTTTCGAACGACCAGTCTTCCGCGTCATACGCAAAGATCAACCCATCCAAATCCGTTCCAACTCTGACATTGCACTCAAAACCCGAGTCTGCCAATGGACCTCTTGACTCCATAACACAATCTCTCGCCGCACTAGAGTACCTCGAAGAGGCATTTCCAGACCGCCACCCTCTCCTCCCGCCGCTGTCCAATCCCATCGCGCGAGCTCAAGCTCGCACGCTCGCCAACATAATCGCCTGTGACGTTCAGCCAGTGACCAATCTTCGCATCCTCAGCCGCGTACGGGCGCTGGGTGGTGATGCTGCGACGTGGGCTAAAGACTTCATCACAGACGGCCTCCTCGCGTATGAGGCCATAGCGAGTAAGATGGCTGGAAAATTCTCGGTTGGCGACGAGATCTCAATAGCAGACGTGTGTCTGGTTCCGGCGGTATGGGGTGCGCAGAGATGGGGTGTCGACTTGAGTCAGATGCCGGTCTCGATGCGGGTATACGAGAATATGAGCAAGATTGAGGAGGTTGACAAGGCCCATTGGCAGAGGCAGGAGGATACGCCGGAAAACTTGAGGAGGAAGTGATGTACTCTGTTTCAAGATGCATGTACAGCACCAACCACAGATTCAATCTTGTAAACTGCCCGAGAAGTCGCGGACGCTCTCGGGCCTCATCGTGACCATCAACAACCGTGTGCTGCTAGTAGCCGTTCCGATGTACCTTGCTCTACTAGGATTTCTAGATATGCCCCATTTTGTTCATTGAGGCGGAAGCGGAAATATTCCGATACCATTTACTCCAACTCCAAATATCTGTCCACGTTTCCTTTCAAGAAGCCCGATGGATTATGCCTCCTGCTGCTTAAGAATTGGAATTCTTCTGAATTTTCAGAACTTCGAATCGCAAAGCACAAACCTGAAAAGGTGCTTGTTGATGTGAAAGAAGCCCAGAAACTACTCACTCGAGCACGCAGTTCTCCAACAGCAGTTTACACGTGATAATCCAAGATCAAGCTTCTTACTCCCTATTTTGGAGTCGCTCTGCTCTGTGAAGAATCGTTAGATCAGACTGCAGCTCTTGCTGACTATCAAAAATGTCCTGGCTACCTGTCCCTGAAGATTCGCCATTCTCCATTGCAAACATCCCATTCGGCGTCATCTCCACTTCCAAATCTCCAACCCCTCACATCGCTGTCGCCATCGGGAACCACGCCCTGGACCTCAAAGTATTCACAGATGACGATGGCTTCTCGCTGCTGAAAGAAGCTTCGCAACACCTCAGCGTCTTCCAAGAGGAGACGTTGAACAGCTTCGCCTCACTAGGCCAAGCAGTCCACCGCTCTATGCGGACATACCTGCAAGCAGTGCTCAGCGAAGCGTGTCCTTACCCTGGAGTGCTAAGAGACAATGAAAAGCTTCGAGCCGCTGCATTGATCCCTCTCAGCGAGTGTCAGACTCACGTGCCCATGCGGGTTGGCGATTATACAGACTTCTACGCGGGCTTGAACCACGCCTTTAATGTCGGTGTGCTCTTCAGAGGCAAAGACAATGCGCTACAGCCCAACTACAAGCACCTACCGGTGGGCTACCACGGGCGAGCATCTACTGTTGTGGTGTCAGGGACGCCAATCCGCCGGCCAACTGGGCAGATATTGGTGAATCCAGCGGCTGCTGAGAAAGTTCCAGTGCTTTCGCCGTGCAAGAAATTGGATATCGAGCTCGAGTTGGGGGCATTTGTTTGTGGATCAAATAAGATGGGCGAGCGGATATCGATTCAAGACGCAAAGAGTCACATTTTCGGCGTAGTGCTGATGAACGATTGGTCTGCACGCGATATTCAGGCGTGGGAGTATGTGCCGTTAGGTAAGATGCGCCTCTGGCTTGGACGCGGAGTCTGTCTCTAACGATCTCACCTGCAGGTCCGTTCCTATCCAAATCATTCGGTACGACGATAAGCCCATGGATTGTCCTCATCGATGCCCTGGAACCATTCCTTGTCCAGGGTCTCGAGCCTGGCAATCGAGACTCTCTCCTGCCATATCTGCGCGAAAACCGAGCTGAGAATGTGTATGACATCCAGCTGGAAGTCGACTTGATCACAGAAGACTCTACTGCGCAAACGATCTGCAAGACGAGCGGGAAGAATTTGCTGTTCTCGTTCCCTCAGATGCTAGCGCATCACACCATCAACGGCTGCGCAATGACGTCGGGCGACTTGCTGGGCAGCGGAACCATCTCAGGCACCGAGCTTGGCTCGCAGGGCAGCATGCTGGAACAGACGAAAAACGGTAAAGAGACGATCTCGGTTGGTAGCCAATCGCGCACTTTCCTGGAAGATGGTGACGAGATTGTGATTCGGGGCATGTGCGGTGAGCTTGGTCGTTTCGTTGGCTTTGGGGAATGCCGTGGCCGCATAGAGCCAACGCTGAAGTTGTAGAGCAAAAAGGTTGACATCGCAGAAGCCACCATACTAATGTTTCAAATGACGGAGCTAGGTCACAACGGCTGCCAAGGGGGCCCTGCACTTTGGCTTCGGAAATCCATCCGAGCGTTTCCGCACGTGGTCAATGCAAGATATCTCTGCTTTTAGTCCCATCCGGGGGGGGTGACTTGCCGTTTTCCTGTGCCGAAACCCATGTTGCTGCCACGTGTATATCTGGCTAATAATAACTGACCCATAAGATAGCCGTCCCCGTAGGCCTGGCTATCGCGTGGCGATTTTTTGTGATCCTAAAGCCCCAGCTAGGCGTTGTAGCGTCAGCCGAGGATCACGGAATCATTTTCCGCGCAAAAATGAACACAAAAAGGTCCAATAATTACGGGGCAACGAACACGTGGCCCCCCGCGATGAAATAATCTGTGGCTGGGAATCATACAAACTTTGCCCAAGTCTATGTTGGTGAGGGAGGGGACGGTAGAGTCCGCTTGAAGGGGGGCAGGGAGTTTAGCCTGACGCCCGACCGCCAAGCTTGTGCTTGATTGGCCAGATTTAGCGACTACTAGAGCAATCTCAACGACCCCCCCCCGTTTATCTTGTGCCGTTCGACCCAGGTCACTATCGTACGTACGCAGTTGACGATCCGGTCCTGCAACGGCAACTGCGGAGATAGAAGGGCATGGCACTGACCGGGTTGGTCGAGCCATTTGTCAATAGCCGTGGTCAGCACACCCTCAACTAGACTCCGGTTTTCGCAATTCCCTATCAAGATGAGGAGAAGTCATCAGTTACACGTAAAAAGATCGTTCGGCAAATTGTGCCTTAAAAGTTGTGGCCGAGATAGGAAGTGTGTTACGTCGGTCTCATTGGTCGGATGATCACCTCTCATGGTGGTTTCAGTTTTGGAAGGGGGTTGAGTAGCTGTGAGGCCGGCAAAAGCTAGTCAACGACTCACCCGCAAAACACTACACAAAAGCCCAGGCTGATAACCAACGGGCTGGATGACTGGTGAGTGCGTCTTATTGATCCAAGAACGCGGCACGGATGTCGAATGGAAAGGGGGCTTCCGTGCAGTCCCGGAGCTTGCACTGAAGTTTGGGCCGAGAATCTCGGCTAAGACAGGTCAACTAGGGACTCTTCCAGAGATCTCTCTGCGCTCTATGTCCATGGTTGATACGGTACTTCTGTTTCGAAGTGCAACAGATTTGAGGAGTAGCTCACCAAGACAAGTGGTTGTTGTGCCGGAACCAGAGAAGAGGAAATTGGAAGAAAGCTCTAGGAACTGTAAGAGGTGGTAAACAGATATGAGTGTACTTTTAACATGGATCAATGACCGTAAGACGTTGGAACTCCTGCCACAACCATTATAAAAATCATTCGCAAACAACGCTTTCCTCCCAGGGTATCGTATTTGCCCTCATTGGACTTTTGCTAAACCGAAGCTTCGAATCTTCTCTGCGACAATGGAAAGAGCCCACCAAATACTAAGGGCTAAAAAGAGGTCTTCAAGCGATCCTGCGAGGTCTGGATCATCGCGTTCATTTGTTGTGATATGTTATCGTCCATCATGTAGATACGCGTCACCACGTACTTCTTGGTCCAGCCTGCATATTCGACTTCCAAAGCGTACTCTCCTGAAGCAATGATTAGGTCAGTATGTGTTGGTCAACGTCCGCATTTCGAGGTCACTCCGTCGACGGCCGATACAGGTCTTCCTGGCGGTGCGTCCTGCTTCTGCAACTTTATTTCAATGAGTTCGTCGCCACCGTAGGTCAAGTCCTGCAAACCAATCGCTCCCATTCTTTGCACCAGGGGCACATCATAGATAAGATCATGCTTGAGGCCAAAGGTCACCTCCATCGGCTTTTTGGCATAAAATGCCATCTTCTCTGCCTCCTTTCTCTCCGCGGCCTTCGCGCCCTCGTGGACCGCACTCAACAAGTTATCGAAACGCTCCCCAATCATCCTCCACTGGCGCTTGGCGGCTGACCAGTATTGTGCCAGCTCTTCCACAACTTCGCTGCCGTTGCTGAGGAGTTCTAGCAGAGCTGGAAATTCACGTAGTGAGCCTGCAGCAGTCAGGATATCCACGGAGGTGAAAATGCCGTAGCTGGTGAAGGGCGTGGAGATAATGAAGGCTGATTCGGGCATACGTTTCTCACGATTCGCTTTTGCAAGTGATGGCATCATGCAGAGGACTTCATGTGCGTGGTGACGAGCTTGCGCGAGATTGCGGTCAATATGTTCTTGCTCCATATATTGGAAACGGGCATGTCGGCACAACTTCATCGCTGCGCAGTGGTACAGCATCCACAGAGAGACAAAACCGCCGATGTAGCCACCATGAAACGCCCTGTCGATATTATCTTGGCTAGGGTGCAGATGAGCGCTGAGGCCCGCTTTCCAATTTTCTAGCTTTGCCATCTGTTGTTGATGGAACTCTTCGGCTGGCTCGCCGTATTGTTCCACAGGCTGATACTCGGACCGATAGGCTTGCGCCAAAACATCGCCCCAGATAGCGGAAACTTCCACGAAGTGGGCCATCATGCCCAGTCCTGATCGGTCAGCCTCGAGGGAGAGTTTGGGGTCGATGATCGGAGTGTGGAAAAATGGAGTTTCCGGAATCTCTCCTCGTGCATATGCGCTCTCATCGCAGGGGAGGCGCAGAAGGCAATTCCCATTCTGTAGCATGCACAGATGTCCAGAGCCGAACCCGCTGAAACGGTCCATAATATATGTCGACCAGAAAGTGCGTCGCCGACACTCGATCAGAGTCGCCCTGTCAAAGCCAAAATCAGGGCGTTCGTCTGCCGTGATGCACTGCAACCCTTTTTCCACGTTCAACTTCATTCCACATGCTGCGCGGATTGCCATTCCACAGTAGTCCCACGAACGAAGGGTGTTGCCTAGTGCGTAATAGAGCATCGCCAGAACCAATCGAGTCTGGACCATGGGCAGGCTGAACGTTCCGACGCTTTTGCCCATAGCTTCTCGGGCAATATTCTCGAAAAACTTGCGGTCAGTATTACGGGTTTTGGCGGCCTTGCTCGAGAAGACGCTGCCATGCGCAAGCATTGCATACAGGAGCATCTTCTCTGCTTGTGTCTTCTCGCGATCCCTTCTCGCCCATTCCATAAACCTATCGCGTGGATACATACAGTAGCTTGCCGTGTTGGCGTTTGTGAAATAATGACCTAGATAATGCTCCGTCACGTCCGGTATTGCTTCGAAGGGATCAATGTCCCAACTGAGGATGTCAGCCGTGGGGGAGTGGTGCAGCATGGGCTCTGGCGATGTCCCAGGTGCTTCAAGCTGTAACGCATTGGAAGCTTTCCTCAGCGCAGTGCTTGGGAGGGCCATACCGTGTCTCGTTCGTTTGTGTGGAGGAACTCTTTCTGGCTCGTCTTGGCCGACAAGTTCGGGAGGCGAAGACGGCGATAGAAGGTTCCCGATGTCCATTGAGGATCTTGATGAGGAAATGGAGTCGGAAGCAGGGTGGCTCCGTTGGCCGCGTCTGGAGGAAGAGAACGAGTGCTGTCGCTCGAAGCTGGGCAGTGCCGGAGCTGGCGAGATCGGACTCGACGAGTGAGCGGTAGGAGTACAGCGACGTGCCCTAGGCCTAGAGCTCGTATTAGCACCGCTACTGTAATGTAGGCTGGACGCAATCGCGCTGAAAATGTCAAGCAGAGGTCCATGATGTTACAGCAACTCACGCGTTGTCAAAGTAGCATTCACTACCACTCTTCTCGCATGGCGAGCATTTGGAGCTGGAGCTCGTTGGCTCGCATTTTGTTTTCTTTTTCCGGCAGCTCACACAGGCCTGTTCGAGTCGCTTTCTTGCCTTGCCAGCCTTGGTAAAGCCCCACGGCGAGTCTGACGGGATATCAGTAGCAGTCTTTGGCCGGTTCGATTGCCTAATAGGCGTGGCCGAAGGCGCCTTGCCGTATACTCTGTCGTCGTGAGGCGAATGGGTCGGCTGAAGTCTGCTGTCTCCATTGAGAGGATAGCTGCCACCTGGCCCGAAGGGTGGATACAATGAATGTGTGAGGGTCACTTCCTGTGTCTTCCTGGGATCATGGCTGTAGGAATGCGGCGAACTTGTAGTTCGATGATCGACTACGCCGCCGTGAGTGATCCGGTCACGATCATGTGCTTGACGGCTCGACGGATGTGCGACGGAACCCCGAGCATTAAGTCCGTCTTGTCGATGACCCTGAGCTAGCCGCTCACTGGGCCATGGCGATTTGTATTGTGCCAAACTTTGGCTTCCAACATAATGGGGTACGCCAGGAGCCTTGTTGGGTGGCGGCAGAAGAGGCAAAGCTGCACTAGGCCTTACAGTAGGTTGGAGAGGTGCGAGCACAGTATTCGTCATTGGGAGCTGGTGGTCCCATTGGGAAGGATGGCCAAATCCATAGGACATCACTGTTGGAATACGTTTCGGACGTGGGACCTATTGTCCAGTTGCTGGATGGATCCGCTAAGCAAAGGCGTAGCTCCAAATAAAGTTGGCAAAAAAGCGCTAATCGGCATAAAGTGAGGTTTGAAATAGCAGATGGTGTGCCAGAGAAGAGGAGTAAGCCAAAGGTCCTGATGGTGGGGAACCGTGATTTCGAAAACTCCTGCCCGATGTTGCGGCTGAAAGTACCTCAAAAATATCAAGGCCCAGCTTTCAAGGTCTAACCATCCGAAAAGAGTCCAACTCATGCGTGATACACCAGGTCCTGTGTGATGGTAGTCACATTGCTTTCGGGCTTAGGCAACGTCCGGCTACAGGGAGGGCGCGAGAAATTGGGGGATAGAGATATGAAGTTTGTTACCTGGCACTCTAGTGATGGAAAACCTGGTGAAGACGAATGTTGTTCCCTTTCCTAGAACCCAAACGGTCGTGGCATAGGCTGTGTTCAAATATTGGACATTTCTGAAACGAAACGGAGATGTGTTGCTGATATCGTTGTACGCATAGAGTGTCTGGAAGGTTGAAATGGTATGAGTAAAAGGACGATCTCTGAGCTGAAAAGTGATCGGCGGGAACTCGGAGAGGGGTCAAAAATCCGTGTCAAATGCAGCCGTACCAGTCTGGACTGTTAACCGTGCAGGCTTTGGTGGGCCACCTGGGAGCGAAAATAAGCGAAAGACTCGAAAGAATTTAGAACAGCATGGCCAGTCAGAGATCTCTACCTTGCTCCGTGCCATGTGGCATGGCAGCAGCGGAACCTTGTAACTGGTTGATGCGTCGAGACCCTGCCCGAACAGGGCCTGAAAAGCTCCTTTCACTCTACGTAGAGCGTCCTCACAAGCAGGGAGACACAGGGACAGAGGTACGCCACAAGCTTGGACCTCCGATTGAACACTCGCGCCCCCGATGATTGGTAGCGCTTGATGTTAGATTGACTTCTAAGTTCTGGGGCTCGGAAATGGGTTGGTGTTAGTTCGAATAAGGCGCGACGGCGAGTGGCAGACCAGGGCCTGGCAGCCACCAAGTCATAATTATGGGCCCAGTGTCCGAGGGCAGGGTAGGGATGTGTTTTGGGAGGGTTGGAAAAGTTGCAGGCTTAGGGGAAAAGAGTCAAATGACGCATGATTAAACAGAAGCGCGCTATGCGACTCGCAGGCCGGACGGAATGCTCTAGTTGCATCTGAACCCTAGTAAACTACACAGGCCCCCCTCCATGGGGAGGTCAAGCCCCATCGACAACAACAATCGGTTTTAGCCTCAAACCCCACAATAGCTGACAGCAGTTGAAGAGACGCGTGCGTGAGTGACCCACTGTCCGTGCTTTCACAGAGGCAGCCTTGCCGACTCAGGCTCGTGGTCGGGAGCCATGCCTGCTTCCGTTTTGGCTTCTTTCGGCTGGCTGATAAGCGCTTGGCCATGATTGGGTAAAGAGCTTGACAGATCTCGCAGGGCCAATGTCACAGCGTGATGGCGCTATAATGGTCCCGTCGCGGCACTCTTCCTTGTTTCGGCGTAATCTTGATTCGTCTGATGCCGGTAAAATGAGCATGGACCATCCCTCAACTCCACATATTGAATCTGAGTTTTGTTGCCGCAAGATCGCGTGCCTGAAAACCATGCTTGCTCGAAAGGGCCTTGCAGTGCATTGCTTCGTTTATTGGCTGGACCGCCACTGCGGAATGAGGAAGGTGTTGTAGACGGTTTGAACACCGCAGAATCACTGTCACAAGGCAGTGAAGCTTTCTCAACTTCCCTATTATTGCTTGTTGGTCAATCAATGGTGCGATGGCAAATGCCGTCGGAGCACGCTTGGCAGCATCACACTCCAGATAAAGCTGGACCGAGCGACAATATTGTTTGCGGTACAGGGAAAGATCGACTATCACATCCCCCAGCCAAGCACCCCCTCAAAGCACCCTACGTAGGTAAACTCAAAAGCCAAACTCGCCAAAACCACGCCAAAAGCACAGTCCCACCACTTGGTGGCCACCAGAATAGACAACGCTAAACAAAAGCATCAAGGCGCGCACCATGCGGGAGGGGATGTCGGTTGATGTAGATTCTGCCAAGCAAGATCTATCCGGGGAAAAAGACGCGTAGGCCTGAGGAAATTGAACAGAGCCCGTCTTTTGTATTCACTTGCGTTGGATACCCTGCGGAGCATGCAAGCTGCTTCGGAATCCGGCTAAAACAGATGCACGGTTGCTTGCTAGGGTTGCGCTTGCCATCATGATCGGCCACAAACCAACAACTGGACGGCTTGGTAGTTGGCGTTCGTAAAGAAATACGGCACGAGGGAACAATCTATGCTGGTTTGGGAGTGCGGAGATGGTTAATGCCTACAAAACGACAGTTCAAGTCGGCCACCTTGACCTTGCCTATGGACGAATCAAGTTAGAGGGATGGGGAGTTGGGGGGGGGGGGGGATCACGGGTCTACTACGTCGGGCGTAACCAAATAGTGACATTTAGGTGGTAATTTTATAACCTAGATGGGGATCCTCATCTGAAAATGGCTGGCTTCCCGGCCGCCCCCCCAAATATTTCGCTAAAAGAAATGTGAGGAATTACGTGGTCTTGCGACTGGGGATCGAGAGCAAATGTGGGACGGACTTTCCGAATTCGCCTTACTACTACTGTTCCATTCTTCATTGGGCACGGGCTTGAACATGGTGGACTCTTGGCTGGAGAAAAGTGGCAGGTCTAAAAACAGTTTCGGAACTTGCTGTTTCCGTAGTTTACCCGATTAAAAAAGCCTCTTTCGATCTACCAAGTTTTTTCCAGAGGATGCCATCGAAAAGATTCAAGTACACCAGCGATGTACGTAAAACGTTTCTTGCAAGTCGCTTAGAATGTTAAGCGCAACCTGTTTCCGTCACATTGGGGCCAAGGATAAGCTCGTCGAGAGACAACGAGGTCAAAGGCGGAGTAGATCAAAGCTTCATCCCTGACCTCGTATACAGACATGCCGGGGCTCACCATCAATCTCGGAAGGTGTGTCTTGCTCGGCAGCATCTCCGGCCATCGTGCATCGGATGTTCTTTCGGCGACCATGCACGGTTATTTAAAGTAGTACACAGTAGGCTCGCTTGGGCCCAACAACCTACCCATGTCAGCCTTGGAATCCGCACTCGCAAAACTTACTTGCCGCTCGTGCGTAAGCCCTGGTCCTTGTTTCCCACGACTTCCGTATTACGGGATGACTAGCATATCGGGCTTTGTCATAAGAGTGGCTGCACTAGTAGCACCGGTGCTAGGGGCTTGCAGGGGACGGAATACCAAGGACCGGGCCTCAAAGGAATTTACCACCACATCCTGTGCCCTTGCACACAAAATTGGAAAAAGTCTTACAGCAATGAAAGGTTTTGAAAAGCTGCCATTTCCTGGTCTCAAACGCTGGTCTTGCTAGCTTATCGCACGTTGAACCCCGAGTTGGCTGCACTACTCATCACCTTGGCTGCCAGCCACTTTTTTTCTCCTCAGAAGCTCACATCAAGAGAAAGGCGTGACGGCAAATGGCAATTCTGATTCCCCGGAGTGATTGAAGGCACTTCAGTGCAAGTAGTAACTTTAGTTTGCGTGCAAGAGCTTGGTAAACTCCTCCCCTTTACGCTCCGGCTTCTTGTCTTCCCCAAGGCCTTTCTGCCCAAGCTTCTCTTGCGAAAAGGCCTTTGCATAGGGGTTCAATCTCAGCATCACCTGTTTGTTGTGCAGAGGGTTCTTTTTCTGGACACTAGTTCGCTTCGTCACCTTGTACCCCTTTGGCTCCTTCAACACGGACTGTAGCTCGCTAGAGTTGATTAGGCGTGTGATGTCGGCATTCGAGACCAAATTGGATGGTAGGAGGAAATCTTTCTTGAGAGCAGAAGGTGTCGTCGTTGAGCCGTAGATCTCGTCTAGAGCTGTGAAAGCACTAGATGTCCAAATGACAAAGCGGCCAAGGTGACCACCTGGGGCTAGTTGCAGGAGATTGAGAGCGAAGACTGATGATGTCTCCACACCTGGGATGTTTCTAAATGCGCGCACCAACTCTGTTCCATCAGTCTCGGGATTGTAGACGACAAGTGGACCACGGCGTTGTCGGTGTCTTCGGCCCCTCATCTTGCCCTTTCCTGCACGTAGCTTGCGTGACTTTTGTACCTTTACGATGTCTGGCCCGGCACCAACAGCCTTGAGTAGGGCGGCAGCAGCAGATGTCTTGATCGCTGCGGCACCCTCGAATGCTTTCGAAGAGACGACGAGGGGGACTTCTGGAACGTGGGAGATGCGGTGGCCACGGGCGAGGAGGAGAGCAGGAACGGAAGAGGCAGCGATGGCTGATGCAGTGGCAAAGCGTCTGTCTCACAATTAGCACCGCGTAGTCGTGTCGTATAATATGTCCTCACTTTTGTCCAAGGTTGATCTTCTGGTGCCATTTGCGCCAGACTTTTGTGGGTGCGAACATCCGACCTGATCGACATTGATTGCCGAAAGCTGCTTGACCGGCGCGATGTGTACCGCCACCAGAGACACGAGGAATACGGGCAACAGCACGACCTGTGCAGGACGTCAGTTCCGGCCCCAACTAACTTTGGTGGTTTTAGCCCTTCGTACCTGTGCCCCAAGATTCAGCCGAGGTCTGCTCTCCTGCTTTCTCACTGACAGCATAGGGCTGTCGCTTGTTCTTTGCCATTCCAGTGTGGACGGTCCTGCGCCACGGTCAGCCTAAGATTGAGAGCGAGAAACAAGCAAATCCTTACTGAACGATATCAGGGCGAATTGGCGAGCTGAAGACTGCAGGCAGAGGATGAGTCGACCCGCTAGCCGACCCATCTGCGGAGACGATGCCAACAGTAGGACGGGACGCCATTTTTGAGGATGCTGGCGACAAATTTGGCAGCTTCTTCGACTGAAGATGAGGTGCTTCCTTTCAAATGTTTGAATTTCATGTGCTCGCGCGTTAAGCCGAGTGCGGCTTTGCCAAGCTTAGGGCTACGCTGGCCTGAATGAGGTAGGCTTGCTTGGCACTCCCTTTCAGTTCTCCTACAGATCATTCGTTTACTATCATAGAAAGTCTCGACTGCGGATGAATCTGATTAATCCAAGTCTACTCTGTCAGTGTATCCGCCTTTGGCAGTTTCCTGCAATATTCAGAGACAACACATTTCTCTGCAGCGCGGCGGCTCGCAATGGCACAGCATCCCTTCAAGTCCCTTGCGTTCTACAATTAGAAATTCGAATGTGTGCCGTGGGCTCAGATTGCTGCCCCGGCGTAGCACCAAAACGGTGCACGTGAAGCAGAGAAAACACGTTCTGCGCGAGGCTCACATAAATCCTCTGACCTGAAATGCAGTCATGGCCTTACAAGATAGCATTTGGGCGACCTTGCACATACAGTGCCTCTTTTCTTTCATGCAAGGCCATTTTCCCTCTGAGTGCTGCTTCTTCTTTGTATCTCAGAGTACGGGTTGACTTTTGTTATTTCGTCCTTGTCTTCGCGTGTTGTGCTGATGTTATGACCAATGGAAGGCTTCAATGCACTTTCTAAACGCAATTCGGACGAGAAGCTTCTCTACAAGGCTCTGGAGGTCTCTGAATGGGAATTGTATAAGCCATGGAAACCTTGGACGTTCAATTCCGATACAATTATCTCCACTGCAGTCTTCTCGGTCGGCCTTGCTTGGGTGCTCGTGGCAAGATCGCAGTGTTCTCAGTTTGACGTTGTCTATGTTGCTGCAGCCAGCTACGAGCTGGTGTTTAATTCGAAAGCTACTGAGATAGAACTTTGGGCAAGTCTTCGACAACCAGATGGATCCAAGATCGTATGCGTAGGGAACATCGACGGCCCAGGTTTTATTGATCAGCCTCGTCCTGGAGGCGTCCAGGCATTGGAGTTTGCGGCGCCAACCTGACCTGGGATGACGCCGACCGGAAAGACCTATATTTACAGTTCCAATTCTACCGAAGTCTCCAGTAGCGACATGAACCATAATAGCACCATCTGTGATAGTCTAATTGTCAGAGGCTGGATCCGAGCCACTGTCAAATTGGATGAGCAACGCGAGAATTCAATAGCAAATATCGTAGCATCTCCTACAATCCCGCCTGACATCTCATCTATGAATCTGTGGAGCGCTTTCATCTCTTGTGAACCGCGGTTCAAGACAGCGATGTTCGACCTCAAGGTGTCTGCAGCCGGTGCAATCCTAGGCGCCGCGTAGAACTCTTCCGTAGTCTACGGAGAAGTGCCATCTCACGATTCATCGTGGACAATTCTCAACCAGACAACCCTGTCTCTCAATGGTGCAATGTATGTATGGCCACCAGCTTGGCACAATGATACCATTGCAACTAAAGTCCTCACCAACTCAACGGCTCTTCTTGATGTCCATTCGCCGCCACCAGACTTCGCCACGACCTCGAATATCACGAACCAGATCTACACACGCACCTTCGCTGTTCAAATGTCACTCTTGGCTCCACAGCTACTCCCTGCTGCAGCAAATATCAGACCTGTTCCAGCACGGCGTGTTGCGCCTGAGCGTAGAGTTTTCATGTCCGAGCCCCTCTTTTTATCTTCCTTTAACGATCCTAATCGTCGATTCAATCATGGCGATTATATTCTATTGGCACATCCCGAGGCCTTTCCTGCCTCGCATGCCGGTCAGCATTGCGAGCCAGATCGCATTTTTCGCCCGTAGTCATATGATGGACGACGTACAGAACGCTAGCGGAGATCTTCAAGACCTAGACCGCAAGGGCTACAGATATGGATACGGCCGGTATGTTGGTAAAAGGTGGAAAGGTGCATTTGGGCATAGAGCGTGAGCCATACGTCGCACATCTAGCCTAAACCCGTAGGAGGCTTAGATCGAGATCCATCTTGGGGAAGCGCGACTACATGAGGGAGTCGAGCGGCGCAGATTAATATCTGCTAAGGTTGTTTCGATGTGCACCACTTTTCAGATGAAATTGTGGTGATACCACAACTCCCGAAACAGGCGACATGACATCACAAAAGTCCAAGTCATGGCTGCCGAATTTAATTGAACCAGTGAGAATCCTGAGACAGCCATGGGGATTCAATTGCCTGTAGCTACGTGACCGCTTCCAAAACAAACCTGACAAGAACCTGCAACAGTCAAGCTGAGACAACGACCCTTCAGTAGCTTTTGCCGGATTATGAACCGTTGTTCCAAGCACTGGGCGATCGCGAACAGGCGAACCTCAAATCGCAGGCGTGAATAGCTGCGAAGCGGGGCATCTGTTTCAGGCTCAACAAAACTTCCGCCTCGTCACATTATGAGCGTCATCGCATGCATATACAGTAGTTGTGAGCTCTGCAGCAGCTGCTACTCTAGAGCCAGGCCGAGCTTTTGCAGCTATCCTTCGTAATCTCTCGATGCGCGTATCAGCGGCTGATGTTTCATGATGCCGAGCTTGAGCCAGTCAAGATGCTGGAGAGGCACGTGGAGAAATCCGGGCCTTGGTGACGGAATTTTTTCCGACGCCGGAAAAATTCAGGGGTTGTGTGAAACATCGCAGACTCACCTTTCCATTGGACGATGCAACACTTGTTCCACACCGCAGAAACGGATGGCTCTTTCTCCACTCCTTTCCGGCCTCTCAGGGGCATACCGCGACCTTTCTCCAGACGTATTGTTCCTGTACCTGCCAAATCTGAACCTCCCTACCCAACCCCCTTCCTTGCTATCCCTCAAGCATCGACGCCAGCAGCCTGGCCCCAGATTTTAGTCGCGCTTCCCCTCGAATCGCATCCCTGCTACTCGCACACATCGTCGACAAGCTTCAAGTTTTGCCTCACCGCAGCGACTCCATTCCAGGTGTTTCTGTCGTGAATGGCCTCCAGCTCAGCCCGTATGCTTCAAGCAGCCTAGGATGAAGCGCAAGCGCACGATGGAAAAGGTCTATCACAAACAAGCTTTGTGGGAGCGGAGAATGTTGTCCAGTTATGTCATGTTTCATACCCCCTTGCCTCTCGATGTTCCTCTCAGGAGTCAGTGTGACCTGCCAGCTAGCTATGCCGCCAGATACATATAAGTCTCCCTACATCTGCCAAGTTCTTTTTGTCTCTCTCTCCATCTAAGATTAGTCGCGTCGACTCTCACTGTCAGGCTAGTTCCTGTCGTTTTCATTTCTCTTTGTTGACTTCACATCTTGTCGTGCCTGTGGCAGACCAACACTTTCCTTCGCCTTCCGAGCTAACAATCAAGTCAACGACCACTCCTTCATTGTTATTTGCAAGAACTGGAGCCTCTGTGACCCTATCAAGGTAAATAGCAATCACCTTTCCTGCCCGGGTCACTAAAATAGTCACGTGGGACAAGACAAAAGCTGGAGATTGTCGCACAGAATCTTCTACATCTTTTTCAACACTAAATCAACCTTCGCTGACCTTCGAACCTAGCGATATCTCCACTAGCTATCTTGGTCGAGTCTACGAGTACTTTCGTTACTATTTTATCTACAAAAACTGCATTTCTCGACCTTTTCGTCTGGCACGAAGATCGACTCCAAATTCATCTCCTTCCAAACGCCCGAAACGCAAATCTCGCACACAATGGACTCCACTAGACTTTCTTTCAAGGCCATCGCCACCACGCTCCTCCTCTGTGTCGCCTCTGTAAACTCCCACATGATGATGCTAACTCCGACGCCATACGGCAAATCGACCTTGGACAACTCCCCACTTCTGGCTGATGGCAGTGATTTTCCTTGCAAACAGCGGTCCGGTGTATACGACGCTGAAGGCGCTTCAAACACGATGGCTATCGGCGAACCTCAAACTCTCAGCTTCATTGGTAGCGCCGTCCATGGTGGCGGATCTTGCCAAGTCAGCCTGACTACCGATCTGCAGCCAACTGCAAGCACTCAATGGATGGTCATTCATTCCATTCAGGGAAATTGCCCGTCAAACGTTACGGGTAACTTGCCGGATGACGCTTCAGGACTAGGTGCCGCCGTCTTTCAATATACGATTCCTGATGGCATTGCCCCAGGGCAATATACGATCGCCTGGTCGTGGGTCAACAAGATCGGTAATCGCGAGTTCTACATGAACTGCGGTCCTGCCACCATCACCGCCGCCAAGAAGAAGCGTTACGCTCCAGAACCAAAGGTCTCCAAACGCCAAACCAGCTTCCCAGCAATGTTTTTGGCCAACATGGCCAGCGTCGACAATGGCTGCACAACAGTTGAAGGCCAGGACACGTTGTACCCCGACCCAGGAAGTTCTGTCCAAATGGGAACTATTGGGGTCGATCTGGTAACGCCACCTACCTGCGGCAGTGCCGCTGCCGTCGCTCCTGGAAGTCCTTCATCAGTTAGCACTTCTCCAGCAGCCGCGTCGACATCATCTGGTGTCGACGAACCCCCATCTGCTACTTCCTCTACGCCAGCTTCAGGATCATCTTCGGCAGGCTCACCAGGTGTCTTCGCCACTGGCGCTTCGTCTGCAGCTCCACTAGCAACATCCACTGCCGTCGTCTCGCCGCTCCCAGCCAGCTCAGCTCCAGCAGCAGCTTCCTCAGTCGCATCCGCCGGTGTCCCTGCGCCAAGCGGCACCACCACGACCACAGGCGCTCAATCAGGACCTTGCACAGACGAAGGTGACTGGTTTTGTTTGTCCGACGGTTCTTCATTCCAGCGCTGTGCCTCAGGCGTCTGGTCAACACCCATGGCTATGGCTGCAGGCACAACCTGCACTCCAGGCCTGTCGGACACCCTCAATATGACTGCCGCCAAGTCAAAGCGCTTCCGCAGCTACGTCCGACGAGCCAACAGACTTGAGGACGCCCTCAAAGCATGAATCTAGGCTGGATCTCGATTTTCGAAAGGATACCCTCGATGATTTTTGTTTGTTTGTTTGATCAGTCAATCGTTTGAGCGATAATGCTACATGAATTATGGCACGGCCTTCTGCCATGTTACGATGAGCTAGATACAGGCACGACTCCTACCTAGAGATGAAGAATAGACTTCGTCATATAATCTGTCTTGGTTCTGTTGGGTCAAACCGCAAGCCGACAGCAAAATTCCAAAAAATTTGAAAAACACTCTTATCGCATCTTTTCCCTTTCCCTTTATGAAATGAAACTATCTACCACGTTTGAGAAATACCAAACTATCCAGTCCACTCATCTGTTCTCTGCTCATCAGATTAATCACGGTTCCTGGAGTGTCTGCTCTGACAAGGCCTCGGCTCTTCTAGTACTCTATTCTTTGGAAAACGTGCGCCAAACCTAACATACTGCCTTTCCAATGACGCGGTCAACTGATCGTGGAGAAGGACCTTTCTCTGGCATCGATTGACTTGACCCCTCAAAGCTGTGTCAAATCCTCTCGCCTGCTTCTTTACCAATGTGTCTCGGTACTAAGTGAGACCTTGAGGGAGCGGAGTGGGCCAAATGGAAGAGGGAAAGGAAAGTCCACACCGTTCCGGAAGGACAGGCCAACCCTCTTCCAGAGCATACGCACGGTCAGAACAAGAGATCCCTTCTGCTGCAGACTCCAGGCCACGCCAGTTGGATGTGTCGTTATCTTACGTGGATTGTGTCCGCCATGTTTCATTGTGCGATGTATGTATGTATGAGATTGGGAGCGGGGATCCATAGGATAGTGTTTCGGGGACTTGGGGTCGGCACACTACACTTTAGGGGGCTCGAAACTTTGTAAGAGGGAGGTTGGTTGCTGGCTAGGCATATGGCCGTCTCGTACTTTGGGCGCGGACCTTGTTGTTAGTTGCCGCTGGCCTTGGGCCGTTTTCACCACAGATCGCAGGACCCACCACCTCTTCTTCTATCGTACGAAAGAGCTTCCATAATACATTTGTGCGCAAGACGGCTCGCGACTCCGCGCCGCTGCAGCGTCAAACGCATTTTCCTCGAAGCTTGCGAGGAGAGTGGGGCTGACCTGTCGCGGTAACGAGAGCTGTTGTTCGTTGGTGGAGCCTGGGCAACTTTTCCTCTACAGGTCGTGAAGAAATATGCGAGATCTGTGATTTGTCAGGTCTAGCTACCGGTACAGGTGCCTTTGGAGATCACGTGAGTGTGGCACTTTGGGGATGCAAATGGATGCTGCTGGGGCCAGGCCGCTATCAGTTCAGACTCAAATCACCATCAGCGCAGGAACAGATGAGGTGCGATAGCCATGATGAGGGGTAGAGAGAAGTTATGGCTGTGGTCTTCCCACATCCATCAATGGTAGGGTTCCGAATGCCAACATGTCCTTTGCTTCAGATTGAAGCAAGGTGCAACCTATAACATCGCAACGACCACTATGCATGCGGATTGTCTTGACTATTCTCAGCCCCTCAAAAGTGAAAGAATTTTATCTTGCCATTTCACCTGCAGTTTACTTTCTAAGAATCTAAGGAAATCACGACCCTCATCTTACAACGACAATCTAGTCGACTTTCAATCACTTTAGCAACTTAAAAATGGCCATCTGTCTCATTTGCGACGAGGAAATACCAAAAGTAAAGCGATGCGCTCATGGGAAGAAGCCAACAAATTGTGGCGGAGCCTGCCTAACGGCCTATGTAGAAGAGCACATGGCCACATGCAGGGGCAAGAACGTCACGGGTGACAAAGAGAAGGCGAAGGTTTCTCAGGAGGAGGTTCGAACAACACAAGCGGTGAAATATGAAGAAGATAATAACGGGCATACTATTGATTTGGTTGCAGAAGGCGCCGACGTAAGTGCAAAAGACCTAACGGCGAGGCAAAGGACGAAATTGACCGGCTTACTCTAGGAAGCTACCTCCTCTCACTCCATCTCGAGCGACGACACGATACAGACTGACCCTGATGCGGATATTGCTCAACTCCATTCTGATGCTGCGCAAGGTATACTCGATATGATCAGGAACCTCCGACACATGCCAAAGCTCGCGAGCTGCCGAAATTGCAACAAGACCAAGCAGGAAGTCGGGTCGATACGCAAGTGTACTGGTTGTGGGCTCGTTGGATATTGTGGGAAAGAGTGTCAACGAGAGCACTGGAATGCCACACACAAAGAAGAGTGCAAGATTCTTAGAGGGGTGGCGTGGCTCGAGGTTTCGAAGGATGAGGTGCAAGAGCGCCTGAGCAAGCTGGAGGGTTGATATTTGATAGGATGCCTGAAAATCGGGTGGAAACGATTCTGACGGCTCGCATTCAGGATTTCGAGTGAGTACGCCGATCAAACTTACCAGCCATCTCCGCAGGAATGGCGAGTCGAATCGAAATTCTAGATTCGCTTGGGGAATTGCGAGGTCCATAAGACATAGCTGGACCGTAGCTAGGCCGTAGCTAGAACTCTTTCGTAGCTTCAGAGCATCATACAGACCTAGAGTCTGTAATCAAGCTAAATCGTTGAATTCGAATATCCACTATTGACTTATAGTAAATGGACTTGATCTACGCAGCTCAGCTTAGCAGGGAGTATATTGCATGTGGTGGGAGGATGGAGCATCTTTCGCAAACAGCCTTGGAAAAATGTGATGGTGATTGGAGCCTAAGATCTTGGCTTCGCAGAGGACGGAAGGATGGCGGTGCCAGGGGCAGGAGGTTGAGAAAGGGAGAAGAGCCTTCTTGGACGGGAGTGCTGTGGGATTGCATTTGGGAGGGATAAAAAGGTGTGGCTGTGGAAGGCTCCGGAGATTAGCCGGGTTTCAATATGGTTGAAGTGGCACAAGCTCTCGAGACCTTTGGAGATGAACACTGACAGCGAATTCACTATTTTGTTGCAACGGGGCCGTACACAGGAAGTTCCAGATCGATTGGTATGTTTGAAGGGCAAAAATGTACCTGATCCTTGGCCGCGCCGCCTGCGATTGACTGAAGAAGCTTGCAAATGCGCTATACTACTTTTAGAGGCATAAACAATCCCTTATCGATACGGACCAGTCTGCGCATACAGAAAAGTCGCGCCCTAGCAGACATTTCCTCCACACTGAAATACGAACATCGCTCGAGACATTATCGAGAAGAGGATAACTCAAGATCCAAGGAGCACTGGCACCCTCCTGTGCCAGTTCCGACTGTGCGAAAAGCCGGAGATCTCAGACCGAAATCTTGCAACCCAACAATGGCATCTCTCATCACTTCCCACGCCTCTATCGGCAATTCTACTCTGAAGGATGCTCATGACATGACGACGTCTTCCTTCGGGGGCCCCGAAGATTTCACCCTAAACATCATTGACCTCATGAGGCGCAACAAGCCCAGTTTCAAACACACAAACAGAGAACAACTCACAACTTCTTCGTTTGGTGGACCGGAAGATTTCACCGCTGATATTATCGAACACGCAAATCGCACCAAAGAAGGTGGCTCCTCACAGCGGTCGAAAGGGCCCGTAATCGCATCGATGAGACAGCCTTCAGACGGATCTCCGAAGGTTACCCACCACTTACCACCGCATTCACCAATTCAATCTCCGGGCCGCAGGCCCAGGGGCCTTTCGTCAGCTGCAGCGGCCAACTATGAAGAACCCAAACCGACAAAACCGTATTCATCTCAGCCCGAGGCCTCCCTAACGCAGGCTCATGGGAAAAAGCGCAGGTCGAGCAGACAAGTCAAGGGAGAGAGTGCCGACTTTGCAATAGGTGACAATGGAACTGTATCTATCATTGATAAAGACGGCAAGATATACCGCAAAAACATGAGAGCTGGTGTGCGCCAGAAGATGCAACCCACCGTCTCCGACGATGAAGGACAACAGGGAGGAGACGAAACGACCGGATCACTTAACTCAACCTTATCAAACCAACGTCCGCCCGAACCAACGATGTCACTATCAATAGACTTGCTCAAAGACGATCTCACCAAGCCACTTGGTGAGTCTACACCAACACAGCATACACTCGACTCAATCATCTCGTCCGAAGAGCACACTGTCGAGGACGGCTTCGAAAAGTCTACCAACGTCGCTCATAGAATACAGCGTACGCCGGCTTCAGTGAAGACGGCCGCTACCAACCACTCGATTAATATGTTAGTTGACGCATCTGAGCTTCTGACGGATGATATGTATCGACCGGAGACATTTCCACGCAACGATTCGTCTGTGAAAAACTGCTCAGACCCAAACGTGGCAATTGCTGACCGCACGCGCGCTATTCGATCAGACAATCAGAGCAACACACAACGTCCACCGACATCTACCAAAGTCGACGAAATGGAATTGCTGCGCAAAGAGCTCGAGGAAATGAAATCTGCGCTCGCCCAGAAAGACGAAGCGATCAACGTCCTCCAAAGCAAACTATCGGTGAAAGAAGCCGAATGTGACGAATTGCGCAACATTCTCCAGGACAAATCTTCGGCCGTTGCTGCTGCTGAGTCGCGTGAGACAGTGTTGAAAGACGCCATTCCCGCAGCGGAAGAGAAAACCGCCTCTGCTACAGCCACTGCTGCGGAGCGGTTCACCATTATGAAGAACGCTCTGATCGCCGCGGAAGACGAGGCAGCAGTGGCGGCAGAACGGGCAAAGGACGCTGTGACGGCAGCGGAGTCGCGCTGCCACAGGCTGGAGAAAGAGGTCAAGGATCTTACGACGTCCGTGCGGACTGCGCGAGCAGAGGCCAAGAGAGCGAAGAAGGAGCAGGCGGAAAGGGAGACGATGTGGATGGAGCGGTCGGAGATACTGCTTGCTGAGTGTGATAGGCGGGGGAGGGCGCTGATGATCAAGATTGGGGAGCAGGAGCTGCCGGGTGTGAGAGATGAAAAAGGAAGACAGGCATATCGGTATCAGAGAAGAGGAGAATGGGATAGAGAGCACCTTGTATGGCAGTAGGCCCGGATGCGATGATCGTTGGATGGCTCGTTCTTTGGGCGCGGGTATCTTGGACTGACAGTTGTGCGTTACTTGCGTACTCTTTTGTGTTTGAACAGTAGGCGCTTACTATTCCTCGTTGCTTGCGTCTTTCTGTTTCCAGGGTTTGTCAGAGGCTCTGCGTTGTTGGATTGGCGAGTATATATGCATACAGTCCATAAGGCTCTCAGCAAACCTACAATCCCATTCATATACCACTACCGAAAACATATGTGATGGAAAAGATCGACGAAGAAGACAAGAGGAGCTGTCGAAAACCACCGGTTCAGATGTGGCAAATGCTATATCCGATGAGGAGTGGAGTCTACGTCATCCAGGGGCAAAGAGCACACTGCAAGTTGGGTTAGGTCTTTTTATCTGATCACCTTAGACATCCTTGGGTCTCTTCGGCCGTCCCCCCCGGACCAGAACTTTTCCGTTAGTCTTGTTTCTCACGTGAGAACCAAAAAGCGTGGACGATGCAAAACACATCTTGATGCGAGACATTGAAAAGGTAGTACTCTAACGTATGAATTACGGTTTGTAATCAACGAACGTTGCAAATACTAGGCTACACTCTGTTCGTCTCTCAATGAAGTAACCGAATGCGCCAACCATTCTATAACTTGCATCTAAGCCACGAGAGCAACTGTCGGCACAGAGATTTCGTGACCGCGAGCTCGTCTGGGCAGTTTTGGCTGGTCTGGAACTAGACTTAAAAGCCGCCTCCTCGAGGGCTCCAAAAGACGCAGGCTGCATAAGTGTGTGGAGGCAGGGGCTGTAAAGTGGCCATGGCTGAGTTCATGGCTGCAGTCCGCGTCGACACTCAACGCTCTTATCGCAGGGTCTGCGCTCAGAGGGGCATGATAGAGTAACAGCCCCAACGGTCCTGGTGGATGGGATGATTCTTGACTAGAAGCTGATGAGCTTACGCTTAGGAATCTATTTGGGATGATGGGGATATCTGGCTGGGAGGCGCGCCGCATGGTTGAGAGAGGGGAGGAGGTGGAGGGGGATGATGATACTGAGGATGGGGGTCGGGTTGGGAAACTCATGGTGGAGTTGCGAGGTCTGTATTCGGAGACGGAGTGGTGGTAGATGCTTGCTGCTGCGGAATTTGACGTTGATGATGATGTTGAGCGGAGTGAGGGGTGTGATGGCAAGCAGGGCCAGTGGCGATGCTGGCTGGCCCTTGGAGTGGATAAGGAACGTACGGAACGTGGAGCGGACCTTGGAAGGCCTGGTGATTGGCGGAGGCAGGGAGGGTAGATCGCATTGCGAGAGGAGAGGCTGTTTTGTCGCTGGAGCCAAAAGGTTCGGTCTGAGAGCTGTCTGGTTGGCCATCTGCCGTGGTCTGATTTCTCGTTCTGACATGAGTTCGAGCTGGAGCTGGAGGTTGAGGAGTAGTAGAGCTCTAAAGGACAGGCAGTGAGGCCAGAGGGGTCGTCTCGTTGCGGTTTGTAGGGGCCTAGAGGGCTGATATAGAAGGGGCGATCGGAGACTTCGATTGAGCAGAAAAGGACGCAACTGGCGATCCTGTTAAGGTAAGTGTTGCGAGCGGTGGCGTGGAGGTGCGGCTGGGACTCACAGTGCTCCCACCGCCATACCAGTGGCGGATCGATGCAGCTTGCAGCTCAGGCCAGCTCGCCAAAGATCATGCAAGGCTGCCGCCGACATACATTTTGGTTGCCGCGCCGCCACCACCAGCCCATTGGCTGAAGCAGCTATCCAGAAGACGATCAAAAGTCGCGGAAGGAATCGCGATATCGACTCTATATGTGTACGTTTCTGGCCTGCCTGGCAGCCTCGGCGGAACCTGTGTGCAAAGTGTAGGTGTAGCCATACGTAGATAATGGACAACACGGCCTTAAGGGACGTTAGCGGATTCTTCGAGATGACTGTTGCTCTTACGCTCGTGAAAATTAGGATCAAGCTTGTGGACATTGTTGCGTCTGTATCATGGTGCGCGAAGAGTGCGAGAATGATAGCAAAGTCTACCAGTGCAAAGGTCGAAAGAAGATACAAGGACCAAACGATGAGCAACAACGTACGGCTTCCATCTCTCTCTTGAGCCATCTCTAGTAGCGAAACGTGCTATCCCGGGCACCAGGTGTACAGATGGTCTAATAGGGGAGTAGGGGAGTAGAGAATGGAAGGGAGCGGCAGCTATAAGAAAGGAAAAGCGATGCCGCGCCTCAAGATCCGAAGGCATGCCGATGGTGGTTGCTGTTGAGGTGTGGCGGGGAAAGACATTCTTGACGCGCCTGAGACGAAATATAGCTGAACACGGCGGACCGTGCTGTGGATCAAGGGGTATCGTAAGAGCGAAAAGCAAGGAGAGTGTCGATCGGTCTCCCCATGGCTGCGAAGACATTTCCACAAGCTGAAACCCTTGAGTATGTTCTGCTGAAATTTGGTGTATGTTGGTGCCGGAAGGATCATGCAGTCGTAGGTGATGTACCAACAACCAGCTTAAGCTTCACTAATGACGCCACGTAGCGAGAAAGACCCATTGGAGGGTTTCTATTTGGAATGCTAGCTTTCAGGGCAAATATCTTAGACTTACAAGAACAAGGCGTTCGATAGGATAATGGTGCTGTATATGCAAAATCGACCCGAAATGATCAATAAATGCTATGTGGGGTATCAGAAGAAATCTGCGCCGTCGCCAATCCAAAACAACCAGGTTTGCCTAACCTAGTTCGTCGTACCCAGACAACGATAAGCCCCGTTGGAATAGCCCAAGGCCAGACGAGCTACAAGCGGAGCTGCCAACGAAGCATATTGCGCTCCTCACGGGGTCTGCATAATCTTGTTAAACTTTTGTCGTGCCGCCAACGCTCTCCTCAGAAGTCGACTTCTTCATCCACATCAGTATCATCCTCGTCAAGCTTCATAATCTTCTTAATGACGTTCTTATCCGGCTTGTACACATTGTACATGCTAAACACGATAGCCCGGTTGCGCCTTCCTGTTGCTTTGATATGGAGACGACAAAGTTCTTCACCTGCAAGATTCCAGGCCACCTTTCCACCTTTCGACATAACCCAGAGACATGACGCTCGCAAGAGTCGAAAATGTGAGAATTCTTCTTCTCCTTCATCGGCCCAGCGGGATGACCACTCGTGTTGCACCTGTTGGGGCCTGATATTCCGGAAATCTTCACAAAGCTTGGCAACCTTCTTGCTGAAGTTGCTTTCTGAATCAGGACACATCGAGCGACCCCACTCAACCATGACATTTTTGACGTCTTTCGCTATTGCACTGAGAACAGGCTTCAGCAGCTCGGATGCCTGGCGTTGAACTTTCAGCCATTGTCCGTTCAATGCTGTGTCTATTTCGCGACTCGTCTCCCGAGGGCATAACTTATGGAATGCAGCGATCGTTGCATCCATCTCCGGCCTCGCCACCCAGAACTTCAAAAAGTCAATAATGTTTTTTTCTTGCTTCCTGTATTCATAGTCTTCGTCCTTGTATGCTGGAGGCATACGTTTTTGCGGACTGATCCTCGCTTGCAGCTTGTGCCACACTCTTTCCGTCAGGAGGTATCCCTGTTTGTTACTGTCCACAAGATGGGCAGCCAGAGCAGCCAGCTTGGTAGCTTCCGGGTCTGAAAGTGATCCCTGATCATAGACGACCATTTCATGCTCGGCGCTGCACGTCCCGAGGAAGGATGGGTTCAAATTGAAGGTGAAGCAATTGCGAAAGAAGTGGTCTGTCTCGGAAGCGGTCGGGGTATTCCGGCTGACGTGAAATATCTCGGACAACTTAACAAATTTTTCCTCTAGTCCAAATTCGACGACCGGATTAGCACTCTTCGCGGGACCGTCGGCGTTCAGAAAATGTTGGACAATTTTCCAATTCCAACATAACCAGATCCTATCACCGTCATAATCGCCGCCTGACAAAAGATCTGCGAGAGGAGTATCGCCTTTGGTGGAGAAGACGACGACGTCCTTAAAATGGCGAAGTTGGTCCCTAAATACGGCTTTTCTGCGCTGAATGTCGGATGGCAGCAAAGCTGGGGAGCGGCCTACAAGCACCTCAACGCCATTCAGCTCGTTCTCCGAAAAGTTGTTTTCTAGGTCATTCCATCGTTCTGAGAAGCCCACGTGTATTTCATTTGGTTCAAGGCAGCCAAATGGGTCCGCGATGCAAAATAAGGATGCCGAAAGCGGAACCCGAACCTGCATCTTGTTGAGGTAGCGATCGATGTTGCGCTTAAGGAAGCCTTGCAGCCGCTCATGTAGAATTGGGGTATCACGGGGACTGAATCCACTCTCCAGAAGAAGGATTATTTGTTCGTCGGTCGCTTCTGGCAAGCCACCCGAGTAGCGTACCTCGTCAAGACCTCGCGAAGAGAGCTTGTTCGTCGCGAGCCAGTCCCGCAGAAGAAGGGGATTATCGATAACATCGAAAAGCCCCTGATGGAAGACCTTGTTGTCGGCGAGGAGCAACTGTTTCAGTACATCACGCGGAACTCCTCGGTCGTCCAGGATCGAGAGAAATTGCTTGTTCAGCGTAGCCGTATGCAGCGGTATTGAATAATCGACGACTTCGAACGTGCGCTGCAATTCATCTCCCCGCATATCGTCTTTAGGATGCGGCCAAATCTTCAACTGTGAATCCGTTACTTCAACGCAGAAATTTCTCCCGGTCATTTGGGCTGGGTAGTCCGCGCGCATATTATCGTCGGTGTCGACCATCCAAAGTCCTTTTGCGCCTCCGATCCTGGCCTGAAAGACACTGGGAATATTCTCAAGGCCAATCTTTAGAGCAATCTCTCTGCCAAGGCTTTTGGATATTCTAGCACACCCATCATTCATGATCTTACCCTCATCTGAGTTGCAGATATTTTTGAAGTGAGCAAATTCTTGTCTGTGGAGAATTACACTGGGAATAGTCTGAGTCAAGCCTAGACGAAACCGTTGGAAGGCCTTGCAATCTCTCGACTTGAGATTCTCTGTCTCTGCAATCGGGATGTGCCAAGAGAGAAATTGCTCGATCTGGATAGGGTATCGTGCCACACTAGAGTCGGTATTGATGGCTGAATGAGGTCCTCGGGTTGAGAAGTCGATCCCATCAACAGCAAACAAGTGTACCTTATAGGTCCACTGCTCCTTTTCTGCTTTCTTCAAGTCACTTCTGTCATTGTCGTCCAGATAGCATAGTCGATTGCGCCTCCTGCGCTTGCCTTGCTTGACATATTCGACATAGTAAGCTTTCCATACCCTACCTGCTATTTGATGGCTTGTGTCTAAGAGCCAAGTAGTGACTCTTTGTGGAAATGCGGCCTCATCCCCCTTTGAATGCTTTTGTAGCGATTGGTTAAGCGGGGGAAAAGTAAGAACCATAAACCTGTCTGGGCCATATTTGCGGTGAAACCGACAGCTTTCAGCAAGCTTCAGTGGATTGAGGTGAAGGTCAAAAAGATCTGGCGCAGCTGACTCACTCCATCTAAGCTTTCCCGAGAGAATCACGGCTTTGCTTTGAGATGGATCTTGAAAAGTGCCGGTAGCAGAAGCCCAGGCTTCGGTGCTCCCCTTATCGGGCAGAGCAACAGAACGTCCTTTTGCTAGGCGAACAAAGACTTTCCATATTTTGGTATAGTCATCGCCGCAGGAGATAATGCCAGACGCAAGATCCGAGACATTTATCCCGGAGGATTGCGATACTCTCTCAAGCTCATATCTGCATCGAAAAGAAAAATTTGAAGGGACCCAGGGCTTTGAATTGTGGGTCGCACCAACATTGTCAGATTCAGATTTCAAGCCGACCAAGGGTTTGACTGCGCTTTCCGGGAGGTAGTCAAGCTGCATACCGTTGGTAGCGCTGTTAAACGATCTTTCCAATGCATCGGCTGTCTCTTCGCTACAGGAGAAGCTTTCTTGGCTGAAGGCTTGAGTGCCATTGCTTTGGAAGGATGTCTCGTTTGAACTGGTCTGCCGATCTGGAGGTGTAAATATCATGTCCGGCTCTGATGTGCTACGAGACTCGAAGCTTGTAGGTTCTAATTGAAGGGCAGAAGAAGAAGCCACAAGTTGGGGTTTATCTCTTGATCCGGCCATTGGCGGAGGTGACACTGGCATAGGAATGCCAGGAAGCTCGTCCCTAAGCCTCGCTTCGGCTCCAGTAGATATTGTCTTTGCGTTTCGGGTCACGTTTGGCTTTGTGCCTCGTCTGAATGAATCAGGGAGTAATGTCTGTTTCGTTGCAATGGAGCGACGTTTGGTAGGCGATTCCGACTTCTGACGTCTGTCAATTCACTAGTGACACGAAGCGGTATCGATACACACCTGAAGCACTCCTGGAGAAGGCGATCTTTTTTGGCTCCTCTGCGCTGAAGTTGAGTCTGCACTCCCGGCCATAGCCGGCTCGGTAGTCCTCCGTACTGGGGATGTAGTAGGAGTGGTGAAACCATTGTTCTTAGGCCTTATCGGACTCCTTGCACGTGCGATAGAGTCTTGGTTAGGGCCTTTGCTGGGGCCTCCGCCGGCAGATCGTTCATAGACCTCAGAGTCTCGTATCAACTTGAATTCTTCGTCCAAAAGTCCCACGAGGTATTCCAATAGCTCGTTCCGTTGCTCAGGCGTCAGGCGCAACGGCTTAGCTAAGCTATCTTTGAATAGCTTGCTCCTTCCCTTGGGTTTGGACGGCAAGGTTCCCGCTTCTTGCAAAGGCTTGAGGACCCAGCCACTCTTCAGGTATTTCGCATAATCTTCGAAATCGTCTATCAAACCCTTCAGGCTGCTTAGTGACCTCCAGCAGAGGTAACGAATGCGGCCGACACATTTGAGGACTAGTTCATCTTCTTTTCCTGCCAACTCATCCGGTCGTCCGTACAGACGAGGCAGCTGTAGATCCCACCGTCCATTCAATCCATCAACGGTACTATCGTAGCGCTGGCGTACAATTTCAGGAGTTTGGGGGTCTTCTTGCTTTATCGTCTGAGAGGCTAACACTGACATCTGTGGCGCTCATCAGCACTGAGAGCAAAATGGACCTCTAAAGATCGCAAAAGAGGCGATGAAGCTCAACACGATAAAACTCACTATATGTCTGAACAGCCAGCTTGGACGAGCCTTTTTGAGCTTCGGTTGAGTGTCAGTCAGTGCACTATCCCCAGAACTCGAATATGTGAGCCGGGCACAAGCTTGAAGTCCTGGCACACAAAGCTCGAGCACTGATGCGAGAGGAGGAAGTGAAGGAGATGCCTCAGGCCAGGGTTAAAGAGAAGGTTGATTGGATGCGCCAGGTCGTACCGCCCTGGATTGCGGGCACTGTCCACACTGGCTAGGCCCGGACCGAATGCTCCACACTTCGTTTCTCCGGCAAATGGCGCCGATCCTTGTTGGACCGCGCGCGTAGGAGGGCGTGATGCAAAAAGTGCCTGCCGCCAAGAGAAATTCTGCCACTTTCGCTGAAAATCTGTGATCGGGGGCTCTGGGCTACGCTCTTTTAGGGCCTCGAGTGGGTTAGACATGCCTAAAGGCCCCTAAAGGTCATCCCTAGAGCACCGCGAGGTCGGTCTCTAAAATTGGTTGTCTGGGTGCCTGCTGAGCCCCGGCGCAGTGGCATAAGACGGTGAAAATTCTCTTGGCGGCAGGTACTTTTTGCATGACGCCTCCCGTATGTGATTGCGTCGAGTCCCATGACCAGACCCAGATAGAAAGAGATGCAAGAAGCGTGAATGAATTTGAATTAGGAATGACGTGTGTTGAATAGATTGTAAATCGGACCAAGCACATCAGTGGGCTCCCTTGAGCGCAGGGGTGTACTGGCTAGAAGCGAAAATGCAGCAGATGCCAATTCCAAGGACTGACAGAAGGAAATGGCTGCTCCGCCAGAGAGGTATTCAAATAGTTTCAGCACCGACGGTAGCAGACCAGGCGGCAGTGATTTGAACATCCTTGTTGCTAGCCCATACTGTCAGAAGTCAACTTTCATTTTTGTGCATGTAGAAGTGCAAAGGGCTCACGTGTTGGGCGGGGAGACATTTCGCAAACAAGTCTAACGCACAGGAGCCTCAGGCCTTTTAGGTGTCGAGGCATCACGGCATCAAGACATCAAGGCGCTACTGTTTTCTAGGCAATTTTGTGATGAGTTCAAGTATCAGTTTACGGTCGTAGCAGCCTGGCTGAGGCAAACCCTTCTATCTACATGCCAGTTTTGGACAAAGCTCTGAGACGTATGACCCGTCTCTAAGCAGATCACTTGCCTTGAGATGATGCATTCAGTCGTAATTCCGGAACACAAAGCCAGGCCATGTTCAGATCGTGAGTAGAATGAGTCCATCAGACATAAAATCTGCGGAGAGGCCAGACCCTGTTTCGTTATTGAATTGCAATCATGTCAGTCTAGGGCTATATTGATCGCAACGAGAGAAGATCAGCAGATCGATCTGTTGTATTAGCCAATGGTTCCGTAGAAGGCGTCGCAGTGTAGAAACAGTACTGCCAGCGCTAGCATCTATGACTGCCTCGCGAACCAGATGAGCCACTTCAGAATGTTAGCAACACTTCGCTTTATCCAAGAGAGCAGATAACCCACATGTTGATCCTTCTTGCAACGACCTGTAGAGCTGTATCATTATCACCCTCCGAGGCTGCACACTCGACCGCTTGACGGCAATCTTCAAAACCCTTCCACTCAACGTCATCATGGGATGATGCGGAGGAATCGCTTGTTCATAATCACGGCCAATGGCAATGTGTAGAATGATTCCATGCATGCGTCGTAGATCTTCTCCGAGTATTTGTGCTTGCGTTAGAGCTTGAAGGCGAAGTAATCTGTCAGATGGCGACATTCATGGTTGCCTCACAACAGCCATAGAGTGTGCGGATACCAGGATTTTAGAGACCACAGGTAGAGTTCCACTGCGAAGATTTAGCTAACAGAACAGTACTGAATTTGTGGGTTGTACCTTTATACTGAATACCCTCGATCGACATAGTCGCCCAGAAAGAGGTATCTTGTTTCTGCAGGATCTCCTCCAACCTCGAATAGCTTCATCAAATCAAAATACGTCGGTGTACATCCCCACAAATTGTGATCGGAGCGTCCATTTCCAGCAGATTTGGCTTAGATCTGAGAATTTGAGTCCCCATCTTGAATGATCCACAAGGCTTGCTCTTCGGTTAGACGGCTTTCTCGATAAAAGTGCTATTTGAGGAATTGAAGGTTTGGCTTAGAAGGATCTCTCGGTGACCAGAATTGGTCTACAGAAGGTGGTTGCATAGCCGGTGCCTGCACTTATAGACGTAGGTACAACAGCTTGACGATCTTTGGTATCTACCTTTGCAAACCCTCTCTTACGTGCTGACCTTGAGTACCACCTTCCATTGTGTGAAGAGTAAAATCTATCTCAGGCACCGGTATTGTCCACCACCGCCCGCTCCAGGGCGTCATTCATGCTTTGTATCTTTTCGTGTTTGACACGCGACTGCCGAGGAGCTTGCCGCGAGCTTTCGGCGAGCGTGTTGACCTATTTCAAAGGGAGGTTTGTGGCGGAGACAATGAAGTGGGACCGATCAGGTGGCACGTTGAGTTTCTTCAGACGCAATGTTGCTTAAATCTTGGTTTGGACGACGTGATAGGGAAAACTATGTCGGGTGAATGAGATTCCAAGGCCGTCTGCCAGTTGTATCACAGCTGGGAAGCTCCTGAGACCTTGGTAGAGAAATAGATCGGATTCTAAGCGATGCTCGTGAGGCGATTGGTGCTGACAGGGTTTCGCTGAAATATGGGGTCTAGCTGGAGGACGGACTTCGACAATCTCACAAATCCTGCCTTAACCGTATGTAGAGATTAAAGGCAAATGCCTGAAGTATCTTGTTGCTGTGATGGGCCAGCTCCAGTCGCAGACTTTGAGGCTCAATTCTAGGGCCTAATTCTAGATTGCGGGGCTACAACCAAGCACGCGCTACAGTACACGCGCTCTGGATTTCCAGTATCTCCGTTTTGTATCTCAAGAATCGCGTCATTAGGTCTTGACCTTTGTCTTCGACTTTGATCGGACCTCCAGGATGTACGATGCACACAGTAAGAACCATGTTGACCCTTAATACTCTGTTTTAACCTTGGCCAGAGTCGCACCCACTGCTTGCCCAAGTTCCGTTGACAGTGTCTCCGTTCATTTCCTTGCCAACTGCTGTAACACTCCCATACACGTACAAGAGCGTACCTTCAACCTTACCGCCGTCAATCACGGTAGATCCGAACTCCAGCGAAAAGCCACAATATGTGATTTCTTCTAGCGGACACGGAGCTCGTCCTGAGGACATAGTAGCATCATGCAAAGCGCTTCAAGCACACGTTCTCAAGGCGCAAGAGGATGCTCAAAGAACCATCAAGGCATGGGAGGAGGGTGTCAAGGAAAAAGAGCTTGCGGAGAAAAGAAGGGTGGCTCCAGGATGGTTGGACAGGGATGAGAAAATCTTAGAGCCTGTGAGGGCAGGCTATCAGACCACGCAGCCGGATCTGTTAGACGCGCAGGCTTCCGATGGGCAGAGCCATGTCATGCCTCCTGCAATATCACCCACTCGAGAAGGCGAGGAACTGGACCGGGCATTTGGCGGGCTGAATGTGAAGTGATGGACGCCAGCCCACAATTGAACCGTCTCAAAAACACCCTCTTGAAAAGGCCAGGTTACAGAAGACACCTAGCCTGCAGCTGCACATAATGGCCGCAGAGGTAGGCTTTCAAAGGCGGTCTGAAGTGGTAGAACACCCATAGGTATTGCTTAGGTGGATCAGTTTGTGATGCTATCGAGCCACTTAAAACGCGTCTCGATGACAACCGACAAAATCTTATGCAGGCGACCACCCTCGTCGCTTAAGAAGACGTTCTCGAAACCACCCCAGCCTGCATAAGCAAGAACAAATTCGACGTGTTTACTCGTACTACTTGCGACGCAACAAGCCACCACTGCGATGCCTTTGCCTTCTTATAGCTGCCATTACCTCCGGTCCCATCACATCAATACTAGGCAGGGGTCCTCCAAGCGATATGATGATAAACTCGACTGGCTGGACAAACCTTTTCGCTCGGCGTCATCCACCATGACCTTCCTGATCTTATGTGCCTTCGTGGTTGTCTCGCTGTACGTCTTGATTCAGAAATATCGTCAAATTCGAAGCTACAAATTATTCTCATCTAATGCTCAACCCGTACGGAATCTCGATTCTGTCCGAGCTTTGTCAAGCGGCGCAGACACAGACCAATCGTGGACGGGCCAAACAGTGTCGGAGCCAGCAACCGCTGATCTTATTGGCATGCGAAAAGGGGCGATCAGCCATGACAGAAATACTTCACAGATCAGCAGCTTTCTTTGCAAGGAGAGAGACTCAGACGATGGACACGCAGCATACCATGACCTAGATGGTGTTATGCAACGAAGAACTCCGCTAGATGAAAGTTCTGAAGAGGATTATTTCACTCCTGCAAGCGCAGCTTTCAACAACAATGAAGCTTTCTGGACCAAGCAGAAACAAGCGGGACAGGAGTTAGATCAGGTGAGGAGGAATCTGCGGAGCAGAGTGATCAAAGCAAATGGGGTGACGGTCGGCCAAGTTGCTGACGGTGCAATCGCGCAAAGGCGGAGGACACCCTCGAATAGGAGCATGTAAGAGCTTGGACTGAGCGGAATTCTCTATTTCGTTCGAGGCCTGATGCTATAATGGCTGTTCAATTGCAATCGAATGTGAAGGACGCAGCGAGCCTCAACGTTCCTGGTACTTACGGATTGCACAATATGGGCTATGCTGTGTTAAGCACAGCTGAGCTTCCAACACACAAACTACAGAACGTTTCATGAGTTCCATCTTGTACGGCTTTCACTCCTAGACCGCGTACCATCTACTCCTCCTAATAGTCTAACCCGCCATCGACGACAATATCACAACCCGTAATGTAACTAGCAGCATCACTAGCTAGGAACAAAAGCCACCAACCAACTTATGTGCCTCGCCTTCTCGTCCCATTGGAATCTTATCTCTCTAACGATCTTTCGTCTTTGGGCGCACAAAGTTAGAGATTTATGTGGCGATATACCAGGGACTGATGCTGTTTGCCCTCGCAAACCGCATCCCGTTACAGCGAAGTTTGGAGGGTGAGGGGGATAAGTGGACTCGCTTTTCGCCGCGGGGGGTTCTTTGCCATCGACTTCCATGAGCATGACGACTTACTCTCATGGTATTCCTCGACTTTTTCGCAGTTGAGAATCTCACTTCTCGATGTTGACAAAGTCGGCGCCGATGATTTACAGGGCAAGTCGCGGGTACGTCGACCAGAAAGATCGCCGTTGCTCTGGCAAACGTGCTTGAAGGACTCGTGCCAGCCCTGACTACACGGCATGCAGCTGCTTATAAGAATGAATCCCAACGATTTCAGTCTTGTATAATGCTGAATTGATGTTGGACCGAGTGAGCTAGATAAGCTTCCATGGTCCAAGCACAGGGCGGACGGTACGAACAAACGATGCTTAATGATCATGACAAGTCCCAGTCCTTGCCAGCACATAATACAGCGAATTGGTTCCAAGCTGCACACTAATCTCATCTCCAGTAAATGCACAAGTCTTGCAGCGTCTTCTGAAGCAAAGTTGTTCTAAGATCCCACATTCTCTCCCAAATTTATCCCTTCCTCCAGTGGCCTCGGCTAGACCCTCAAATTTCGCCCACATTCCTGTCTCGAGATGCTAACGATTAGCGCCCTGTTCTGTTTTGTTCTTTTCTACCCTCCAGGATGGACATTCGATGTAAACCGCTCGTTTAGTATGCGCGGTTTCAGTTCCCCGGACGAAGTTGGATATACGAAGTAGGAGTCGTGTCCATTGACTGTCAAGGCTTGATTCGCACCCCAAGACATTGCAAGCACCGAAGCCAGACTCAAACGACAGACAGAGTTGACTAAGCTGTAACGACCGCAATGGCTTTGTCAATCGCTGCTACATGGGGAGTGGCATCGGTAGCAGCTGCGATAACGTTTACGGTTGGAGCTATGATCGTCGTGGTCCTCGCGCGACACCGACATCGTCAATTGATGCCATCACCATCTGGCCTGACGAGAGGATTGAGCACATACCACCGGACTCATCTAAGCGCGGATGGCTTAAACTATGCGCATATTCCCCTACCGCGAGCACGGCTACGGCGAAGTACTCACTTACCATATGGTGTGGTTTCCGAAGGCTGGGCTGATTTGCCTTCGCAAGACAGCATCAGTCTTCCGCCTATGGCTGTGATGCCTGAGCAGCAACGTGCAGATCCGGAGCTGGCGCAAGCAAAGAAACGTCGAAGCCTGAGAGCTACGTTTTCGCCCCATTCTTTCTATATTCCCAAAACGCGGCGGCAGAAGATCATCGACAGAGCTATTCCACGTAATGCTGTGGGGCGTTCTCCGCTATCTGCTATTACCGAATTCTCTGACCCAAATACTCGCGATGTCTCTCCTGCCATCGGGGCTGTAGAGTTACCCACGGAGATCACGCCAACGACTACTCCACCGAGGCATAGGGACATGGCAAAAGCGTCACAACCAATGTCAACTCAATGGCCTTTGCGCAATGATAAGAGAAGGTCGCAAGACATTTTGCAGACAGCGACAGGATTCGGCAGCGATAGAAGCACTGCATTAATGAGGATGAATAGTACAGGCCATAGTATTGGCCCGAGTCGTGTTTCCCTTGGTCAGAGATCTATTAGCATGGCGAGCACCATTTCGGTGGCACCTGGTGATCCACTACCTCCTCTTCCAACGATTGTCACCAGTCGCTATCCGCAGAGGAACAATTCAAGAGTGCGCTCATCCATGGCCAGTACCGATACAGTCGGAAGCTCTGTACTAGGAACAGTCATATTTTCTCCTTCGCATGATGACACCGACCAAATAGATTTCACGGCAGAGTCACCTCGCGTGGCACTCAGCCCTTCTCTGCTCCAGGAGTACGACTCAAGACCTGAAAGCTGGGGTCCTCCTGCCATAACAGTGGGCACTCCTCCAGGTACAAAGACGAGCCATGGCCTCCGCAATGGAGCTCCCGGCGTTGGATCGTTCAGAGCGAGTATTAGCAATCCCCTGTCAAGGATGACTAGCATGAGCCAAGGGCCAGGTACGATACAGTATGACAACATCAACGGCCTCGCAGACTCAGGCTTCACGACAATCGACGCAAGTGCTTGGGATCCTGGTCTTTCTGCCCGTGGCAATTCTTTCCGTAAATCCTTGAGCCCATCCCTTCCTGCCCCTATTGCTGGTTACGGTCTCTCTCAACAACATAGACGACCCGCCGCGCGTCATTCGATGTACGAGCAACATACCGGCATCGGCAAGTTATCATGGAATCCAGCCATTTTGGAAGGTGGCTCTGGCTACGAAGTTAGTCCCAATCGACGACCTTCCCACCCAAGACCAGCTTCAGTCGGGCCCTGTAATCCGTTCCAGTGCGACCAAAAGAAGCTTCCGGTATTACCAAAGCTTAATTTCGACAAGTCTCCTGGCTCACAGCATCGCGGACATAAACGCCAGAACTGTGTTCGAATTTCAATCCTCCCAGCGGTAGATGTCAGTCGAAAAGCTGAAAACCTCCCGCAGATGGCGGAGGAGGATGAACAGCCAGAGACGCCAATGAAGAGGAACAACAATATCCCGGGACTCCACCTAATTGAACAGGATGACGACAACCTGACCTATAAGCTAGCGCCACCAGGAGGCCCTACCTCGCTGTCACCATTCCGGAATCGACCAGTTTTGTATCCGACCCCACGCACAAGAAGAGCGATATACTCACGCGCCAGTACCAGAGATTCGTCCGGCTCGCCTCGACCAGACTCCGACGTCTTCGGTGCCTCGCCCTACGACCCCAAAACGCCTAGCATCTTCAGTAGCACTTCACCAGGTCGCCACTGGCCCCTTTCACCCACACCATTGAACAACATCAAGCTCAATGCAACTCCCTCCGCAGCACTCAAAAAAATCTCCGAGCCCTACGACCCTGAATCGCCGATCCTCCCTTCGCCCACCCTCATTTCAGCCACCTTATTTCCCCGCAAATCTACCCTCTATGGACCACGGAGCCTGCCATCTGGGGCTCACTCCGGCCGGGGCTCGCGCACTACCTCTCCAAGTCCGCTCCAGCGTATGAGCCACAACGGCAATTCCATGATGACTGCAAACACGAAGCGTAGCGGCGACGATCTAAGACGCTCAGTGATGATGCTGCGGCGCATGAACTCGGACTTGAACAATACATCGCGCGATCGGGTGTCGAAGATCTACCGCAACATCACAAACGAGTATACTGGGAGCTTGAGCAACGTCAACAGTCGGAGCCCGAGCGTGACGGATGGCACGCGAGGTCCGAATCCGGTGAACGAGAATGAGAACGATAACTTGCTACCCTTGCCACTCATGACGGAGAAGCGGCTGACGCCTCTGGGTACACTGGCTGTCAGAGGTGGAGGGGCAGTGAGGCAGAGTCACAGCCGATTGACCATTGGGCACTCAGTATCCATGATGTCGACTACAGGCGCATCGATATGGGAAGATGCATCTGTGAGAGGCGACTCGCCTGAGCCAGAGCTGCCTAATCTCGAGGATTACAATGACGAGACGCCAGAAGCGACAGCGACGGTGGGTGTGGATCTTGAGGCATATGAGAACTTCGTGGGGCAGGACCGGAAGGATAGGGCGAGAGAGAGTAAGTTGACGAGTCCGCAGGGGAAAGGGCTGGGACTGGGGCTGATGGGATTGGGAAGCAAGGATTGGGGGACACCGGCGAGTTTGTATGATAGGGAAGGGTTTCTGAAGGAGTGATGTGCGATAGGATGTAATGGAATGTGTGAATTTTTGTGGTTACACATTTCAAGCTGCCTTGACTGAATAGCTATTTACCAGTTACTGCCCCGATGCAATTGTGTTAGTACTCACTAAACAAATGTCATCTGTATTCCTCGACCTGTACGCCATCATCAGAAGATGCCTCCATTCACCATTTTTGGGGTCGCTAAAAAGATCTTCACCAGGTCTGGTCTCGGGCGGCCGATGGTCTATTTCGCCGCGAAGTTAGCACTCGACCGAAATCCGGACCATACTGATGAGGCGACGATTGCCAGGTCAATTTAAAAGGAGTGGGGCCGTCAATTATTCTTTGCCCCCGTAAGGCTTCTTCTTTAGGAACTCTCATCAAACGGCTCCCAACAATCTTTTTATCTCCGGCCGTGGATCTCCATCCTTATTCCGCGAGATCCCCCTTGCTGCAGCAATTCGGCAACTTTTTTCTTCATGCTTATTGGCTAATTGTCGGAACCATTTCCGCAGGCTCGCCACACACCGTCAGCCGAAACGTCATCAGCAAGCAGTCTGACGGTGTGACTCTTTTGACGAAAAGACATTCTGTATGAGAATGTCCATGACGAGAGTTCAGCGTAGACGAACCTCATTTGGAAAGGAGAAGCAGAACGGAGGAAGGCGCACTTGGTTGCTTCCAGTACGAGGACTGGCATGCACGTTGACGAAAGGCCTTAACTCTATCTTTGTCATTAGGGCCTCCTGACTCGCTTGTCCGGTTATTACGGCGGAAAATGAGTCTTCAAGCAAGCCACTAGTGCCCTGGAATGCATCATAGCCGATTCTTTGAGAGTGACACATCATGGCCACTTTTCGGGGTAGAAAGTATGGGGGTGGGGACCTTTTATTCGAGCTGGTACAACATATTCGTTGTTCGGGCTTCCTGCCTCTCCTTCGTGCCTCAGGATACTTCGTCGGTCCTTGGGCCGCGCTGACAAGAGTATTTGGGATAATTGAGTGACGGAAACCTGTGTTTCAATCTCACCAATAAAATGGCTGAGGCTGTCGACAAAGCTCTTCGGCTTAATAATCCTATACGGCAACATGGCGCATCCACAAACGACCATGTTGAGGAAAACTTCGACCCTTCCAGCAATCGATCAGACGAGGAGACTCTGGGTCAAGCAAGTCAACATGGCGGACTCGGCAGGCATCTAGAGCCAATCCGCAGCAGAACGTCGCATCGACTGGAGCGGATACATTCCGGCGTGGATGTCGAGAAGGCGGAAGAGGCCTTTGCAGACCTTGGAAGAGAACTGAGTGCATGTAGTCGGCGCATATCCAGACAGGATTCACGCGCCAACGCAAGAAGGTACCCAAAGTCAGCAGTCCAAGATGTTGAGAAAGCTCTCAGTTCGTGCGACTCGTCTGAGGAGCATTGGGATTTGGAAGCGACCTTGAGAGGTGACCGGATCGCTGATATGGAAGCTGGCATCAAGTCCAAACTGATAGGTGTGCTGTATGCCAAAAACAGCTCCATAGTCGGTCACTGACCAGCCTGCAGGTGTGATATGGGACAACCTGACCGTCAAAGGCATTGGCGGCGCCAAGAATTATGTCAGAGTCTTTCCAGATGCCTTCATTTCCTTTTTCAATGTCCCTGGTACCATCATGAGCATCTTTGGACTTGGTAAGAAAGGACGAGAGTTCAACATACTCCACGGGTTCCGGGGTGTGGCCAAACCAGGAGAGATGGTCTTGGTACTGGGTAGACCTGGCAGTGGATGTACGACGTTCCTCAAAGTCATTTCGAACCAGAGATTTGGATATACTGCCGTGGATGGCGAGGTTCTGTACGGACCCTTCGATTCAGCCACTTTCGCAAAGAAGTACCGCGGCGAAGCTGTATACAATCAGGAGGACGATGTACACCACCCTACGCTCACCGTCGGCCAGACCCTTGGTTTCGCCCTAGACACGAAGACGCCGGGAAAGAGGCCGAATGGTATGAGCAAAAAGGAGTTCAAAGACAAAGTCATTCGCACGTTGCTGAAAATGTTCAATATTGAGCACACCATCAACACCATTGTTGGAAACCCATTCATGCGTGGCGTTTCTGGGGGCGAAAGGAAACGAGTCTCGATCGCCGAGATGATGGTAACAGGCGCAACGGTTTGTGCATGGGACAACACTACCAGAGGACTAGATGCATCGACTGCGCTGGACTATGCCAAAAGCTTGCGCATCCTGACAAACATCTACCAGACTACCACTTTTGTCTCTTTGTACCAAGCCTCCGAGAATATCTATAGCGTCTTTGACAAGGTGATGGTAATCGACCAAGGAAGGCAAGTATTCTTCGGACCAGCGACCGAAGCCCGAGGATATTTCGAAGAACTAGGCTTCTTGGAGAAACCAAGGCAAACAACACCGGATTATTTGACCGGATGCACAGACGAGTACGAGCGTGAATACAAGCCTGGAAGGTCTGAGAAGAATGCTCCTTCTTCGCCTGACTCCTTCGTCGAAGCCTTCAACAACTCCGTATTTGCTGACAAACTGTCGAAGGAAATGATATCCTACCGAGAACAAATCGCGTCCGAGAGGCAGCTCTACGATGAATTCACTCAAGCCCATCGCGAAGCAAAGAGAAAACATACTCCCAAATCCTCTGTTTATTCTATTCCTTTCTACCTCCAGATCTGGGCTTTGATGCAACGCCAATTTCTTATCAAATGGCAAGACAAATTCTCCCTGGTCGTCTCTTGGATCACGTCGATTACTATTGCTTTCATTCTTGGAACTGTTTGGCTCAACCTACCTACCACCTCAGCCGGCGCATTTACACGTGGCGGCCTTTTGTTCATCTCTTTGCTCTTCAACGCATTCCAAGCCTTCGGCGAGCTTGCTTCTACTATGTTGGGTCGACCTATCGTCAACAAACATAGGGCTTACACTTTCCATCGGCCCAGTGCTCTCTGGATAGCGCAAATTCTTGTTGACCTGGCCTTTTCGGCTGTCCAAATCCTCGTCTTCAGCATCATCGTATACTTCATGTGCGGTCTTGTACGAACACCTGGCGCCTTCTTCACTTTCGTGCTCATCATTGTGTCGGGGTATCTGGCAATGACACTCTTTTTCCGGACCATCGGCTGTCTTTGTCCTGATTTCGACTATGCCATTAAGTTCGCTGCTGTCATTATCACCATCTTTGTTCTCACTTGTGGTTATCTGATACAATACGAGAGCGAGCAGGCATGGCTAAGATGGATATTTTGGGTCAATGCATTGGGCCTTGGCTTCTCGGCTCTTATGGTCAACGAGTTTAAGCGAATCACCTTGACGTGTACGAATGCTCAGCTTATTCCATCGGGATTAGGCTACAGTAATGTCACAAATCAGGTCTGTACTCTCCCAGGGTCCGTAACAGGATCAGACATCATACCGGGTTCGAGGTACATTGAAACGGCTTTTGAATATGCGCCAGGTGATTTGTGGAGGAACTGGGCCATTATTGTTGTTTTGATTGCCGCCTACCTCTTCACAAACGTCACTTTAGGTGAAGCACTGAAATGGGGTGCCGGGGGCCGTACTCTGACCTTTTTCCAGAAAGAGAACAAGGAACGGGAGGAATTGAACGCCAGGCTACAGGACAAGAAACGCCGCCGTCAGAAAAAGGAACTCCAAGATGAGGGATCCGATCTGAAGATTACCTCAAAAGCCGTACTAACTTGGGAGAACCTCACATATGACGTACCAACTCCTTCTGGTCCGTTGCGACTGTTGAGGGATGTTTTTGGCTATGTCAAGCCCGGCCAACTTACCGCCTTGATGGGTGCCTCAGGGGCTGGGAAGACGACATTGCTTGACGTACTCGCTGCTCGAAAGAACATTGGAGTGATAGGTGGAGATATCCTAGTTGACTCGGAAAAGCCTGGCATTGCATTCCAACGTGGGACATCGTACGCCGAACAACTCGACGTTCATGAATCAACACAGACTATCCGAGAGGCTCTCCGCTTCAGTGCTGACCTTCGCCAGCCAGTTGATGTTCCTCAGGAGCAGAAGTACGCATATGTGGAAGAAGTCCTTTCACTACTAGAGCTTGAGAATCTTGCAGACGCCATCATCGGAGATCCCGAAAGTGGACTGGCCGTCGAAGAGCGAAAACGAGTCACTATTGGCGTCGAGCTCGCTGCCAAGCCTGAATTGCTGCTCTTCCTCGATGAGCCTACATCCGGTCTAGACTCGCAGTCAGCATTCAACATTGTCAGATTCCTTCGCAAGCTTGCAGGTGCAGGCCAAGCCATTCTCTGTACCATCCATCAGCCAAACAGTGCACTATTTGAGAACTTCGATCGACTCTTGCTTCTTCAGAAAGGTGGCGAATGCGTCTACTTTGGTGATATTGGCAAAGATGCACACCATCTCCTAGACTACTTCTCCCGCTATGGAGCCGATTGCCCTCCAGATGCCAACCCTGCCGAATGGATGCTAGACGCTATTGGGGCGGGCATTGCACCTCGCATTGGCGACAAAGACTGGGGTGAGATCTGGCGGGAGAGCGACGAACTTACCAAAACCAAAGCTGAAATCATCGAACTGAAAGAGACTCGGCGGCGAGAAGTCGGAAGTGCCCCGCAAGAAGAGCAAAAGGAATACGCCTCACCTCTCTGGCACCAGATCAAGATCGTGTCGGCTAGAACGCACCTCTCATTTTGGCGCTCGCCAAACTACGGTTTCACGCGCCTCTTCAACCATGTTGCTGTCGCCCTGTTGACCGGTCTGTCTTACCTACATCTTAACGACTCCCGCACCAGCCTGCAATATCGCGTCTTCATCATCTTCCAAGCCACCATTATCCCTGCTCTGATCCTCGCGCAGGTGGAGCCCAAATACGACCTCAGTCGCCTGATCTTCTACCGTGAAAGCGCCGCAAAGGCCTACAAACAATTCCCCTTTGCCTTCGCCATGGTCTGTGCCGAGCTGCCGTATAGCCTCCTCTGCGCCATTGGCTTCTTCTTCCCACTTTACTACATCCCCGGCTTGCAACCCGCGACAAGTAGAGCCGGATATCAGTTTCTGATGATCCTCATCGTGGAACTCTTTTCGGTGACGCTGGGGCAGATGGTCGCAGCCATCACACCGAGCAGCTTCATCTCGAGTCTCCTGAACCCGTTTATCATCATCGTCTTCGCGCTGTTCTGTGGCGTCACTATCGCGAAGCCACAGATCCCTGGGTTCTGGCGCGCATGGCTGTACCAACTCGATCCCTTCACTAGACTCGTGGGCGGGATGGTCGTCACGGAGCTGCATGGTCGGCCCGTCGTCTGTTCGCCAAAGGAGCTTAATATCTTCCCGGCGCCGAGCGGGATGAATTGTGGAGAGTACATGAGCGAGTTCTTTAGGAATGGAGGGCCGGGTTATCTTGTGGATAATGCGACGGATATTTGTCGGTATTGCGCGTATAAGGTTGGAGATCAATTTTATGAGCCGCTGGGGTTCGAGTTTCAGTACAGGTGGAGGGATTTAGGGATTATGGCAGCGTTTATTGGAAGTAATTTGTTCTTGTTGTTTTTGGGGAGTCGATATTTGAACTTCAATAGACGATAGAGAGAAAAGACTGGAGGAGTAGATACACCAAATTAGTGAATAATACGGTCTTTGTCTAACGATATGACGGGTGAGAGCGCAGTGCACATTGGAGCAAGTACTTACAGCTCTCGTCTGAGAACTAATTCCTCGTTCCTCCTCACTCTTGAAAAGGCTCACATCCATGGGTGAACGCTTTGGTAACGATGCTATTCTGAAGCTACTTGTACGATGGCTGGCCATCTGTATAAAGGTCGACGATGACGGGGCAATGGGAGACGACAGCGACACGCCGTCGTCTGAACACATACAGCAGGCTGCGCAATTGAACGACAGCTCTCTTGGCTCTTCTGCACCACTAGGTTTGAGCACGTCGCCTTTTCTAACTCTATCATGAATTATCGCCCTCTCGTTGCTCCAGCGAACTCCGGCTCCACCTTTAGTACAGCCAACGTAAAATCGGACTCCCTCTCGCAACCTGCGACGTCTCCTTTCCGTCCAACACCTACGAACCGTGCTCACGAGCCTGTTGCTCCTTCAAGCTCGACCTCCCTATTTCCACTATTCTCTCGCGTTCCTGGTTCTCATACGCAGCAAGGGCCAGCTAAGGGGCTGTTCGTGGGAGGTTAGAGTGGTGGAGTGACCGACACAGGCCAAAAAACTTCCGAACTCCCAGTAAGTTTATCAATGAGCAGAGCAAAATCCGTATGACAAAGGTGCTAACCACCGCTGGATCCTAGGCTAGTCATGCGCACCCATGGTCCCGGAGCATATGGTAAACCTGGACCCAGAATCCTTTGACAGAGACTACGAAAATGCCCGCCTCGATTATAACCAAGGAGAATTTGCGCGTGAGGAGAGGCTCACCTGATTCCCTTCCGCTGATGATCTGTGACACTTCCAGTTACACGACAATTTTCCTCCACACTCACTTGAAGGAGTCCACATCAATATCGAGCCACTTGGAACAAGGCCCAGCTGTTGGAACGCGCAATCGAGGACTGCCAACGCTGGTGCGACTCCTCTAGCTTGCCCAGGCATTGTTGCGAAGGCCACATTGGCAACAAAGAGATGGCGCCTTTGAGCTAGCATAGAACCTGACCCTGACACCTGAAGAGTCCGTCATAGAGGGCGTGTCGGACGTTCGCTGTTGAAACGCTCAGCAGTACGAGAAGTAGTTCATTAGGAACTCCATTCATGGACATAAGGCGGTGCTAAGAGCCATCTTGACTGCTAGAGGTCTGTTCAGAAGTCTATAAAGAGGCGATGTTCGACACAAATAGGGTCGAGTTTCTGCGCAGAGGCATTGCCGGCAGCTAGAATACAATTATATCGTTTGAAGAAAGTCACATCGAGCAAATCAACCCGCGCCCTAGAGACACTTGTACCGTTGGGGTTAGGCATAAACAAATGGTACCTCTTACTACTGGTGGTATGTACTGTGCCCTCATGGACCAGGTAGTTTGCATGTCTACGGTCTTATCTGCCACTCAAGTCTCAGGGTGCGAAGTCTGACCTTCTTCCAAATACAATGGTCTCGCTCATACAATGCCCCGACCACCACGCCGTGCCCCTCAAGCCAGAGAGGCCGCTGCAACTCCCACACGACCCACAAATGCCATAACGGGTGACATTCCACCTCATATGCTCCAGACACCACCTCATGCTCCTTTCCTAACCTCGCCCCACCCCCCTATGAACAACGCTGGCAACTCAGTTATCCCAAGCGACCGAGCGCAGCACAATCACAATTTCCGCAACGACACACCTACTGCCAATGGCGACACCAATAACCATGGTGCGGGTCCATCTCAAGTCTCCACCAATAACCTAGGATCAAATATGTCAGATACCGAGCCTGTAGATGACGAATCTCTTCTTGAGTCTGCCCCGCACGACCCAGACGACTCTCGCCAGCTAGCCGGTTTACGAGACATATCCTCTCTTGCTACGTGGACGCTCTCATCCTCCAAGCCTGGCTGCGCGCTGGCACAATTACGACACCCGTCTCCGACGCACTTCTGGCAGAGCGACGGGCCACAGCCTCATACCCTGACACTACATTTCTTCAAATTGGTGGCCATTGTGAAAATGAGAATATATCTGGATTACGAGTTGGATGAGTCGTACACTCCTACAAAGATAAAGTTCTTCGCTGGGATGTCGGAAGGTGGTCTGGTGGAATTTGGGAGCTGGGAAGCACCCGAAACTGTTGATCCGGAGACGGGAGAACCTAGCAGCAGTATTGAGAGTGTTAGGGGATGGATAGACGTCTCTCTTAAGGGTGTTGGAGGCCGAGAGACACGATATCATGAACGAAATGAGACACCAATGCGCACGACGGGAACGGTCAAAACGAAGATGACACGACAATCTGGCATGGACTTGGATCCCGATAATTGGAGGCACACAAAGGAGGATACTGGGACCTTTTTTGAAGATTTTGACGACCACCATGAAGATGACTACACGATAAATTTCGTTGGCGGCGACGTTCTCAAAGCAATGGTAGTACAGGTCCGCATCTGCGAGAATTACCAAAATGGGAAAGATACGCACGTTCGAGGCTTTCAGGTCTTCGCGAGAGACGAGACCGGAGGCAAAGAAGGTCGGAGGATCGTTAAACGGGGCAAAAAGGGCGAAACGTCACTAGATGATGAGGGCGAGACAGAGGCTGAAGTGGTGGGTATCCAGGAGGCAGACTGGATGGGAGAGCCGGAGATAAGATGAACAGTAGCAGCCCGCACACCATGAGCTAAAGGCCTTTTCTGTCGCATTGATCGCATTGGGAATGGGCGCTTTAGGATCGAATGGCAACGAATTGGCATATGATACACCGATGATTACGGCGCATAACTCGGTTTCTGGGCTGGGACAAAGAGCATGATGGAATGGAGGAACATCAATTCAATGACAAGAGAATGAGACCGCACTGGTCGCCACGAAGCTGCACCTGGGTGGACAGTGTATCCAACTGGAAAGAGAATGTACAATACACCGCCAGAGCAGTAATCAAAGTGGACGCTATGCCTTCTTCATTGAGGGGGCGCGGTGTGAGAGCAAAGCGTGGGGGAAATGGGTGGTAGAGAAGAAGCACCTGAACACCTCCTAGGGAAAATACCAGAAATTACCGCGATGGACTTTGTGCCTTTCGAATTGTCTTCCTGTCATCCGTCATTAGAGATCTAAGATCCAGCTTCTCTTCTGTGCTTTCGAATTCCTTCAACGTCTTAATTACAGGCCTTTCCCGATTCCAGCCAGTCAACAATCCAATTCCATAACAGCCTCCTCAATACCTACAGCGCGACTCACTTAGGTGCCTGTCCCGTATCTCGCCAGTCGTCAGTATGGCACCAATCTTCTCGAAACTTCTAGCTCTCCTAGCAGTAGCTTTGACACTGCCTTCGACCGTCCACAAGCTCATCCTAGACAAAAACGATCCCTACCGGTGCCACACTCTTCACGACTCTTCATGACGGAGACCGCTAGCTAGACCGAACTCAAACAAAGCCGCTCGATCCAAGCTCATCACTGGCAACCACCTGGGTGCATCTTGCACACCTACAAGACCCAGGAGATCGAGCAATGTCTCGAATGCAGCAGACTACTCTTCGCTGGCGACTCAAATGTACGACAGCTCTTCTAGGCTACAGCAAGCATAGTCGACAAGACAGAGGCGGAAACATGCAAGGCTATATGCGGACAAGCATAGCAACCTCAGTTTCGAAGTCGGATGCTCTAAGCTAGAGTTTCTGTGGGATCCTTACCTTAATTCGAGTGCACTGCAAAATGAAACCGTGTCCGGTGGAAGTTCTAGTTAGGACAATGTTCCTCTGCAGCCGAAAAAGGCCCCAGAGGTCCATAGGTGTTAGTGGTGGACTTTGGCATGCCAGACATCTAGGTGAAGACTGTTGCACGCAGCAGACAGGTGTACATAGAATTGGTTGTGGAAGCACTGCTTATTCCCTCTTCTACTCGTGTAGCGAGCTGATACTTGCAGATATAACGAAGCACCTATCGGCTGAGTACCTGTCTCATACGATATAGCTAGTCCGTGCCCAGCTGAGCCTCTTTAGCTGGTCTATACCAGCTGGGGTGTACGGGCCTGCGAATCGCAACCGAAACGCGGCCTACTCGCAATACTTCACTTGCACGTCAAGGAGCCCCGCGAAAAGACACTTGACCGATCCTGTCCCTTGAATCGAAATCCACTCCGTCCAAGAACAGAGTTTGGACAACATCTGGGTATTTGTACTCAAGAGCAAGGAACAAGACCACTTCTCCAACGCCGTGGTGAGTAGCTTGCTATTCCCATTGCCATAATGGACAGCGCGTAAAGAGAGGAGTTCGCCATGCAAATGACGCGATAAATCGCCTTAGACCTTCTGGAACCATTCTGTGGCCGTTGATAAGTGCAGGCAGAAGCTGGAGAATATCTGATAATAGAATCTGATAGGAAACAGAAGCTTATTACAATTTGAACACTATTCTAGAACGTCAAAGGGATAATTATGATGGTGGTGGGTGAGGAGAGGGAGAGGGATAGATTGCCTGTGCCGGTGTAAGCAGCCTCGCTATCGCCTCGTGCCTGTACTTTGCGGCCCACGACAACGGCGTCTGACCGCTAGAGTCCTCGGAATCCACTTTCACTTTCCCGGTCTCGAGTAGCAGCTTTACTACTGCTTGACGCCCATACCTTGCGGCCCACGATAGCGGTGTTTGACCGAAAATAGAATCCTTGGAATCCAGGTTTACCTTCCCGGTATCGAGTAGCAGCTTTACTACTGCCTCATGCCCATTCCGTGCGGCCCACAATAGCGGCGTCCGACCGTCAGAGTCCTCGGAATCCATGTTCACTTTCCCGGTATCGAGTAGCAGCTTTACTACTGCCTCATGCCCATTCTCTGCAGCCAACGATAGCGGCGTACGACCGTTCAAGTCCTCAGAATCCATGTTCACTTTCCCGGTATCGAGTAGCAGCTTTACTACTGCCTCATGCCCATTCTCTGCAGCCAACGATAGCGGCGTACGACCGTTCAAGTCCTCAGAATCCATGTTCACTTTCCCGGTATCGAGTAGCAGCTTTACTACTGCTTCATGCCCATTCTCTGCGGCCCACGATAGCGGTGTTCGACTGGATTTAGAGTAAGAGTCCACGTTCGCTTTCTCGGTATCGAGTAGCAGCTTTACTACTGCTTCATGCCCCTTCTCTGCAGCCAACGATAGCGGTGTTCGACCAGATATAGAGCAAGAGTTCACATCTGTCTTTCCGGTATCGAGTAGCAGCTTTACTACTGCTTCATGCCCCTTCCCTGCGGCCCACGATAGCGGTGTTCGACCAGATATAGGGTAAGAGTTCACGTCTGTCTTTCCGGTATCGAGTAGCAGCTTTACTACCGCCTCATGCCCATTCTTTGCAGCCCGCGATAGCGGTGTCTCACCGGGCATAGAATCCTTGGAATCCGGGTCTGCTTTCCCGGTATCGAGTAGCAGCTTTACTACCGCCTCATGCCCATTCTTTGCAGCCCACGATAGCGGTGTCTCACCGGACAGGGAATCCTTGGAATCCGGGTCTGCTTTCCCGGTATCGAGTAGCAGCTTTACTACTGCCTCATGCCCCTTCTCTGCGGCCCACGATAGCGGTGTTCGACCAGATATAGAGCAAGAGTTCACGTCTGTCTTTCCGGTATCGAGTAGCAGCTTTACTACTGCTTCATGCCCCTTCCCTGCGGCCCACGATAGCGGTGTCTGACCGTACGGAAAATCCTTGGAATCCAGGTCTACTTTCCCGGTATCGAGTAGCAGCTTTACTACTGTCTCATGCCCATTCTCTGCGGCCCATGATAGCGGCGTCCGACCGTACGCAGAATCCTTAGCATCCATGTTTGCTTTCCCGGTATCGAGTAGCAGCTTTACTACTGCCTCATGCCCATTCTCTGCGGCCCACGACAGCGCCGTCAGACCAGACTTAGGAGCCCTAAAGTTAACATCGACTTTCTTTGTCGCAAGCAGAACCTTTACAAGGGCAATGTCGCCCCTTTCGGCTGCCCATGAAAGTACAGTCTGTTCTTTCAGGGTACTGATATCACGTCCATTTTGGAGAAGGTATCCGATTGTTTCTTGACAGTCCCTCTTTGTAGAACAGGGCGGGCGATTATAAATTGTGTCGCTGTCGGACCAGGCGCCGGAGTCTGGAATTAAAAGTGCTCTGACAGCATTTTCATTTGCATGAGCCAAGGCCACAAATAGCGGGAAGCCGTGGCGTTCCCCGCTAATATCCATGTGCGGAACTCGTCTGAGTTCAATCCGGATGAGATTAGGTAAGTTTTGCTCTGCAAGAATGTACAACAGACTCGCATTAGGTGTGTGGCGGCGTATTTGATACCTCTCAAACAAATTGCCCAAGGTGATCCAGTCTCCAAGAGGAAAACTTTCGATAAAGCTATCTTGCGAGACTCCATAGCCATCAGCAGCATCGGCATGATGAAGCACGTTGCGTACTGCATATTCGAGAAAAGGAAACCTTTCAGATGCCAGTCGGCGGAGGTTTGCAGCCTCATCGGAAGATGCAACTGGCAGTGGTTCGCTGAAAGGCAAATGCTCGGAGGAATCAATCATCATGTAACTTTGACAGCACTGCCTTAGTCGTTCATGGCTCAGGCCTAGAAAGTTGCTCCCAAGGTTAGACCGAAGCCTGCTAAGTCCATCTCCTTTGAGGAGAAAATCCCGCACCGATTCATGGATGAATTGAACTGTTTGAGCTTTTGATTTTGTCACTTCTGCGAGCCCCTTCGAGGAACTTAAGAGGAATCTGTCCATGTCCTGTTTGGTAATCTCCTCGGGATTCCACACAGTCAAAGCCTCCGGTTCGACTCCGGCTAAAATGGCGTAGTAGAGCTCCTCGCGTTTCAATGGCCGTTTGGCATATAAGATCCATTGGAGGCAAAGAATCAGCTCCTCCATATTCCGGCCGTCTCTTGTCAAGATGTCTTTGAACAGATTATCCAATCCATCTGGGATCTCACCAAGCCGTTTCTGAAGTGCGTGTATGCGACCGTCGGCAAACTCTTTATTGAGCACCTGCACGACAAGGACAACCCAAAGAAAAATTCCAGATGCCCTCTCAAGTATTTCGGCCTTGATTTGCTCGATCAGCTTGCTACGTCCAGCTTTTAGCTCGCTGTGCAAATAATTAGCTATATCCTGCTGATGACCCTCCTGGCCTTCCAAGATCAGCTGGATACCTTTCTCAATCATGATGTGGGGGTAGTGGCGACTTGAGAAGCAGACAAGGAATCGAAATTGGGATGAAACCGCTAGTTGTCCAAGATGTTCAAAGAAAGCTACCATTTCCCGTACCTGATCCTCCTCGCATTCATCTAGGGCATCGATAAAACAGGTCAAGCGGTGCTGTCCGAGTTTCTCAATGGCGTGGCCGAAAAGATTCTTCACCATCTCGATGTCCCATCCAAAAATTTCACCTCCGCTTGGCGCTTTTGGGCCCAAAGAATCAAACACACTTTCAAGCTCAGGAATCTTCTGCAGAAGTTGGTATAGTAGGGATTGGTACATCCCTAATGCTGACCTCTCTAGATGTTCACCTCTTGCGTTGAAGAAGAATGAAATGATAATGACGTCGGCCATTTTTTTCCGGGCATGTGCGTATGCAAACTTCATTATCGTCGATTTTCCCGTGCCAGGCTTTCCTTTGATCCATAAGAAGCCATTGTGCTCGGATATCTTGTTGACGTCGAGCCAGTCTTGGTACTCGGATTTGCTGAGCAGCCATGTACATGTCTTAGCATGGGCGGTCTTGATAGTCGCGTGACGGGCATCGATTTGATCAAACCATAAAGAATTTACATAGCTTTGTCGTTGATCTGCGTTAAGGACTGATCTCACACATAACGGAGCCAATTTCGTGGTGGCTTCTAGGACTCGATTGAGAGCCCCGGCGACTTTCCCATACTCGACATCGTCCTGTCCACTGAATCGACACATGTCCATATGATTGCTCGCAATGGGTTGAGTGATTTCGATACCAGGATCATTCAAACAAGAAGCCGCATCTTCAACAACCTGACAATGTTAGTATTTCGGCTAGGGAAGGTTGGGTTTCTTACCTTATTGCCATTGAGGGCTTTGATTCCATATTGTTCTTGAAAAGAATATATAATCCATTCTTTTTGACGAGCCATCGGGCTAAACTCCTCGCGCAGCTCCCTGAGCCGCTCTGAAGAAGGTAATAGTGTGTTAATAATCTGCTCATTGACGGAGAACCCTGCAGCTCTGATGCACTTCTCAGCAATATGCTGCATTAGTCCTCGTGGATCTGCACCGCCGTGTGGCGTCCCGAAAAAGAGAATGCCGGAGGTGGATTCGTAGATGCCGCGAAGATGTTTCTGGGTCATTTCACAACCACGAGATCGTCGAAGTGCTTCTTTTACGACGATGCCCCCGAGGCTATGGGCAATAAATAACAGCGGCCTCGACGGCTCGAGGTGGCGTGCCGTTTCTAAGCTGAGCAGGAAATCCCATGCGGTGTCATAGATTGTGCTCTTGTTCACAGCAGAACCTAGCCAATGACGGATGTGAGTGTCATATCCGTACGTGAGGACGCGCGCATTGGGAACAGTGCTTGGGACAAGATCTCGTGGCCAATATATGGCTTTGCGCACTCCGCTTTTTTGGTGAAGGGATGATGCGGACGGGAGGAGTTTGCGAAATTTTGACGGACGTTCAGCATCATCGTCATCATATCCATATTGGTCATTGGGAACTTCTCCCTTGTGAGTCCAGGTACGTTTGGGGTGGCCGGTGAATCCATGGACGAACACAATGCTTCGCACTGTCAATGAGAGATCGAAGCAGGTATATAAGCGGGACTTACTCTAGAGTAGGTCTGTCCGGATTGACAAGCACTGAAAGGCCAATAGAATGGGGCTCCTCGAGCGTCTGCAAGCCTGATGCACCCTCACTCTCCATAATTAGGCCAATGTGATAGACGCAGAAACTGAGAAAGTCCGAAATTCACAATTGAGGTCTCTGTTGCACTTGCGACTCGGAATGAATACGTATACCTCGCAGTCAAACCTCGACTTCCCTCGTGGCTTTTGTTGCTGAAAATGTTTTCAGTAGAAACTGTAAGGCCGAAAGTAGAACAATCTCTTTATTGTCGAGCTGGAAACTTCGGCTAGAGCTGTTCACCTATCTCCATGTGATTGAAAGAGTCACCAGTTTGAGAGTTCGAAGGAGGTCGTCGCGTACTGGGCGGAAAAGTGGACTAAAAGCAGCAGGGTGTGTTTCTACCCCCATCGTACTGCGCCCCGTAATTGTGGCTGAGCAACATTATCCAGGCAGCAATCCCCAATTTGAAGGTCCCAAAGGTTCATTCCCCATGGCGGAGGCACGAAGCCCTAGCCTTTTCATTTTCCTTTTTCCTAATAGCATATTCGTCTTTGAGTTATCGGTTATGCAGTTATCCAGTTAGTTATCCCTGCGCGAAGCTTGTGCATCCTTCTCACCCGGGGCGCTTCAGGCCAGGTAATTTCGGCTATTGAGGCGGGTGGGGCAACTCCTTAGGGCAACGGCTTAGGGCAACTAAGTATATTTTGTTAGCACACACACACACACACAAAAGATACCTACACCATCTACCTTTACATCCTTCACACCTCATTTGACCTCGCCGTCGCCGTCACCATTTTCAGTATAGAAGCCTTTGGTGTTGAGTTTCTGCAGCCAATCATGCCTACCGAACGCCCTGCTTTTGTTGCCCACGCTCTCTGCCCTCCTCACCTACGTAAGCAGGTGGATGATGTTGCTTGAAGATCTGGCGGAGCTGGAGAGCGAGAGCTATAGTCCTTCTCTCGCAACACTTGATTTGCGACCTTTCAGCTCAGTCATTAGCCAGGTAACGAAGTACGCTCCCTAGAAGATTACTGGGGATTGGGAAATATGTAAGCAAGCTGTCGGCACTGGTACAGCTAATCTGCTTGCCTTTAGAAGAGTATCGGTGTAAACTGCTACTTCATTATAGTCTACCTTGCAAACCTCATTTCCTCCACGCCTGTGAAGCTGGCCTGCCGATATCTCGCTCTCTTTTCCATCTCAGGTGGTGCCTTTCTACAATGGAAACCATACTACGGTACTCCCCGCGAGAGCCATACACTACAACGGTCCAATGATATTTCGAGCTTGGACAGCAGATTATGGACGAGAACCTACTTCCTATACGGCTGCCTGATAAGATCCAGAAGCCTAAGTGGGCAAAGCCTATTAAAGCCTATGGCAAAGCCTCTGCACGGTCGTTGACAGGCCCAGAAGCGGCAGAAAAGCAAGCCGATCAAGCTGAAATAAAAGCCCGAAAACAGACGCAAGCGGACACCATCGAGGTAATGCCTAACTCCCGGGGGTCCCTCTACACCCCCAGGCCGCAAGAGAACGCGTACCTTAGTCGAGGGGACACCTGGCAAGCCCCCGACACCTGGCCGAAGTGCTCCTGCATTGCCGCAGTCCCCGGAAATGTCCTCACCTCCTCCCTTACCTCCATATACAGCACCAGCTAGACTATATACAGGGAAGGGGGGTAGAGAGCGCAAGAGGACTTCTAAAGGCGCAACAGCAAAGGCTGAAGGCTAGCTACCAAATCCCCGGGAGTGAGATGCGTGATGGAGGACACTAGGGTTATCTATCTCGAAATTCTCGGCTCTGGCGACGGCGAGGTCCCTATGATCTATAGCTATAGACGATGAGCTGCCTTGGATGAGCTCTCATACATTTTTCCATATAACTACGTCAACTGCCCCTCAATAGCCGTTTGCCGAAATTACCTGCGCAAGTTACCTGCCCTGAAGCATCCCGCTTCTCACCATGAGCGGCCACAGCACTTATGCCACCAACCCACTCCTACAGAGCAGTTCACATTGCCTTCGGAGCCTGCCACCGTTCGCCAATCAAACCGTGCCAGAACGCATTTGGTCCTTGCTAGGGCTAGACTAGAGGACTTGCCTTGCCTGATGTCTGGACCTTTCTTGCAATGAAGCCTCTCTATTTGAAATGAAAGTCTTCCTCCATTGTCATACATTCTGCAGTCTCTGAAAGTGCGCTGTAAAATTCGATCTGTTGATACGGAAGAGTCGTTTGTGTGGATCTAATGTGTTTGACATAGGCGCAAAATCTTTCAGGCAAAGAGATCAGAAAGAATGAGAATTCTTGAGCGCCGGCATGTCCAACTATTGTTCTACGATAAATGCGGAAACCATGAGCATGGAGTCGGCGAGATTACCAACTTGTCCTGCTCCTCGTATGATATCCGTGACATTCGGCCGGCATTCCTATCGTCAATAATCTGCCGCTCGTAAACCATTCCACTCTCCTTCCCCCGACAGAAGCTGGCGCGCCACGTTTGAGCTTTCGTGGTTACTTACCTCACCATTCCTTGCATCGTGGACGGCAGCAAACTGAGCCATATTAACGGCGACGGTCGATGAAGAGACAAGCATTTGCGTGAGCGTTGTTCCATTATCCTATGGAAACAATCAACACTAAACCCTATAAGCCGGGGTGTGTGATATTGGCCGTCAATCAGATGATGACCCTTAGCACACGGCACGAGATTCAGCATCCGATTCAGCAGGCCGGAAGATGCTTCTCCGCTCCTTTGCGCAACGACAATTCAACCCCCATGGCGAGCGTGAATCCCATTTCTCCTTTATCCTCGCGGCCTAACTTCAAGGATCGACCTTGTGTCAGACGTTCGGGTGTCTAGGTAATCGCAAGCCGGGGTTGCGATTAGAACCTGGCCGAATCTGGGTGATGGATGAACTTGTCTTCTGTCTACCTGAGAATATATGTACACAGGGCCCACCTTGCTGCCTGAGGCCGCCTTACTGCCTGTGGCCACCTAGCCACCTGGGACCTGCTTAGCTGAACCCTCAGCTACCTCTGTATAGCTGAACCTGTACGAATCGGCGAGTAGCAACCAAAATGCGGCCTATAGCAGAAAGAAGGGCCAAGACAGACTTTGTCGTACGTACGGCAAGCTCCAAAAAGGTGAAGGGCTATATTGTTCCTATTCCGTCTGACCACCTTGTCTTATCTGCCGTCCAACACAACAACCAGGCAGGCCATAATATGAGATGATCGTAACCTTCACCTTGAAACAATCGCGAAGAAATCATACAAGACTTAGTTGACCTTACCGTTCGTCACTGGCAGACTGCAAATCTAAAATAGCCTCAGGAAAGCAAAAAGCCCAAGAACGAGTGCGCCAAAGCTGGCCTGAATACCCGAATTAGCTTCCAGATAGAGGCACTTGGATGAAAGTAGGATACCTTGAGATCTCCAACAGGAAGCGCGTTCGCAGCTGCAGCACTGGCTTTACTCGAGGCAGAAGAAGCTGAAGATCCACTGGCAGCGCTTCCTCCGCTTGTGGCCGTAGCACCGGTAGTAGGGGTAGAGCTTGTCCCACCTGTCGCAGTAGCAGTGGCAGTGGCAGCAGGTCCATTGCACACGATAGACTTGGGCACACTGGGCAAAGCAGATGCAACAGATGTGGGAGTCGAGAAAGAGAATGGGGACACATTCGAGGCAGAAGGTATGGACAGAGGGGTGTACATCCCGGTGACTGAGGGTGTAGTGAATAAGTGAGCAGTGCTAATGTAGATTTCGCAGCTAGAGAGAATTGCTTCAAAGGCACCGTTATGCATGCTCGAGGAGATTTGGCAGTAGCAGCTCGTGATACCGCTCTCGATGGCGGCAGGGGCAGTAAGGGTTGCCATCATGAGATTGCATTGGTCGACGACGGAGTTATAGGTGAGGCAGGCCCTGGCGTAGGGATTGGTAGAGGGATACAAGCTCGCGAGTTCGCTGGAGATTATGCTGGAAACGTCGATAGAGAAGGTGGTTGTTGGTGCGGCCGCCGAAATCGACCCTGTGTCCTGGGCATCTTTTTCAAGAATATTTTGGAAGAGTTTTCACAATGGTTGATAGTTTCAAGCCTTATGGAAGGACATGCGAAGTACTCTATTTCCCCTATCAAAGATGATAAGTTGGACCTTGTTATTCCAGCAGATCCTAAACCTCTGTATAACCCCATGTCAAGGACCTTCAGCATTCGATAGGAGATCTGGGACAGTAGCTTGTGGTGGGTGAAGCAGCCCTAGCACAATTCAGCCCCCACGCCAAAGTCAGGCAAGCCGCATCATCAGCCTTGCAGCTGTCGCTCCCGTCGCTGGTGTTCCTCCTGTTTCTCCCGCCGTTCCCTGCGTTCTTGGACGAAGTTGGTGCAGAGTGCAAGGTAAGTCCCAATCACTCCAAGTATGTACAGTGACAATCAGTCCGCCGACGCTATTCCTGCAATCGCCTCGCGTGATAAGCCACCGGCACTTGTAGAAGTAGTCGAAGAAGTTGCGCAACGAAGCGACTGCTGTTATGCTGCCTGATAACTAGCTGGGCGATGATGATGGAGCTATTGACGGTAGAGTGGTCGAAGCTTGAGTGTTCAATGCTAGTGCTGCGGTGATTCCACAGTAAGATGTATATAGTGGAATACTCGCATTATCGGCCCTTGGCGTATTTCAGGGCGGAAAGGAGAGCCCACATCCATCCTCTCGCCGCACAAGTCGGCCGCTAACACGCTCAAGTCCTTCGCCACCAACGCAAAGCACAACTCCCTCCGCTCCAGTATCGCCACGCATCTAACAGCGCACCGCTATCTCCACCCCTCCATCACGTCCGTCAAGCCTCTGAAGGCACCCAAGCAGCACATCAGCACGGTTCTCGATTTCTGGAACTGATCCTATCACTCGCTTCAATGGGCTGGGCCGGACGAGTCGACGGAGCGGCTGACGACGAGCCACCACGTCTTGCTGATCTTTATGCACCATTTTGGCTGCGTCGTGCCGAGCTACGAGAGTCTGGAGCTCATTAGGCAGGTTGTGGATGGGCGGCCGATTTTGGATATTGGGTCGGGGAATGGTATTAGGCGTTCATGCTACGGAGACATCTTACCGCTGCCAAGCCTGGAGGTGAAAAGGTGATACCCGTGGATAACGGGCAAAGTGCTTATCGTGCGCTATGGATTGGGGATATGATCACTGTGGACGGGATCAAATGGCTGAGGGAAGAGAGGAAAGGTGGGGTGGGGGATGTACTGCTGTTGGTCTATCTGATTGTGGGTGGTGGTGGGTTTACAGAGAGAATCATCAAGGCTTACAAGGGCGAGATGGTCTACGTGGTAGGGACGCAGTGTCGGAATGGGTATACGGCGTTTCAGGGCAAGATCGTTGACGAATGGATAGAGGAGGAAGGTGGATGGGACAAGATTGTGCAGGTGCCGGCGCCCAGCTTTGCTGGGCAGGACAAAGCCTCCACTTGCATTAATATGAAGGCTGCAGCACACAAGAGGCAACAGACATCTTTTGCCAAGGTGGATCATGTTCATCAGTTGTGCCAGGCATTAGTCAGCCGGCTCGTCTGGGTCAAACAACTCGGACACACGTTTCGCGGTCCGGGGTTTGCCAGCCATTAGGGTCGCTTTGATATCATCCGCACAATATCGTCCATGCCTCGTGATACCCCACCAGTGAATCACGTTGACCCAGTCCACCAAGTCTCCGACCGCGAGTGAGGAAGAGCAAATACATTTCCCGATCCGCATGGCTTCGCAGCCGGTCCAGGAAACGGCAGAGAAATCCATGTCCGGCGGGTGCTTGAGTCTCACGAGCCAGATGTCGGCTGTGCTTGCACTGAATGTAATGGCATAATGTCTGATGTGATTGAAGTACTTCTCGGTCCAAGGTTTCTTTGTGACGTTCAAGCGTCTCTCCTTCAGCCGAAAGCGGTTGTACAAAGCTAAGGCTGATGCCGCAATGACTTGATTAACAGCTTGTTCAACTTTCAGATCGGTCTTTTTGAATTCGATGGTCAGGTATGGACACGTAATCCGGTTGTCCACCATATATGCCTCAATGTTGACAAGGTCTCTGTAGGCATTTGAGAACGCCAAGAGAGACTGCCAGTAGGCACAGTCCGGTCTCAAATTGAAGTCCTTGCCCTCACTCTTCTCTCCGCTAAGCAATGGTGGTGGGAGCCAGAGCGAGTCGTCTGCCGTCGAAAGCACTGTGTTGAGTTGTATCATTCTCTCTGCACTCCATTCTCTTTTGGCGTTTTCTATCGGCAGGTAGGCTGGCCTCCTGAAAAATTTCTCTTTCGCAAATGTCGCGAATTCCTCCTCACAGAGACGGCGTCGCTCCATTTCGGCGTACTCTCCCGCTGTCTTCTCGTTGAAGTCTCTTCCCCCACGCAAAAGGACCGATTGCTCTTCCGACTCTAGTCTTTGCAATACCCACTCGGAAGAATGCTCTGCTCCAGGGTCAAAAGCTTCGAAGTGATCCAATGCTAGATCCCGTTTCGGGCTGACCAAGTCAATCCCTCGTGACAGAAAGACCAGTTGCCGCCAAAGGGCAGGCGACTTCGTTGACACTTTTGTATCTTTTGACACGATGCCCGTATCCATATCGACTACTTCTGAGACGATTGTGCTTTGGGCATCATTTTCCTCCACATTTTCCACATTTTCCACGGCCTCTTTCAAAGTCCCTCTTCCGCGTCGAGCAGGCGTTTTTGTTCCCAAGGCCCCTCTTCCGCGTCGAGTAGACATTTTTGTTCCCAATACACGCTCCCAGAGCGCTTTCGTCTCCTGCGGATCTGTTTCTAGGACCGCAGAAGGTGTGGTTGTGGCGGGAGGAGAGGGATATAGCACGGATTTTTGAACCGCAGCGCTGGAACGCCGGCCTCCCTTCACAGAACTTCCCAGTCCTTGCCTTTGTATGTTACTTGTCTTCTCAATCAAAACCCCTCTGGTTGCTCTGCTTCGAAGTGCCAGTCGGCGCCCCTCAGCTTGGCGCTGGCCTCTCATCTGTCGGCGATGCTTCTAACTGGCGGGCTGTAGGTTTCGCTGAGCTACTTCTTAAGCGCACATATCACAGAAATTTTTTGTCTTGAGATTTGCTGCGTGGTGGATTAGTGTGGGCTCCCTGATCGTCACTGTTTGGATCCCAGATTTGCCATCGCTGGCATTAAGGAAACATCAATAGGACAGGTACGCGTTGATGAACTTGCCGATTGACTGTGCGGTACGAAGAGATTGTAAGCAGTGAAAAAACACGCCAAGCCTTGGCAGATCTGGTTTTCAGCAGGCGTCAGGTTGCTCTGGCAACCAAAAGTGCATGGAGAACCTGCGGTTCACGGTTAGGTGGCCTACGAGGGAGCAAGAATCGTCAAAGACGGCGTCAAAGGGTGCCCAAAACGGTATCTATTGCCCCGGAATTGAGTATTGTCTAGTAGAGACTGCGGGCATCGTAGGTTTTTGGTAACCAACAACGAGATATTAGCCGACCTAGAGTAGTGAAGAATCAGTCCGAAATAAATGTGGCGCATGAAGTATTGGAAGTTTTGTTTGAAGCTGCTCACTCTCTAAGGAACGGCACCAGGTCACTAGCAGAGCCAGGCCCAGTAGCAAATAACAAGAGTTCAGGGTGGACTCACCGTGGCCGTGACTCTACCCTCGTTTCGCAAACATAGTCTTCCTCCGCTAACGTTAGGTGCTTGGATTGTTCGAGCATGGAAGCCTTACCGTAGTGTACTCTGAGAGGCTCTGTAAGCGGCACGATGACAAGTGAGAGATTGAGTAGCTGCATGAGACAAGTCGGGAAGTCTCGTGTTTGATCATCAGTTCATTGATTTTGGCCCTCGTAAGACCGGCAGATTTCTGGTATCGTCGGGCCAGAGAGAATGGCATTGTGAAGGGGATAACAGAAGATGCCGAAAGGCTGGCCACATATAGAGAGCAAGGCAAATGTGATGAACAGGTTGATCGGTATGAAGCATGAGCTCTGTTGTTGTTGTTGTCTATCTGGTTGGGTGTTCCTATGGGTGCAGGACTGGCAACACCCCTAATACCCATATGTATCCATGCACCCATGATTGGGTAGCAGAAAAAGGGACCTTAGGAGCTGTTTTTGGCCCCCTTCCGCTGCAGCCAACCCGCACGCTTAGCCGCTTTTTAGGCCCTAGGCGCAAGGTTGCCAACAAACTTCTGGTGTCGTACGTGAAATTAGTTCCACAATAGCATGCGCAGTCTTCACAATGACCTCATTCTTGGTGAGACATCCTCTTACCGCGATAATGTCGTTAGCCTTAACCCTGGCCAAGCATCGGAATTACGTTAATTACGATGGTAAAGGGAACTGAGGTGAAGGCTGCGCGGCCAGTCCAATTTTTCCTATCTTCGACCCTGTCTCAAACTAGCAGTGCTTCTCACCGTGCCTGAAGCTCCCATCTCCTCACTTTCAGATAGGTGGGCGATATGGGCGGCATGGATGCCTCAGGACTCGAAACATTATGCAACACTCGTGGCATATCCAGCATTCTGGCGAATGGAGCGCTACTCTTCTTATCTTCTGCAGAACGGTGATTCGTTCCGCTGGCGGTGGAATTGGGGGCGGACTTTAAGACTTGGCTAGATGTCCCCTCACTAACCAACGAAGCTCACTTCTTGTTCCAGCCGGCATTAGATTTAAGGCGACGATGGCGAGCTTTTGGGCTGGACCAAAAGCTAGCAGCATCTCTTCCGCGAAGTATCGCCCGCGTATCTACCAAACCCACGAAAGTTTTGTAGGGCTATCATGGAGTCAAGGGAGTCTAAAGTGACTGAACCGCCTAGCCAGGCCGCTCTCTTGAAAAAGAGTTCCAAGTAAGCCGGCCTTATCCAGCACTGTGAAGCAAGAGAGAGATGCTCTGCGTCCTACATCTTTGAGCAATCCAGGATGTAGATACTGAAGAGACCTTTGTCTTCTGAGTTTCTCGGTTTTGTCGTCTACTCCTCAAGTTTTAGGGACTAATCTCACCGATGTTAGGGATGAGCAAGAGACATCTGCGTCCCCTAAAGGACGGCGACCCGGATCGACATCCAAACAGCGGCAGAAACCCTCCCCAAAGCGGTGGCGGTCGGATTTGCATGTCGGTTTCACAGCCTTCTATCGAGCTTTCGGCCTAAGCTTGCTACCCGCTCTCTTTGCAGCGGAAAGCACCGAAGATGCTAAGATCGCCGTTCACAAAAACAGACTTAGTTCGGTTCTCAGGGCCCTTATACATCTTATTCCCATCTGCGGCGCTGTCACTTTGATTGCTCTCAATTGTCGTCAGCTATACGTGGGCCCTTACCTAAACAATATCAGCCTCCTCCAGTTCGCTGCGAAACTTCACGAATTAACCATGCAAGCCTCTCTCGCAGCAATTCTATTTACCTACATTAGTTACGAGCTTGCTCTCGGAGTGGGACTTCCCTTTGGAGCGTTATTTTCAAGTCTTCAGATCACTCAGATCTCCTACCTGTAATCTCTGGAATTTTGGGGTTCTATTTCATCAACAAAGATTCCTATTGGTAAAAGGCTAAGCCTTCTTGTGGTAATCCTAATTACCACACTTCTGGCCGCTACCGTTGGGCCGGCGTCTGCTCTTGCGATGATACCGAGACTGGAGAATTGGGCGGCTGGTCAAACTCATATATGGTTCAATGGCAGTAATGAGGATATCTGGCCAAGCTTTATCAATGCCTCCGGTATTCCCGCCTCGTGTTCAAGAGTTGACAGTATTGCACCTATTAACTCTTGCCCTTCTAGCCGATGGAGGACTCTCCTTGACGTTGACCAATGGGGGACTTTATAGTCGGCCAGCCAGGCACCAACTGGGCAAATTCGAGCAACATCACTATTCTGCCCAGCCAAATCAGCGAAATCGAGATCCGCAACAACTATTCGTATGGCACAGTGGACATGTGTGGTCCATTCGTGACGGGCAACCTTTACCTCAATACTATGGTTACGACACAACAGGCTACCATTTCAGATGCTATTGTCCTTATTGAGCTACTTTGGTTTGACTCCATAGGAAATCGAATAAAGAACTTGGGCGGACGAAGTACATCGCACTCGATCCAATCACTACAACCATTCACGCACGTAGCGTGTCTATCAGGTTATATCGTTGGGGTAAATGACACAACGCCGATCTATTTTCCAAACATTTTCAATCCACTCGACATCCTAGACCTCCCCCAAAACTTCAGCTTCTCAGGCCTTACGAAATCCGAGTTGGCCAAACCTCTTCAAAATGTAACTGAAAATATTTTGGTTTTTGTTGATCTCGTTGGGCCGGAATTCTCCAATGCAACTACTGGCGCAATACTTCTTACGCCATTATACTGGCATTCCCTCGAGCAGCAAGTTGTCGAATGGGAAATGGACACGTGCTACATCAGCTCTGGATGGGGCATTTCCAACGTCACCGGGTCCAGTGATGTAAGCTCGCCGTCATACATAACGAAAGGCTCCGACTTTTCTGCTCCGCCTTACCAGGAACAAGGCTCCTCATATGTGTTTCAAGACTATCCTTTGACACCTACACGTGTAACCGCCGAGTGGGCAAACTACTTGAATCCTCTTGTTGTTGAGCTCAACACAACTGTGATCAATATCTTATGCAGCGCGGATCATGTGTGTCAACTGGATCTTACGCTAGCCCTAATGATAACAAACGGCTTAGCTTTAACAGGAGGATCCCGAGGACTGGAGAGAAACATTTCCTGGGCCACGATTGGGGACACCTACGGAGCCGACGGTCGCAAATGGTTCCGCGGCGAGGATATCTTTACTGTTGACCCCGTGGGGAGCGAGCATTGGGCTAAACTTGAAGTAAACACTCAAGTCGTGGGTCTCGTTTACGCCACTCGAGGTTTGCCAATAAAGCTTGCTATCGTCATTCTTGCAATGTATATTGTCGTGGCCTCCGTTCACTTCATCTACACCTGCGTTTCAGGTTTCTCGTCTACGAGCTGGCACTCCATCTCAGAAGTCACGGCATTGGCCGTGAACTCGCCGCCAACAGAGGACCTTCAGGGTACTTGTGCAGGTATCGAAAAGATAGGAATATTCCGAATACCTGTACGAATTCTTGCAGCGAGGGGCAATTCTGATGTTACCGAAACAGAAGCGGTGCTTCAGGACGTCCCTAAAAAGGAAGAGCACCTGGAGCTTGTATTCGGAGACGTTGACCGAAAAGTTGCTGCGAGGTACAGAATCATAGCGAACGAGAAGTATGGGACTTTGAAGACAGAATGATAGGATTTCAAGGCTACCGTGTGTAATTCACTTCTGTCATGATTATTGTAAGTAGGTCCGCGCAGACTACTCATGCCATAACAACTGACACGTGTCAGTTTGATTGGAGCCATCCCCAGACCAGCAGGCGGCTTGGATGCTGCTATTAGGATACGATCAAAACGGTCATCAGCAAGGTCGAACCTCTACAATGGGCCGGTCGGCGTGGGAAGGCAACCTCAAGGTCACCTAAAGATCTTGCACCAGCAGTTGTGTCCAGTGCCGATAAAGCTCCAGGCTCTGCTGGAGTCGAAACCAACAGCCCAGCTACTGTGTTCGACTTCCTTAACACTATGACAGTCGCTCGAATAATGAGCTTTTCCGATGCAGATAATTCTTTGGCAAGCCCCAGTAGCGCAGCACCAGCTCGTTGCAAGAAAGTCGGGCTGGTGTCTCCAAATGCTTGTGGGCTCCGTACTCGTTTCGCTTATGTGCTGTGTAGACCCAGGTATATATCTTGGTCATCTCCTCGAGATGGGCACTAATTCACAAAATACTCACTTTGACTGTTAAGGATGAGGATTGGATCTTGAGGTGAACGCGCTGGTGTTGGACTGCATCAAGATTCAGCTCAGCTCCTGCCCGCATGGATGGCATCGTCTGAAGTCCATAATCACAATTGGGAGTGTGCCTGCAGGCAATTCTACTCGATTATACTCTGTACTAGTCCGAATTACCACCGCATTGGCCGCTCAAAGCAAAGTGCAGTCTATGCAATCGATCTGGACCAGTTGATACAGGAATCATCACCCATTGCGGATTGTGTTTCATTCGGTAAAAGCCGGGGACGAAGTCTTCAGGAAATTCGCGTGAGAACAGTGTCTTCGGAATCTGATCGAGAGTAAATATGATTCCACAGGAGTGCTGTAAGTGTTGTGACACAGATATAGCTAGCGAGGCAAAATTATCTAGGAACCAAACCCACATCAATCCGTTACGGTGTATCTCAGGTTCCCTTCATTGCTCTGGCATGTGGGTTGCCTTTCTGTAGCTTTCACCCTTGAGTCGAGCCGGTCACGCTCCGTGAAGAATGAGATGCCAAGGCCGAAGACAATAAGATTTGAAAAGATACTTGAATTATCTCTGCTACTGGCCCAAATGCACTTACGAGCTGCCAGTGTATGATTCGAGGGGCTCCCTGGACCCATGATGGATGTATTGGGCTCGGACTATGTCCCTCGATGATCCGACTGACATCGGAGGCGTCCTTCCTATACAGATAACGCCCGAACCACACCGGAAAGACCCCCGAAGTAATGCAGCCACAGGCGCGTCAGCAGCTGGCGTGAGAGCCTTTACTGCCCAGGCCGTAGCTTTCTACTTTCGAGCCCCCGTCAAGGCTTTCTTCCGGACCAGGGTTGACTATCTGGTATGTGCAACGTTCCAAAGAATCAGAATCGTTACTAAACTGAGATGCAGGCATACGCCAAATCCATCAACCCACGAGTCCAATCTGGCAAGTTCTCATGGCACACCACGACCCCCGGCCTGTTGGCACACGCAGTTAAAACGTATGGCTGGCGCTTCATTCCTGACCAGGTCCTCCCCCCGCTGCTTGCCAATGTCGCTGTTGGTGCCGTCCTCTACACGTCGTATCTGCAGATCCTGGGAGTGCTGCATGAGCCATCTTCACATTCGACAAAACATGTCTTCCCGCCTCCTCCACCGAGTGCGACTTTCACCGCCGGCCTAGCTGCAGGCGGGATCCAGAGTTTGGTCGCTGCTCCGTTAGATGCACTGCAAGTCCGATTTGAGTCAAGAGGGCCGCAATATGAGCTCAAGACTATGTGGGCCTACGGAAAAGGCAAGTTACAAGAGATTGGACCTAAAGGCATATTCGCTGGATGGGGGCTGTCATTCTTGAAAGACAGTCTAGGATCGGGCTTGTTCTTCATGGCATTTGAGACAGTGAAAAGCCAGGCTTATCTGAAATTCGTCACAATATATTACGGGTCTCTAGAGCCATGGGTAGTGCACAGTCTATCACTCGATACAGGCAAGCCAGGGTCAGCACAAAGCCAGAAACCAGTCATCAAGCCGCACTATGCGCTTGAACCTGGATTTTTAATGCTTGCAGGAGTTGCAGCGTCTGTCGCCCAGCAAAGCGTGCTCTACCCGCTAGGCAAGGTTCAGACACTGCACTACGAGCGTCTTGAATGGCTTGATCAGCAAGCTGAAAAGCCGAAGCAGTCCCAAAGCAGGGGACGAATGCTTTGGGCATATTACCATGCATATCAGCAGACTTGGCAACAGTGCAAGCTACAGGCTGCAAGCATGGGCGGCATGCGAAGGTGGCTTTTCAAGGATTTTTTGTTCACGACACTCAGAAATGTGTAAGTGTCCTCTGTGACAGGCGGTCGGGGATGGATAGTCGAGTTCTTCGGGAGGCCGAAGTCCTCTTGGGTGTGCTTTTCAGCGTGCTCACGACGTTGCACCGTCTCAGAAAACACCGCTAACTATACCGGTTGTGTAGGCCAAGCACCTCAGCAGGATTGGTCATCTTCGAGTTGGTGAGGAGACGATAGTAAGTTACTTTCCTTTAAACTATGTGTTGGCGTTGCCCGGGGTACTACTGGTCAAAGTCGCCGCGGCCATCCAAACGTATGCTAACGAGGAACAATAGTGGCATGGCAGACGAAGTCAGGATCAATGAAGATGGCTATGATATATTGCTCTCCTAGTATCTTAGAGATAGCTCTGAATAGCCTCTTAGTCTCAACTCAATCTTACAAACGAGAAGTTTATTCACTGCTTGAGGTTCTTGCGACAAACAAATTCTCAACTAGCGATCTTGCTTCCGTATGGGGATAGATTGGTCGCGCTTCCTGCCAAGGCGCTAGAAGGTCCTGCGGGACAAGGACGCGTTCTTCGTGAAGGCCAAAAAAGTTGAACGAACAATTTCCTTCCCTTATCTTCTCCTTGAACCTTCACTCCTCCTTCATTCAATCTCTTCCCTTTGCGAACATCACCTTCATCTCGCTATCACAAATCGAATTCCTGGATGCCAACGAAGATCCGATTCGACTGCTTCGTCACGAACTTGCCCCTCTGATTGAGGCGACGGGCGCCTTTCACAATGGCCGAGTCGATTGTCATCAATGCCGACGCCTTTTTCGACCGCCTCACCCATTTCTACAACTCATGGAAGTCCGACAAAAGAGCCGGTGATGGAGTCTTTGGTGGCGCTGATTCGATTGTGGTGCTAGCCGGAAAGGCCGAGCAAGAGAGCAGTTACCAGAAGCACAATGCCCTACATGTAAGCCGACAAGAAGCAAGAAGGCAGCTTTAATTTGGATTATGCATGAACCTTTCCAGCATTGCTAACGATCTACTCAGTTCTGGCTGCTCGGCTACGAATTTCCTGCAACCTTGATGGTATTCACACTGGCGACGATGTACATCGTTACAACTGGAAAGAAAGGTGAGTCATCCCCCCGTGGGAATGCTTCTGCCTAGCTACTGACGCAACTGCGCGATTAGCCAAGCATCTGTTGCCTCTTAAAGACGGAAAAGTCCCAGTAGAGATCTTCGAGGTGGACAACAAGAAACCGGAAACAAGAACCGAGGCATTCGAGAAATGCATAGACGTTATCAAGAGTGCGGGCAAGAAGGTTGGCACCATTACTCGGTCGGAAGCAACAGGACCATTTGCAGATGAATGGAGAAAGATCTTTGGCGATATCTCAAAGGAAGTCGAGGAGGTCGACATCTCGCAAGCGCTATCGGCAGCCTTTGCCGTCAAGGATGAAGCTGAACTACGATCCATGCGAACTGCATCTCGAGCATGCAGCGGTATGATCTCAGATTACTGGATTGAGGAGATGGCTGAAGTGCTGGACTCTGATAAGAAAGTCAGCCATGCATCGCTGGCAAAGAAAATTGCAGATAAAATCGACGATTCCAAGTTCTTCAAGAAGATATCGAAACTCCCGGCAGATTTCGACAGTCTACAACTGGACTGGGCATATGGACCTGTCATCCAGAGCGGCGGCCATTACGATTTGAGCTTTAACGCTCAACCAGACAAGGAGAATCTGCATTCAGGGACGATATTTGCGGGCCTAGGCTTCAGATACAAGACTTACTGCTCAGTATTGGCGCGAACATTCTTAATCGACCCAAGCAAATCGCAGATTGCGAACTACAAGATCCTCCTTGCAGCCCACGATGCCGTCCTGAAAGAAGCCAAGGACGGGGCGGTTGTCAAGGATGTGTACAATAAAGCACTGGGTGTGGTGAAAGCAAAGAGGCCAGACCTTGAGAAACACTTTGGAAAGAACGTTGGAGCCGGAATTGGGATTGAGCTGAGAGACTCCAATCTCATCCTCAACGGCAAGAACAGTCGAACTTTGAAGGATGGAATGACCCTGAGCATTACAACCAGCTTGTCCGACCTCACCAACGACAAGACCAAGGACAGCCGGGGCGCCAAGTACAGCCTAGTCATCACTGATACGATCAGAGTGACGCAGGCCGAACCTGCAGTGTTCACCAAAGATACTTCTGTCGAGCTTGACTCCGTCGAATTCTATTTCAAAGATGACGAGGAGGAGCCAACCCCGAAGAAGGATAAGGCTAAGAAACCGGGCGCGAGCGCAGTCGCGACGGCCAACATCAAGTCTGCACGGCTACGGGGTGCCGATCGAAAGGACAACGCTAAAGAAGAGGAAGAGGCACGGCGACGCGAGCATCAGAAGGATCTTGCTCGAAAGAAGCAGGCGCAAGGTCTGGAGAAATATGCTGAAGCTACGGGCGATATGAATGGCGTCGCTCAGAAGAAGTTCAAGAAGTTTGAGTCATACAAACGGGAGAATCAACTGCCGCCTAAGATCAAGGAGATGATTGTTTGGGTCGATGCGAAAGCTTCGACTGTGCTATTGCCCATCATGGGCCGGCCTGTTCCGTTTCATATCAATACTATCAAGAACGTCAGCAATAACGATGAAGGCGAGTATGCCCATCTGCGATTCAACTTCCTTTCTCCCGGACAGGGTGTTGGACGGAAAGACGATCAACCATTCGAAGACCCACAAGCACATTTTGTAAGATCTCTGACAATCAGATCCAAAGACAAAGATCGCTTGTCCGATGTTTCTGCGCAAATTACCGAGCTCCGGAAATCTGCCGTACGGCGGGATCAAGAGCAGAAGGAGTTGGAAGATGTTGTCGAGCAGGACAAGTTGATAGAAATTCGAAATCGTCGCCCAGTGAAGCTCCCTGACGTCTACCTTCGACCCGCCCAAGATGGCAAGCGCGTGGCTGGCGAAGTCGAAATCCATCAAAATGGATTACGGTACATCTCTCCGCTGAGAAATGATCACGTTGACATTGTGTTCTCTAACATCAAGCATCTGTTCTTCCAACCTTGCGTTGGTGAGCTCATTGTGATTATCCACATACACCTAAAGAATCCAATCATGATCGGCAAACGCAAGACGAAGGATGTGCAGTTCTACCGTGAAGCCACGGACATGGCTTTCGACGAAACGCAGAATCGCAAGCGCAGGAATCGTTATGGCGACGAGGACGAGTTCGAGGCCGAACAAGAGGAACGCAGACGGAGAGCCGAGCTAGACAAGCAGTTCAAGGCCTTTGCCGAGAAAATCGAGGCGTCTGAGGGTGCACGAGAACATTCCATTGGTGTCGATGTTCCCTTCCGAGAAGTCGCTTTCCATGGTGTGCCGAATCGCAGTAATGTATTGATGGCGCCCACGACGGATGCGTTGGTGCAATTGACAGAGCCACCGTTCACCGTCATTACGCTCGAGGAGATTGAGGTGGCGCATTTGGAGAGGATACAGGTACATGCTACGATTTGGGTATTGTGAACATTTTTGCTGACATCTGCATTACAGTTCGGACTGAAGAATTTCGACATGGTCTTCGTATTCAAAGATTTCCACCGAACTCCAGTTCATATCAATACAATTCCCGTCGAATCTCTTGATCGAGTTAAAGAGTGGCTTGACAGTGTGGACATAGCTTATACCGAAGGACCCTTGAACTTGAACTGGGCTCAGATCATGAAGACCATCACTGCTGATCCGCATGAGTTTTTCAAGACTGGAGGCTGGGATTTCCTCGCTACTGGCAGCGACGACGAAGAGGCTTCTGAAGAGAGTGAAGAGAGTGCCTTTGAGATGAGTGATTCGGAATTAGCTGCAAGTGAGAGCGAGAGTGAGGATGAGAGCGAGTTTGACGAAGATGCCAGCGCTGATGAGGGCGAGGAAGATAGCGAGCTGGAGGAAGAAGGCGAGGACTGGGATGAAATGGAGAAGAAAGCCAAGAAGCAAGACCGAGAAAGCGGGTTGAATGAAGATGATGAAAAGGGTGGGAAAAAGCGGAAACGGTGAAGTTGGGGTAACCACTAACGAACCATGTCTCTCCGATTTTGAAAGCAGCAGGAATGGCAATGTACGATTAGTTCCGCTCGTGCTGTGCCACTAATGATGAAGCCAGGGAGGCACGTTGCGAGCATTCTTCTAATAGCCATCAGCAAGAAGCCTAAAATGGCATTTGGAAATCGACTTTCCGATTCCGTGAGCCTTTCCAAATAGGCCGAGTCCGTGACATTCTTCCTATCGGTGTCCTCTCCTTCTGATATTCCATTCGTCCATTCGGTCGGGCTGAAAAGAGGGAATATGTCTACCCATTGTGAGCATCTTGATCCCTGCCCTACAGCTCTTGCCGCTGTTCGACGTCACCTTTGGTATAGGCTCTCTAAATTTTCTAGTGCCCCCTTTCTCCCTTCTTACCGCGTGCAAATGGCCCAGCCGTCATCCACCACGTACCGTGGTCTCTACACTAATTGAGAGCTTTGTCCTTTGTCCTTTGGAAACTGGATGTGTTGTAAATGACACGTATATTACACCAATGTGTACAGCACATTAGAACCACCGAGATGCTTTAACCGAGATGCTTTATAGTAGCAGCGCCTGTGTATTTGTGGAAGAGACAGCGACTTCGTTCTGGAATAGATGCTGTGATCTCATTCAATCTCTCCCTCCCCAAAACATTCATTTAGCAGCCAAACAGAACTTTAACAACCTCTGACGTCCACCCAATACACTATAGATTCCTCTCCATCCAGTCCAAGGGTCCTGGACTCTTCTCTGTTTTGCTCTGCGAAGCAATCGTCAAACCTGACTTATCCCTATCGCGCGCTCTCTCATGAGGAACCGCTCCCTCGCCTTCCTCAACAACGACGATCGGCGTGCCTCCGACCCGTCCCTGTATCTGGGACGGCCTCGGGCTAGCGAATGCCTGTGTGACAGCGAATCGTCGGGTCCCAACGTGTGGTGGTTGGGAGATGGAGAGGAGGGCGAGAAGCGTTGCCAGGCTTTGAAGAGGACGCTTGGCTCGCTGGTGGTCTTGTTGCCTTGGTGGTGGCGGCGGTGGCGATAGCGGTAGCGGTGGAGGAGGAGGATGCAGGAAATGAGGATGAAGGCGCCGAAGACGGCGGGGAGGACGGCTGTGTATATTTTTGACGTGGATTTGGTGGAGGAGGCAGACTGGGAAGTTGATGTGGAAGAGGAATTCGAGGATGAGGCTGGTGCTGAGAGTGTCGAAGATGGTGAGGTGACGCTCGTTGGTACATTCGAGGATGATTGCTGTGTGCCTATTGGTAAGACTGTCTGCGAAGCGACGGGTTCTAATATGGTATTCGTTGCGTCTACAGTCGTCGTACCAGTTGTGGAAAGTAGCTCAGGACTGAACAGGGTCAGTTTAAGAGATAGAATTGGAGGTAGGATGCAAGATGCAGTAGGATTTACAACACCCAAAGACCCATGGTGTAGATGCTTCACAAACCTTGATGGAGATGCCGTGCTCTGAGAGCAGGCAGGGCACACTTCCGACGTAACCCCGTTTGTCACGATTATCGTGATACTTGGAACCATCACAACTGTTGTCTCCACGACGGTCGATTGCCATGTTTCAGTCGAGGCGGTGAAAGTCTGTGTTCGAGTTTCTGCACCATTGCCCGACGGACTTATGGTAAATATCTCGGTCGCAGCAGCATATGTGGATGTGAGAAAGCTAGTGCAGGTGTGAACGAGGGTCATGGGTACCGACAGGTCGCGTTGCTGGTTGGATGTGTCATTCTGAAAGTCGATAGGTACCCACAACGAACAGTCATTAACCAATTCCGCAAATTTCATGTCCCCTGACGGAGACGTTGATGAGTCCATTATGATCAGCCCCAGATATCCCCTGTCGCCAGATGGATTCCGTAAAGTGTGATGGTGAGGGACACTAAAGAAGTCTGAGCAAAGTGGTAAAGAATGAGAATCCGAGACTTTCAAGTCTAGCTGGACCGCCAGGCGCCTCGGGCATAAGATCCATAGAGTCATGGAGAGCGGGTGGTAACAAAGAGCACAGTGACAGGCAGAGTGAATCAGAACTTACCGCTTGGAAGCGTCAGACCTTGGATATAACTGAACCTGGACGGGGACGCGTTTTCCAGAGCAAATTGCTAAAAGCAGGGTTATGAAACTGCATCAGGATGAAGAGGAGAAACAGTCCCAGATAAGGATGAAGTGCAACGAGCAGACCCTGTTGGCAGATGAGCTCAGATTAATTGGACGGAGGGGTGATAATAAATGAGAGTAAGAAGCAGGAGAAGCTGAGATATGGTCCAGCATATCTTCAACGTGTATATTGGCTTGTTTCCCTTCATTAATCCAATCTACAGAGGTGTGCGAGAAGTAGTGAAGGAAGCAAGTCTAAGATTGATGGATGACCGTGCGCCTGAGAGATAATGGAAAAGTGCAGCCCGAGAGCACAATGTCATAAGATTGCTCAAGGCTGGTTCTGATACGCACAATTCCCTTACCCTCGAATGAACCGTAATGTGCCAAGTTGACGCCCAATGCAGCAGTAATCCCAAACGACCAGATTAGCAGCAGCCCCCAGCGGAGCCGGACTGAACTCCTTGGCCTTGACCGACTTGTACCGTAGGCTTGTTGTTGGCAGTTGTAGTTCCCATCCTTTCCTTAATCTGTCTGGCCATGGTGAGGAAGGCTTGCTCAACGTTCGAGGCGTTCTTGGCGGATGTCTCGAGGAATGGGATACCGAGGCTGTCGGCAAATTCCTATGTGAAGCATCAGCCTCCAAGCTGTGCATCCATAACGCATCCCGCCATATGCGATTAGGCATCGACTTATGACTTACCTTTGCAACTGTGTACTCGACAACTTTCTTGTCTGACATGTCGCTCTTGTTTCCCACAAGCAGTTTATTTACACCCTCTGTTGCGTATCGATCGATTTCTTGCAGCCATTGCTTGACATTATTGAATGAATCCATGTCTGTTACGTCGTACACGACACAGATGCCATGCGCACCACGATAGTAGGACGATGTAATTGTGCGGAAACGCTCTTGTCCAGCCGTATCCCACTGTTATAAGTCAAATTATGAGACCATGGGCCTATAGGGCAGAAGCGAGGCGTACGATTTGAAGCTTGACGGTCTTGCCATCCAATTCAATGGTTCGGATTTTCTGAAACCCAAAGGTTAGTGGGCTGTACATTCCAACATCGTATCGGTGTAGGAATTGAATGCTGAACTTACGAAGTCAACACCTATTGTGGAAATGTAGGACTCGGTATAGGTGTCATCCGCGAATCGAAGCAATAAGCAGGACTTTCCAACGCCGGAGTCTCCGATAAGGAGGAGCTTGAAGAGGTAGTCGTATCTGGAAACGATGTCAACGGTACCGTCGCGAGTATCTCCATGCTGTCGCAAGGATGCAGTCATCTCTGTGCGAAGGAAACGTTTGAGACTCTGTGAAACGGGAAGATGGTTAGCAGGCGCTTTTGGTGACGTTGCCGCACAGTGGTGGATCGAAACTTGAACATACCACTCTGGATTCATTATGCCTGATATAGGAGACGACTGAAAGGTTTGACAGGTAAACGCCGGATACTGGCAAACGATCAATGCTGAAGAATCGAGTTGTTTGTTGTAGAGTTGGAGATCACGGCGTCGTGGAGTTTATGGAAGGAGACTCTCGATGATGGCGAGTTTGAGCCAAGGGCTGCGGGTCGCCAAGGCCGGAGGCTGCAATTCACGTTGAACTTTCCAACCTGTGACCATTTTCATCCCACATGTTTTACCTGTTTACTCCTGACCACTCACTATGATGGTCTTGTGAGTGGTCGACCATGCATCGGCAATCACATGCGATAGGATAGTGATACATCACTATAAGTTTCAACAACGACAGCGTCATCGATCACCAGCTTGGCGCTTGCCCCAAATCCGTCTACCCTCACTCTACTTTCCTTCCTCCGAACCCAGAATTCCAACGCGTTGGCTATGCTCGAATAGCGTGACAACTGCTGGGGACCAGCCTTCCCCTCCCAGACCGGAACAAAACTTGAGGGCTTCAGAATCGTTGATCTGAGGCATTGAATTATTCCGACACTGTACATCTGTTACACGTCAGAAAGATACAGCAAAGATGAGATCTCTATTTCTGGTGAAACAAATATCTTTGAGGGAATTCAAATGAAGTTGAAGTACCTCTTTCAATGAACTGGAGATAGATTCATTCCATTATCTTCAATTTAAGGAACCGAAGCCGACTATTCCGGGCCTACACACTCCAGACCAAGTTCAGTGGGAAGCTACCTTGCAAAATCCTCACTATTCTCACCATTCCCACCATTCCCACCATTTTCTACGTCAATTGTATTTTCGTTGCTCACATTGGAGGCAACTCATTCCTACTTGAGACGTACTTGGAAGCTTCCTTTCGCATTATTCACCTGGCGGCATTGACTACCAACCCACCTTACTCGATTAACTCTCTGGAAAGTTCCTCCAAAATTTTTGTGAAGTTGTGCAATGCAATATCGTTTTTACGCCACCACATTGTTAGCAAATCCATGCCCAACCATTCAATCCACTATTAGAAGGCGGTTCTAGAAACACTCGGCCGCAAGATATCCTAACATGCCCTGGGTATCAGAAAACGCTAATTGGATAACCTTTCCATTTGCAATTCCCCCGGATCACGTTTGTTAGGACTTATCACAAGCGAGTTGATCTGAGACAAAACAGCCTATTGCAACGAGAATGAAAATATCCAGTTGGTTGATAGAGTTCTCTGCAAGTTAACGGATGCTGGGACAGCGAATGCACGCTGAAGAAGTCACCCTCTCCAAAACCGTGGCTCACATCAGCAACTACTCAGAAATCAGTACATACAAATCAAACTTAGTTTTGGTACCTAGAAACTTCGTGGGAAGTTGGTTGAGATGTCCCACAGCATGTAGTAGATATGCTTTGCGTCTCTCTTTTGCAATCCCCAAACCGTCAGCTTAATTATCCCATTAACCTGCCTCATTGTGCTCTAGTCATTCCCTCTCCAAGATTTTTCGACCTTTGAACTTGCCCTTCAAACAGACTGCTCGAGATGGCAATTTCACTGGCAGCGTCTGGGCCATAGGCCGACTCCAGTACCGCAGCCGTGATCAACAACTGCGCCAAGCCAGTCTACTGCCACGTTTCTGGATTCTGGAATGGCAGAGGATGGGACAGTGACACCAAGCTAATCCCCACGGAAGGCTTCGGGATGCCGTACGCCACCGTCATCTCTGTCAAGCTTTTCCACAACCCGGCCGAACTCCAGGGCTCGATCTCTCCGATCGAGTTCAACCTCGACAAAGCTGCAGGACGCATCTACTACGACATCTCAAATCATCATCGATGCATTCCGGAAAGGAGCACCTCCCTTCATGGAAGAATGTATGCGCCTGACTACGGTCGGCGAGAAGACCGCGACGCACCCGATATATATTCCAGTCCATTGCCCGAAAGGCGAGCCGATCTGTAAGAGCGCTTACAACCTTCCTTATGACACTAGGACGCTGGTGTGTCCCCAATCGACCAGTTTACGCTTGGTACTTTGCCCAGGAGAAGAATATACGCCTTCAGCTGGCCAACCGAGAGGGGAGAGGTCGTCCCGTACAAGAAGGCTCGCCTGCCAGGCGTTCAACACTCCCGACCAGCGGACGTGCGAAGGTTCTCGATAACAATGCCAAGAGGTCGCCTGAGAAGCGTGGCTCTATCAAGATTGGCGGCCTTACCTGAGAGAACTCCACCAGCAGCAACAGCAAGATTCACGCTACAAAGCTTCCTGTTCTAGGGATGGTAGTGGGTTTCGCCTGCTACTTCATCAGCTTTCTGTGACAAGGTCAGTCCCACACGGCACCTTCTACAAAGGACGAACTCTATTACTCAGTTCGCCTCACTTGGGCGCGTAACCCTACAGATGAACCGTCTTGGCATAGCGTTCGCCGAGATGTGGGGCTTCTCAGGTTTGCGAGACGTGCTGGATATGGGGAGATTGCTTTCCTAGTTGTCCCACAGTTGTTCCGGGTCGGCCCCGGTCTGCGAATTCATGATAAAAGGCTCGCCGCAGACAAGATAAAGATGCCATTGCACTGTTTTGGGTATGTAGGTACGATCATCCTATGGCGGCTGTGTGGGAGATGTGCACAAGCAGCTCGGTCCTGTTTAGACTCTACACATGCCCTTCTATAGGACACGAGTGATGCTCTATTTTTATCCTCGCCGCACACGCCCAAAAGTCATGTGTCAGATTTTTGTCCATCTAGGCATATCCATGAGCTTTCAGCCACTCCAATACCAGCTTTTCGTCTCGTTGTTTGTACTTCGCATTGCCCTTTATGGTGTCACTCACAATGACAAGACTCCTTTCATACGCCTTGGTGTCCTTGTCCTTGAAGAACTTCTGGATATCCTCCTCGATACCAAAGTCTGAGTACTGACTCAAACCCATCTTGACCCATCGATCCATAACAATATTGCTAACGGACAGCCGAGCATGGATTCTTTCCCACTTCGCTTTCGTGTATTCCCAGAAGACAATTCGACTCTCGTTATTGGTTGCGAGCGAATTCGCAACACTGTGTACGTCTTGGATTGGTACATTCTCAGACGTGGCAAAGTCGAGGAGATCAGTGGCAAGCTCGGGGTTCTTCGTTCGACCCATAGCTGACAGGCAGATCTCCTTACCGTCTACTGAGGTAGTCTTGACATACTCATCCTTGACCGTTTGATACTCAGCCTCACCGCCTTGAGAGACGTTCATGTTGAAGATGACAGATCGCAGATTCTGATGGATTGCGCTTGCATCACCAGATTTCCAGCTATCAAAGCGCCTCTTTGCTTCGGCAATGATGTTTTCATGTCCAGCCCCACCTGCCATGGCAATGAGCAATTTGCGAAGCTGGCCTGTCAAGTAGTCTTCCTTGTCACTGAATTCCCATCCTATCGATTCTGCGGCAGGAGACACAAGCTTGAGCGCATACTTCTTCAAGCCATCTGCCACTTCCTTGTTAGATGAGAAGACTGATCGGACTTTGGCGAGCGAGCTGGAGATCTGAGACCAGACAAGATAGCTTTTCTCATCTTTGAAACTCTCCAAGAATGCTAGCAATCCCGCAGTCGTGCCGTCGCCAGCTGCAGCCAATGCGGTAGCATCGCCCATAAGCCCAATCTTGTCCTCGACTGACAGTAGATCTTGGGCGTGGCCTAGACGTGTCAGTCGCTCAGGTGGGTAGTTAGTTCGGTAAAATCCTGTTTGATCTGCATTGACCTTGTAGAACCGGTCATCGATGGCACGCAAAGTGTCTTCTTTTACTGTCAAATTAATGCCAGTGCTTTCTTTTTGCGAGCCTGTCTTGAGAGCTAGTGGGATCCACCAAGTCGTCTCGTCTTCTTCAGCCTTAACGTCGCCAGTGGTGAGGAATCTTGATTGTCGTACGCTGATTTGTCCAGGTTCTTCTGCTACTGTGACGACCGGGAAGCCAATCTTGCGGATCCAGGGGTCCATGAATGCGCCCACATCTGTTCCCGATGCTTCGCTCAAAGCTGCCCACAAATCACTCGTCCTTGCATTTCCATAGGCATGCTTCTTGAGGTAGTTTGAGACACCTTTCAGGAAGATCTCCTGGCCTAGGTGATTGCTGAGCATTCTGATGACAGAGCTGCCTTTCAGATAGCTGATGTGGTCAAATATCTGGTCGACCTCGAGGGCGTTCCGGACTGGAACCTCAATAGGGTGAGATGCACGAAGCGAGTCGAGTTGGAGAGCTGTTTGGACAGCCTCAGCCTATCGTCAACGTCAATAAGTGAAGGGGATATGCTTCTACCTCGGGACATTCTACGTACGACGAACTGACTCCAGACCTCCCACTCTAAACAGAATTGTCAGCACACCGTCAGCGATGAATATATAGGCCACTGAACTTACCTGGATGTAAATGGTCGACTGCAAGCCAGCCGACCCAAGTCGCAAAGCCCTCATTGAGCCAGAGTTCATTCCACCAGTCCATCGTGACGAGGTTCCCAAACCATTGGTGTGCCAGTTCGTGCGCCACCACATAAGCGACTCTGTTTCTGAATCTCGCATCTGAGGTCTTCTCATCATACAAGACTGCGGTGGTCCGGTAGGTGACTAGTCCCCAATTTTCCATCGCGCCCATAGCGAATTCATGGACGGCAAGGAGATCGGATTTCGGTAAAGGATAATCAATACCGAACACCTCAGAGAAGTAATCAATTGTCTGATGGGCATGCTCAAGGGCGAAACGGCCTTGTTCTTTCAAGCCTCTGGTGGTGTAGACTCGAACGGGCAGGTTTTTGCCATTGTATTTTCGCTTCGTATGTGCTTCGACATACTCGAAATCTCCGACAGCCCATGCAGCAAGCTACAAGTTTGAATCAGTAAGACGGCAAAAAGGACGGCAGAAGGACCGGCCACTCACATAGGTACTCATTGCGGGTGTCTTCTCAAAAGACACCTTCTTGAGACCATCTTTGCTTCCTTTGCTAACTGCTTTTTCTGGCATATTGCTCAAAGCAACTTGATCTTCAGGGATCTCGATCTCAAACTCGAAGCTGGCCTTTAGATTCGGCTCGTCAAAGCAAGGGAAAGCCCGTCTTGCATCACAGGCTTCGAATTGTGTGCTCAACATGTAATGGTAATCTCCCTCCTTAGCGATTGAGGCGGCGGGTGTTACAGCAGGTTTGTATTTGGCGCGATAGAACCCGGCCATTGCGTTGTTCATGACTCCGGTAAACTTTATCGCGAGGATGGCATCGCCGGCGGGTATAGGCTGAGAGAGGCTCAGCGTGGCTCGTTCGTCTTTCGTATTGTAGGATACATCTTTCATAGAACAGATTTTTGCTAAGGCGTCATTAGTATGAGTAGCATGTCGAGAAAAGAAAGGAGTAGCTCATCTGGTCTAGGTGAGCACGTACAATTGCCGTCACCGCTCAACACCTCAGCACTTTGAATTTCCAGCTCTTTAGTGTTGATCACGATCTCTTCAGCAACCTCTGAGACTTTGGCATCAATCTTGACGAGTCCGCTGTAACCCCATTTTCCGCCAAATTCAAGGTTGTACAGGGAAAGGTTGTAGTTGGTCGGTTTTATTCTGGAAACCATGGGTCAGATAAGTTCGTTATTGAGAGAAAGAAGCGTCGCTACTTACTTTGCAGGCAAAATATCGCGGTCTGAAGCTTTCAAAGCCATACTGGACCGTATTTCCGCTGAACAGAAACGGACTTGAATGTGAATCCGGAGATTGCTTCGAGGGGAAGATGCTCTGGTGGCAGCCTTTGATATGCTTGCATGCGAGAAGAGACGACTGGGGCCTGGAATGCTGTAGCAGAGGTTCTTGGAACAAATTTTCAGCATGAATATATGCAACAAAGTTTGAGAGATCAGTTATCACGCAAATACTACAGCGGAAGGGTTCGTAAACGTAAATGCTACACAACCGTAGCTCTGTGTCGCCCGATGATAGCCGCTCCCATGCAGGCGCAGGAGCTTCCCCGGACTCCAAGTCTTAGTTTTATTTTTTTCGTTCTGGCGCACTTTGCCTTCAAGCGGTAAACACCGCGGTACAACCTACAGGGTGGATTACCCTCAAGATGGCCAAGTCTGATGATGACTACGTCGACGATGACGGTGCCAGCGAGACCTCCAGCGTCCGCAGACGAGGAGGTGGCAATCTCAACGAAGCAGAAAGAGACTTTGAACTCCTCCGAACATGGGAGGAAATTGGCGAGGTTGAGGGGACACTCCAAGTCCAACAACAGTCTGAAGCGAATAAGAGGAAGAGGTAGTTCGGCTCTGCACTGTGTCCATTCCAGCAACTCATTGCTGATGGGCCGCCAGGCTGCTCAGGGACACCACACCACTTCAAAGAGGGATAATTCGACACCTCATGCTGGTCATTGATATGTCGTCTGCGATGAACGAGAAAGACCTGCGACCTACGCGGTACTTCCTGGCGCTCACATACACCGTACAGTTCATCAGCGAGTTTTTCGAACAGAATCCGATATCACAGCTAGGAATAGTAGGAATGCGAGATGGCATCGCAGTCCGCATCAGTGACATGAGTGGGAATCCCAACGACCACATTACAGCTGTTCAGAAACTCAGGAAAGAAGAGCCGAAGGGACAGGCCAGTCTGGAGAACGCTCTGGAAATGTCACGGGCAGCGCTCTTCCATGCGCCAAGTCATGGCACACGAGAGATCTTGGTCATCTTCGGCGCCCTACATACATCTGACCCCGGAGATATACACCGAACCATCGATAGCCTGGTCGTAGACAAGATACGTGCACGTGTCATTGGCCTAGCCGCTCAAGTATCCATCTGCCGCGAACTTGTGTCGAAAACGAACAACGGCGATGCCTCAGGCTATGGAGTAGTGATGCACGAGCAACATTTCCGAGAATTGGTGATGGAAGTTACAACGCCACCAATCACGTATGATGAAACCGAAACCGCAAGCTCGCTCCTAATGATGGGCTTCCCTTCTCGAACAGTAGAACCACATCCCTCGCTTTGCGCCTGTCACTCCAAACCTTCACGAGACGGGTACCTCTGCTCACGCTGCTCAACCAAAGTTTGTGGGCTTCCATCCGAGTGCCCTGTCTGCGGTCTCACCCTCATCCTATCTACACATCTAGCGCGATCTTACCACCACCTCTTCCCACTCATCAATTGGGTCGACGTCCCATGGAGCGATGCATGGCGCAGCTCACAGTGTTTCTCATGCTTGAAACCTTTTCCAGAAGTACCTGCGAAAGAGAAACAGACGAAAATAGAGAAAGATGGCCAGCGCGTTCCTACCACTAGCAGTCGCTATGAATGCACGACCTGTCACAAGCATTTCTGCATTGACTGCGACCTGTTTGCGCACGAGGTTGTGCATAATTGCCCAGGATGTCAGAGCCAGACTATGCAAACATCTTTGATGGGCGAAACGGAGATCGGTTCTGAGATGGATGACCAGAACAACAATGCTAATGGACAGGATGTCATGGAAGTGGATCAATAAGCAGTTCAATGCTAAGCGATAGTCTGGCTATAATGATCGTGGCAGGTAATGATTTTGGGCTTTGGAGGTTCTCCTTTGTTTGGCGCTTGGTATATGATGGTTAGAGCATTATACCCATGAAGTTTAGAGCTGGCGATAGAATCATGGCAAGGGAATAGGCGTATAACAATATTTGAGTATCCATTAAAGCACAGTAGGTGCTCTGCATGTTCTATCGTAATTGAGTTTGCATGTCAGCATACGCTTCATTGCTCACATCCCTAGCCAAAAAGCCATACGAGCCACTTCAGCACCCTGTCCGAAGTGACCGTCAACTCCATGGCGTACACACTCGCACGCGGCCGACCGAGATCTTCGATGTTGTATCATGCCTATCACGAGTTCAACGCGTCTAGACTAATCGTTGGGTCACAATGTAAAGCTACCTATTTTATCCCCATACGCCTTGGAACGAGGTGCCCAGTTACTCTTGCAGAGTTGAGAAGAGTCAAACACCTCTCTCGATCCAGGCAGCAAGAATCGATTCAAGAGGCAGTAAAGCTCTTACTTTCCAACGCTCTCGAGAAGCAAGTCCTGCACAACCAGTCATCTGATCGTTTCGCTGGTCCTACGCACGCCACATGGTAGATGGTACCAGGTGTTTCGCAGTGCTATAAATGACGGAAGTTAGCAACATTCGATCAGAAGTAGAGTATCGAAACTTACAGCTCCACTGCAAGCAATGGCTTCTCGCTTGCGTATGTTGGCTTCCAAGCAGATGCCACAGCTGCCAGGTTTAGGCAGTGGCTGCACATCCTGAGCGGTTTCGCCGGTTCCTTCGCTCTGATCCCAGCCATAGTTTGCCGGATCAACCATGTTTCTGTTGGCTCGTGATCTGCTTCTTTCGCCAACCTCATTAGGCCGACCTGGCCCCCGATCGCCATTTCCAGAGGGCGCAGTTGCACCATTGGCGTGGATACCATTGACCTTTAGTGCCTCCGGAGCAATGATTCCTGCTTCATCAGTAGCACTATCGTCGCTCCATAGTATCCTAAAGCAGCCCGCAAGGACCTTGCAGTCGACGAACTCGTGTTCTTTCAGTTCCCCCATCAACTTTTGCAGCTCTCTCCAAATCTGGCGCTGCCTAAGCCACAGCTTTTCCTTCCTGACAAAGCGGACTAATGAGTCGGAAATGAATCTGCTATGTGGATACTGTTCCGCCATCAAATGTAGATCCCAACGCGCCAGGAACTCTTTCTCAACATCATCCAGATCGTCCTGTTCATATATCCTTTCGTGATGCTTGTCACGAATCCAAGAATCGTCCATTTCGTCGTCGCTTTCGCTCATAGGGCTTTCGCTCACGCGCATCGGTCGGTGGCTTATTGATCGGTAGAAGGATGTTTTGTTGATAGTTCGTGACGGAATGACCCTGAAGCGCTTCCTCTCCGGGACAGGGATGTCTTGCACTTCTTCTGCTGGTAGAAAGCCAACCTTTCTTTTTGGAACAGCGCTTGTTGAAGCAGAAGCACTACTCAAAGCTGGTCTTGGTCCCTTGGCTATCTTTTTATAGCCATGACCTGTCCAAGTGTGATCTCCGTTGAGATACGCTTCAACGTCAAAAGGCCTTGTAGGAGCAACCCAATCAATTTCGGTGTCCGGGTTCTTAATGGCGTTCTTCAAGGGCTTTTTCTTTTCGGGATCTGCAACATCTACTTTTATGGCAATGTAGTGTGTACCGCCCGATAACGAATCCTTGTCTTCCTCTTCGACCGTATACTTGTATTTGAGGTGGTATGTCGAGAGGTGAAACAGTAGATCGGCCAGTGATTGGTATTCCCTTTGCCGACAGGCCACGCAAGAATAGCCATCAAGAGAAGCCTCTCTGTACTCCCTGCTTCTGCTAGTAGAGCCTACCACATCCAAGCGATATGAGACGACCACTTTCTTAGGGCGGGTAACTGAGTGAGAACCATTGATGAAGGCGATACTGTTCGCCCATGAGGGAGTGTGCTCTCCTGTTGAGGTCCAGAACGGGACTTTCTCCAACCAGTTCTTCTCTTCAGTCTTGATTTTCATCTCATTAGCGTCTGCGATTGTCCATTTAGATGAGACCTCAAGTCCGAATTTGGTCTTTAATGTCAATCCGTCTTGCACGAACGAAACACTCAAAGGCACATTCGACGCCGGTGCTTGCGGGAAATTCGCGTAGCTTGATACTAACGCACCCTGCACAGTTGCGGCAGACTTCTTCCCCAATGCTGCAGTAACGGTACCCTCCACTTTACTCAAAACCTTGAAGGGGGGCCAGATATTGGCGTGTTCGCAAGGTATGATTTTGACTTCCATGAAGTACTTGTCCCCCCACGCCATCTGAAGACCTGCTGTCGTCTTCACCGGAACATGCATCTCTGTCGCCTTGATCCTAAAAGCATCGTCCATCTCGATGTCGACAGACTGGCAATCCTCAGGCCCACCCCGTATGGTTACCGAGCAAAGTTGCGACCGGTTGACGACTGGCTCGGGTGATCGAAATACCTCCCGATTATCCCAGATAGCTACATGGCACTGACATCTGACGACATCGCGTTTGATCCGTTTCCTCTCCGGCTCGCCGTCTTTCCGTCGATTAGAGTTGAAGTTGAGTTTCTTTCGGATATTCTTGAGCTCCAGGACGAGCTCTGCACCTTGCTGGCGATAGATGCCTTCAAGCTGCTTGCGAACACTCACTCGCTTGGAGTCGGGGGCCGAATGTGGGGTAGCAAGTTTGGATGGTTCACATGCTGGCATTGCGGCGTCCCGAGGTTGGCTTCGAGCTTCATTGGGCGTTAAACTTGAATTCGTGGCCAAATTGCTCCCATTTATGATCGTATGATTGCGTTTCGTATTCAACCCGCTGGAATTAGCGGTTGGTTTATCGAAAATTTCTGTCGGGTGGTTGGCGCTAGTGGTCGAATTTGCTTTGCTTTTCGCGCGGCGCCTTGCATGATGGGCCAAGACGCGCATTACGTTGCGGTGCAAGAAAAGCAGGCTTCGATACTGTTCTCGTTCGAGATCGAAATAGAAATCGCCCAAGAAACGATTAGGGAACTTGCGCTCTCGCTGTGTAGCTGATCCAAATCGCATTGCGCAGGCACATAGTAGTCACATCGGAGGTCTCCAAGCAGCCGACGGTCATCCTCACTGCATCGATGCAGAGGTCAAGATCCGCCGAATCACAGTCCAGTCTTTGTCGAGTCCAAAACCCTTAAAAACGCTGCGGAAGAGGTGTGTGCTTAACCATGAGAAGCCTTGATTTCAGCATCAGATGAAAAAGTCGAACAAGGAGGGGAGTTCATCAGCAGCGGTAGGAAAAGGAGCTCGAACGAAATGATCTTCCAACCTCCAGTGTGCTAGTACTATTGCAGGACTCGATAAGGAGACGCAAACCTCTGCCTATTATGCACGGGCATCGTCGGATGTTTGCCGATCCAACATAACGCGTAGGTGAAACGGGTTCTGGAAAGGGCAAGCGCGACGAGCGAGATTCAAGATAGCTGGCATCACGTGACACTCGCTCTTGGCGCTAATTTTGCATATTTCCTTTTGGATCGTCGGGGCAAATTACTCGCTACCAATCAATTTATCACACACCAGAAACGGGATTATGGCAGCACCAGTGAAGACAAATTCTCATGAAAAAGAGATTCTGGCCTAGGCAGAGGCTTCAGGAGTTTCTTGGTCAGAGAACCCTTCCTCGGCTCAGGATATTGATCACCAAATCTGATGAAATCTAGATTCAGAAACCTCTTATTTCTCTTTTCTTCTTGATTCTGTTGGAAATCTTCCTCCGTCACCTATCGACGTGAAACGGTCTATCTAGGCCACGTAGACTAATCGAAGATTTATCATGTTTGACGGTCATTGGTCGTGTGTTCAATCTTCGCCCTTTCGCTGCTTCTATTCTTTCCTTCCTGCACGGCCCAAACTGGACTTTCGCCTTATCCGGTACTGCTAGCTTTGTGCCTTCGGAAGTTCACAGTCCATATAATGCTGGCACAATGGTATTACTAGCATGAATGATCATTCCCGTATTGATCTTATTCGCGCCCCACTTCAACAACAACGAACCTAACCTCTTGCCATAAGGAAGCCGCCGGCACATACCCTTTAAGAAGCACGGCAAAACTTGTGGCCACGTGAGCTACTTTATTCCTATCTCTGTCTGTCGCCGCTCTCAATCTTTTCATCCTGTCTACAGCCTTTCCAGCTGTCTTCAATCCCTTCAACTCTGCTGCCGGATATGTCCGGACAGGAAAGGCGTATCTACTTTCGAATGCTACGTCAACGTCACTCTCCGGAAGGCTGTCCGACATCTGGGATCGGGAATTTGTGCTACGCGATGCTATGCCTGTGTCTTTCTCGGCGTATCGGCCTATGTAACGTCGACTTTTGCTGGGATGCCAATTGCAAGGCGGCGCCTTCAAGTTAGTCATACGAACTGCATTGCTGTTCTAGTCAATGTATGCACGACGGACTTGTTTAGTCTACGCTAGGTTATCACTTTATGACTACCAAACGATGCTCATCCTACCATTCTAGGAATTGCAGCCCAATACTCGACTTTGCGGGCGTTGTCTGAACCATGCCAGCGTATCGAGCCCGTTCTAAGTGGGGTTCTTCGCCGGAATGGCTTCCTAGCGATGGATTTGGTATCTTAATCCGCCCTCCTGAGGCCATACCTTATTTGTCCTCTCCTTATGTCTCGATATACACAATCCACAAAACAGAAAGGGCACAGGAGGCACAGGAGGAAGCAAAGCCATCCCCAATATATTGGAAAGTGGGTCTGACCGACAAGCTGCCTCGCACATTGGATTAGCCCTCTAAAATTTGAGTAAGGTTGGGCATTCCAGAAGTACACTGGTATAGCTGAGGCGGCAGCTATGCTAGCGAAAATTGGGTCTTAACTCTCAGAGCCACGGTAACCTCCCAGCCAGCCCAGAGAATATCACTTGAATGCCACCTCCCTCCTATACTCCCACGAGCCTCCTTTCGTGTGCGCCAGGCGGTAACCCAGCACGCCTTCAATGAAGACAAGGACGATGGTTGGGTTGATTTCGACGTATCTTTGATGGTGGTCGTGCGGCTCGATCGTCAACATGTCGTAGCTCAGGCCGAGACCGAAATTGGACTCGCCCAGCGTGGCACGGAGCAGAGGGATCTGTGTTATGTGTGTGAGTGGCCGTTCATTCAGGCTCATCGCAGAAGACAGACTAGGTTTGTCAAGGTAACTGCGAAATGTATGGGTTGTGGAGTAGATGGGTGGATGATTTTGAGGTAGGAATACCATAAATGGGAGTGTGTGGGGCTTACCTTCCTGATGTCGCGATGGTCGCGCTTCATCCAACGTTGCAGATAATCCGAAAGGAGCTGCAGGCTCGGTTCATGGGTTCCCTGAACAACGAGCTTGTTGGTGCTTTGAAGTGTCACGTTTAGGAGGTAAGGAGTCAGACTGCGGAAGAGGATATCCGGTCGTGCGAGGGTTTCGACCGTAGGCAGCACATCTGGTGCGGAGTCCACTTCCTTCAGCCTGATGCTCTGTGCTTCTCCTGTCTCATCGACATCGGCCCACTCATCGTCTTTGCTTGCTGGATCTCCCTCAACAGCGGGGACGGGATTGGCCGAGAAGTAGTTCTCGAAGTCTGTTTCAAACCCTGAAGGAGTTTTGTGAGGTGCTACCACGGTATTCCTCGGCAGACTGAGAGCAAAGGTGGATGGCTGGGCTAACCAGGTAGATTTGGGTCGAGGATCATTCGACACCTAGAGGGATTATTTACGATGAAAAGGATGCATTTGTAGGTGCTACATACCTGCACATGAAGCTTGATAGATCTAACGGACTCGAGCTTGCCTAGTAGGTCCTCGGTCCAGTTGGTGAATCTGTCATCTTCAAGCCTGGTCCCCAAGGTTTCACACCATGCCGCAATCACCCCCACAACATTAGGTACAAACGTTGCTTTGTCGGGGAATTTGGGCTCCAATTCAGTCCAGAGCATATCCCATTCGAGGTTGCAGGAGACTTTGAGACCGATAATGCCCTCCAATGTTTTGAATGCTTTCTGTACAGCACATGTTGGAGCCTCAAATTGATCTCGGATGTCAGTTCGTATCTTGAGAGGCCTTGAAAAGTTTCAGTATTGCTTTGATTTTGATTGAGTACAGGAGCCTTACAGCTTGGACAGTGCCATCTTGTTTGTTATTAGGCCCGATTGGCCGCAGACGAATCAACTTCCGTGGGGAGAGACAAGCTTCCCAGCGTTGGCCTTGGGTTCGTTCCGAGTGATGTTGTTTCAGATGGCAATCTCACCAAGTCATTCTGTTGGACTACACTCGATGTACAGAACACTTTGGGCAGTAAAAGGTCAGTTCCGCCTGCTATCCAATCAACTGGACTGGAAAAGTAGGTTCCTAAGTAGAACGCTGCGATTCGATTTGATTGGGCCTGAAAAGACCCTCACGGGACATCAGCTGCATCGGAACGTGCATCGCAGCAGAGCATGCGCCCTGCTCGCGCAAGGCACTTCCATATCGTGGGGTATCTTTCCGATTTGTGGGGACATAAATCGTATGCGAGGGGGACCATAGCATGGATCAAGGGATTGGGTTTTGTTTCTGGGCTGACAGCTATCTTTCGCGAGGGCGTCCGTGCACGACTCCAGTACTCTGTGGGCTGAACAGTGGGGCGGGGAATAAAGGCCCCTAGACAAGCGGCCCTTTAGGTTGACGCCGTCCTGAAGTGATGGGAACTAGTGTCAACATTTCTACCGGAATTGTCGATATTTCTTTCCGGATCGACGCTACGGCCCAGCGTGAGAAGTGCGGATTCCCAGGTCAGCTCGCAGAACCTATCCCAGGCACCACAAATTAGTCCACACGCCCTGTCGAGGATCCACGAATTTCCGCAGAAGGCTACGGTTGCTGGCCTGAGTAGATAAGGTAGCGTGCACGTGCAAAAACCGCCGTACAAGGTAGTTCGCGCCATCCATCTTGCCTGACTGGCCCGACCGAGCATCTGCCTTCTTTCATCTGCATTAATTCGACTACTTCCTCGTTGCGCTTCTGGGCGCTATCATTTGCTAGGACCTGAGAGGAATTGGAACTTACTCTGTAGCGCAAATCTGTCCCCACTTCCACCCCAGAGAATGGCAAGTGTGTGCCTCTTACATCTTAAACTGCTTCTTCTCCGTGAACTTGGTACTTCGACTCCACACCGCTCCATATGAATGCCAGACGAGTGCCCAACCCCGCTCAGCGCAGGTTTCAGTGCTCATGTGGGTATTGTATTTCAAGAGTGGCGTGTGAGACGATATTGACGAAAGTCAACACCATTTATGGAGACTTTTGGGTCATTGACTCCTTGGGCGTCATCGCTCTTATTATGCTATCCCTCTATGAAAACGGCCTTGAGCTATTTTCGCTTGCTTCAAGCTCTAGGATTGTACTAATGCGTACTAGATTTAATGCTGCACAAGTTCCAGAATTTCCAAGGCATGGACGACGCTGCAAGCCACCATGCACCCCAAGTCACACCGCCTTATGGTAAGTAGATTGACTTAGAAGGCGCAGCTCTGAAGAAGATCGCGGGCAGCGTTGTCCCTGGGACAAATTGGAGCTGGATGATATGTACTTGGCCAATTGCAATGACCACCGGGCTCGGTTTCTGAAGTGCTTTGGTAAGTCGATAGCATGTTAGATCCCGTTAGTGACAATCAAACTCTTGACGAGATTAACTTGTGCACCTCGGCTTTACGGCGGATGAAAGTCAGCCAATCCTATCATTCGTGGCACAAGGAGCAGTCACCTTGCGGAGGGTAAATTGACCGGTACGGCAAGGGCGCCATTGTTGGAGAGTGGGACAACATATAAGCCTCAATCCCTGCGGACCTCCGAGATTTCAAACAACCACCTCTACCTCGTTGATTGCTTAACCATCTTCCTGATACCAAGTCAAAACCAGACACCGACAGTGAGAACCATGGCCCCATTGAAAGCACCCGCCGAGAAACTCCCACTTACTGTTCGTAAAAATGGTGAGTCGATTTCTCGATTTACAAAGATCTGGCCTTCAGTTTAATGTACGATCATTCCGCAGTACGCGATGTTTGGGATTCCAAGAAACCCGAGTATGGCGCCGAGATATCCAAAATGATGGGAGAAGCCTGGACGGTTGACGCGAACCCAAACCTCATCTATGTCTATGCAAATGACGACTACAAGGACCGGGTCGGGACCGTGCTCACCTGGTAAGTCCGCCTAGATCACAGGTTCCACAAGATATACGTTGTCAGGCATGTCTCATACCGTACACGCAGGTACATGGACGGTTTCATGTACAACCTCAAGCAATTTGTCGACGTGTTTGGCGACGATGGGAAGTCTGAACTCAACACGGTATGCTCAAAGCATCAATTAGTCATCGCACCTCAAGATACTACCAAGTTTACCTACGGTGGCCTCGATATCAAGGACGGCGTTCTTCGACTCGTATTTCAGGAAGCAAATCTGGGGACAAAGTAAGTAGTCCCGTTCCTTCAAAACTGTATCAGTGGTAGCCGGAATTGATTCAGTCTTTGCCACGATATGCTCCGGGCATTACATAGCCTTGGAAACTTGCATGTAGAACAAAGCCCGCATGTCCTTTGATGGCTATCCTTTCCGACTACCACTGTCGAAATTGCCCCAGCTATCACCGATACGTGCTAATAAGGATCTACAGTGTCGCCGGTGTGAGCACAGAGATTGCGAAAGTACTCAAGGACGCCCCTCCAGCTCCCGGTGCCAGTGCCTTTAATATCATCGCCCGCAACTCCGTCCGTGAAAACTACGACCCCAAGATCGAAGAATTGCGTTCCTCCATTGCCACACTCGTCAACATGCCGAGTCTGAAATTGAATCCCAATTTCGACCACAATTCGTCAATGTTGGCCAAAACCGCCAGCGACCACGAGACTTGGGATAGGCAAATTGGTGCGGCTACGCTTGATTACTTCGGCAGCGTGGAGTCGGTTCTCAAGCGCGAAGGTTTCGCGGGTGACGACATGTTGCAGGAAGGCTTTCAAGACGTTATCACGAAGGGCGAAATCTGCCTCCGCATTGTGGACAAACTCAACAAAGGGACTTATAATGAGGTCCACGCCGAAGATGGAGTGCTTTACATTCAGGTAAGGCGATCCTTGCAAGCTCTTCTGGGTTTCATCGAAGAAATGTGGAGCTGATAAGTTTGTGTGCAGACAACCCCGCACTACTGGTATACAAACTCGAGCGCCGCGGC
>Ga0335072_10000118_pt1 | contig 162705 bp, 136 predicted proteins | sample Lox_Sample_21_FD_206725 | JGI IMG/M metagenome (GOLD analysis project Ga0335072, IMG submission 206725) | Soil microbial communities from Loxahatchee National Wildlife Refuge, Florida, United States - Lox_Sample_2.1 | ecosystem: Environmental > Terrestrial > Soil > Wetlands | place: USA...
TTACGGCAACGCGCTGCAGGCGGCGGCATATAGAGGCCACGATAAGATCGTCGAGCTGCTGCTTGCCAAAGGAGCCGATGTCAACGCACAAGGAGGATATTACAGCAACGCGCTGCAGGCGGCGGCATATAGACGCCACAATAAGATCGTCGAGCTGCTGATTGCCAAAGGAGCCGATGTCAACGCACAAGGAGGAGTTTACGGCAACGCGCTGCAGGCGGCGGCATATGAAGGTCACGCTAAGATCTTTGAGCTGCTGCTTGCCAAAGGAGCCGATCTCAACACACAAGGAAAAGATTACGACAACGTGCTCGAGGCGGCGACATTGGACGGCCACGACAAAATCGTCGAGCTGCTGCTTGCTAAACGTGCGAAGGATAGAGTCTATCTAGCCTCCACACCACCAACCACCTCATGACCGAATTCTCTTATATATGCATAATGGCACCTGATAATATGATTGATCATCTTTTAACGGATTATTAATATATTTGGTGACAAGAGAAATCTAGAACAATTGTGACCGCTTGCTGATTATGTCTAGGTTAATTACCATGTCAAACTAAGGTATCATCGATAACATACTTCTTTCTAGAATCTTACCGGAATATAATTTACGAGCTGGTCTGTCTTCGATAAAAAAACCCACATTTTCGCTCCCTTGGTGCAAGCTGTCTAACCGTTGCATAATACGTCTTACTAGTAGGAAGCTTGTATGAGTACAATTTGTCTAGGTATAGGATTGTTCTAACGAAACTCTAAACTTCAGGAAATAGGGGTCAGCTCAAACGTCCATAAGATTGTTCTCGCATCTAACACGTAATCTCGCAAGCCTGACTCTAGGACACGAAATTCTTAAAACCGCAAAACTGAAACACCTGAGAACATAATAGAACGATATGGTGTTCTGACAGAATGTTACCGAGGTGCCGTGCTATCGTGATGTGATCGTCTGAGTTTGTTGATTGTCGATTTGCATTTCTCCGAGGCCTGGAGAAAGCAGCACAGCTGATTGTTCTTTGGTATGTTAGGGAAGCTACCGCGTCCGCACGTAAGCGCAAGGAAGCGGCAAGCAATCGCAACACTGACGATACAGAGCCACAAACGCTTATGTTAGTGAAGTTACGTGTATGACTGACCGCAGACTCACCTTTTCTATCATCACCATTTACTCTTCAACAGCTACCTAACATGGAGGCCGTCAGCGCCTGGATACAAACGGTGCCGGCAACGGTACGCACTCTTACGAGTTTCAAGAGCGGCAAGCATGTAGTCGAGGAATGGAAAGCGAAAGGCGCTGGTGAACTGATTCTCATTCCCAGTAAGCTGGCTGGCATGGCGTGCTTCTACTCGCAGCTCTTACAGTGGAGATCGGTCAAACTCCACTTCGCTCCTCAAAATCAGCTTCCCCAATCAGTTGACAACGTTCTGGTTGTGCACAACATAACAGAAGAGGGTGGAAGCGTGATTGGCTTCACCGACGCATATGGAGTGGAAACAGGCTGGTGGTGCTACATCGAGACAAAGAATATCAGAGGCCGGATCAACGAGCTGTTGGCGGAGAGTTGTGAGCTGACAGAGAAAAAGGTGAATAGTAGAGATGGGGATTTGTTTTGGATGTGTGTGGAAGCTGCAGCTGGCGGACTACGGCAGATTGTTGGGATCGATGTTCACGGGCAACTGGGGGAGGTGCCAATGATTGAGCAGGAGATTCGGGATGTACCAGGTTCGTTACTCTTGCCCCTGTCTTCTACAGTGCAAACGCCCATGCTGCTTCGTGGGAGTGATACCGTACTTCGTAACGCACACCGCCATCATCCATTGAGTGATGGAAATGGGTGGCAGGGTTGAGAGCACGTACCGTGCCACAGGATCCATTTACTGATGGATAAAAAGATAGACCAGGAGTGATTTTCATATGTTAGAGGGCTGTAATCAGCTGGAAGTCTAATGAATGAAAGCCATAGATGCATAGAAGAGTGGCGTGGGAGGTCTAAGTTGAATACGATACCTTGGGAAATACAGTAGAGTACGGTAGTTAGTGCATCAGGGCCAATGGACCTTAATGCCGTACGAGTTCCTCAACCTCCACACCTCCATTAGTTACGGACGAAGATCCTGATATCTCCCTGGCAGCTTCCGAACTGTGACGCGTCTTGGATTTGCGTTTGTGTTTGGCATATAAAAGCCATGTGTCACGAAACCTGCGCGAAGTCAGGTGGGGAAGATTCTTCCTGCCAATAGTTGAGAGCGCTAGCCTGCATACTTCTCGTATTCCACCGAGTCGGTGAGAGATCTAGCGGAGAGAGTTGCCTAGGAATTCTAGCTATTGACATTACTGGATGAATTCAGCCGATATGCAGACGTGACGGCCGGCGGACTGCATTAGCCTCGCTAGTTAACACAATTTACCATGTACATCTCAGTTCATTTTCGGCAGCTCGATAATACCGATTGTCCGAGTTCTCTTTCATACCATTCTCCCGTTTGCCTAGAAGCGAAGAGTAAGGTATTAAGTCTTCAAATGCAATTCCTTCTTTCCAAACTGCCTTTCAAGCTTCTCTTCCGTAGCTACTTCAAACGATTCGATCAGTCAAAGATAGTCCATTGTCGGACTTCACTGAGACGTCACCTCTTAACTGACCATACGTTCTACTTATCCATTTAACCCAATAGTTTGGCCGTTGGTAGTATTTGAACCATTTTCGTATTGTCTACTTGTCGACCAACATCATGTCCGATGTAAGCTATAGCCTGGACTTTTGCCTTTCTACTTTAAAAGAATGGGCTCTAACATCCGCTCCTTCCAGAACTCTTCTGACGACAGCCCTACCAATGTTGGTATCTGGATCCCGGTGACCGATCCGACTCGTGCTCGCAACTTCTACACTGTAGTGCTCGGCTGGAAGTTCATGGGAGGTGGTAACGCTTGTCCAATCGATGGTATTAAGGAAACCCACTATTTCACCAAGGGTCGTACTATAAGCGGTTGCCTCTGCCTCATGGACGAAGCCAAGATTGTTCGTGATGCCGATACGGCGGATAAGTCGCGTATTGGCGTTCATACTGTGTTTGCCGTCAAAGATATTGAAGAATCTCTTGCTCTCATTGAGAAGAATGGCGGCCATATCCATGTGGGCAGGACCAGTATGGGTCCAAAGAGTGGATTCATCGCACGCTTTATTGATCCAGAGGGTAATTTGATGGGCATTTTTGCCATGAACTAGACCTGAGCTCGTCCTTGCTGCGAGATTGTGGACTTTACCTTCTACACGGCAATTCCAAGGCAGAGGGATAGTAGTCAAGAAATTGAGCAACGCTGAGGACGGCGGATATTCCGGAGTGGCGATGTCCTTGACTTACAGATGAAATAAACGTTTTACAACCTGGAAAGTCGTAGTGAGCTGTCCGAGTGTCAGTTTCATGGATCCCTTCTGCTATCAAAGCTTTCGATCTTGTACTCGGGTCTTATGCGGTCGAGCTCCTTCCGTAACCTACTTCAAGCAACAATAAGATGATAAGGTAGTTAAAAAGAGTGTAGAGTAGGAAGCACAATTAATTTACGATTGCACAGCTTAATCAGCGAACGTGGTACTCCGCAGTTAAAACTCATTAATGTTGGAGTGAAGTTGATTGGTGGCGATACACGAACGCGAAACGCGACTTCGCGCGTCGCGTCTTCCATACCAATGTCCCCTCCAGAGCTTCACACTTGAACTTTCAGTGACCCAAGCCGTTAATCTCCAAGCTGCTCTGCTCTGGTGAATTCGGACAATACCTCTTCACTTTCACAATGGATCGCCAGTCAGTCTACTCACTCTCGGTTTTCAGCAGAGATGCCGAGCAAGAACCAGACAGTCGCGCCGCAATTCAACAACGGTTGATGAACTTTGTTCTAGAGTTCCAGCTGGACAATATTTTCATATACAGGTATGGATTCGAAACGGAATCGTGAATTTGAGATGCTGATAGTCTTTGACAGAGATCAAATTCGTGAAAATGCGCTGATCAAGCAATATTTCTGCGACGTCGACATTGCTCATCTCATTTCTTACGATGAAGAGCTGGCCCACAAGCTTAACACTGAACCGGGTACCATCATACCCATATTTGAAGAAGCATTGAAGAAATGCACTCAGCGCATCGTCCATCCGTCACAGAAAGAAATTCATCTCCCCGAGCATCAGCTACTTCTTCACTCGTCCGCGTCGCACATCTCCATTCGAGACCTCACAGCAGACAATGTTTCACGCCTCGTCCGCATTCCTGGTATCATCATTGGCGCCTCCACACTCTCCTCTAAAGCTACCTCACTGCACATACAATGCCGCAACTGCCCGTACAATACGAACATACCAGTGGTGGGAGGCTTCGCAGGCCTGCAGCTACCGCGAACTTGTGGTAGAGTAAGAGAAGCAAACGAGGACTCGGATCGTTGCCCTCTCGATCCTTACTTCGTCGTCCATGAAAAATGCCAATTCATTGACCAACAAGTCCTCAAACTCCAAGAAGCGCCTGACCAAGTTCCCGTTGGTGAACTTCCACGTCACATTCTCATCTCTGCGGACCGCTATCTTACAAACCGTGTTGTGCCAGGATCGAGGTGTACTGTCATGGGCGTTTTCTCCATCTACCAGTCGAAGAGTAAAGGAGGCGGCGGCGCAGTCGCCATTCGCAATCCCTACCTCCGCGCCGTAGGAATTCAAGCCGACGTCGATCATACAATGAAAGGCAACGCCATCTTTACTGAAGAGGAAGAACAAGAATTTCTCGAGATGTCAAGACGACCTGATCTATATGAAGTCTTCGCGAATTGCATTGCTCCGTCAATCTACGGCAACACGGATATTAAGAAAGCAATTGCTTGTCTGCTGATGGGTGGCTCCAAGAAGATTTTGCCAGATGGCATGAAACTTCGAGGAGACATCAACGTTCTACTCCTTGGTGATCCCGGAACCGCAAAATCACAGCTCCTCAAGTTCGTCGAGAAAGTGGCACCGATCGCAATCTATACATCCGGTAAAGGTTCTTCTGCGGCTGGTCTCACTGCTTCTGTGCAGCGTGATACCTCAACACGAGAGTTTTATCTTGAAGGAGGCGCGATGGTGTTGGCGGACGGCGGAGTAGTCTGCATTGACGAGTTTGATAAAATGCGTGATGAAGACCGTGTAGCGATTCACGAAGCCATGGAACAGCAGACTATTTCTATTGCCAAAGCTGGCATTACCACGATTCTTAATGCAAGAACATCTGTTCTCGCTGCTGCTAACCCAATCTTCGGCCGCTACGACGACCTCAAGACACCAGGCGAGAACATTGATTTCCAAACAACCATCCTGTCGCGTTTCGACATGATCTTCATCGTTCGAGACGAGCATGAACGTGGCCGCGATGAGCGTATCGCCAAGCACGTTATGGGTATTCACATGGGTGGTCGTGGAGTCGAAGAGCAAGTGCAGCCTGAGATTCCAGTGGAGAAGATGAAGCGATACATTTCGTACTGCAAGCAGTAAGCTCTTCCAGTTCATCATTCTTGAATACATCTTCTGACTCTGTTCCCAGGAAATGCGCTCCAAGACTGTCTGCCGAAGCTGCCGAAAAGTTGTCGTCGCATTTCGTTTCTATCAGGAGACAAGTACACGCCGCCGAGCTGACAGCCAATGCACGCTCCTCAATTCCTATTACCGTCCGCCAACTGGAAGCCATTGTGCGTATCACCGAGTCTCTAGCCAAGCTGACACTCTCGCCTATTTCAACAGAGGAACACGTCGATGAAGCCATTCGGCTGTTCCTCGCATCTACGATGAACGCAGTGACCCAAGGCGAGGGCCAAGGTAGCCGCGAACTCATGGAGGAAGTCGGCAAGGTTGAGGAAGAATTGAGAAGGCGATTGCCAATTGGTTGGTCGACCAGTTTGCAGACTCTGAAACGTGAATTCGTCGACGGCAGAGGATACTCAGAGCAAGCGCTTAATCGTGCACTGGTGGTTCTACAGCGTAGAGATACGGTCCAGATCAGACACGGTGGAAGCCAGATCTACCGAAGCGGTGTGTAGTGGTGTCTTGTTGTGCATACGCATTGCTTTCGGCGTTTGGTTCGATTGATGACTTGCTGATCGGTTGTGATGGGTTATGGCTTTGTGAATCGATGGATTGATTAATAGAGACCATCAAGACGTTTTCTTCCATTCCAAGTAGTCCAGACGCGCAGCATAGAGCATCAATATGAAGCTCTGTCCTTCCGAACTCCCTGTCACCATAGGAATTCGTGATGTGCTCTCGATCGGGTTTGCAGCGAAAGCCACAATGCCGTTATGGTGATCAACTTGCTCCATCACTGCGGTAGTCTTCTTCTCTGCCCACTGTACATACTTCTTGCCGAACATGTTTGGCTCCAGAACAGCCATCCTGTATACAGTTGCTGCCATCAAAGCTGAACCACTTGTATCCCCGAAATAGTCAGTATCATCCAAGTAGTTCCGTAACAAACCACTCTTGTCATCATCACTCGCTATTACAGCATCAACAATCTCCTTTACCCACGTTACAAGTATATTCCACCCTCTCGCCTTCTCACGGCTAGCAGCAGGGCTCCAATTTCGAATGGTAGCCGCTGTTCTCGCCATTCCCATTGCAGCCCATCCACATCCAGTACTCCAAAACCCTGAATCTTCATCTCTCGGACCATACACGTGTCTCCACAGACCAGAGCGTTCATCTCTCAGTAATGCGCGGTACAACCGCACCTGCTCGACCGCCTCATCCAGCAACGCAAGATCCGAGCTCACAACAGCATAGTAAGCAAAGAATGGCGGAACCACAGCCACAAAGTTCGCCCACGCCTCCGTCTCGTCGTTAATATGCGAGATGGCGCCGTTGTCGAGGCGCGGCGTCCGGTTCCTTAGGACATCGAGCTGGCGCTGAGCAGCCTTCAAAAAGGCGACGTCAACCTGGCCGATCATGACCGCGGCGACTCCCAGCGCCGCCGGATCCGCAGCGGAGGCGTCGCCGTCGGCGAGCGTGGCACTGGCCTCGCCCACGTCGATGAAGTGCTGCGCGTACTCCAGGCCCTGGACGTCCAGCCACGGCGGCCGCGCCGGTATCTTGTCGGCCGGGAAGGCGGCGCGACTGAACACCGCCAGCGTTGGGTTGTGCAGCTCCAGCAGCGCTTCCGCCAGCGTGCCGTACTCCCACGAGTGGCTGGCGAGCGCTTTGGCGCGCTCCGTGATGAGCGTCAGCGGGATATCGAGATCTGGGATTGGAGTGCTCGCTGATGAATGGAAACTGGACGTGTAGAGGAAAAACGAAGCGAGAGCTGACAGAATTATGAATATGAAGACATTGCGAGCGGTCATTCTGGAATATATGGATGGATGCTTGAAGTTAGCTCGGGACTGGACGACTGTAGGCATTATGACATCGATTTGAGTGTGAGATGAATTTGAGGTGCAAAACGAGTGCTATTTACATTATATGAAGATGGAAAATTCCTCCTCGTCCGAGTAATGATGACATTTGGTATATGAATGGTTCGTGCATGTTGCCCAGACTGCCCAGAATGCCGAGACTATTACTTTCTCCCACTCCGGACACGGACGTTTTCACAGCTCGTGGCCATGTGGTTGGAGCACACGTTTCTGAGGCGTCAAGGTCACAGGGTTGTGGGTCACAGTGCATGTCAGGCCGAAAGGCATCAACATCGAGCTCCAGCCCACCAAAGCTCGTTATCACCAATTGAATTGCTGCAGCCTTCGACTTCGTTTTATCTTCATCTCACACTACTATACTGTTGCTATCTCCACTCTCCTGTACATCCTCTAACGCAGCAGAGCTTAACCCCAGCTCCATATCCACAGAAGAAGCAAACGCAGCTTCAATTGGAGCTCCGGACGTACTCAAGATGGCCAAGGCCGCCAACATCAAGCAGGATGCTGATGAGGATCGCTATGGCTCCGTCTTCTCCGTTTCTGGCCCTGTTATCGTGGCTGAGAACATGATAGGATGTGCCATGTACGAGCTTGTATGCTAATACCACCCTACTCCTTTACAACGCCATCTGACATGCCTTCACTGTAGTGCAGAGTTGGCCACGACAATCTCGTCGGCGAAGTCATTCGCATTGAAGCCGATAAAGCTACGATCCAGGTCTACGAAGAGACTGCTGGTGTTACCGTTGGTGACCCGGTCCTGCGCTCTGGCAAGCCTCTCTCCGTCGAACTAGGCCCAGGTTTGATGGAGACCATCTACGATGGCATTCAACGTCCTCTTCGTTCCATCTCCAAGACCTCACAATCCATTTACATCCCTCGTGGCATCGATATTCCTTCTCTAGACCGTGAAATAAAGTGGGAATTCACTCCTGGCAAGCTAAAAGTTGGCGATCATATCACTGGCGGCGATGTCTTTGGAAGTGTTTTCGAGAACTCTCTTCTCTCAGACCACAAGATCCTTCTCCCTCCGCGTGCCCGTGGAACGATCACACGCATCGCCGAAAAGGGATCGTACACCGTAGATGAGAAGATCTTGGAGCTGGAGTTCGACGGAAAGAAGACGGAGTACAGTATGATGCACAATTGGCCTGTTCGTGTTCCTCGTCCTTCAACCGAGAAGCTCTCTTCCGACCAACCGCTTATCGTTGGCCAACGTGTGCTTGACGCACTCTTCCCATCCGTTCAGGGTGGCACGGTCTGCATCCCGGGTGCCTTCGGTTGCGGCAAGACGGTCATCTCTCAGTCACTCTCCAAGTTCTCAAACTCAGATATCATCGTCTATGTGGGCTGTAAGTAGAAAATCGCTCCGGAGGCATCTCAGTGAACTGACAAAAAAAGGTGGTGAACGAGGAAACGAGATGGCTGAAGTTCTGATGGATTTCCCAGAGCTTACGATTGATATTGGTGGTCGCAAAGAGCCGATTATGAAGCGGACCACTCTCATCGCCAATACTTCCAACATGCCTGTGGCTGCTCGAGAAGCCTCTATTTATACCGGTATTACTGTTGCTGAATACTTCCGTGATCAAGGAAAGAATGTCGCCATGATGGCGGATTCGTCGTCTCGATGGGCTGAAGCGCTGCGTGAAATCTCAGGCCGCTTAGGAGAAATGCCTGCAGACCAAGGTTTCCCAGCTTACTTAGGTGCCAAACTGGCTTCTTTCTATGAGCGAGCCGGTCGAGTCACTGCTCTCGGCTCTCCAGACCGCAAAGGCTCCGTCTCCATCGTGGGAGCCGTCTCACCACCAGGCGGTGACTTCTCCGATCCCGTGACTAGCGCAACCCTCGGCATCGTGCAGGTCTTCTGGGGCCTGGACAAGAAGCTAGCGCAGCGCAAACACTTCCCGTCCGTCAACACCGCCATGTCCTACAGCAAGTACACCAACGTGCTGGATCGCTACTACGCGCAGACCAACCCGGACTTCCCGCGGCTGCGCGACCGCATCAAGGAGCTGCTGACCACCTCCGAAGACCTCGACCAGGTCGTCCAGCTGGTGGGCAAGTCGGCGCTCGGCGATCCGGACAAGATCACGCTCGATGTCGCGACGCTCATCAAGGAAGACTTTTTGCAGCAGAACGGCTACTCCGATTACGATCAATTCTGCCCGCTGTGGAAGACCGAGTGGATGATGAAGGCCATGATGGCGTTTCACGATGAGGCGCAGAAGGCGGTCGCGCAGGGTCAGAGCTGGGCCAAGGTTAGAGAGGCTACCGGCGATATTCAGAGCGGCTTGCGGAGCATGAAGTTTGAGGTTCCCGGCGAGGGCCAGGACAAGATTACGAAGAAGTATGAGGAATTGATGCAGAAGATGGGAGATAAGTTTGCGAGTGTTGTGGATGAGTAGTTGTCTCATAAGGACATGGTAGGTGAGCTAATTCCTGGCTTCACGAAGAATTAAGCTGATTAATACGTAGACAGAAGCTCAGCGAAGATGTATTCATGGTATATCATCACCATCGTGCACTGGTGCACGTGTTAATATGCTTGCAAGAGCCAGAAGCCTTTTGGGCTTTCGGATTTGGGAATTTCATCTTTCGAACCTTGTACCTCTATAGCCCATGCTGGATTGATTGACACGTTACGTAGACTTATCTATAGTCTTCGGAATGGATATTCATTACACCAAGTTTTCTAAGTCATGATGGTGGTGATGCCACCTCTCCCAAAGGCGTCAATGTAACTTGTCTTAACAGGTAACTTATCAACATCGCTCCGGCAACGATCCTTCTTGAGTTCGAGTACCCTAACGAAGCGTCTCAGGAAATATTCGGTCGCCTAGGACTCTGGGCGCAGGTAACACTCGGTCAAGTCATCGACAGCTGCCAGCTGCTGGAGTTGCTGGTTCGGCTTAAGAACCTGGCCGTTGAGTTCAATCACATCCGTCCGGATTTATACAACACCATAAGTGTTTCACAAAGTGGGTACCGGGATTGACTGCTAAGATTTAGCCAATAGTTTACTGCGACAAAGATTGCTGAGATGCTAGATGGAGAGAACTCTCCGCAATGACTTGTATTCATCTGTTTTTAACAGCAACGGATAAGCGATGGGAGCTTTACTTAGCATCAGGAGTTGATGTTGTGGGATGTATAAGGTAATGCGGAGCAAAAACTGACGGAAAGCCTCACTATAGAAGTGATAGTGAAGTAAATTTCAATTTGAAAACCGATCTTGCTCAAAATTGACCTTGGACTTGGCGTTTGCAGGATCAATTGCAAGGTCATGGTATCCATGATTTACTGTTAATGCCGGATCGTCCCAGATACCGATTTTCCCCTCCGCATTCCGCACCCTCGCAAAATGGAGCATTTTCTAGAATAGGAAGCTTGTTGCATTTAAATCCGGACTTTGGCCCGTATGCGCGCGCAAGAGGCTCTCTTTCCATCTACGAAATCGGTCGTATTACGTGTTTATATCTATTAGCATTTGGCTACGTTGTGAAGCCTTGTTTGGATTAAGGAGCTTGGAGAATCTGAAAGAGTAACAGCCCTTAGCTACTGGTAGGAAGGAAACAGCACCACGCTACACTCTCAAATCTCATACCATGGCAACGTCCGAAATTCCCGCCCAATCTCTCGCCGCAATCTACGACGAGGCCACCAAATCCATCTCCGTCCGGCCGCGAGCCACACCCAAACCCAAAGACACCGAAGTCCTCGTCAAAGTCTCGTGCTCCGGCGTGTGCGGCTCAGACATGCACCTAACGCGCCGCGCGATAGCGAGCCTAGTCCCAAAGCCGGGCATCGCGATCTTCGGGCACGAAGGCGTGGGTATGATTGCAGCGCTTGGCCCGGATGTGGATGGCTCGGCGTGGCGCGCGGGCGACCGCGTCGGCGTGCGCTGGCTGCACTCCGTGTGCAAGACCTGCGAGTGGTGCACGACGGGCTTCCAGAGCCTCTGCGTTGCCCGCAGGATCACGAGCGTTGATGTCGATGGCGCCTTTGCGCAGTACGCTATCGCTGACTCGACGTACCTGGTGCGGATACCGGATGGCGTGAGCGATGAGCATGCGGCGCCGATCCTTTGCGCTGGCGTGACCGTGTATAAGGCGTTGAAGGTTGCGCAGTTACGGCCGGGTTCCTGGGTGGCAATTGCGGGAGCCGGAGGTGGTCTTGGCCATCTGGCGATTCAGTATGCGAAGGCTATGGGATATAAAGCACTTGCGCTGGATGCGAAGAAGAGAGATATCTGCTTAAAGCTGGGTGCAGATGTGTATGTCGATTTCCTCGAGTCGAAGGATGCCGTGCAAGAGGTCATTGAAGCAACGAACGGCGGTGCTCACGGAGTCCTGGTCACTGCCAGTTCGACAAAGGCGTATCATGATGCGCCTAAGTATACCAGAAGAGCCGGTACCATGATATGCGTTGGAGTTTCAGAAACGCCTACTCAAATTCCATCGACACCAGAGGACTTCGTTATCAGGGGTATAAAATTCATGGGATCATCGACTGGAAATATCCAAGACACTGATGAAGCATTGGAATTTCTGGCTAAAGGAAAGATTAAACCAATTATCGCGGAGAAGAACTATCGTGATTTGGATCAAGTCATGGACGACATGTATAATTTGAGATTAGAGGGACGCGTGGTTGTCAAAGTGGACTAAAATAGTAGTACCTAGTTTGTAGGACATGTTTAGTATCTTGACGGTACAGTGATATGGCTACCTACATTCAAAATTCTCTATGTTAGAAGGCGTCGATGATTATCATGATAAAGGAGTGCGCAGATTCTAGATCGGCCATATAAAATTGTGTTGAAGCGTTGAAGTTTTCGATGTGAAGCTTGAAGTCAAAGTTGGGTGCCTCAGGAAACAAAGTTCAGGTGTCCAACCACAGACGCACAAGTCAGATGCCGACTTGTGATGTTGCTTCTGTCGCGAATTTGCAATCTTCAACAACGAGAAGGATATCATTCTCAGTTTGAATCACTTTCCACATACTTTGTCACACTTTTCTTTACATCTGACCCAAAACAAATCCGTTTGCGCCGCCTCATACACCCTCGTTCCCACCTATCCAACAACAAAGTCGGCCGCGCACCCCTAGACCGCAATGGCGGGTGTACAGCTCAATCCATCTGCGTACGTTCATATAACCAGTCGTCACATTTGACCGTGTACGCTAATCATGTCTCTTAGTGTCAACGTCAACGATCCTAGCCTTATCACCCTCGTCAACAAGCTCCAGGATGTCTTTACAACCGTCGGAGTGAGTATTGATCCATTCCTCAACCGCTCCACAACCGTGTGCGCTGACTCTGAAATAGGTACAAAATCCAATAGACCTTCCTCAAATCACAGTCGTTGGCTCACAGTCAAGCGGCAAAAGTTCTGTGTTGGAGAACATCGTCGGAAGAGACTTGTAAGTTTTCTAGGCATCTACAATTCGGAAGTCATGGGAGCTGACAACTCAACCACCAGCTTGCCTCGAGGTACAGGCATAGTAACAAGAAGACCTCTCGTTCTACAACTCATCAACCGGCCGCCGTCGGAAAAACCGCAAACGAATGGCGTCAAGGAGGAGCTAAAGTCAAGCGATAAGGAGGCAAATATCGATGAATGGGGAGAATTCCTACACATTCCAGGACAGAAGTTTCATGACTTCAACAAGATTCGGGATGAGATCACACGAGAAACCGATTCCAAGGTTGGCCGTAATGCCGGTATTTCACCTGCTCCCATTAACCTCCGAATCTTTTCTCCCAACGTTCTCACCCTCACACTTGTCGACCTGCCCGGTCTCACAAAGGTTCCTGTTGGTGACCAACCAAAGGATATTGAGAAGCAGATCAAAGAAATGGTCCTCAAATATATCAGCAAGTCAAATGCCATCATTTTGGCTGTTACCGCAGCAAACACTGACTTGGCGAACTCGGATGGCCTGAAGCTAGCAAGAGAAGTCGATCCCGAAGGACAACGGACAATCGGTGTTTTAACAAAAGTTGATCTTATGGACGAGGGAACTGATGTTGTGGATATCCTCGCTGGTCGCATTATTCCTCTGCGGTTGGGTTATGTTCCAGTCGTGAACCGAGGCCAGAAAGACATCGAAAACAGAAAGGCAATCTCATACGCGTTGGAGAATGAGAAGAATTTCTTTGAGCATCACAAGGCGTACAGAAACAAGGCAGCTTACTGTGGCACGCCGTACCTGGCACGAAAACTTAATCTGGTAAATCTAAGGTATATGAGAATGTTGGGTATTCTCTGCTAACAAGCTGTCGATAGCTTCTCATGATGCATATCAAACAAACTCTACCCGATATCAAGGCTCGTATTACGTCCTCGCTAGCAAAATACTCTGCGGAACTTGCAACACTGGGTGACTCGATGCTGGGATCGCCTGCCAACGTTGTGCTCAACATGATAACGGAATTCACGAACGGATATCGGACGGTTCTTGAGGGACATAACCAGGAACTTTCTTCCATTGAGCTGTCTGGTGGAGCACGTATCTCATTCGTCTATCACGAACTCTATGCGAATGGTGTCAAGGCGGTGGATCCGTTTGATGCAGTTAAAGACATTGACATCCGGACGATCTTAGTCAACAGTAGTGGTTCATCGCCAGCACTTTTCGTCGGTGCCACTGCCTTTGAGCTAGTCGTCAAGCAGCAGATCAAGAGACTGGAAGAACCGTCTTTGAAATGCGCATCACTCGTGTACGATGAACTTGTCCGCATTGTCAGCCAGCTCCTGACGAAAGCCGAATTTCGACGGTATCCGGCGCTGCGCGACAAATTCCACGTCACTGTGGTGGCCTTCTTGAAGCGAGCGATGGATCCCACCAACAAGCTCGTGCGCGATCTCGTCGCCGCAGAGAGCTGCTACATCAACACGGGCCACCCAGACTTCATCAACGGGTCGCGCGCCATGGCCATCGTCAACGAAAAGCACAACGCGAGCAAGCCGGTGCAGGTGGACCCGAAGACGGGCAAGCCGCTGCCGCCAACGGCGGTGCCGCCGCGCAGCGCGTCACCCAGCCTCGATGGCGGCGTCGACTCCGGCGGTTTCTTCGGCTCGTTCTTCGCCGCCAAGAATAAGAAGAAGATGGCGGCCATGGAGCCGCCGCCGCCGACGCTCAAGGCGTCCGGCACGCTGTCCGAGAAGGAAGCTATGGAGGTCGACGTCATCAAGTTGCTGATCACGTCGTACTTCAACATCGTGCGGAGGACTATGATCGATATGGTGCCCAAGGCCATTATGCTGAACCTCGTGTCGTAAGTGCCTACCGTTCAACCCTTTCCGAGATCCTAAGCTAATGAATGATTACTGCAGCCACACTAAGGAGGAGATGCAACGTGAACTCCTCGAGAATTTGTACCGCCAGGAGGAACTCGACGAACTGCTCAAGGAGAGCGACTACACCATCCGCAGAAGGAAAGAGTGTCAACAGATGGTGGAGAGCTTGACGAGGGCCCAGGAGATTGTCAACCAGGTGCAATAAGCTGTTGTGGTCTTCTGGTAACCGTAGCGGTGCTCGTAGTTCACCGCCCTGCTTCATTACACTCTGCGCTTTTATTGCTTTGGTGTGTACGAAAACGCGAGAAGAAGTGGCGTCGGTGGTCTCTCGAACTGCCAGCAAGAAGGTGATTGTGCGGATAGAAGAAGATGGCTTGCCTTTTGTTGTTTGTCAAAGAAGCTTGGGACTTTTCGTGTACCGGCTGTATGCGTATGAGACTGTTAATTTGAGGCATTTGGGCGGTGGATGGAGTTCTTTTGTCGAGTAAGATACCATGCTGGAAATCCGTAGACCTTGTCTTGTGTTCTGAAGCAATCGGTGTCTGTTCTCAGTCCTTGTGTTTCTTTTTCCTTTCATCATTGGGATCTAATGGCTGTCGAATGTGTGTTGGATTTCGGTCCTTAATGGTGACTTACGAGCTAGCTACCAGAATATGCTGGTACAATAATGTGTTCTTCAAGTACACACAGTATGCACAACAACGGTCTAGACAGCATGGCAAAGATACTCCCTGTCTGAAGCTTGAAGCGCAATGGTAGTTTACCTTGTTCACTCATAGTGTGTTTTTGCATCGTCTGAATTCCATGAACTTTATTTACCTCTACGATCTTAGATCTAATCGTCGTGGAATTATCAGCATAGTAAAAAGTCAATTTTACAGATTCAATCCTGTTCTGGTGATTGAGTTCTATGGAAGAACAACTTGGTGTAGGACCTCGGTTGTAGCCGTTGAAATGTGCCCCGGCTTTGATTCTCCGCAGCAAACTCCAAGCCGTTGCCTGTATAACTGCGATTGTTCATGTATATACCACTTCTTTAATCTAATTTTCACACGTCCTCTTTCCTATTCAATGTAATTTCCTCTACCGAACCGCTAAATCCGCGTACAACTCATCATGACGGCCCCACCACCCCTCGCTGGTATCAGAGTCCTCGAATTCGCCGGCCTTGCACCAGGTACACTTGCTCCTTTCCTTGCCAAAGCTTCCAATTGCTAAACAGCACACTACAGGCCCATTTGCAGGTCTTCTTCTCGCCGATTACGGTGCCTCTGTTCTTCGCGTCGACCGAGCCATACCCGGCGCAACTCATACTAAGCATGCCGCGAACATTCCTACTGGAGATCTTCTAGCTCGTCACAAAACCTCAATTGCCGTTTCTATCAAAGACCAACGCGGAGTCTCGTTGCTAAAAGACCTCCTGAAGTACGTGGACGTGCTGATCGACCCCTTCCGGCCCGGCGTGCTCGAGAAGGCCGGACTTGGGCCAGAAGAGGTGCAGGCCATCAACCCACGGATCGTGTACGCGCGGATGACGGGCTTCCGGCGCGACGGCAAATACGCAATGATGGCGGGGCACGACATCAACTACATCGCGGTGTCAGGGGCGCTGTCGATGCTGGGCCGGGCCGGCGACCGGCCGTATCCGCCCGGCAACATCCTCGGCGACTTCGCCGGCGGCGGCCACGTCTGCTTCTCCGGCATTTTGCTGGCGCTGCTGAGCCGCGCCGTCACCGGCCGCGGCCAGGTCGTCGAGGCCAACATGGTCGATGGCTCTGCGGCTTTGTCCACCATGCCGCGTCTCGGCTCGCGCAAGCCCTCGTGGGACCGCCCGCGCGGCACGAACATGCTCGACGGTGGCTGCGCCTACTACGACACGTACGAGACGAAGGACGGTAAGTACATGGCGGTGGGCGCGCTGGAGCCGCAGTTCTTCGCCGAGCTGCTGAAGGGATTGGGCCTGACCGAGGCTGATTTGCCCGGCCCGCGCGGCGATCCCAAGCACTGGCCGAAGCTGCGCGAGATCTTTTCGGCCAAGTTCAAGAGCAAGAGTAGAGGGGAGTGGGAGAGCGTTTTCGATGGCACTGACGCTTGCTGCACGCCTGTTCTCACTCAGCGCGAGCTTGAGGCTTCTGGCTTCGATCAGCGGCCGCTGGTTACGCTGAGGAGTAGCCCTGGCTTTGCTTTGGTGCATGGTGCGGATAAGGAACCCAATCTTGCTGTTCGAGCGGCCAAGGGGCAAGGCAGTGGTGTGGAAGGTGAAGGATGGGATACGAAGGGACTTAGTCCGAGCATTGGTGGTGAGGAGACGTTGGCACAGTGGTTGGGATGGAAGAAGGGTAGCCATTATGATATTGTTGGCGGTGGACTTGTCAAGGCAAAGGAATCCGCAAGGCTATAGACGCTCAAGTATCTAGCAGACAAAATAAACCTCATGAACGAACAGTCTCTCCCCTCGCAGTGCGTCACCCGACCCTCCAACGCCCTAACTCCCACGATAAAACCCATTCTCATCGTACAAACTACCTGGACTCCCTCCAACTCTCTTCTGGCCCTCCACGCCAGCCAGCCTCCCTCCATCCTTCACATTCCCGCCACCCCTCGCATTCCCGCCATCCCTCACAACGACCATCACGCCGTCGCCGCCTCCCCAAAACCCCTCCTCCAAGTCCTCCCAGCTGGCGCCGCGCACCCCCGCCAGCACGGCATCGACGTCGCGCAGCAGGCCCGCCGACGCCTCGCGGCCCAGCGTCTGGTAGCGGCGGGTGGCGGCGCGGCTGGCGCTCGCGCGCGCCGCGTCGCTGTTCATGCGCCGCAGCGCGGCGATCGAGCGGCGGAGCGGCGACGGCGAGGGCGGCGCGGCGTGGAGTGCGCTGGAGGGGTTGGGAGCGGATAGGCTGGGCGAGCACTGCGGCGCTGTTTGGTGGTGGGTTGGCGAGGATGTGAGCTGGCTTTTGGGCGAGATTGGTGGGGAGGATGCTTGGCGGCTGTGGCAGGTGTCGTTGCGGGTGAGCGTGTTGATCCAAGGGAATGCGCCGTGCAGCTCATCTGTGGGCTCGGCGGAGTCCTGCTGCTTCATTTCGGCGGCTGATGGCGATGAAGCTTCAAGTTGGCCGGACTCTAGTAGCACGTCTAGAGGGCACTGGTCAGGAGTTGGTGGTGATGCCATAAGCCTTACTTCCGAGAGCTCTGGAATTGATTGTGAGTTTGAGACTGCGACTGGTTCGGCAAGGAGTCTGAATTCAATTGGCGTGCAATCTTCGCCATCAAACTCTCCTGAAGGACGAGAGAATGAGAACGTTGGAGTTGGTATTGTGCACCGGTTAATTGCTGTGACAGCTTTACCTGGGCTTGGGAACGTCGGGATGGTGAATATGCTGGCGTTGCTTTCTACACGATTAAGATCCGATGTTAACGAAGCTAAGGACACGGTACTGTCGCTATTGTCATGGTCCATCCGGAAACAGTTTAGAGAAAGTGTTGGTGAGCTAGGAATTAGTGATGCTCGAAGGATAGTTGGTTTGAGTTTGATATCCGGAGCAAACGTCGGAGAACTGGGTGGTCGTGGTAAGGCATGAATACCTGAGAATTCAATTTCACTTGTCGGTCTTTCTCCTTCTTTAACTTGGACAGCGCAATCCTCTGCGATATCACCCATAGATGGACTTGGCGATACCTTGTAAGAATTGATGATGGTAGGAGACAAGGATATCCGTACGCAATTCTGACGTCGATGGCCCTTCCGAGAGTTTGGACTTCCTTTGAGTGCTGAAGGTTTACCGGATTGCATTGGTGACGGGTCCCATTGAAATGGATTGCCATTGCTGCTGCGAGTCGATGAAGGCCCAGATGAGACTTGCGAAGTACGGCGGCTTGGAATGTTTTGGCTACTAGGTATTTTGCGAAGCGCCGATGTTCGGATTCGTTCTGCAGGTGAACCATTTGCCGCAACTGAATGCTTTGAAACTTGTCTTGGTGTGCGCATAGGTTGACACTGTCTCGATGACGCTCCAGACACTCGACTCAACCGACTTCTCTCTGCAGTGCCAATGATCGGTACAGAGAGATGGTTGTCCACTGATTTAATGCTTGCGGTTCGCGAGAGGCTTCGCTGCTCCTCTGAATTACAATTGTACTCTGCTGTTCTGCTCTTAATTGACTCGCGCGTAGAGGCTTTGTCTGGAGATGTTGTGGCCATACTCATCTTCGGTTTTGGCAGAAGTGGCCTTGGGCCGGCGATGAGAGAGTTCTTCCATTGATGAGATGGCCCATCTTTGAGTTTGATATTGTATGACCGCGAAATCTTGGGACTCGCCAGTACTGAAGTTCCTACAGACTCTAAACTAGATGCAGATAGACGAGAAACACTGTTGTCTTGCCCCCAGCCACTTCGACGATCTTCCAGTGATTGGGTTGCAACTTCAAGAGGAAGTGGTGGAGCAGGTTCTTTTGGCGGTCTAGACGGGATATCTACAGCTCCTAAGCTGAAAGATCGAATATGCATTCGGGATGGTCCCATGAAGCTGGATGAAAGTGGTGAGTCTGGAGAGACATGACGAACCGTTGTTGCGATTGTCTTTGCTCTGCCTCTCTTCTTTGAAACTTGTATGGAAGTTTCATCAGTCTTGCCGGTACTGAACAGAGGCCTTGGAGTTAGCGACTCTATTGAATTGGCTGCGCTAGCCAGCGCAAATGGAGAGGAGCAGTATGTATTTCTGTCGACGGAGTTGGCATTCAATCTGTGTACATGGATATTCTCCGGAGATTTCTTTGGAGATTTCGTGTTCTCGCTACTGAACATGCTTTCGCCAGTGGAATCGACAGGCTTGCCGGTAGTGTTCTTGACGTCAAGTGTTGGAGCGCAAACTCTTACTTCTTTCAGAGGATGGTTCAATTCAGGCTCTCTGCGTTTTGAGAATCGCGATTCGATCTTTCCTGGGTTTGTTCTCTGTTGTTGATACTTTACTTCTTGTCTTGCTGGATGATTTGGAAGGTCAGGGATATCTTCGCTCGAGTCGAGATTGATCCATCTAGCTGATGCCGTCGACGGCAATGTGAATGTGCTTCGCCGGAGAGCAGAAAAGCGTTTAGTCTGATCTATGTTGGCTTCGCGTACATTCGGTTTACATAAATCGATACCACGTTGCTCAAGATCAGCCAGAAGGAGCTTGTGTTTTGAAATTTGTCGGAAGAGAAGAATAAGTAAGGTGATGATTATGATCAGGATCGTTCCACCTACGCCGGCTGAGATGGTGATGACAACATTGTCGCTCAGGCCTTGCATCGTCGATCTCAAAGAGAGTGTGTCTGGAGAAGCCATTACGTGGTATGTTTTGAAATTAAGTGATAGACGCTCTTAAGTCGTCAAGGCCATGGATGTTGTGCAATTCCTAGCTTCGTGTTCTTTGTGACAGTTGCCTGGAGGTTGATTGTATAGATAGCCGGGAAATTGTTGCTATGATGCAGATTTAGATAAACAAAAATTACGATAGTTGGCAAAATTCAGTGCGGCAGACTTCAGTTGGACGCTGATTGCCAAACCGCATATCGTCTCCATTCAACAGCACGAGAGGAACGGTGTTTAGAATCGACGCTGTAACATTGAACGCGAACGCGTGGGAGGTCTACCATGTAAAAGGGCTTTACGAAACTATTACGCCGCCCTAGATACATTTTGTTTGACGGAATGTGTTTTCATGTTGTGGAATGCGAAGTGGAAAACATAGTGGTTCAGAGGTTTGAAGTAAGGGACGGATGTACGATACCGCTGTGCAAAGTGGCCTTACACCACTATGCAAATAGTAATAACAGGTGTACTGTGCAAAATCAGCGACAAACTGGGTCATGGAACCATACATTTTCTGTACACGTGAAGGTTCCAAAGAGGCCAGCGTCGGTATCTACTCTGGCTCCAAGTGTTATCACGTCAATTGAGAGCACGGAAGGATGAAATGTAAATGACTGAAAAACAGTTGACGATATTGAAATAAATAAATTACCAGTTCCAGCGAAGTGTTGAACAAACTAAACGAAGACGTACGTCTGGCATATCCTCTTCCTGCTCCACCAACGTCCTGAGGCCCCACTTTGAACCACTGTTGGCGGATGGCCGTTATGACTGATGAAGAGCAAGATGATTGGCGTATCTCGGATTGTGATGATGAACCATATCTATGATTGTTGAGCATGAAACCGACAGGAAAATGGTAGACAAACCAGTGGTGGGTGAACGATGCAGTATATGTAAGGTGGGTGCTTTCTGGATGAGGGGGATTGATGCAGCTACGAAAGCGCCTTGGATAATGTAGTCTGCGGTCTTCCATGGTGTTTCAATTCCTTGCAGAGGATGGCGCCATTTTTCGACCCCTTAAAACGACGGCAGTATTGGCGCGCTAGTCTCTCAGAGACGGTCAAACAGAAAGCAGCCCTAGAGGTAACTCTGCACACTGTGAAATAAAACGTTCTGCTTGCCATCTATCACCCTACCCGTCTCCTCCCTTCTAGTCTCCTTACTTCCTACTTGAGTCTTTATTTTCATCCATTTGATTTCCAGTACGTCCAAAGCATTGCCTACGGTACGCCGTCTGCGTATACTTTTAACACCCAACTTTTCCTTTTTATGGAATATTTGTTCAGGATACCCTTTCCATATTCCATTCGATCCATAAATTCAACTCTCTTTTGAAAATATACGTTAACTTCAGCACCAAATTTATATGCTCGATTTCTGTCTACGAGGTTGGTTGAAGTTCATTAGCTACATTAGTGTAGAGGTCATTACACGACGCTGACGAACAGTTATTACAACAAATAGCAGAAGCATCCAAAAGTAATATATTAAGACCGTACTACCTTCCTACTCATACCAATATATCAATTTGGCCCTGGATCTCCATAACAGCGGATGTCATCCCATAGATCTTTTGCCGGTTCATCCATCGCGTTCGGTTCCCACACGAAGCTCCTTAGCAACTGCTTTACATCGGACCACCTCTTCAAGCCATGCCAATCTACTAACGTCCTTAGTATTTCTACACACCAGACCTTCTCTGGTAACCCCTTAGCAGCCGCTCCAGCTAGGAAGAGGATCCAAATCAGCACTTCAACCTTCTCATCGTGAGTATTCTCCATACGCTCCAGCTCCGCCCTTATCCAGCGCACTAACCGTCCTAGCAGCCCTAGAGCCGGTGGCAACGGAAAGAAAATCCCGACGTCGAAAATCAGCGTTGCTAGCCTAACTAGCTCGTAAAGCGAGCCGCTGGAATCGTTATAGTACGGCGGTATCGAAAGTATGGCATGATGTAGCACAAAGCATTCCACACTGAGCGCTCTAGGGTCGAAGTTGCGCAATGTGCCTCGAGAAAGAGCGTTACGTATCGCGAATATGCGCTGCAGGCGCTCGAGTAGCGAAACTAAGAGGCCAGACGTGCATAAGCGCTGGAGCACGGGGAGTGAGGTGCCTAAGATGTGGATTTCGTGCGATTCTGGCTCCGGTACATTCAGGCTCGAATTGCCAGCGAGGCTAATAGGCTCGTCAACTTCGGTCCACGGCTCCAGAGGTGCGTGAAGATTTGCCGCTGCCAGTAGAATGTCGAGGTGCGCGATTGTCTTGGCTACCACGCGGTTTGATATCGCACCCAGCCCACCTCGCCGCGCCACAAGTGCGAATAAACCGTCAATATGCGCTTGGTTGTACTGCAGGTTAAGCCATTCCCAGCCTTTCGGCATGTGCGACACAAGGAAGGGGTGCGAGTGCCCGTTCGGCTTATCTTTGTCTACGAGTTGCGAGTCGTCGCGGAACTCGCTCATTACAACACAAAGGGAAAACAAAAGTTCATCAGAAGGTATCTTTCCTTTGCATACGAGAGATATTTCGTTGTTGATGAGGCGCAGAGCCTCACCACGATGTGAAAACACTTCAACCTTCTTAGCATCCACTAGTATTTGCCGTCGTTGGTCGCGAAGCGAGGCTGTGGCCCAAACTAGACTGTGAAGAATCATGCTCGATTGCCGGGCTGTGAACCTCCAGTACTGGTTTAATGCCACTGGGGAGAATTGGACCGGGAATTCAACGGTAAAGACTAGAGAAAGTCATCTTTACTCGATCTCTATTAACAGACACAGGGGAGCAAACCATAGTTGATCAAGTCTTGTGCCAATGGCGACCACCTCCGCTGTGGTCCTGAAGTTGGTATATTATTGCGCTCCGACGGCCAGGGCGGGCTAGCATACTCTAGCATAGCCAGGTCCATTCTTGTGGAGAGAGCCTAGGATTGTATATGCTGAACGAGAGGAGGAAGCCACACTAAACGCTTCTTCTGCTTTTTTTGCTCTTTCAGTTTTCGCCGGCGCACAGTTTTCGTTATATAGGATCGAGCTTTGCGAAGATTCGTTTCGCGATCATCATTAGCTATGTCGATAAGCTCGAATACCTGGCTGGATGGTTCGCCCTCACCCAAGTCTTCTTGCGACTCGTTATCCGATCTGGATCTGCGCTCAGACATATTCGAGGGCCAAACCTGCAAATTCTTCCTGTTCTTTGGCCTTCTATGCAGTCTCCTTTTCGTAATGTGAGCAAAGAATCTCACAGGATGACAATGCTCTCTGCTCTATCTAGGAATATCGATTCCAGATGCCGATTAAGGGAGTAGTAACACAGAGCAGGTTGGGTTGACAAGAGTGTGTAAAGACTCTAGGCACTCTCCAGGAACGAACAGTTAGAGCCAAATGCTTTGCTTCCTGTATCCTTCGGTAACCCTAAAACAACACTATCGTATCGTAAAGCACAGATCACGCCATCCAGACTCAATCAATCAACCGTTCAAACGTCAAAAGTGGCTGTTAGTGGCGTTCAAGGGCTTTAGATGCCGCTGATATAGTCTACGGTAGAAAGCGCTTGTTCCCTCCGACGACTGAAGATGTTCTTAGATAATGTCCTACAGGAACAGCCTATTACTTGTACGCATTGATTACTGGTCGTATTCTCATGCATTCATTCTATATCTCTTTCGGTATGCTGCCGTGGCTACTGTACTGTGCCGGTCATGGTTTACCTAGGGTCTTCCCTGCTATTGTCCCTACGGAAGCTGCTCCTTTGTCTCTGACAGGATGCGACAACCACGCCCAAAAGGATGCCGTGGTCGTATTACTTGCCGAACGAATAATACCGGTCTCTGTGTTATTAGATGCGTAATTCACCGCCCAGCTGCATCTTACGTACTTTGGACTTCTCATTCCCTCCCGTAAATGTTTGCCATCTGCTTTTGAAGTTTCGAGTACTATTAAATCACACATCAACAATTAATGCAAGATATCACCTTCAGTTACATTAACTTCGCTAACTGGGTTGTGCTAGAGCTTTTTACATTTTGTTGGCCGTCGTTCGCGTAGCGATTCTAGTACTCGAATCTCGAGTCGCTCTATCTCACAAGATAAATCGAGGGAAACTTCGAGAACGATGTATCATAGTATTTTTGCGCGTACTTCAAAGAGTCTGGCGGATCCCAGTTTCAAGCAGAAGACGATATTTTGGAAGAATAACGATATCACAACGAATGCTGGTGCGGTTATCTTAAACGACACCAGGAAGACAGTCGGGCCTTGTGAACAACATGAAGGAGATCTCTATTCGCTCATATTGTAGGATGAGAGTATAATCTACGACTAGAAGCAAAGAGAGAATGCTCTGTCATTACGAAGACGTCTGTCTCTTAGCAAGCCAGATCAAGATCAGCTGCGGTAGAACAGCGAGGTACTTTGTTGGCACTGGCTGAAGGATTCCCTTTCATATACAACATGCTGTCGAAGAACATACTTGCTGTTGATGTGTTGTGGGCGGGGAATGAAATGGACAAGCTGGTGAGGTGCGTTACGTAGGTATGTGGATATGTGGCGCACGTGTTGGATACGGTTCAACGATATCGTAGATTACTCGTAGCTAACTGGATGAAACTCGAAGTAGAAGAATCAAATGTATAGTATCTCTACTGTGTATGCCGTAATGACTTAGGCTGATATTATCTTTAACCTGTTTGGAGGCAAAGATCAACTGCTGCTGATCTTGTGGAATTCCTTCCGAATCATAAATTAGTCGTCGAACAGTCTCTTGTAGCTTCATTCGAACTTTAATAGTTTTTCTAGTGAGAGTTTTGACGTGAATCCATGCATAGCTATCTTCACACCGTAGGTATAGAATGAGGTGTAGAGTCGAACCAGAAATTATACCGTATTGCGACAGACTTCTCTCTTCGTCCGAAAGCTGTTTGCTAGCAAATCTTGGCTCGAAATCGGTCGTTCTTCTATGTGAGACATGTGTATAATTGACTAAGGATTTCAAACGAGAGATATCATGAGTCTAGATGAACGAACTACCTGATTGCATCATTGCCGTTGTTGGGTTGGAATCATCAATCATCACTTCCCTCGTAATTCGAAGTTCCAAAATCGCCGCCACAGAGTGAAAAAAAAGCTTTGTCGGCCGTTGGCGATTCTTTGGAAAGTCCGGCCCGGACATGGCGTCAAAGATTTTCGACGCAGACCAGAGACACTGGGAGAGCACGGTGTGATTTAAGTACCGTTCCATATTTAGGCTTCTACATTGCTGGCCGGCCGGGAAGTTATCGTTATCTTCATCATCGCGATCTCAAGGGCTTCGGACCGAGGAGTGCAGATCCTCCGTCGGCTAGTTGAACATCCGTAGTGGTGGCCATTGCGGTTTTCATCTTACATGCGAGGCGAGTCAACGGCCAGTCACGAGTCGATGGCTGGGAGGCAGTCGGGATAGAATGGCCAATTGAGGTGAATATATAAGTAGGCAGCAGACGCACGCTGGACAGCTCCAATTATTAGAGTCTCGCTCGTACCAGCAGGTGGGGGCTTCAGTCAAGCTTTGATCCAAGCAACAAAAGCGGCGAGCAGGAACTGCACATTGACGGGATGAAATATCCTGCAGCGCATTTTCGCCGCTTCTTCCCTCGCCGCTTTACCGTCAGTCTTCGCCTTCCTTCCGAGAGCTGTTTCATCGGGAGCCCCACTCTCTTTCTAGAACTGCGGAGCTTACCAATTGCCTATTAGTTACTCGGTACACCTGAGGGGTTGGTAGCTGATATTCCGACGCTGTCACATTTAAAAAGCTGCCCGCGGTACATATCTTACCGCCGTTTAGCTTCTGACTCTCTCTTTCTGCCAATTCATCCTCCAACCCATCTCCAATTTCGCACAATGGCTGAATGTCCCATTCAGAGATCCAACATCGGTGGCGGTGGCACCAGGAACACCGACTGGTGGCCAAATGAGCTCAAGCTCAACATCCTCCGTCAGAACACCTCCGTCACTAATCCCATGAACAAAGACTTTGACTATGCAGCTGCCTTCAAGTCTTTGGACTACAATGCTCTCAAGAAGGACCTGCACGCGTTGATGACCGACTCGCAAGACTGGTGGCCAGCTGATTTCGGTCACTATGGCGGTCTGTTCATTCGTATGGCATGGCACAGCGCCGGCACCTACCGAGTCTTCGATGGCCGTGGCGGTGGTGGTCAAGGCCAGCAACGTTTTGCTCCGCTCAACAGCTGGCCCGACAACGTCAGTCTCGACAAGGCTCGTCGTCTCCTCTGGCCCATCAAGCAGAAATACGGCAGCAAAATCTCCTGGTCCGACTTACTGCTTCTTACCGGCAACGTTGCCCTTGAATCTATGGGTCTAAAGACCTTTGGCTTCGCTGGTGGTCGTCCCGATGTTTGGGAGGCTGACGAGTCTGTCTACTGGGGTGGTGAGACGACGTGGCTTGGAAATGAAGTCCGCTACTCGGACGGAAAAGCAGGAATCAAAAACAGCTCGCACGGTGTAATTGATGGCGAAGAATCATCGAAAGACTACAAGGACATCCACAAGCGCGAACTAGAGTCACCACTGGCAGCCGTTCACATGGGCTTGATCTATGTCAATCCTGAAGGCCCTGATGGCGTTCCTGACCCTGTTGCTGCGGGCAGAGATATCCGCGTCACTTTCGGACGCATGGCTATGAACGATGAGGAGACGGTTGCTTTGATTGCCGGTGGCCACTCCTTCGGTAAAACACACGGTGCTGGTCCGGCCGACAATGTTGGCAAGGAACCGGAAGCTGCCAGCATTGAGCAGCAAGGTTTTGGTTGGGCCAACGCTTACCGCTCCGGAAAAGGTCCCGACACCATCACCAGCGGCCTGGAGGTCATCTGGACCAAGACTCCAACCAAGTGGAGCAACAACTTCCTCGAGTATCTGTTCAAGTACGAATGGGAGCTGACCAAGAGTCCCGCTGGTGCAAACCAATGGGTGGCCAAGGGTGCTGAGGCCTTCATTCCTGATGCTTATGACCCGAACAAGAAGCATCCGCCGCGAATGTTGACCACCGATCTTGCGATGCGCTTCGACCCTGCCTACGAGAAGATCTCACGTCACTTCCTCGAGCATCCAGACAAGCTCGCCGATGCCTTCGCCCGCGCTTGGTTCAAGCTGCTGCACCGCGACATGGGCCCACGCTCGCGCTGGCTCGGTCCTGAAATTCCTTCTGAGGAGCTGATCTGGGAGGATCCGATCCCGGCCGCCAGCTACCCGCTCATCGACGAGAAGGACATTGCCACTCTCAAGAAGGAGATCCTGGCCACCGGCATTGAACCATCCAAGCTTATCAGCACCGCCTGGGCATCCGCATCTACGTTCCGCGGCAGCGACAAGCGTGGTGGAGCCAACGGCGCCCGCATCCGTCTCTCTCCGCAGAAGGACTGGAAGGTCAACAACCCGGCGGAACTCAGCAAGGTGCTCCACGCGCTGGAAGGCGTGCAGCAGAAGTTCGGCAAGAAGGTATCGCTGGCGGACCTGATCGTGCTGGCAGGCAGCGCGGCGGTCGAGAAGGCAGCGGGCGTAGCCGTTGGTTTCGCACCGGGCCGCGCCGACGCCACCCAGGAGCAGACCGACGTCGAATCTTTCAGCCACCTCGAGCCTAAGGTCGATGGCTTCCGCAACTACGGCCGCGGCTCGCCGCGCGCCCGCACCGAGCAGTTCCTCGTCGACCGCGCCGCTCTGCTGAACTTATCGGCACCGGAGCTCACCGTGCTCGTTGGCGGCCTGCGTGTGCTTGGCGCCAATGCGGATGGCTCGGCCCACGGCGTGCTGACGCACCGGCCGGGCCAGCTGACCAACGACTTCTTCGTCAACCTGCTGGACATGAGCACGGCGTGGAAGGCGGCGGATGCGTCGGGCGAGCTGTTCGACGGCGTGGACCGCAAGACGGGCGCGAAGAGGTGGAGTGCCACGCGCGCCGACCTGGTCTTCGGGTCGCACGCCGAGCTGCGCGCCGTCGCCGAGGTCTACGGCTCGGCCGACGCCCACGACAAGTTCGTCCGCGACTTCGTCGCCGCCTGGGAGAAGGTCATGAACCTGGATCGCTTCGACCTCGCGTCGTCCGCAAGCAGCAAGGCCAGGCTTTGAGCGGCGCGCTAAAACTACGAAATAGATCGAGGTGGTGGACTCAAAGTGCGAAAACTTCATGCTCTGTTGTGGCTTTCTTTGTCTGACGGTTCCTTGCGTTGGTCCAGGACTCAGAAAATATTAGCCAGAATATTCAAATACCGTGTTGGAATGAAAGTTGCATTCTGAGGATATCATATTGTTCGCTTCATTATCAATTCGTTTGTAGCACTATTGCATGCAAAAAGAATAAAATGTCTATATTGCTTTTATGCCAGCTTCGCTCCTGCAGAGAGAGCCTTTTTTGCTGCTGCTCTGATCTCCTTCACGATCTCTCCCGCTGGCTGGACCTTCTTTACAAGGCCTACTCCTGCTCCTGCCCATATCGCAGCTCTTGCTTTTCCAGCCTCATTTCCAAATCCCTTTTCTGATTCTTGCTCTGCTTCTGAGTACAGTCTCTGGATCTCCTCCAAAGCCGTGCCGCTCTTGAAGTCCACATAACTGTCGTTTACGAGAGCTCTGCCGTCATACTCAACTGGCCATATGTTCTTGCCTCGCAGTTGATCAAATATCTTGTCTCTCACAGTGTTCTGAGAACCGTCGGTTGTGTCCAGAATACGCTGTCGATACGCCGGATGCACTGGTGTTTCGGACGCAGCGAGAAATCTTGTGCCCATAACTACGCCTTGCGCTCCAAGCACAACGGCGGCGGCCACTCCTCGGCCATCAGCAATGCCTCCAGATGCAATAAGTGGGATGTTATCGAATCCGTTCGCCCTCAGCGTGTCCTTCGTCTCCGGAAGAAGTGCGATCACTCCTACGCTCCTTTCATACCCGTGACCACCCGCATCAGCACCTTGCAAAACGAGGACGTCAGGCTGGCAGGTCCTTGCGATGTGCAAAGCAGAAGAGACGCTTCCTGTCTGAATCCAGATCCTGGTGGACGGCGAAACTTCTCTGATCTTATTCGTCCAGGTAGCATAGTCGTCCAGGCTCTTCGCAGCAAACAGCCACGCAGCCGCTGGCCGATGCTTCTCGATGACGGGAGCTGCCTCTTCGAGTTTGGCGACAAACACTAGAAACCCGACTCCCACGGGGAGTACGTTGTCGGGAGCCTCAATTGCCGATAGTAGTTCTCGTGATTTCTCCAGTTCTTTGTCCACTTGCGCCATGTCGAATATTGAGCTTACGAAGCCCAATCCTCCTGCTTTGGACACCTCCGACGCAAGGTCGCTGAACGCATACCCTCCCATCGGAGCGCTCACGATTAGTGGTGTTGACGTCCATGGGTACTGCGTAGCAACGGCAGAGCTCGCCATGGTGGATGGGTCTGACGGAGACCGGCAGCAATGGGATAGCGGAGGCCACATTTTTAAAGGCTACGCGGTCTTCTCACTTAGCCTCGTAAACGTCACATCTGTGAAACACCGAGGTCAGAATTTCAATTCAACTTATAGCATTTATTACTGATCGCATTTGGCCAAAGATGGCCTGATGGGGCCATGACGCTGACTCAGTCACAAGATCTGCGTCATCAGCGTCTATATGCACGTTAGACCTAGGAGTCTTATATTATTTATTGTGGCCAATAGAGGTTCGACGGCCGCGGCCACAGTGAGCCATTTGGGGGTAAGAAGTGAAGGGAATGTGAAAATGCAATCCGCGGAGGTGGCAGTGGGAACATAGATTCCGAAGGATGCCGTATTACGACCTCATTGAGGGTTTCCGTACCTTATACTCGTACCCGGAGAACCGTTCATGCACAAGCGATTTCCAAAAATATACTAGGAGATGTGCCAGCGGTTGCCTTTCTCGGTTTGCTGATATTAGCTTTTAGCGTTATGTGCCTACCTTAATGCTCACCCACAAAGCCCGGACTTTCCCCATCGCGAGATTATCGGAAAGATTAGGGAATAATAGTGGCGAAAACGATTCTAGATCTATCACAGCGTTGATACGATGAGCGGGCACTTGGGAAGAAGGAATGAAGTGGGAGCGAACACCAATGCTAAAGCCACCGTAGACGTAACAGCTTTGATACGACAGCTTAGAATTCCACACATACTAAGACGCAGAACCCCTCAACCCGCCCATCCCATCATCTCACAGCGCCGCGTGCTCAGCGGCAGCGGCGCTCCCATCGGCAGAGCCCGCACTCCCATGCGGCGGCCCAGCCTCCCCCCCAGCATCATCCTCGCGCACGCGCGCCGAGAACCCACTCGCAGTCTCCAAGTCCTCCCCATCATCACTATCCCCCTCCGCCTCACCGAGCTCAGGGCGGCGCTTGCGCTCGAAGTCCTGGGCGTGCGCGACGTGCAGCGCGGTGCCGACGCGCTGCAGGCCGAGGAACAGCGGAGAGGGGCGCGGCTCGCGGCGCCAGCGCAGCGACGACCCCACCGACGACCCCGCTGTCGCCTGCCGGCTGATGTCGGCGCCGGATGCGCGGCTGGCGGTGGCGGAGAGCGGCGTCGTGTCGCTGGGCTGCGCTTCGATGTCGGCGCTCGCGGTGGGCCGTGAGCGCGTGGAGAGCGGCCGGCCGTGCGAGTCGCTGCGGCGCTCGCGCTGCGGCACGTGGTCTTGCAGGCCCGCTGGGATGGGCGTCGACGGGGCGGTCTCGTACGGCAGCGGGATGTCGCGCGAGGCGCGGAAGCGGCCGACATTCGTGCAGTGCTCGTTCTCCACGCGGAAGAGCATCCACAGGCCGCGGCGGAAGATTTCGGACAGCGACACGAAGAACGAGAGGAGCGCGGAGTGCTGGATGTCGTTAGCGTAGATGACGTAGAAGATCCAGTTGAAGCGCAGGATCGGGTCGATGATCATCGCTGTGTAGTACAACCACACCTGCTTGTATGCTGTGGTTTCGCGGAGGAAGCGGTGTGGTCTTGGTGTTGGATCGAGTAGTGACCAGTCCATCACGATGTCCCAAACAGAACAGTAAAAAGCATTAATTGCCGCGAAAGCAATAAATACCATTTTGAGTTCCAAGCTTTTATTAATCCGGAATAGGGATAGACTCATGTAGTATAAGATAGTTGCGCCGTATTTGCCACAGTTGGCCAAATGTGGGAAGACGTTCCGCGTATCGATATAGCGGCGAATACATTGCATGAAGCGCCAAATGCCGGGTAATGTAGAGAAGAAACCGAGGAGACGAGAGTGAGATGAGTTGCATAGAGGTGGATCTGACCAGTGCTGGGCGTAGAGGCAGAAGAATACCTCGATATTCTAGAAACACCAAGTCAGTACAGGTTAAGCTCGTGAAGAGCGACAACACATACTCCCATTGCATATGTCTCACTACATAACATATCACCAAGGAAGAAATCGCGAAACTCGACCGGGAAGAAGCCGGCAAACAATAAACGATACTTTCGATAACGTTAGCGAATGCTCTACAACAATCGATATCGATTAGCTTACCATTGCGTAAAGAAACCATGCTCTCGTTCGGTAATAGAGTATCGGGCCTGGAAAGAATAGTACAATTGCGGTGACACCGATCAGAAGGATAGGAAAGTAGATGTACATTGTCGGAGGACCGTATCGCGAGAAATTGAGCCACATAGTAAAACACATCAGAAAGAAGAAAAAGCATGGCAGCTATTAGCTTGTAAGTTTGAGCAACATGTAGATACCAACAAGAACTCACCTCGAATAGCTGCCTCCAATCCAAATGGTGGCGGGTATCAAATTCGAAAACGAAAACATAGTTGACTTTATTCATAGTCCAGAACTTGCAAGCAGCGCAAAACAACAGTACAAGAATAAGCATCATGAAGTATCCGGCGTAGATCTAGCACGTAGTTAGAGAATTAATTTGTTAATGAAATGAATAAAAACGTACCTGCAGCAAGTAGTTTGTGTTCGTCGAAATGGTAGAATCAGGATCGAAAAGCAGATTAGCTGCATAGACCAAAGCTTGCACTCCAAAGACTAAACCAGCTCCAGTCATCAAACCATTTCGCAATACGCTGGGAGTGTAGTCTTCAGGACGGATGACCTTGACACGTAGCTTGCTGGCTGCAACCTTGTGATTACCACCTTCAAAATATCGCGAGTAAAGATCCTCGACGTCACGAATGTGATCGTCAAGCACATCGCTCTTGACGAACCAGGCATCATTCACCTTCTCTGACATGTATCTTAAGCTTGGGCGTACGTTCAAAGCTTTATCGTACTTTTTGTTGATTTTGCGAAAAGCGGTTCGGTTGAGTAAGGCGTATGACTTGAGCAGCTCAAGACCACGATAGTACTCTTGTATAGCAAGTTTGAGTTTCCGCTTTGCAGCTCGGTAGGGGATGTGCGCAACGGTTGCTCGTCTCACGTAGTCACGATTCCAAGTGTTGTCAATTGGCTGGGGATTATTCGGCGTCGTCATATGCTCCATAGCCTTGCTTTTCTTGCCAAACCGAGATATATTCATAGTCTCGAGAGCTTTATCAACGGCTTTACTGAAAGAGTGGTCCCACATGCTGTGTTTGCCGCCACTCTCCTCGTCAGATCCACTGGGAGGATCCAAAGGACCACCATTCTGCACTTGTCCGGACTTTTTACGCATCTTTTCGTTTCTGACCTGAATCAACTCTTCGACACGGCGATCTCGCATGATATGCAATTGATCGCGAAGGACTTTGAGTCGTTGTGTAGCTTCATTCTCTTTCTGTTTGTAGAATTCATCGATCTTATCCAATTCCTCGTCAAGAAAGTCGAAAAATTCTGCCTGGCGAAGATCGACTTCTCGATATGCTTCTAGAGGAACATCGGGAGTGTGCGGTGTGAATGTTCCAGTTCCGGAAAGTGACATGAATCTTGTCGACCTTGGCCGATTTTGTTGAGTGGTTGATGCCGCCACTGAATCAACACGCCTGGGTCGGAAGACACTGAGATGTCGTGTTGCAAGGTTGAATTTACTCCTCGCCGGTGAAATCGTTCTTCCAGCTTCATACGCACTCTCTTCAGGGTTACTGGGAACTGTGGAAAGGTGTCTATCTTGATCCAGGTTGAGTTTGTCTGGTATGGAAGCACCGGTATGAGAACGAGCCCGTAGCTCCTCAGGACTCAAAGCTGGGCCAGGTAGTCTGAGCGATGGTGGTCTTCCTCTTGTAGAGCCTGCAGTTGATTGCTTCGAGATAGGTGCTGGCTCATCTTTTGGTGGACTGCCAATAATGCTGCCATATCTTGTCATACGACTCGCACCGCTCAAAAGATCTGGATTTCTGCCCACTTTCAAAGGAGTCTGTTCTGCATGTCTTGATTTTGTGCGGGTGATCCCGAGCGTACTTGAGCCATCCGGAGTCTGAACTTGAGGTATGGGTTTAGGTGTGGTTTGCTGTAACTTGCTCTGTGTGTTGGCATCACTGGATTCTATAGGACCAAGCTTTGAGGGAGTGAAAGGGTTACGGGAGGAAAAAGGGAACTGCGGAACGGTCTCACTGGTGGTGGAGCGAACAAACGGGGTGCCTTTGAAGAATCGTGGAGTGCTGGGAGTGGCATCAGTTGCGTTCTTGACAGCACGTTGGATAGCTTTGATTTTCTTTTTTCCGAGCTTTTGTCTGTTGTTAGCAACCCGTTAATTAGACTGCGTTACAACTTGCCTTGTAGTCGAAATATTTCGCCCGCCATTCCGGCACCAGTTCATTCTCGATCTCACTGCGTCCTGGTTAGCACAGCGGTAGCGAGCATTGGTGCCACAATCGCACCTTGCAAACTTCATTTTCGGTCAGTGAGACATGTCCGAGTAGATCGACGAAGGACAGGCGTAACAGACGCCTCGCAGTCGGCTGCACTCAGAGCTGGGCAGATGGACACGTCCCGACCGTTGGAGCGAGCAGGTCAAAGGCTTGACTGTGAGTACAACCACGATCTAAGGATGCCGACCAATACAGATAAACAAAAGTAACACTAGCTAAGTTACGACCAAGCGAAAGACGTAATTGAGAGGAGGTGCTCCGAAGATGGGTGATTTTCACAGGTTAATTGAGCGTACGTAGCAAGGAATGGTCAATGAGCTAATACCGACGCAAGTGCAGTGAGTACACCCAATTAGACAAGACTCGGAGCCAACGTGCAGATGAGTGTAAAAAGTGTGATCCCGGTGCCGAATGGAAAGAATGAGGGCAAAATCCGGCGCATAGAAGCGGAATGCAGCAAAGTGCCTTAGAGTGTTGAATGCCTGAGGCGTCAATAGCGGGGTTTGGTCGTATGAAGCCAACGAGGGGCAAACATCGGAGTGCATTGCGTGGACAGGGTAGAGCTCGCCCTTCTTCTTCGATATTGGAGGTGACCACTTCACGCCTTTTCTCACACTTCTTGGAACTATAGTAGTCATTGCCTACTGTCAATTGGTTCAGAGGGAATTGGTCTTTGCATTGCACCGGCTATTTTAGCTCCGTTGGCCTCCATATTGTCAACCTAACCGCCGTTGTTCTCAATGACCTTGTCACCGTGCATGTATTTCACCTGTGCTTGTTGCTTGAGTGTCCTAGAGCACAGCGTGTTTACCAGTTGCCCTGGATGCCCGGTGGTGGACCTTGCTGGTTGGGATCATATTGGTCCTGGCCGCCATAGTGTTCGTCGTACATGCCCTGGGCCTGCTCTCTCGACTCACGTTTGGCTCTCTCCTTGTCGACCCAATCGGCACCGGTGGTCTCGGCGAAGCGGTCAACTTCGGCACCGGCGAAACCAGCGATCAGCTCCTTTGCGAACTGGTGGCTGACTGGTTTGCCTGTTGATGGTCAATACATGCTTTGTGGATGTCGTGACCCATCACTCACCCTCCTTGCGTTGACGGTCTTCGAACACCTTCATGGCAGCAAAGGCAGCACCACCGGCAAGAGCCTCATGGCCAAGGCTGGCGTGGTTGCCAGTGTCCATGGCATCTTGGTACTGGTTGTACTGGTCGTCCTTGTTGTCTGTTGAAGTCAGCAACGAGCAGTGGATACGACGGTTCACTTGTCACTCACCGAAGAAACCCATGATGTCTGTGAGAGTACTAGAATTGAATTGAATTGAATTGAAGCTTTGATGAGTTGTCGAGTTGAGGTGGGAGATGAAGAATGCAAGGAAGCGGAGAGGGAGCAGAGCTATTTATGTTGTCAGAGCTCCAGAGAAATCTTCGTCACGGCACCACTTTTTCATCGCGAGATCGAAAGTGGGAGCAAGGGCGGGGCCCTGCACACGTCTACCAGGTAGTGTACCCTGGCAAGGAGCAGTTACCAAAGATTGAGCGCGTTTCGCCATTGATCGAGAGGGCGCCGCAACCAATGTTTTCAGCTGCTCCAGGGTTCGACCGAGTGGCCAAAATGCAACCCCTCCATGCAGGTTCAACGCCATCCCCTGAGTCGGCGTATTGAACGAGGCATGAATTGCAGCAACTTGACAAGAGCTATGCTTCAAACAGCTTCGTTCTTTGCTACAGCTCCTCGCCGTCCTTTGGTTGGTCGTAATCAATCCCACTCGGCTCGTAAAGCACTGCCATCCTCCTCGTCATTCCTCGCCCTGACAGATTACCATACGTAAAGTGGGCTGGTGTTTGATCGACATTCACAGCCGCCGGCATTGACGCAACACATGAGAAGGGTCCAGTGTACAGGATTCCTGGAGCCGAGCTGGCTGGGTGAAGATCACAGTTGAGCTTGTATCCAAGTTATCGTAAACCGCTCTACAATACAGACTGAATGTGATATGATCACGATGGCTTGTGAAGCTTAGCTACCTCCAAATTCATCGTCGGTGAAGCCGCTGAGAAGTTGGTCTATAAATTGCATTGACAGGATACGAATCAGAAGGCTTCGCAATTACAACACCTTATTCCAGGCACACGTATGAAGCGCCTGTCCTGCTCAATCACACGCGAGCATGAGAGAAAGGCGGTGGAACGCGACTCCTTCTTGCTCCGCTCCATAGCAACGGGGCACAGCCACGGGATATACTTTCAGCCACGCGCGGAAATCGCGCTGCGTCATGGTACTTTGTCTTGTTTGGAGCTCGTTTCTTTCTCACCTCCAATCTTGAAACGATGCCTGGCCAACTACCGAAAGCTTCCGACCTTCCGACAAACGTAACCTGCTCCGTAGTCCCTCGTAAGATCCTCACACCCTTGCTGTTCATCACCAAATTGCTTGTTCCAAGTCACAATCCCAGCTGCCTCTTCGGCATTCCTGACAAGCTGTCACCCTGGATAGCCTCTTTGGAACTATTGCCTTTTCGCCACTCAATGCTATTGTGCATCCTGGCTTAGTATAATCCGGCTTGCTGACTCTGATTGTTCCAGCTCCGTCCTCACAGCCTCCAACTAATGTCCTAATCCTGCTCCACGGCATCGGCGATTCGAATTTGCCATTCAAGACATTTTCCGAGAAGCTTCAACTTCCAGAGACAGTATGCATATCCGTACGAGCTTCAACTCCACTGCCATTCGACCTTGGCGGCTATCACTGGGGTGATGACATCCTCATCGACGACAGGACCGGCGAAATGGATCTTGACACGGGTTTCACAAAGTCAACTCCACTGATAATGGACGAACTGATACAAAAGTGTCTGGTGGATAAATGTGGATACAAGTTAAGAGAGATACTACTGTTTGGCTTCGGTCAAGGAGGTATGGTTGCTTTAGATGTCGCTGCGAGACTCGAACATGGCGAACAGCAACGACAACCCTCCAAACCGTTCAATCCTTCTCCACTGACGGGTGGATCTCTTTCCATGGGCTCAACTGATCACAAGCTTTCTGATGCCACAGGCGAAGCAAGTAAAGACTACAATCTACCCAAGGAACTTGGTGGCGTCATATCTATAGGTGGCTACACCCCGCATACTACGCCTCCACCAAAGAAAGGCAAATACAAGACTTCAATTCTGCTTTGCAAGGCTCAGAACATGTCGAGCATCAAGAACCATCACGTTGACCGGCTCAAAGACTTATTTGAGCATGTGGAAGTTGTCAATTGGAAGAAGACTGGTGATTCGATGCCGGCGAGCCATGACGAAATGCTACCGATAATGCAATTTTTGGCCAAGAGGGTAAGAAGTATGCGAGGCGTGCCTGAAGGTAGTGTCGAACTGATATGATACAACTTTGCATAACTTGCTCACCTATCATTCATTCCAAAGATTTGTCGGTGTAGCGCTGAATGCATGATCCAATTGGCCCACATCTCCGGCTTTGTCAGCGCAACCTCAACTGCTATACGAATGGGCTTGCGATGTCAGCTGTGAAGTGTTCGTGTCGGCAAGACTGCAACTTAAATGAACCCTACAGCCTTAACCACGCCTTGGCTTCCTTCAGGATCACAATGCTTGCATTCCCGTTCCGCATCCCTGGCTCTCAATGGTGAATGTACTACCACCATTATCTGGAGTCTTCTTTGGCTTCAAGTTCTCGTCTCTAATTCGCTTCGGTTAAATCGATTGCGCTCTGGAATCGCTAATTAACGCAAGAGCCGGAATCGAGCTTTTCAGCATAAGGTCATGGCATCCCCCGCGCCATCTTCGCTCTCCTCACTGTCCGACTATCCCGCGGACGACGGCGCGGTGGACATCGAGGACGAAGCGGCCATGCTCGACGACCTCAAAGCCGCGTACGCGCGCGGCACGCCGCTGTTCAAAAAAAGCGCGCTTGCCGCCGCCGCGCACGCCCTCTCCGCGAACGAGCCCTCCGTCGAGCTGGAGGACGTGCACGGCGCGCTCCGCCGCCACGACGTGCAGTACACGCTCGGCTCCGCGACGCCGCACATCCCGCTCATCCACTACAACTCGTACGAAGCGCTGACCAACCTCGCGCCGTACGAGCACGCCGCCCGCCCCGACCCCCTCACCATCCACTGGCGCGCGGAACTCTCGCCGCCAACGTGCACGCTGGCAGCCATGGAAGCGGCGTTCCAGCGGCACGCCGCGGCGTGGGCCGCGCAGAGCAAGCGAACCACGCCATCGCTAACGCAGCTCGTCGCAGCGGCGCGACCGCAGCTAGGCCAATGCAAGGTGCTGTGCCTGGGCCTCGGGTCTCCGGCGCGGTCGCTGAACGGCGCCGGGAGCAGCGACCGCGGCGCGCGCAACGCCGAGGCGCGCTGCTACACGCAGCACGCGGCCGTGCTCGACATCGCGCGGGCGCTGGAGGCCGGCGCTGGGCCTGCGTCGTCGGAGGCCGGCGGGCGCGTGCGCGTGCTCGCGCAGGACCCGCTGTACTCGGAGCTCGACGGCGAGTTTCTGGCCGGCCTGGGGTTCGAGGTTGTCGACGACCCGCAGGGGTTTTTGGAGCTCGATGACAACTCGTTTGTGGTGAGCGTGGCGTGCAATGTCCCGCAGAAGCAGATCGTTGCGGATTTGGCGCGGCCGGTGGCGATGCTGTGGGATGAGGTTAAGGGTGAGGAGGACGACGAGAAGCGCTGGGAGAAGAGGCCCGATGACATGTGGATCGCGTACGTTGCGCTTTGTGCTGGCTGCCTTCGTGAGAGATGACTAATGCGCTTACAGGCCGTATGGTACCGATCCGGATTCTGAGAGGGTTAGAAAGCTGGTTGAGGGGTACGAGAAGTATCGCTTCATTGAGGATGAGGCCTCGGATGTGAACTTTGGCAATGTGGTGCTGTACTTTAGGGAAAAGATACCCGGATTTTAAGCATGAAGATCGTGATCAGTTTCTGACATATCTTAGAGAGCTGTAGAGCGTTCGGGAAGGACAGTTATCAGCATGTCGAGGGATCAGCTAATTGCGGAGTTCTTTGCTTAATGCCTTCGAATGAACACGATGGATGGGTAAATGAATCTTGTCGAAGACAATCATCATGATTCTATGCACCTACATCTACATCTCGTTAAGATTGAACCACATGCAGGAATCGCGCACTCATCTTGAACACCATTTTCAAGAATTCGATATCACATGACAACAGTACAAACAAAATGCCACCCTGTTTTCGATCCACTGACATGAAAACCAGCAAACAGACCCTTTCCATGACTCTTTCTAGAGCCAACAAGCGGATAATTCATTATGCGGCACATATGACCGCATACCAACCTGGTCTCTCACAACCGAACTCTTGCTGAGCGACGCACACACGATGATTTACTGACTGAAAGAAGACGGCAGCAAGCTATGGACTCCTTCATAAAGCTGTGGCTGGAGCGAAGACCTGATGGTCCAGGAGAGCGAGCTCGGTGCTCAGCGGATGTTTCCGATGTGGTCCGGATCGAACGGCGGCGAAGCCAAAAAGAGACGAGAACGTGCAACATCTAGCCATGGAAATGCATCAGGCCGGCTGCCTCGCCACTCTGCAACACCGCTTCGTTCAATGGCTCGAGATGATAGACGCGCTAAGCCGCCTCGCCCTTGATTGTCATGCTATTACCATCGTCAGCTACAATCCCTCACACGCGCAACCACACCACCAGAAGGCGAATCATGGCGGCCTCTTCGACGACAACTCACAGGACACGGACGACCCAGACGACGCCACAGCCGCACCACCACCGCGAGCACCTCCACCCCTCGACCGCTCGCCCGCCTGGCCCCGCAGCAGCACCAGCAGCCCCTCGCGGGCCCGCGGCCGATCCCACCGCTGCACGAGCGTGGCCGCAAGGCCCAGCGCAGCAACGCTCGCCTCGACGGTCTTCTCGACGCGGTCGAGCTCGGCGGCGGCGGTGTTGGAGCCGAGGCGCCAGGCGCGCCACGAGCGCTCCAGCGCGCCGCCCTCGTCGGCGGCCTTGAAGCGCGCGGCGAGGCGGCTGGCGGCGTGCAGCGCGGCCGACGCCGACGCCAGCACCGACTGCACCTCTGCGTGCAGGGCGTCGTCGAGCGCGGTGGGCGGCGTCGCCGACAGCGCGGCGTGCAGCTGCGAGAGCGAGGTTTGCGCGCTGCGGAGGGAAGTGTAGAGCGGCTTGGTTGGCGGGCTGGGCTGCTTGAGGAGCTGGGGTTCGAGCAGCGCGCCGGTTTCGTTGCACAGGTTGAGGAGTGATGAGGTTGTCATTGTGAGTAGTGGGCCCGTCATGCTCGATGTTGGGCTGAGGGTCGTATCCTGGCTGCCTTGGTCTTCGGAGTTGTATGATCGGCTTGATAAACTGTGTGAAGTCATTGCTGGTAGTGTTGCGTAGGAAGCCTCTAGAAAGAAAGTCTATTTGCGAGAAGAGCAACTGAGCAGGAAGTAATGCTTGCGTGGACTTTTGTGAAGCAAAAGCTGACGGTAGGCTGATTATCGAAGTGAGCAGATATTGGATTTATGCAGCGGCAGTAATGAGAGCATGGCCCATGGCAGCGTCAGAATAGGCGGGCTCAGCCGAGCCACTGCCTCGTGGATGCCACGAGGGAAGCCGCCAACGGCCCCTCTTCATTTGGCGCTTGACTCGCCGTCCCCTGTTCTATTCGCAGCGAGATATGCGCTAGTGCCACCGGTGGCCGAGCTACGACTCACCAGATGCAAAAGGGGCGCAAACATTGAGTCGAAAGAGCATCGACTCGCCGGCTGATGGTGAGATTTGCTGTCATCGCTCCGTGGCGTGGCTTGGAGATCCTGCCTCCCATGTGGGTCTGGAACCTTTTGTCATTCTCGGTCACCTCAAGAGAGAGTTGGATGATTTGAGTCCCAATCAGCTCCGGCCACGAACGCCTCGTCGCTACGATGCCTCTGCGGAGAATTCCACCACCAAGCTTGCCTTTGATCTGAATGGGATTGGATACTCGCGTCCCTTCCTTGCCGCCATGTTACAATGGCTGAAGGATTCGCGGCATCCTTTATTCCCGCTACCGGTCAAGCCGCAGTTCCAGACACTTGGGTGGCTATTGGGCAGCTCCGAGCGGCCATGTGGCATATTCGTGGGATATTTGTAGCCAATTTGTCCCCGGGACTACGATTCGCGCGAAAGATGATAGCACTGGGGTTGTCCTCCGTACGCCATTCAATTCAAATCGGGCCTTCTGTGCAACAATCTCGATACGAATTGCACCATTTAGCTTCATTATCTTCACGTTAATCTCGTCTGCCGAATGAGCTGCACTGGGTTGACCTTGTCTAGCGCACACAGCTGCGTGCCGGCAGTCCGGAGAACCTTGCACTGGCCTGGCATACGCGAGATGGATTGACTTTTTTGAATCGGGGAAAGGCAGCCGCTCGGTAAGGTTTGCGTATGCACGTATCAGTTTGTAAACATCGGATGTTCGTGAGAATCTACGCCAACTGTCCATCGTCCACTTTTTTTGTCGTTAGTTCCTGACCTGGACCTACGAGACATCAATAGTCTTGGTTCTAGAGTATGTTAGCGGTTAGTGCCTTGGAAGAAGAAAAATGAGTAGCGGCCGCTGTAACTTGAAACATGTACGTGTTTAGGTCATCGGATGTATACTTTCGCTTTTGCTAGTCAAAATCCCAAAGTACGGTACGGGATCTGCAAAGCGTGGGATGAAGAACTTGCCTGTTACATGATAAGCCCTCAACAGTGACTTCTTGACCTGACCAATGGCTGAAGATCAAACTGAGGAAAGTTTCTTTGAAGTTCGGAACACTAAAGAAGAAATAAACTTCCGGCAGTTGTAAGACTACGCTCGCATCATCCCAACCGAACGCCATGCTCATTCTCCACACACTAGAGGGAATGAACTCCGAACGAGATGATTGAGACCGGATTTACCCTTTTTAAAAGCGTTTAGATACCGAGGACCATAGTATGAAAAAGGCTGCTCATTTTTAGATGTAGCTGTCATAGGCTTTACCTTCGCAGGATGGGTAGAGTATCGTAGTGTGGTGTATAGGTAGTTTTGGTGTAAAGGTACGAGGATGGCTTGCGGAGCTAAGGTATGCGGTAGAGTCATGGGTTCGGCCGTTTCGGCTTGCCGATTGAAATGTTACTGCCCGTGATATATAATGCCTAGCTCTTAAAGATCAGTCGTATTAAGCAGTGACGCCGAGGGTTGCTTGGTCATGCCGAAGTGGCTGCAATTGTGTCGAGCTACTGATGACTGATCAACCAAACCACCTTCCAAGCTCAGGTAAAGCCGCACTTCACCACTGACTCCAAATAGTAACTTCACCAACTTTACTATTTATCGCCTTTCTAATACGTTTTTCAAAGCGCTTGCATAACTACCTTGTGTTTTGTCATCGCCACGAACCATCACTTATCCATATGCTCGCCTTCGGAGACTGTTGTGCCTCGTATCTCCATCGATTCTGCGCCCGAAGGCCGACGAATTGATCAATGAAAGCGAGTATTACGTTTATAATGGCATATCAGAAGGAATGCGTATATAGAGCGCTGAGAAAATGCGACTTCGATCCTTAGTTCATACCTTCTTCTTTGTCAGAATCAGAGTCAAAGCCTTGTTTCCCAACTTATATCTTCCCTAAGCCAATTTAATCTCATACCAATTCGTCTGCGCCTGTGACCCTAATGAGCGGAATCGAGACAGTGACAGCATTCGCGGGCGGCGCGGATGGCAAGATACATGAGAGACAAAATCAAAAGAAAACTGTCGGTGATGATGAAGTCGCAATCCGAGTCACTCATTCAGGACTCTGTGGGACGGATTTGCACTATCTGCACGCTGATATGGTCCTCGGCCACGAAGGAGTCGGTATCGTAGAGGAAGTAGGCAAGAACGTGACGACTTTGAAGTCGTAAGTGCTCACATTTACACGTTGGTTACTATAGCAAGTCTACTGACATCAAAACAGCGGCGACAAAGCAGGCTGGGGATGGGTTTACGGTGGTTGCGGCGCATGTGACCAGTGTCAGGCTGGACTACAATTCCACTGCCGAAACGCACCAGAATATTATGGTGCCTCCGATACCAACCAAGGCTCCTTCTCTACCTACGCCGTCAAGCCGGCATCTCACGTATCTAAGATCCCTGACGAAATCGACCTTACCTTTGCTGCTCCATTTCTCTGTGCCGGCCAAACTGTCATGACACCTTTACTCCGACGAGGAGTTAAAGAGGGTGATCGCATTGGCGTCGTAGGTATTGGCGGATTGGGTCATTTGACAATCCAGTTCGCGTCAAAGATGGGCGGTGAAGTCGTGGTCTTCTCGAGTACAGAGAATAAGAGAGAAGAAGCTCTTGCCTTGGGAGCCAAAGAGTTCTACGTTATCAATGAACTTGAGACGAAGAAACCTGAGAAAGATATCGATGTGCTGCTGGTAACTACATCGAAGCATCCAGATTGGGCAACGTAAGATAACCGCTTTTCAAATTGTGTTTTGGAAGGCACCGCTAACCGGTTGAATAGGTTTCTTCCGATAATGAACTATTTCGGCACCGTTTACCCTCTTACCATCGACTTCGCACCCCTTGTTATCCCCTTTCAGCCTTTCTTATGGAAAGAGGTGAGCTTTACGGCCAACTCCACGTCCACTCCAGAGGAAACAAGGTATATGCTGGAATTCGCGGCTAAGCATGGCATCAAACCTATAATCGAGTTATTTCCACTCTCAGCAGATGGTGTTACAAAGGCCATCGACAGGCTTAATAGTGGCAAGCTTCGTTATAGGGCGATCTTGGAGGTCCAATCTTAGAACCACAAATGGCGCTAAGAGCAGTTCACCCTCGAGAAAATACACATGGCCATTCTAAGTACTCCATATGCTCGTAGAAAACTCAGCGTTGGTATTTTGTTTGATAATTTTGGATTTCATTGATTCGCTCGGTCACTCTACTTCCTTTTGAAACGCCCAATATAGCAGTCTAGATCCTCGAACCAAATCTACGCATCCTTCTTATAATGCTGGGTAAAGTCGTACTCAATGCTTGATGTTTTCTATAACTAATTAGCACGTACCTCAGTCTGGGTTGGCGCACTTACAAGAATGAAAGCCTTGGTTGCCTCTATGTCTCCTTCTAGCTCCTTCAAGATGCCAAAGAACTTATCTGTTTCCAAAACCGTCCAAGGATCAGCCTTCCACACACGATCCAGATTCATAATACTCCTTCGATCCACGTACTTTACGAAGATCTCTCTTCTTTTCTCTGCGTACAAATCGAGAATGCTTTCATCAGCTTTTCCCTCGTAATACCCAATAAGGCAATCAGCAAGACCACCAGTATCGAGAACAGCATTCATGCAGCCATATCCACCCATTGGGTTATTGACATGTGCCGAATCACCGCAGAGCAAGATGCGCCCAACCTTCATCTTTTCCACGCATCGATTGTGGATGTTGTAGATGTTGGTCGCTTCGATTCGGTACTGATCCGGCTTCGGATGACCAGGTAGCATCGCTTCCATATGCCACGGCCGTCTCTTGAGATACTCTTCGTCTGTGAGGCCTCCAATATCACCGTACGTGACGCGCCACATTCCACCCTTCCCACGCTTCGCAATCAAGCCCCAATGGTCTGGACTGACCTGGTAGTTGCCACCGTCCCACCCGTGCTTCTCGAACCCGTCGTAATATACGTTCTGCACGAGAAACCTGCAATCGAACGTCTGGCCAGGCCACTCATGTCCGAACAAGCTCTTCCGCACCGCGCTGGTCGCGCCGTCGCACCCGATCACATAGTCGGCCTCAAACCGCTCCCTCTTCTTCTCCTCACCCTCCGCGCCCACATCGACGTCCACCCACGCCTTGCCCTCGTCCTGGCCGCACGTGACAACCCTGTGATTGAAGCGCACGTCGATGAGGCCCTTCCCGCGCTCCAAGCAATGCGCATAGATAATCTCGATGATGTGGCCCAGCGGCAAGATGGTCATGCGGTCGGGGTGGTCGCGGACGCAGGCCATGTCGATCTGGATGAGCTTCGCGCCGTCGGCGACGCGCCGCCAGCAGATGGTCGGGAACGACGCGATGGACGCTGCCCGGAAGTCATCCAGCAGCCCCGCTTTGCGGAAGATGCGCGTCGCTGGCACCCCGTATTGCGTCGCCCGCAGCCGCGTGTCGAGCCCCGCGTAGGCTTCCAGCACCAGCGTCGGGATGTTGTGCTGTGCCAGAAGTAACGCGAGCAGCAGACCGCTGGGTCCCGCGCCGGAGATGATGAGCTTTGGTGCGTGTTAGTCCTGCGATTGGAATAGAATGGACGGTGAAGAGATATTGGTGACATAAGATATCTCATATAAACTACTAACCTTCTCGAATGGAGGGTTTGAAGCGGTAGGAATGGAACCCATGGTGAATGTCTACACCGAATAATAGAACGGCGATAAGTGCAAGATGTGAGGCAGCATCGAGGATGAACAGCCAATATTAAATAGATTTTGGACGAAGCAATTGATTGCACTGGTGTCTCGTGTTGACAGTCGGTTTATCAAAGTGTACTGTGACAAACGCGCAATAGATGTCGCGGGTTCTGACGTGAGATACTAATTCAGTGCGGAATTAACAAAGGAGTCAGTTCCGCGATGTAGCGAAGATATGTAATAGTTGGAAATTCATAGAAATAAGAATGTAAAGTGCACTCGACTAGTAGATTTACCTAAGTAGGTGTGTAATGCGAGACCTTGTTCTGGAAGGGAAATCGGACATCCAGCTGATGCAGAAGATCAAAGCTAAGGCACATCAAAGTGCTCGATCACGATGTTCGGCAGTAACTTCGGCAACGGAAGATCCCAGCCGATTTTGATTTTGCGGAGTTGAAGGGAATGAGAAGATTTTTGATTGATTGACATGAATTCATGATGTCTGAAAGTAATTCGTTCATCCTCGAACAGCAATCCAAGCGACAGATACGAAAACGACGTTTTTGGTTCAAACGCATGATCCGCGGTTGGTGGGCGCAGCGTTGCGACAGTACGCTGAAACTTTCCCAATCGAGGAAAATGCGTTCGGATTGGAATAGTGTGCAATTCCTAAACTTTATAGACCATCGAAACTCCCACATCGACATTCCCACACACCCTTGCGACTATCCACGCATTTGGACCAGAGCTCTTTGGAATGATAATCATCCAAGTCTCTCCTTACTGAGGCCAATAGCAACCTCCGCTGTTGCACCATCGAAGAAATCATTCATGATTACCGTTAGCTGCTCCGGCTGAAGCCTTCCAAAGGCATTCTGTCGGATCCATGGTAACGTCTTGCTGTCGCAAATCGGCTTTGTGGCCAGCAGACAAGAATTGCTAACATTGCTGGCGACGACACTGTGGATGATAACGTCTTTGATGTTACTCGCCGTTGCCTGGCATTGAATGTTTGTGAAAGGCTTCCCACCAACAACTTCTGGACTGAGCTTCTCGAATTCCGCAATGATACTGTCGCCATTCAAAGTTGCATTGCCTTCGTCGGTATACGTGCTGTAGTTGTCCGTTGGTGGAATTACGATCAACCGCTTGCCTTGCTGTCGTAGTTCATCAATTGTGCGGTTCAGCAAGTCATCCAAGTTACCGGGATGGATTCCGCCATTAGTTGGTCCGACAGCTCCATTCAGCACATCGCTAAGCTCTTGATCATTCGGATGGGCACATTCTCCCGGCACACCATCCCATCGGAGGTGAACGACAATGATCTCGTTTGAATGCGCTTGTAGGAAGGACACGACATCAGACAGGAATTGCTTGTACAGCATCCCTGGGATTGGACCATGCATGAAATAAAGCTCATCGGGCAACCCGCAGTATGGCTTGAACTTGTCGAAGATATGTGCTGGTCGAAACTCAAAGTAACGTGCCCCGAGATCGAGAACGTTCGGCAAGGGATCCTTCTGGGTAATGGCAAGAGCGGAAATGATGTTTGGAGCAAGCTTCAGTGCGACTTCGGTGCCAACCTTCGCTGTTGCTTCGGCAAACACCTTAAACGCTCCTTTAAGTGTCTCCAGGAACGGTCCGCCGACCTTTTGGATCAACTCATCTGGTGTTTGCATTGAGTTCATTCCCATGTCATGAGCTGCCGGTATCACCAACTTCGAGAACTTCTGTCCTGCTTGAGGAGAACCAGGCGCAGCTACTTGACCCATCCAGTCGGCATGGTTCGGAGTGACCGTAACGTTGCATTGATGGGCATCCGGGAGTCCAGCAAATCCAGCGCCGGCATCGTAGAAACAATAGCAGATCAACACATCACCTTTGTTGATGGTAATTTGCTGAGCCATTACGTTCATGGTTCCACCTTCGAGGTTTCCAGTCACGCTGTTGACTTCGACGTACTGAGTCGTGAGCTCCTGGCCATCCTTACGGACAGTGAAAGAGAATTTGCCACTAAAATGCAGTCCACTGATGTGCTCCTTGTCGACTTCAAAATGGTCGTTGAAGAAGGTGTTGAGCTCATTGCGAGTTAATTGGTTGCCTGGGACTGAATATTCGACTTCACATCCTGGAGCACTAATGAAAGTGTACGCCTGAACTCCTTTGCTGGGCATGATTTGTGAATGGTAATGTCAACTCTGAGCAAAGACAAGAATGAGATGCGGCTTGACGTAGATGTAGCGAGTAGAGCGGTTGGGGTAGACGGAAGTGATCAATTCGAGCCAAGTGATTTCGTCCAGGTGTTTCTTACTGCAGTTGAAATATTATCGTGCGATGCAAAAGGAAGTCACACAAGCTGAACATTCAGCTACGCCATCCAGCCACCATTCCAATCGGGATCTTAGGCCATCCCTCAGTGCGTCCGACAAGTTAGCTGATGCGATCCGCGCCACTCGTGTGGGCCGGGCACCATTAGTTCGGCGGTCTGGATCTTACGCTTCGTTTCAGCTTGAAAGATTTGAAAAAGAAGGCTGTGTCATCAACAACTTCAGAGGTCGAGAATTGAGGCAAACAATCTCTCATCAATGCAACAGTTCGGCGGTAGGTAGCAAGTGTTTCGATGAAGAGCATTGGTAAGTCACAGTATTCAAAGTCACGGCATCACATGATCTATCGCATAGTCTACCGAGCTGGTAATGAACTAAAGCTGGATGTTCCTTGCATTTCCATTGCATCGAATCTATGAATTGAGCAGGAATTGTGTTAGGCACAGAAATACTTAGGGCCAGCGCTCAGATTTGATTACGATTGTTACTGAAGAATCAAACTTGGCCTCAACGAGAGCCAGCCCACACCATGTCGTGGACTTTCAACAAATCGTCAAAGCGCTCTCGTCCAACAATGTCTTCCAAGAAGTGCTGTCGCCCTGTCAAGTTCGATTCTCCTTTCGCAGCCAGAACAGACTCGTCCTCGTCTCCGTCTGCTTTGGCGTTGTATACCATCGCGGCCGGAACTGACTTTTCGTACGGTTTCCATGGTTCTTCACCATTGACAAACCAAATAACATCTTTGCCGAAGCGTTCAGCACATGCCCTTTGGCCAGAGGAAAGAAACTCATTGTAGTTCTGGAGTAGGATGGCTATGTCGAGGGCATGTGTTGCATAACCTTTCCATGCACCTTCCCACGGGTTCGGCACGTTGAAATGGTAAACAAATGCAGAAGTTCCTAGAGCTTTAGATTCAGACCATGCTTCGGCGGATGCAAGAGCTGCATAGTACCAGCCGATATCGTGAACGAATCTGAGAACTGGTAAAAGGGTTTCACGATTGTTGATGGAAGCGGCAGGGTCAGCACCGTACGCTTTCAAGAGCTTGGAAACGGTCTCCGAAGCGTCTTTGCCCAGTTTATCTGAAAGGCCATGTTTAAGTAGCTGAGGCTGAGCTTCTGGACGGTTATCAATGGCTCCGCCGATGGTTAAAATCATTGCCTATGCCGGATGTTAATTCTGTCCGAAGCAAAGATTAGCTAGGATTCACATACATCGAGTCCACAGTCACCAACCATCATTCGTTTACACCACTTCATGCTTGGAAACAGCTTCGACGCGTTGTCTGGATCATGGATTGCCTTATATGATGGGATATCTTTGATGATGTCGTCGTCCACAACTGGCGGAATCCTGATGCCCATGCTCTTCGTTGATAAGTCCACAGTTGACATCTCCAGGAAAGCTTTAACTTGGGCCTCGGGTGAAAGCTCCTTGATCCCGAACTTTTCGGTGACCATGCCGTAAAACTTTTCAGCCGCTTGGGCTGGAGCTGGACGAAGGAACGGTGATCCTCCCATGATTATTACCTGATCAAAGAGCGGCTCTTTGGATTGTAGGTGTATGGATGCGGATGCTTCACAGATGAGTTGCGTCAGTCTTACGAATTTTAATTCAACCGAGTTGGAGATATTTTAAGAGGAAGATGAAAATTTCGCTTACCTGCGCCAGCGCTCTCGCCCATTACGGTCACTCTGGTAGGGTCTCCACCAAATCCCCCGATGTGACGCTTTACCCAACGGAGCGCAAGGCGCTGGTCGTCCAAGCCGTTGTTGGCCTTGTATCCAGCCGCGCGCAGTGCGGAAGACGTTAGATATCCGGTTACGCCGAGACGATAACTAAACTTGTTAACGTAGAATTCAAAGACAATTCCAAGCGTCGAAGCAGGAGAACCCAACATATTTGACGACTCACTTTACGCCGATAGCGATAATTGGGGTTCCAATTCTGATACTCAACGCAACGAAGGCACCAACATCATATTGTGGCCAACTAGACGAACCAGTGAAGAAGCCTATTATGTTGTTAGACTACAATTTATGGTGCTTTTGAAACGACATTTTACCTCCTCCATGGAAGAAGACTACTACTGGCAAACCAGGTGATCCACCTTGGACTTCTGACGGGACGGAAATGTTCAGTCTCAAGCATTCAGTGTCGGACTGCGTGAACTCCTCGTGAGGGAGCGAATGCTGTATCAAATGGTACTCTCCATCACAGCCATTGGGCGGAGATATGACCAAGGGGCCGTGTGTGGTCGCATCCAGTGGTGTCTTTTCTCCGTTTGTGGCTGAAGTTTGATAGCGCTCTATGAGTTCGCCGCGGGAGAAACGATCGCGTAATGTAGCATACAAAACTCCACGGAACTGATTTACATTGTTGTTCAGGCGAAGGCCTCGAATGTCACCGATGGTTGAGTGGTGTAGAAGTGTGGTATTTTCTACCATGACTGATCGTGTGCGGATTTGAGCTGTGGTTTAGAGCCAATGTATGAGGTCTAATTGTGAGATCCTAGATATTGTATTAACCTTCCAAAGAGCAAATCGGATATCCATCACTTACGCCGATTTAAACTTGAAATGAATATGGGGTCTGTCTTCCTCGGATGGTGGGGTATGGGTTATTTAGCTGCAGAGTCTGCCGGAGAAAAGTGCCGAACTCATTCTCCAAGAGAGATGAGAACTATCCCGGTGAAATACTAAAGGGGAGTGGGCCGGCTCACGGAGTGCTACAAAGCGGGTGTTTTCACAACCCTACAGATGAATTGCACAGTCTGAACTCGGAACCATCCGAGATGATAACAAATCGAACACGCCTTTTGTTATTCATTTCTGAGCTTAACATTAATCGATACGAATATCTTATTGATTGAATCTCAAGATTGGTGAAGGAGATATCTATCGACCCAAAACGGGATATATGGTACCTTACTCTAGCGTTTGGTTAACGCGCGACACGATGAGAACTTGAGCTTTGCCGCATACAAATACAACACCAAACGCTCCATATGCCTTTCAGTAATTTCCCTTGAGATATTCGTCGTTGAAAGTGGAAATTCTTTTTGAGTCTAGAAAGTAACGCCACTGAAATCCAGCCCAGCCCTCGTCTTAACCTTAACATCCCATCCACGCTCTCCTTACCAATGCACCCTTCATGCTCTCTCATTTTTCTTTCCTCACAGGTCCTACGTCCAATAAATTAAGCATTTACTTTGGTAGAAAGACCTTATGCACAGTGGATTTACAAAGCATACGACAGATACCATGGATATTTTCTCCATTGCGCGAGTTCTGATTAAGCCTGCGATAGTGACGCCAATAAGCCTAGCATTCGACTCAATATATCTCTACGGGCCTCTAGGGCCGATTTTGGTCTTTTTCGGGAGTAGAACAACATGGCGATTGGAAGCACAAGTACTTGGAAGTTCGATTGATGGGAAGTTGATTGATAGTCATGCCTTTTCCTTCAAGCAGACAGTCTCGGATGAATGTACTATGATCTCTGTCGCTGTAAGTAATGACTTCGGTATTTGCATTCATTCATCACTAACATTACTGAGAAGGCAGCCTTGGTGGGCCAGATCAACGTCACGGCTCTCTCCCTGGGCTGGTTGAGCCAGACTCACTGGGTTGCGCGCGCACTGGTAGTGTTCAGTCTGACTTCAGCACTTATGGCGGTATATTATGCCACCACTCAGCAGCGGACAATAGGGCGTCTTCTAGACGCCAAAGCTATCCGTAAATGGATCCGTGGGCGCCACGATCGGATGAATTGGTATGGAAATGTCCACTCGTGCGAACCTGAGGACTTTATCCCGCCACAATCGTATCCATTGGATGTAAAGAATACACTTTTACGGTCGAGCTTTGTACCTGCCATCACGGCCGTCATTACGATGGCTGCTCCTCAGGCATTGCTCTCTATATCTGTTTTCGCTCTGCTCACTGCGTTGGGAGTTTACTTGGGATTTACATGGACAAGACACTTAGATCCACTGGCTGGTTACAACGACAGCAGAAATGTTTTCATCGTTTACTTAGTCGGGCTGAGTGTGTGTTTCATAGTTTACTCGATATCTTCTTTAGTACAAGACCAGGATGAACGTAGTGAGTATGAAATAGCGGCTCGCAACTGTGAGAATTGGATGGCGACGAACCCAGAAACTCTTGCAACTTGGGGATATGAAACGCATCTAGAACCCTACTACAACAGCATCAGGCTAGAACGACTTGGAAACACGAGCGATTAATTGATAACCACATGTCTTTGTACTTTGAATAAATCTCATTGACCTGGATAGGTAACGAAGTGGAGGCTAGGAAAGCGTGATGTTCAATCAACATGATGATTTACAATTTAAGATGGCCGCGAGCATCTCCGTTCTAATAACGGGAGGGCTAATTTTGAGTACCGATCTTAAGGATAGCCTTTGGCCGTCTTCAAAATCTCTAGTGCAAAGCACCATGCGACGCCAACATTCAATTTCTGGAGCGGAAGCAAAGACTAAGACGCTTACTGCAGCATCGTCTTTCTCTGCTCTTGCCTCTTGATGCTCCTGATGAACTTGTTGCCTTGTGCCTTCTTCAGTTCCTTATTGCGAGATTGATTATACTCCACGTATGCCATGTTTCCACCGCCGCTCAGCTCGCTCAACATGCCGGCCTGTCTCCTGGCCTTCACGCCACCCATCCTTCCTCCCGTGCCTCTCAGCTTGCCACTGCTGTATAAGTCACCATCGATCCTCTCTTCGCCGCCGATTGTCTTGTCCTCCTCGTACTTCATCAGCACGTTGGTCAGCAGCTCGAGCTTCTCAGTGTTGGTATTGAATGCTAATGCTTGAAACTCATTCATACCATTCAAGTTCGTGATGACCTTGAAGGCATAACCTTGATCAACCAAGAATGCCTGGCGTTTGGACGAATAATACATTTCCTGGGTGTCCTTGCTGACCAAAGAGTAGAAGAATGCATTGAAACCTTCGTCATTCCGGCGCTTAGCTCGAAGAATACGTCCAAGACGCTGTGCTTCCTGACGACGTGACCCATAGTGCGACGAAATCTGAATGAGGCAGGTTGCCTCAGGTAGATCTAAAGATGTATCGCCGATTTTGGACAGGAAGATAGTGTTAACCGACTCGTTGTATTGGAAATTCTCGAGAATGCGCAGGCGCTCCTGTTGCGGAGTGCCACCGTAGATGTAAGCTTTGCCTAACTTCTTTGCGTAGCTCTCAAGCGCATACACGTTGTCTGAGAAGACGATGACTTTGTCGCCGCGTCGCTCGTGGTAGTCAATGAGGTATTGGCATGCCTGAAACTTGCGAGGATTCATCGTGAAGAGTAGGACTCTCTTGTTTACCGTTTCGGCTTTGAGATACTCGGTATAGAACTCTGAGGTCATGGCGCACCATACTTCAGCACACTGAACCCTTGCGATGTGTCCTTGTTCGGAAAGCTCTTGCCAGTTGGCTTCGTAGAGTTTGGGACCAATGAGAAAGTTGAGATCTTGAATTTTGTCATCTTCGCGGAGCAATGTCGCAGTTAAACCGAGCTTGGAATGTGCCTTCACTTTGTATGTGACCTTTTGGAACATATCTGCTGGCACGACGTGTACCTCGTCCAGTAACATCAAACCCCATTCACGAGATTCGATGAAGTCCATGACCTTTTGAGATTCGTAGCTTCGACCTTTTGATTGTGTGACCATCGAGTAGGTGCTGATAATGATACCCGTGTTGCCGGTAAACCTATCTTTCTGGTCGGCAGTGAAAAGAGCAATATCGCTGGGATTGACGTTTGACCATTTGAGAAATTCTTGTCGCCATTGCACCACAGACATTGCGGACGTACACAATACGATCACACCTTTTTTCACTGTGCAGGCTGCGGTGATGCCGACCAGTGTCTTTCCAGCACCACAAGGTAGAACGATGATTCCACTTCGAGCGCGACCGTTGCCGAACATCTTGCTGAGAGCTTGCTCTTGATATGGACGAATCTGAGCCATGGGTTTGAGATCAATATCTAAGTTGGCATTGTTCTCGTCGTTGCGGAAATCGTATTCTTCGGTAAGAGGCAGATTGATTGCACGACAGCGACGAGAGACTTCTTGGACAGACTCAGGCGCAACCTCGAAGGAGTGAACTTGGTCTACCACGTCTTCTTCATCGTCATCTTCGAGAAGAGCTCGCGTGAGCTGGTCCATCTCTTTCTGCTGATCGGTCTGATTCTCTTCCACTGGTGGTTGGTGCGACTGAGACTGGTTTTGACCAACCTGCTTGGCGCCCGCGGCCATTTTCGTTCCCGGTATGACCATATTTCCCATCTTAGGAGCGGCCTCAGTCGTGATCTCGGCGCTGCTATTGACACGCTTCTGAGATATAACCTCATCTTTCAGCAAAGTTTGTAGCACGGAGGGATCGGAACTCTCAATGAAGTATTTCGTGTGTTTCAGAACCAGTCTGACTTTTCCAAATGAACTTGTGCTCTCAATGATGAAATTTTTGATGCTATCAGGCACCGGTGTCTTGGAAAGCAAATCTAATCTTCTAATGATGTCTTCGGTCGTAAGGCCAACAGACACGGCAGCAAAAAGGGAATGCGTCGTCAATGTGTATTCATGGATGCGAGAGACGCGCGACTGAGGTTCGGCAATGTTGATGAGGAAGGTTTCAGCGGTTTTGAACATGGGAGAGAACGACTCCATAATGATTCGACCTCGATCTGGGTCGATCCATAAGGGGCGGTCGGCATGATCTGGCTTGAGAGGTAGATCGACATGGTCGCGACCGCCAAAGAGGTGCGAGGCATTGTCAATGTTCACGATCTTCTTCTTTTTGGCGTACGTGCCGACCGAGTATTTCGTCACTAGATTGCGATAATCCTCCGCTTCCACTTCCGTCTCACTGATGGCACCCGATGTATCCTCAGTATAGTCATCATCACTATCCATATCTAGGCTCTGGGGAGTGGCCAGTCCAGATCGAATGCGCTTCGGAATACCACTCGCACCTCCCACTGCCTTGCGCTTCGACATACTGGTCGAGAGTCTGCGTATCGGCATCCGGGATCCCTTTGAGGTGCGAAAACGCCCGGGAAGAGCGAAGAAGTCAAGATACCTCTATTCGAGAGACTTGGCTTCTTCGGAAGATGGGCGGACGTGGTTAAGCGGGGTGAGGACGATGGGAAAGGAGAATGTGATGTGAAAGAGTCATCGTTGTTGATTAAATAGCTGAGAGAGGCTGTGCCACGGTTTAGTCACCCGTCAGGCATTTAAGCCACTGTGCACTGTACGGTAAGGCTTCAATCGCTCACGGTGAAACTGACGTCGGCTTCGCAAACTGTCCCCAATTCAAAGATCAGAAGACCAACAACACCCAGAAATAATAATGATTTGAGTCCAAAGCCTACAGACATTAAATAAAGTACTCCACCCAACTACATGATTCGTAATATTGTTGGAAGCGCCTTTCACCAATATGGGCGCGTCGGATTCGAAGCTCGTCTTCAAACAGGGCATCTTCAAGCTTTCCGAACAGAAAGAAATAGCTGCCGATGACGAGTACTGGACTGGAGTAAGCCCGTTTCTATGAAAGAATGCGATCGGTGTAGTAATCTGTTCTGTAGTTCTGGGAGCTGCCCGAATCTGCCGAAGATGTCTTCACACTCTTCTCACCTACAGATATTCGACGAACGCGAGACAATGCCTTACCCAACTTGGAAACCCTCATACTCGCCGTATGCTCTCGACTAGCCGTGCTGCGGAATCACCCATCCTTTCCAGATCCAGAACTTGCACCGGAACGCGATGCCTTGAATTGTATACGAGTACTTACAAGGATACTGCCTTTCGTATACGAGGCGGAGCATCTTGAGGATTGGGAAGAGACGTTCTTCTGGGGCGCTAGGAGAAGGCGGACAAGACACAGCAAGATCACAAAGTCTGAAGTACTTTTTGATGGCAACGGCGAAGACACTCCAGACAACAACGAGCCCGAGTTCGAGCAAGTCAAGCCTCTAGCAGAAGAACTAATTGATACTCTGACCGACCTCCTGTTCTTCTCTGATTTCACCCTACCAAAAGCTCCTACAGGGAAGTCTAAGGTGACCTACGCGATATGGCAGAGTGGAGTCGGTTGTCACACTCCAGTCATATCAACGAAAGAATATGAAAACAACAGAGCGGAGATACTGCGCCTGCTCCTTGTTATGTGCAGCAAGGCCATGTACATGACACCACAGATTCTCCCAGCCAAAGGTGTGAGAGCGATCTCATACATTACAATGTGTCCAGACAAGCAGATTGTCTTGTCAACGCTTTGTTCATTGCTCAACACTACACTCAAGTACAACCCAGCGGCATGGAGAGTCCCATACGATCATATGGTCATCAAGGATAACAAGCAACTGCTTGTAACGTACTGTCTGCACTTTCTGCTTGTTCTGGTTCTGTATCCGATACCTGAAACCCAGCATGGCGTTACTCCCAAGAATTACTTTCGCCACTTTCTTGGTCGTCTGCATCGACCTCAAGACTTTCAATTCTTGGTGGATGGGATGAACAGAATCTTGAATCAGCCGCTTCAAGCCAGTACATCTTATCTTCCTGGAAGTCAAAAGTCTCTTGCCTGGGCACCAGAAATGCTGATGCTCTTTTGGGAGGCGCTGCAATGCAACAAGCGATTTCGCTCATTTATCATTGACACGGATCGAGCTCATGACTTTGTCATACTTGTTCTGTTCTATGCTATGGAAGGCAAGAATGATCCCAACAAGCAAGGACTGGTACGCATGTGCGTATTCATCTTGCAGACAATGAGCGTTGAGCCAAACTTTGGCAAGAGTCTCAACAAGCGTTTCGAGGGACAAGATACGCTACCTTTGAACATCCGGATACAAAACTTTCACGGCACATACGCCGACTATCTCATCACTTCGATCTATAATCTCTTGACCTCAGGCAAAGGCAACCTGGAGGCCGTTTATCCTGCACTGCTAGCTATCATCAACAACATCATGCCGTACCTCGAAAACTTGGGCCGCGCTACAAGTTCGAAACTGCTTAGCCTTTTTGCATCTATGTCATCACCTTCATTCCTTTTCGCCAACGAGACAAACTATTCTCTCTTGATCTCGCTGCTTGAGGCACTGAACGCCATCATTGAGCACCAGTTCAACAAAAATCCGAACGTGGTCTACGCGGTTATCCGCTCGCAAAAGTGCTTCGAAAACCTGCGCAATTTCACGCTCGAATCCGCACAGGAAGAGCTCGAGCGGCAGAAAACCGAAGCCGCGGCAGCCGACCAACCACCGCACAGCCGCAACAGCTCCGGCGACCTCCGCTCTCCGCTGTCCGCCCGCTCGCCAAGCCTGTCGAACGTGCCAGAAGAGCAGTCAGCCTTCACGATCGGCGACGACGACGACTCCGACGGCGACGAGGCCTCGGCGTCGCAGCCACTGCAGCGGCGCACCACGAGCCCGAGCTCCACCGCCGCGTCGTCGTCGTCGGCCGCGGCGCCGCCCGACACGCTGCCGACGCAGCTGCGCGGCATGTCGGAGAAGGCGCGCGGCAAGCAGCGGGCCGGCGCGCCGTCCTTCTCGCGGCAGAACAGCGTGTCGTCGCTGGCGTCGCTGACGCCGGCGGCATCGGGCGCCGCGCCCGGCCTCGCCTTCCAGCCCTCCGCCGAGTGGGTCGAGGCCTGGCGCACCGAGCTGCCGCTGCACTCCGTCCTCGCGCTGGTGGCGGCGCTGGGGCCTGCCGTTGCAGCGGCCCGTGACGACGACGCTGCGCTTGCCGCGCTGCGTAGGGCGAGTCCGCCGGCTGGGTTGGAGCGAAGTCCAGTCCGCATCCATCTCTTTGAGTGGTCGCCGCTTGCACTTGGCTGGTATGAGTCGCTGCTTTGGGGATTCGTCTTTACGAGTGAGTTGGCGTACAGCAAAGGGAGTGCGGGCGTGTGGAACGCGACGATGGTGCGGCTTTTCAGGGTATGTGGCGCTGTGGCACGAGTGAGTTTGATGGATGCTAATCTGTGATGTAGGTACAAGAGGCTGTGCAGCAGACGCCTTCGTTACTTGCGCCAAAAGGTGCCGTCGATGCTGTCGGTTCCAGTCTTGTCAACACGGGTTCGACTCTTGCCAACAGGATAGGCAATCTCAGGTTAGGAAGTAGCACTGGCGATGGCGGCGGAACGGATGCAGCCAACACGACAAACCCACCGAGACCAGGCACCGTGAGAGATGTCTAAATCTCGATAATGTCACTTTATGACATGCATTGAAGCGTGGATGGAAAGCATTTCGCATTGTTCAAGAGTATGGAGTCATGCTACTCAGCGGTCTAGAGAATGAAGAATCTCCCCTGGTCTATTTGGGACTCATCGGAGTCACCGAGATCTGATCGACTTCGAAACTTGTTTCAATCCGATGCGTGAAATCGAGACCCTTGGAATCGCGACGGTAGAACGACAGAGCAAACGCAGGGCTAAGTCCGACTCTTAGATCCACCAAGTGTTGAGTTTGGTTCTAGCAGCAAAGTCCAATACCGGAACCACATTGGTCGCTCACTTTCTGGAGACCATTTACCTATCTGCGGGCCGCGCAACGGTGCAATTACTTGTGGTTCGCTACTTGCAATAGCACGTATGGTGCTGGCGAGCAGCGCAAGAACGAAGAATGGTCCATGGGGGCGGGACACTGTTTCGCCATGCGCCCATGAAGACGAGCCAGGGGTTTTGTATTTCGCCCAGCAGGGTTTACAGAAGCCAATTGGCCTCTTTGTGTATGCAGAGTGCCCCGTGCCAGATGCTCTATTTCCACGTTTGAACTCATTGCACGCCAAAAGGGCAAGAGATATCATGTCATTCGGCCGGTGCCGCGGCTTGCAACGGCGTTGCACCAGAACACGGGTCCTTGGAAGCGCAAAACTCAATAGTTAGACATTGTAATTGGTGCATCAGATATGCAGCATGCTAATGAAATCCGGTTCCTGCTTGATCCCATGCCTCAGAGCCTGGACTCGGAGTCAGTCGCCGCAGTGCCGTCAGAGTGGCTATTGAACCAGGGTGGGAGTGTGAGCACGACACCGTCAGAGAGTAGCAGATACGGGCACAATTGGACGGATGGGACGTAGCCGAAGGGCTGTTCCTGCGCATCATGCTAATCATTGCTGCGAACAGTTGGGTCCAGCCAACATTTCGCTCATCTTTATCGACCGATGAGAATCCGGGTTTGCGTATGCACAGCCTTACTCTCGCCACATCGGCGTGGCAACTTTGTGCTCTGATTGGCTCATTTGAATTAGCACCAATCAGCACTCGAGACAGCCTGATCGAGACTTATTCGTCCTGTTGTTGCGATGCATCTCCTCTTGATGAGTTTATGCAGGACCGCGCAAGCGCCCGCGTGGTAACCATTGAGGCTACAGCGTGCCTGAATTGCTTATAGTCATTCTAATCTTACAATGCTTTCCGCGCTTTGGAAATGTTTAATGAATCGACTATCCACCATCCAAGAAGAGTGGTATGAGGTTGAGGAGAAGAAGATGGCGACCATCGTCGATAGTGTGGACGATGAATTAGACATACAGCCATATTCCATGCATGTGAGTCGACACTTTTAGTTCTCAGTCGTAACAATTGGAAATAAGAGCTAGGACTTTGTCACAGATTGCGAACCGACTACAGTTTGGAATGAAGTTGGAAGGAGCGGTGATTTGCTGCTGATGGGGCTGATCTCGGGTTCACCGATCGCCACCAGATGTGGAGAAATGACCATCGCAGTCTAGAATGCTATGTCCATCACGAGAAACCTCTACGTAGTGATGAGATTGGTTATTCGACTTTCACGACACTAACAAGGCTCTAGGTATCAGCAAGATACCTTGTGTTGACGCGACAAAAACTCGAACTCACGCGTTTACCACGAGAAGTTCCTCTGTCTGGAGATGAAAAATGGCGGCTGGGGACACCGAAATCTGAACTGGAGCCTCTCGTCGACTTCTGGTTGGAAAAATATGACTGGCGCGCTCAAGAAGCCGAAATCAACGCTCGACTCCCGCAGTTTCGGACAGTCATTGACCTTCCCAGTACTTCAATAACACCAAGACCCGATAGCGAAGTAAGTGACAGTGGAAAATTGCGCATACACTTCGTCCACAAGCGAAGCTCGAACCCAAATGCTGTTCCATTACTCTTCTGCCACGGTTGGCCCGGCTCATTCCTGGACGTCCTCCCACTGATCGAACCGCTCACATCGCCACCTCAGAGACCCATCAGCACCTCCAACACCTCAGAGGCACCTCCTTCAGCACCCGGCTTCCACGTCGTGTGCCCGAGCATCCCCGGCTTCGGCTTCTCGGACGCGAGCGACTCGCCGACGTTTGGCGCAGCAGACACGGCCTCTGCCTTCGACGCGCTGATGCGCAAGCTCGGCTACGGGTCGTACGTAGTGCACGGCGCGGGCTGGGGGTGGAGCATCGCGCGGCATCTGGCGGCGCGCCACGGGTCGTCGGTCGCGGCAGCACACGCATGCTCGCCGCGCTTTCCCGAGCCGCGACACGCCATCAGCGCCATCGCGTGGTGGAGGTGGCGCGTTGCGCGGCTCACGGCGGCGCGTGTGCCGGGCCTCGCGTTCGGGTACGCGCCCGCCGATGTCAGGAACGCGGCTGCCGCGGCGCGGCCGGCCGACGACGTCGATTTGGAGGCGGCGCTGACGGCCCATCCGCAGACGGCGGCGTTTGCGCTCTGCGACTCGCCGCCGGGGTTGCTGGCGACCGTGCTCGATCTCCTGTACGCGGCGCGCGGCGTCTTGCCGCCGCCTGTTGACATCCTGAACAAGACGATGATGTACTGGCTGCCTGGGCCTGAGGCGGCGCTGCGGTGGATTGGCATTGCGCGCACGGAGGACCTGTACACTGGATACTCATCGGTGCCGCTCGGTGTCAGCTGCTTTTCGTGGGAACAGCAGCCTGTGTTGTGGGCTGAGGGATGGCAGAAGCTGGTTTGGTGCAGAAAGAGACATGAGAGCATTAGTGTTTACGCAGCGAAATCAGGAGAAGGCAAGAGAAATGATAGAGACGCAGAACTGGTTGTAGATTTGAGAGATTTTGTACAACAGTGTACGAAAGAAGGCTGGATAAAGGTGGAGACCTAGGAAGAGAGGAGCGTAATGCAGTGAAGAGCCATATTCTGGATCGATTTAATATTCGGAAGCAATTCAGGCACCGAAGGAGGATATATTTGGATTAGGTTAGGTTAGGTTTGGGACAGCAATACCCTAGACATTCGGCGTTGTACTTTGTATACTACAGTGTATCAGTTTGTGTACCGTTGAAGAACCAGCGACCTAATTTATCCCAGAAACCGTTTTTCGGTGTTGGTGGTGATTGGATTGTGTGCACCCATCGTTCTTTACCCTCGATGAAGAGCCTGTAGCGCAAGATACTTTCGTCAGGAGTGTCTGAAGATTCGATTTCGATAGCACCGAACTTGTAATTTCCCTCAGGGATGTACCTTTCATTGAAGTTAAACTGAGATTTCATAGGCGTGATTGAAATGAGATCACTTACTTGATGCACACGTCTTCATCATCCTCCTGTTTGTAGGACTTGAATGGTAAATAGAACATACTCAGTGGACTGGTGCTGAATTCATAAACAGCTGCAGTCTGTGGCCACTGACTTCCATTTGTCGGTGGAGCGAATTTTGTTGCTGCAAACTCGTGTCTATCTCCACTCAACACCACAACACCGACACCTTGCGTGGTTCCCACCTCCCACATAGCTTCGAGGATGATCTGACGTTCTACAAGGTATTTTCCCCATAGATCTTGATCGCCAAACCTCCAATTCTTCGTGAAAGGAACCGACGAGGCCACAATCTTCCACTTTACTCCTCTTGGCGGTGCCGTCTTCAGCCAGTGTAAGAGGTCCGCCAGTTGATTTGCACCAAGCATTGTCTTCGTGACATCCATTGCATCGTTGTTCTCCGGACTACGATATTTCCTCGTGTCCAGTATGAAGAAGCTGGCTGGTCCTTGTGTAAACGCGAACCACGTATCGCCTTTCCGCACGGGTTCTGGATTTACAGAAATGTGATAATGCTTGTATGGATCAAAGGATGCTGGGAATGGGACAGTGGTGTTGCCGCTCCAGTCGTTCGCGATTTCATGATCGTCCCAGGCATGTATCCACGGCAAAGAATCCGATACCAGAGGCCAGTCAGGGCTAGCGTAAACGCGGCGGTATTCAGCGCGGTATGTTGGAATATCTGAGCCAAAGCGATGTGGTACGTCGATGTAGATGAAATCTCCAAGGAAAAGCATGAACTGTGCTTGTAGCTTCGGAAGCCATCTTGCCAATTTCTGGAAGCCAGGAATCTCCAGCGGGTGTGAGATGGGATTGTACGGAAAGTGTGGGATGACACATGATGTTGAAAGGAAACGGAATATTCCATCGTTATGTTTGGTGAGCTGTCCAGGGCGAGGTGCGGTACGGAAGAAGCCATTGTGGTTGTTTGAGAAGGCATACTCGTAGCGAGTATCTGGACGGAGGCCAGTTAAGGTAAGAGCTGCAGTGTAATCGGTGGCGTTGGAGAGTTCAGTTATCCGACGTTTGTTATTCCAGGTCGTGTCAGGGAAAGGACCAACGGCAATCGACGACGAAGCATCTGCATACCGATAGGATAGGAATATTGGGAGCTGACTGGCGTTTGGTTCGCGGACTAGAATGTTGGCACTGACGTCGGAGACATAGCCTACCCTTGCAAAAGACAGATCAACGGACTCGTACATCAAGTATGGACGATACATCAAGTCGCAAGACATTCCAACCAATGCCAAGTTGACTGTGAGGGTTAGGATCGTCCAAAATAGTGATGTTGGATTAGGCAGCCCAAGTAGTAATGATCGCAGTCTTCTTGGCTCTTTCTCTGCGAGAACTACTGTTTCTTTGACGTCCAGTTCCTCAAGTGGAGCATCCTCATCGCCATCAAGTAGCTCGACGTTTTCAGCGCTATTGCCTTTAACTTCAACTTTCTTGGTAACAATTTCGATTTCATCAGAGACCACATCGAAAGCAGGAGTAGTAAAGAAGCTCCAGAAGAAAGAAACGACATATAACGCGGCTGCCGTGAAGATAATTGGAGGTGCGTGCTATAGAACATCGCTGGTTAGTGAATCTGCCAACGAAAACTTTCAGCATGACTTTATTGCAAATGACTACAAGTGAAGACTTGATCAGAGTATATGAAAGGAGATGGGAGGTTTCTGTATCCCTGAGATAGCAATACCGAGATAGCCGGCTCCGCTACTACTAAGACAAATCTGAAGTGAGATAAAAAGAAGGAAAATTGACGTGACTGCATATCCCAATGGCGAAAAGAGATTAACTAGACCTCTACTCACATGTCCGGGTATCTACAGGGGTGAATTAGCTGGCTTCATAAGACGATATCAGGTCATGTATTTACCCATCTCAAGAATATGAAAGCGGCCAGTCGCAGTATAGTTGAACTGGTGACGGTGATGACATTCGGGAAAGTAGCCATGATGCGAAATCCTTAACTCCAGCCGAATTGATGAAATAACAATAGGATAAGAATGAGAAGAGAATGAGAAGAGCAGGAAATCAGGTTGAGGGCAATTGCGGGCATCCTGCCTGTTCCTGTTCTTGTTTCCCAGCCATCAAGTGGAGTGACGTCGAGGCTGCGAGGCAACAACGTGTCTTATGGCAGTTGAACGCCAAAGCTTCAAATGTTCGACGTCGCCTTTTTGTTTGTTCGACGATTTAGAATACATGCTCAACTGACTGCTGTATTTCTTACTCTTTCAAACCTTTTGATACTTGCCATCAATTGTAGTATACTTCCTTCAAATCCGAACCTCACCTTTAACGAGTTCTTCGCGTCAAACTTCCATTCAATTCAAGCTGCCTGGATCCAACATATCATGGCTGCAATCGGCGAAGAGGATCCATTCCTACAAGTTCAAGCCGATGTTCTCTCTCTACTCAATCAAACTCGCCCTCTATTCTCATCTTACCTCCGCATCCGCTCAACAGCATCATCCGCAAACTCGCAAGAGCTCATCGATGCCCGCAAAGACCTTGAAACCACGCTCAGAGACCTAAACACAGACCTCGAAGACCTTACTCAGTCAGTACGAGCAGTGGAGAAAGATCCATACCGTTATGGCCTGGAGATTGATGAAGTGGAGCGACGTCGCAGACTCGTGGTCGAAGTTGGCGGCGAGATCGAGGACATGAGAGAAGAGCTACAAAAGACTGTTCACGAAGCGCAAAACAAAGGGAAAGCCGCCGTGAACGACGACGTACTACCGGATCCCGAGAGTTTTGCGGCCGAAGAAGAAGATGACTACAGCGCTTGGGAACAGGGTAGACAGCAAGAGCTCATGCACGAGCAGGATGAAGCCTTGGACGACGTTTTCAAGACGGTGGGCAACTTGCGAGCCCAAGCTGATGATATGGGACGAGAGTTAGAGGATCAGACACATATGCTGGGAGACGTCGAGACTGTGGCAGACCGAGTAGGCGGGAAACTACAGACGGGGATCAAGAAAGTTGGAATGGTGATTAAGAAGAATGAGGATCGGTGGTCGAGTTGCTGTATTGGGCTTCTCATCGTTATTCTCATTTTTATGCTTGTCATCCTTCTCATAATATAGTCTTGATCTGGATGTGGCTAAACTTTTTGACGACAATTAGCACAACACCGCAGGACATTCGACTTCATAGCACCCATTTGATATGCTCCAGCCAAATCTGAACACTCAGTACCGCAGATACGCAGGGCCTTGAGCGAGAAAGAACACGTCTTTGGTGCGACATGTCGTTCGGCGGAATCCACTCCGCCACAAGCATTCCGCTTCAAATCACATTCCGGATCGCCCAGTCCCAGGAATGAAGTTTTTTTGGGCGCCGTTTCAGGTCGACGCTATTCCAGCCTGCACATTCCTTGCCGTTCTCACGAAATTTCGCGACTTCGCTTTACGCGATCCTGTTCGCTTTCGATCGACCGGATTCAAAGCACTATATCACACCTCCCAGCTCAAAAACAAGCTCTGATCAAGCGTAGGACTCTTTTTTTGCGCTATCTTACGAAGTGAAGCGAAATCATGGACTGCAAAGACAGCAACAACCGTCAATGGACGCCGAATGCTATCACAACCTGCTTGCATATGCTATTATGGAATTGCATCGGCAGTTTAGTAATTGCAATATGCTTGTCTGTAGCGGCTACAGATGATTCTATTCTATGCCCAGCAGCAGCATTCACACTCACATCCGTAAGTGGTTTGGATATCACGACAACTCTAGCTCCGCTGATCTTCCGCAGTCATCAACCAGCATTGCATACGTAATACTCCACCATCTCATCTCCAGTCGGCAAGCTGCCGGTACAAGGCATAAACTCTTTTCAATCAACTTACGGAAAGGCACTCAGTTAGCTCTCAGATTGGCGACTCTCTCTTGTATCTTCTGGCTCTTTACTTCCGGGTGGAATATCTTGATTGCATCACGGCAACCGGTTTGTCTACAGAATGCTGGTGATTTTCAGCAGAACTGGGCTTCTGGAAGGACGTGCGTTGTCCAGCGGATCGGAACGGCTCTCTCACTTGTTATCTTGTAAGATATTTTGGGAACCCGCAGTTCCAGGATTACATGCTAAATAAGTTTACAGGATCGTCTCTGGCGTACTCTTCTTCCTCCTGGCCACTGACACGCATTCTTTCAATTCTCATCTACTTGGGTCTACCAGAAAATGCAATGCGAATGACTCAGAACTCGCAATACAGAATTTGCCGGGATTTGAGACTTCAAGAAACATCTATCGTAACAGTATTAACTCTATGGCGTCGCAAAATCTGCCTCCGCACACCTCTCCATGCTATCTCTCACGAGCGAATTCTATTGCAAGCAACAAGGCCGGCTGTGTCGGTCTCGGAATATACACACCTCAAGAGAGCATTTACGGAAGTCCTTCACCCTCGAGACTCTGTCTAGTGATGCAGAAGACCCTTTACGAACAAACTAATGTCAATATGTCTTCACTGTCTCTGAAAGGGTTCTCTCCACCGCCAAACTTTCTTAACTTTCCTCGGACTCCACCAAAGGCCTTCATCCCAGACTCGGCCTTCAAGGCAATACACCCACCTGCATATCACTTCTGTCACTTTCCAAGTCCTTTACGACATGAAGTGTCTGTTCGTGTTGTCCCACCTTCTCCATTGAGCAGCCTCAGACACATGCAAACCGCTCACTCTCGCACTAATACTCTTACGTCTCTCCATCTCGCACCGGCAGAAAGTGAACGAAATTCATTACAGTCACCATCTGATTCCACGGAAGCACATACTTCGAGAAGTACAGTGTCGATCGCAACATGTACCAGCATATCTCTTTGCGCAACAGCAAGTACAGATAGTAAAGGCTCCAAAATCAGACATAAGAGATGTTCAAGCGATGTCACAATTCCCAGTACACTTGCTGAACGAAGAGAAAGTGGAGAGACCGATATGGCACAGCATCTAGACAGAGACGTAGACCATCTCAACTTGCAAGGGCTGGATTTAGTTGGTTGTGGACGATTCTACAATACCTTTGAGGAGATGGAATTGGATTTGCCTAGCCCGCTGTTCATAAAGAGCGAGGGCAGCGTTAGCTCGAGTTTGGGTTATTGTGGACCGTCCGAGCTGACGTCGGATAGATTTCCAAGGAGAGTTGATTCACTGGACAATTTAAGAGAAGTCTAGAATGGTTTACCAAAGCGAACATGGAATGAACGAGAAAACACCGTCCTATCAGCAAAACATTCCTATTTACGCGCTGAACTTGCACTCGATGATACTAACAGCGCCTCCTTTTGGCGGATTTGTCACGCTAGTTATCTTCAATTTGCCGCCGCTTCCTTCCTTCACTAGTGCTTCCCACGCACCCAAATCCCTCTCTTGTGCGTTCAGCTGTTCTAGCATCAGAATATCGAAGCTTCTCAATATCTCCTCCTGAGCTCTCGGAAGCAAGCCGGCGGGAGGCATAACGGCATCCGCAATAATCAATCGCGAATCAGGTCCCATGGCGTCCACCACGTTCTTCATAATCTTCAAAGCATATTTGTTCGACCAATCGTGGAAGATATGTTTCAGGATGAAAGCCTTCGCTCCCTTTGCCTCTACCGGCTGCGGCTGAAAAAAGTCGGTAGGCACGAACTTCACTCGTCGCCTCACTCCCTCCGGCGCAGCGCCAATGAACCGCACAGCTTCGTCCGCAATCGCCGGCTGATCTTCAACAATGAAGCGCAAGTCTGGATACTTCGCAGCAATCGCCAACGAGATATGGCCGACGGCAGCGCCAACGTCGACGACGGTGCCGACCCCAAGCTCGGCCCAGGGATAGCCATCGCGCATGTGGTCGCTGCCGTCGCCCTCGCTCCAGCAGCTCATGGCGCGGCCGAAGCGCAGCATGGTGTCGGGCTGGCTGACCTTGCGCTCGAAGAACGACTCGCCGAAGAAGAGCGTGAACGGCGACTCGTGCGGCTCGCCCGCACCCAGCGGGTACCGCGTCAGCGCCTCGACCACCTTGCACGACGACCCGTACGCCTCTTCCATCATGTGCCCTAGGAGCGCGTACATGTTCGCGTCCGAGTGAATCAGTGCAGAGGCCGCCGTGTGCGAGACATTTCCTGGCGGAGACTCGGCGAAGACGTGGGCGATGGCTAACCGCCGAATGAAGCGGGCTACGTTTGTCACTGTGAGGCCCGTCTTTTTGGCCAGGTCCTCGAATGTGATGCTTCCGGGTAGCGGCACTGCTTGTGCAAGTTTAAAATGATATGCTACGTGCATAGCGGCACTGATTGTATGGTCCTAAAGGAAGAAAGATGGTTATTCTATTGTCTGAGAGTGGAAGAATAGGAACTCTACACTGCGCTCCTTCTGCGTATTTCGCAAGATTTGAGGCATTCCTGTAATGCGTGGAGCTAACTGACATTGATGATCATCCACCGAAGCATATCTCTTGGTCCGATAATTAAGTCCCGAAGCTCTTTTGTGGCGTCAATTACGGCATTGCGGGCGTTTTGTATTTCAGCATGATCGATTCCAACGGGAAAGTCTGTTGGGCCTTCTGCACTGAAGGACGGTTCAGGTAGGTTGTTCGAGACTAAGAAATTCTCAATGGTCTTGGTGTTAGCAAGAATATTCTCCGCTAGCTTGATAAGAGGCTGCTCTGACGACGACATTGTCTTCATGGACCGTTGTTGAATGTAGCTACAGAGGATATCAACGCGATTTGGAAGGGTAAATTGATACAGGATGAAATTACGTAGACAAAGCAACTACTTATCCAGTGTAGATATGGCGGCATAGAGTATAAATAAAACACAATTATCACTGACCTCATAGTCCAAACGAACTGAACGACGAATGGGTCTGCTCAATGAGACCCACGATCCTTTATCTAGTCTCAAGTCACAGGCTAGCGTGTACACGTAAGATATAACTATTCCCTCCTTTGGGGTGATTGAAGTTGAACTTCATCGTGACAAGTTTGGGGGCTAATATGAGAAATGATAGTAGACGGCGATTGCCGTGGGTTTGGCTGCACCCATTGGTCTTCCCCCTAAGGGGGCAAACGCCAGGGTATCCGAGTCTAATTCGGATTCTGTAGGTGCGATACTTGAGTTCCTAACATTGTGCCGCTGATGGCGAGCGTCGACGTCGAAGGCGTCCACTCGGAATACAACGCGCACGACTAGTTCGCGAAAGATTGCGCCCGCTGCTGTGGATTTGGAAAGCGCCGTTCTAGAGGCAGTAAATCACGAGTAATGACGATGTGCTTGCTCCTCTTGTAGAGTAAGACCTTTACTTTCTGTTCCGAGTTTACTTGTTAATCTATCTACTGTCTCATAGCTCTACAGCCGCGTAGCGTGCAACTAGCTTGCTCGTTTCATTCAAGTTCGTCTATGACTCTAAAACCTACTCTTTGCTGAATTCCCCCAGCCTCTTCAAATTTAACGCTAATACTCTTAACATTATTCGGTATGGGATCCATTCTGTCGTTCCAATTCTCAACTACATTACCTAGTGTTCGGCTATTCTTGGTAGTCGCTAGTATTCTAAGAAATCCAAATCCGGAGCATCCGCCATTTCTTATCATGGCAAAGATACCAAGGCACATGGCAATCACATTCAAACTTGCTGCTATCCCATAAGCAAGCACAAGTACGTGCCGGTCATAGCTCCACACATTCTCGTCATCTTGTGTTTGGATTTCCACTGTATCTACTTGCGAATATGCCAAGTTGGGCGTTAGACTTAGCAACCCAACTGTCACGTTAAAATGGAGCTCAACGATCGCCTGACTGAGATACCGTACTGGTTTCTGGGACCAAGTAGTACGGAGTGGCGACACCGAATAAGCGGGAAATGGAACGTCCTCTACAAGTGCTGACATTGCATGACCAGTGCTGTCAGTTTCCGCGTCTTGCCCATTTGGCATAATACTACCATTTAGAAGAGAGTACAGAGTCTGATGAATGGCATAAGCGGCATATGCATCGGGAAACTCGGCTGTTTGTTTGAGGCTCGTGTAGTTCACTGGGTTGAGGTAACTGCGAAGGCATCTGTTAAGCTGACTCATTGGCTCCATGATTAATATTCTATACAGCTTACCTCAACGTCCCATTCAGTATGTGCTGGAAGCTGACATATCTTCGCTCCAGTTGATACGTCGCATTATATAACTGACAAACGAATACATGTCACTCCCAGGCTTCTGACCGGGTCGAAATCTCCACCGCAAGGTCCGAACCCATAGTTAGATTCAACGCAGAACGGATTCCCGATTGTATCATTTTGTGTGAAGTCCACGTCGTCTACATTGATAGCCAGGGCCAATAAACGAATGCGTGAAGGAGCAGTTCGCTCCACAGGGTGATGGAATATCTGCTATTCGTTTGCCACATAATGTGTTCGAAATGAAGCTGACTATTGGAGAGGAAGCCTTCAGGTAGCTATTGTAGTCTGCTCTGACACCCGGGATATCAGCCATCTGTATGGTGAATAGCTCGTTGCCTCTGACGTACTGGACTGTGGTGATCAGATTTGAGAAGTTGAGATTTAGAACTGAGACACCACTCTTGTTTTGTACTCGAGAACTGCTGATGATGAAAAAACTACCAGGTATAAATATAGGAATGAAAGCGAAGGCCCTTTAGTAGCGAGTGTCAATACGGGCCGCTGAAAGTGGTGAATATATCATACCATGATATTGCCGCAACTAGCGACGCAAGCTTGGCTCGTGTAAGAATCTTTTTGCTAAAGAACTTGGTTACATCGTTCCGAAGACCAAAGATATCATCCACGGCATGAAGTGAGAAAGACTTCGAGCGTAGAGTTTGCCAGACACGCTGCGGAAACGCCACTCCGATAGAGCTGGACCAGAGGAGTTTGACAACGACGCTAATTGCGGTGCTACTGCGCAAAACTTACTGGATAAGAGTATGTGTTAGCAATTCTGACATCTTAACTTCCAGTCTTGAGCGCTCGATGAACCACAGCTTACAGATTGATCATTCGCCGCTCGGCCATCTAGATAGGCGTAATAGAAGTGGTAGCCAATCGCAACAAAAGTTCCCAAAATGCTACAGAGCAAAATTTGAATCGTCTGCCACTGTTTCCACCAAACTCCAGGCAGTTGTCTTTGAGCAGGCTCATCTTCCGTGTAGGATGAGGTAATATTCGTATCTATGTCATATTTCAAGGAGTTTCGTATTCTTCTGCCATCATAATTGACTTGGCTTGGCGAAGGCTTCATTTTGGGTACAAGATGAGTTGAGACATAAGGATTCTATCATGGAGGCAAGAGAGGAGAGATTTATGTCAAAGCCTTGACGGTGGCTGTTGGAGATTCAGCTCGGCTGAAGTGGCGTTCCACAAGGCTGGGCACGGAGATCGGCCACAATTTTCGACATATTTGAGGATAAACCTGACAATTAACCGCCTGATTAGAATTCTCTGTGATCATACACCTACAGTATCACCCGACATTCGTGTTCTTGAGGCTCTTCGATGGACTCGTACTATTTGGAGAGTGGTGATTATGCAGAGGCTCGCTCCTCTACGGCAGTTGCCAAGACACCACCAATAAATGGCCGACCAGCCAATGCATATGCTTTCGTTCACCGAAGTCTTGGTTCAATATTGCGATAAGTTACGCGATGCACTACATGTACTCTAAAAGAGTTTTCATTGTGCTTCATCCTGCTACGCTGTTATTTGTTTTCTCCTTCGTCTTTTGCCTCCTTATACACTCAACTTTCCGTATTCTATCCGTTTCTTTCTCGTTCAAATGGCTTCTCAAACGTTGCAATCCTTCACAAGTCCGGTTTCAGTACCGTTAACCACGATTTTCACTCCTTCTCCCGTATGCTCCAACCGGACGTGGACTTACCTTGGAGGGATTGCAGGTACAACCGACGACTCTTGAACGATTATCATAAATTTGGACGATTATAACTTCAACGAACCTCTCGCGTCAATATGTTACCCATTGGAATATCTTGAAAAGCCATTTTCAATAACCTATTTCAGTCCTGGTGTTTGCCCAGAAGATTATACAGTATACGCTACATCCGTTCATTCGGATGGCGAAACGCGCGCATCTTGTTGCCCTTCGTGAGTCAATTCCTACTCACATTAAGAGATAACGGCTTACCATGGCTTAGTTCATATACAGCAGAAGTCTCCTTCGGAAGCGTCTTCGCTTGGCGTAGCCTTGTAACTGCTCCAATAACAGTTGCAATGGTGACAGCTCCTGGTGACCTAAATTCCGTCACAACGACTGGGACCACTGTACTTGGAACCGAAACGACTATCCCTGCTTATGCGGTTCGCTCAGTATTCAATGTGGCTTGGAAGTCAAGCGACTTAGGTTCTTTTACTCCCAAATCCGCACCGCTTCTTGGTCTGTCCGGAGACATTACTAGTATGTCAGATGTACCCTTCAGTTTTAGCGATGTCACTGGATCAGGCTCGTTGCCCACTTCGTCGTCAAGTGAAGTCTTTAACATCTTGACTGAAACAGCTGCTTCACCAGCACCGACCAATAGAACTTCCATAGGCACACGCTCCCTTACAAGCGGTATCGTGGTGGAATTGATATGTCTACTCGCAGCGGTAGCACATTTGTAGAGTATTCAAACTAGAATTCATGACTATATTGTATTGGTTTCGCTCTTAGTCTCCTTTTGTCTTTTCATAATTCTTCGCATTGCGATCCTGAAATTTGTACAGCGCAGGCTTGGCTACTACAGAGAATCCCATTGCTTGTCTACTAAGATTACAGATAGCATCAGTCACCACCACAGCCGGAGCAACTTGAACAACTTGACCCACAATTTGATCCACAATTCGTGGTCTTACAGGTCGAACTGCAACCACCACCACCACCACCGCCGCTGCCGCAAGTGCACGGATTGTTCCCACAAGTCCCGCACGTATCATCTAACATCTGTCGACCTCCACCGAGCACACAACAAGTCCGCGTGGGGTGTGTACCACACTTATTGCAGGCTGGCATGGCAAGATGTAAACCAACCGTCCAACCTGCCTCCTTACGACGGTGTTGCTCCTCCCTGATTTGTCGCTCGATATCAAACAAGTTCAGCACTCCTCCTGAGCGGCCTATCTCACAGGCCCAACAGAAACACAAATTATAATTCTCTCCAAATATTGTTTTGAAATGAGCACTCGTTACCGCGAAGGCATCACCAAGAACTTCACTACCAATAGTGTCGTCGTGGTTGACAACACGGCCACCAGTGAATACCGAATATGCCCGGTACTTCTCTGGGTTGAGCTGATGCGTGTGCCAGGCTAGGTCGACGTCGAGCGTAGGGACAACACTGGTGCCATGTCCGATGGCTACAAGAGAAAAGAATTTGGCGTAGCGATCGATAGCGCGGCGCATCGTATCGGTTGCATACTGGTGATGACGCCAGGCGAACTGGGCCATTTTAAGTGTGAAGCTGAACTGACGCTGTATAGCTGCTTCAAGGTGGAAGGGAAAGGCTACATTTCTGGTTGCCGATGTCGCGAATCGGAAGTATTCGAGATTCGGGACTGGCTCATTTTCAGCGCTCGTGAGCCTTTCAAGAATGGCGCTCGAGTTGTAAGCCACACAGGTGAGCTGATCAATGCTTTGGTTCTGTGAATAGTCAGCCAAGTTTCAAATAGAAATGCCACCGAGAATATAAATCAGTGTGAACCCACCAATAAGTCCCAATCAATGCCTTGTCGAGGTAACTTGAAGCTCGCCATTTGTTCGAACTTGGCATATTTGAGTGGATTAAGCATGAAAGCATGCCACACCATAAGGACCTCCAACTGAGGAACGGGAGTCAATTCATCGTCTTCGTCGTCAGAGGGAGCTCGAGATGAAACCCAGTCAGTAAACTTGTACACAGACTGCCGCAAATATCTGCCCCAAGCAGCGTCCGGTGTCATTCCTTGCTCTTCCGCCAATCTTTCCACACGACATTTCAACCCCAGAAATGACTCCAGAAGAGACAAATGTGTCAAGCAGTGAGCCTCAGTTGGCAGATGCTCTCTAGATCCCAATCCATCGTGAGCAACAGGCACGGTAAGGGCATCTAGCCTCTCCACGAGGGATTCTTCCGGCTGGATGAGGCTGGATTTCCGCCCTGGGCCTCTAAACTCGGTGGGATCAAATTGGCTAATAACGTTAGAGCTTATCTGTTGAGATTTGTGGTAAAAGCCTTACGCAAGGATGAGGTTTGGCATCTCTGAGTTCAATCGGGTACGACCGCTGACTTGTAAAGTATACCGAAACTAACACTACACCAAGTAATGAGACTCTCAGAGCTTTTGATGAAAATACATGCTTATATATGCGGGTTGCGAAGTGTACCACAGCAAAGCCATACAGCTATACGGAGTAATCAGGGGTGGGTTTCATCTTACCGTAGAAGCAAGATATATCAGATGTTCAATACTCCCTGGATACTCATCTCGGTGGCTGCATACTGCGCAAGAAGTCATTGGCAGAGGGTATGGGTATGTGGGATACAAGATAAGTTTGGAATGAACCTAAGTCAGCCATTGGTGCCAACAAACTGCCGGATGATCTCGTACTCAGGGCAGCCATGCATTCTTATATCCGTTTCCGTTTCGGCATACGTCTTGGCGACAGATCACAACAATTTAAAATGCGGCCGTTATTAATTTTGGGATAGCATGTGGTGTCTCTGGGTATGTATTCGGAGAAGATTGCTTCCAGAGGTGTATTGTGCTTTCGGAGGTTGTGGAGAGAGGTTGCAAACAGCTTCGTAGATCAGCTTCTTGAGGTGGGACGACCGATCTATTGTCACCACAAATTTATTTCTTTGAGAATTTACCTTATACAACCAACTTCAAGAACGAATACTGACTTCACTTCAAGCTTAGCACTCCATACTTTTACAGATGGTCGCCAAAAATAAAAGTTATGTGATACTACTCGAATATTCATTAGGTTGCTGCCACTGCAGCGAGTCAAAGGTCTGCGAAAACCACGTTACAAGGCTCGAGATTTCTAGAGGCTACCTTAGTCTTGGCCACCATATCACGTAGCGGGAGAAAATTATACCGCGCTACAGAGCATAAGGAGCAATTCTATGTCGCGATGCGATCCACTTGCGTAGTAAGGATGCGTTTTTGCGAACCATGCGCTACTCTACTTGGATGCGCCACTTACTCCTGAAGTCCATTATCGTAGTAATAAGAACTCCTTAAGTACTCCGTAATTTAACATCTGTCAAGATCGTCTTCACCATCCCTGTACGGAGTACTCTTCACTCTCATTCTCCTCATCAAAGATATTATCAGGTCCTAACCCGAGCTGTCACGTCCGATTTCCACTGTACCTGCTTCCAACCACTGTGTCTTTATCCTCCCGTGTATAATTTCACCAAGATGAAGGTCACCATTTCACGGGTTTTCATTCAAAGCACTTAATAATGTAGACTGCACTGGCCTCATGGAGGTAGTTATATCGTTCCGTAAGCGAACCTTTTGCCAATCTCGAGCCGTTCATCCCGAGCCCATTAGGCTCCACGCCTGCATCTAAGAGTGTTAGAATAAGGACTCCACGGTAAAGCTGAGAGTTGCGGTTTCGTCCGCCCGATCCGGCAAATTTTGACACCGCTTCAGGCAGCTTGGACCGCGCTCGCTTTCCTAATTATGGCTCTTAACACACTACGAGTGTAATGGCCCGCCGCAAAGAGTGATTATTATGGAGAATGATGCATTGTAATTGTAGTTGTTGTTCTAGTATAAGTGGAAGGCAAGGTACTCCGTATATCCCGTAACAAGGCCGCCGCTCATGCTATAACAGCGAGCATGTTTGAATAGGGTAACTCACGTGGCTGACAAGAAATTCGGAGACAGAGCAGTGAAAGGATTGTCTTGTTGACCTGTCCGTTTCGTTGACATGTCGCCCACCTGCCGGATTTCTCCCCGCGGATACCGTCTGACCGCCTATTGTTGTCTTTCAGCGTCGTCATGGCAAAAAACACACTGAGTCTGCAATAGCGAGTCAATGCGAAGATATACAGCAATCTACTTCAACACAAGTCAACCGTTATTGACCAGGCGAGCCGGTCACTTAGCTCACGGCCAAGGAGACCTCAATGGCGGCTCGCATTGAAGTCGACCGCCGTGACGAGACGAAATTACCAACAAACCGAGACTTCAACAATACGAAGGGAAGGGTTCTGCACTCCGAGATCATCCTTCAGTCGAGATCAGAGCCTTGCAGAAACAAAAAGGATCCAACATGTATTTTCACGTGCGAAGCAGCCAGGACAAGCAACATTAAAGGTAGAACTGGATATATACGGCTCGGTAGAAGATGCAAAGATTATTGGAGACATATTATCCGCCTCCAAGATGTTTCTTCAGGATCCAGACCATGGAACTCAGGATATTGAATATTGCAACCCTCATATCGTACAATTTCCTGGGGTGGAAGAACCAATGACGAAGGTCAAAGAACATGGTATCCCAAAGGAGCTCTCAGTGGTTCCTAAAACGGCTCAGCAAGAACGCGATACTTTCAATCAAACGATCTCATCCATATATCAGTCCCTTACCAGGTTCCGCGACTTGGAGAGAATACAAGAAGGAAACTATGTTACTACTCCATTTTCACCGTGAGTTTTCTTATCTCGCTTCTTGATCAAGCTTAACATATGTTTTCGAGCTAGAAATTGTGGATTAAACACGCTAACCATGGTATTTAACAGACATCAAGAGACAGCTCTAAATTTCATGTCGCAAAGGGAGTTTGGTCCTATACCACCAGAGTTCAGTCTCTGGAACCACGAACGCAATGTTAGGAGTTTTATGTATGTGCGTGTCACGTTGTCGTTAATTATCGTAGTTAACCGTTATCGGCATGCAGATACCGACATAAGTTGATGGACGCTGAATCAATGGAGCCGCCGAACGAGCTTGGCGGTGGGATCCTGGCTGATGATATGGGAATGGGAAAGTCACTGAGTGCTCTTGCTCTGATTACTACCACTTTGCAGCAGGCTCGATACTGGTGTAATGAGACTCCGCCAAGTTCTAGAAAGATTCGATCTAGAGCTACCCTGATCATAGTGCCATCTACACGTCAGTTCTCAATTGCTATCAAATTTTCAAGTACAACACGCTGATATATATGACAGTCATCATGAACTCTTGGTTCAATGAGATTGAGACGTTAGCTTAACACAATTTAATTTAGCATTGTACCTAAGTTTAACAATTCTCAGCCGTTTGCACAAATCTATTGCCGTCACAAAATACTACGGCAAAGGCAGAAACGATGACATCGAGCAGCTCTTAGATTTTGATATTGTGTTTACCACATATCACACGATTTCTGCCAGCATGAACCACAGCGACACCAAAATATTTCATATTGAGTGGTTCAGAATCGTTCTTGATGAAGGTGTGTATCACGAACAGACGCCGCTTCCTCCAAGTCTTGACTTTTCACAGCCCATATGATCCGCCGTCGGGAAACAGACCTTTATCAAGCTGCAAGTCAGCTCTCTGCTAGATTCAGATGGTGCCTCACTGGTACGCCTATCCAAAACCACTTAGAAGGTCTAGGCTCGCTTCTTGCATTCCTCAGAATCGATCAACTCGAGAACAAAGCAGTTTTCTAACGTACTATTGTGGATCCATTTGACGAAGATGCTGCCTCAGCTGCCAGGAAGTTCGCATTTCTCCTCGACTGCGTGTGTTTACGCAGGTCTCAAGAACTGCTGCAGCTACCCAATATTATTGAGAAGTTCCATTACATCACTCTTTCTGAGGATGAGCGACTGCAATATGACGAGACCACAGTCAAAATGGCAAACTACATCAGAGAAAAGGCTAACCGTAACTCGGAGAGGCGTGATCCTTTTGGTATCTTCCAAGCGCAGCTTCAGCTCCGTCTGTTATGCAATCATGGAACTTTTCAGAAGCCCTTCAGTAGAAACAGTCGGCGAGACGGGAAATCCGGGCGAGAGGATTTTCTCTACTCTTTGGGGAGTAACGCCGAGATCATTTGTTCTATTTGCGGCTCTCCAGTACCCGTCTTCGATGTCATTGGCAGTTCTAATAGCTACAAGTATCCTTGTGGACATAAGCTCTGCCAGGAGTGCGTAGCTCAAAGCGACCATGACATCGAAATGCAGATCAATTCATTCGCGAACTCTTGCCAACTATGTGCTGGTAGAGTAGGTTACCAGACGACGGTCCAACAAACTTCAAGCATAGCCCATTCTCAATCGCCAGTGAATAGCACCGATGGCTATTTCAATCAGAAAGGACATTCATCCAAAATCGCTGCTCTTATAGACGATCTTCAGAATTCTTCAGGGCTTGGGAAAAGGTGAGAGAATGCCTCATTGCGAGAAGAGTTCGCCAACCAACTTTTCTTAAAGCATTGTCTTCTCGTGTTGGACAAGAACCCTTGATCTAATTTCAATTCACCTTCAGCAACGTGGCATACTGCATCGAAGAATTGACGGCGACCAGATTCTATCACAGCGGCAATATAACATGGACACATTTGTGGCGGATGATCAATCACAAGTTCTACTTATGAGTACCGGTGTGGGTGCTTTCGGGTATGGTGGCTCAAATACTGCTCGCATTCAATTATTCATCCTATCACTCTTACAACTCCTAGGCTCAGCCTCACGGCAGCAAATCGGGTGTACATTTTCGAACCACAATGGAATCCGAGCGTTGAAAGCCATGCAATTTGTCGGGTTTCAAGGCTGGGTCAGAAGAGCACGGTTGTGGTTACTCGTTATCTCGTATTGGGCACTGTTGAAATAGTAAGTGCGGCTTCTCCACTCACTGATATATCTATATCGCTAACAGGATTCTAGAAGATGCACTCTCAACAAATTCGAAAGGTTGAGCTTGCGAATGTTGGGTTTCAGAAAGTCGATACTCCTACAGGCGACTAATGCCTGAGATACCTATGAAAGCGCTGTATTGTCACGTTTGTCAGAGCTTGGGTTCGTGTTATGGCAGGAGTGGTGGCTTCGATGATATACCATGCCTTCTGCATGGACTAGAGCACGAAAAAACTACTACAACAGTGATATTTAATTAATCTTTATAATGATCTCTCTCTTTTTGGCTGTCCATTACAGTTCGGTCAGTCTACCTGTGACCTTGACAACGAATAAATATTGGGCGTACTATTTCCCTCGTGGCATGGTGGTAGACATTGGCAAAATAGCCTCCAATGACTCGACAAGGCAGAGCAGCAAACGGCAGTGGAAAAACTATTCGGATTGTTAAGTCCGCAAACAGTTGATGAAATAACGCCAGAGATATGAAATGACAGCCTTATTGCCCGACCTCAGGCTTTGTGCTTCTGTGTTTCTCCATCTCGTGACGCGGAATCGTTCGGGTATATGTAAGGTTGACACTTCAGACGGACTTTCATGTTCCGATACCGATTACCTCTACAGATCTACTCGAAGCATCTCAAGTTTAACAGAATGAAATTGTCGGGTTGCTATACATCGCTACCATGGATGATTGGGGCGATCCATGGGCAGAAGAGCAGAGCAGAGAGCAAGAGAAGAGAGACATGACTAATGGAAACATCTTGTCGGAATGGCACGATGACGCTGGCTGGGGAGAGGTTGGAGAAGCTAGCATATACTCGAAAATCGCCGATGCATCAGACCCGAGAATAGTCGATCCATCAAGCAGGCATGAACCCGAAACACGAGTACAGATACCACAGGCGAAGCACACCGCTAGTGACAGTATTGATTCAGCGGTTTCTTTTGGGAAAATATCAGGAGATGTACTGCGGTACGAAATTCAGGACCATTTGGTCGAAAAGCAACGCGTTGACGGTTCAACGACTGCCGAATCCTCCGAAGCCGATTTTCAGTTACACAACGTCTCAGATGCTCAACCTGGAAAGACTGAAACTTCAGCGAAATATCCTGATGTGCATGAGAGTGATGTTGCTCAGAAAGATGATAGTCACCTGGAAATTCTATCGATGACACCGTCTCCAAGTAATTGGGCATCATATGTTGCTGAAAGAACCGAGCGTCATTCTGAGAACACTGCGCTTCTAATTGCAAGGCTCTTTGACCAGCCTGAGCGGAAAATTGCTAAACTATCTGACGAATCTGAAGATGCTGTAATGTCAGTTTCTGCTCGAAAGGCCTGGTATCGCATTACGCGGACGAAGACACTCCGAGAGTTCAATGGAGGTGGTACTGACCAAGGCTATGTTCGAATAAGGTGGCAGGAGTCTGAAATTCGAAAAAGAACCTTGGAGATTGTGTCGAGCTTTGTGAACACAAATCGGCCGAACGATCTGGCATCGTTTGGACACCTTGGATGGAAGCCTTCACCATCATATGGTGCAATGGCAGCTCTCGGAGATGTCATTGATGGTAGCTACATTAGGTCGTATGAAACATCTGCCACGAGTGTGGATTTCAACAAGAAAGCGAGGAAAGTTGATGAGCCAGCTGAAAGCTCACAGACGCAGGCACACTTTGGATGGAGCACCTTACCTGCTGTTTCCAGCTTTCCACCCGGTACAGAACCAAGTTCAAATATTGCCAATAACCATCCAGCAGATGAGGTCGTCATGACCCGGTCGACGGCACAGCAAATCACCGCTTCGTCCCAAGATAAGCTGGAGTTGAACCTGGACGGCTGGGTGGGCTCTAAGTCATTCGACACCGAACAAGATGAAGATTGGGGAGAAATGGTTGAATCGCCTTCCTTTGCAAGCGACAATGCAGGCCCGAAAATTATCAACGCTGAATCCGCGTCCCTGGATGATATCCTACCGACACCGGCAACTCTGTCCATCGATCCAGTCCACATTTTCCTGAAAAGCTTGCCTGATCTATCGTATATGCTGAAATGAGATTGCTATTTTACTCCTCAATGCTGTACTTTGTTCGGGTCTCCTGACGGGGCAAGGGCTACCTCCGTTGTGGCGTTCTCAGGGGTCTTCCTCATGGCAATGCCGCAACCGCAACGTTGTTGTGTAACGATTCGAAGATTAATTGTGGAGTATCCACCCGGAACGAGTTCCCGCGCCATCTGATAACGCCGTCAATGAACGTTGCTGATGGGGATCACGGGAAGTCCATGGTTCACGTTTGTTTTGCCGGACACAGCTCCAGGAGTGAAACGACTCGAAAGGCTAGTTCGATCAAATTCTGATCGACCCAGGCAGGAGCAGATCGCATTGACTAGAAGTTCGAATGCAGGTGGGGAGAGCCGACGCAGAATTGCTCAGAATTGCTCGGAATGGCCATCACAACCAAGTTCAGACTGATCTACCAATATCGTACATCGTTTCAGGGACCTTGAACGGATCCACAAGAGAACGAGAAACAGCGATCCCTGGTAATAGGCTGTCTGCAACCGTTTGTCTGGTTTTTCTGGAGCCCGGCGCTTTATCGAGCACCAGCTTATTTATTGTTCGGCAAGCCTCTCGCGACTTGCAGGCAAAATCCTTTGTCCGACGGTCAGGGTCATGCAGCTAAGGAAACCGATGGAATGGTTACAGGAGGGCTCTGGCTCACGTTGCGATAGCTCTGAATGCATTCGTATGTCCCGCAATCTGCCACATTGGCTCACAGCAAAGAATTGGCGCGTGGCGGCATCACAGCAGCAATCTAATTTCATCCCAAAGAGCCCTGTTTTTTTGGTTCTAATCAGGGTAGCGTATAAGCTGTAGCTACGTTTTCTGTCTTCCAAGTTTTAGAACATTGCAAGGAGGACGGCGCCGTCACTCGCCTTGGAAATCAAAGCTAAAAGGAGGACCATCAAGGTTTGTGATCGACGCGTTTCTTCTTGGCATATGTATAAGACAGGGAGAGACATTCAACTATTCTGCCACCGGATCGATATTTAGCGTTTTTACTGAAGTTAAAATTCAAGATACAGTAGTCACATAATAGGGGAGTTGGTACTAAAGATAGCGGGACATTACCGCATACGTTACCAACGACGACTGTATTGATAATTTGCGTCGAAAGTTCGAAGGATGGCTTCAACGTTGGAGGCGCTCAATCATGGACGGGATCACATTTTTCTTTTGCCAGGCACGGGAGAAATCGACACTAGCTTGGAAACTTCGCGTTCGACGCGAATTCTATCCACGTTCTCCTCGGAGTGGACCCACTTTGGGTTTGAGCTCCGTTTGAAAGTTGCGTGCTCTCCTCTTTTCGGTGCTTCTCATTGCAATTCCTTTTTCCTTTGGTGAGGAAATCGTGCAGAATGCTAGACACTCTTGCATTGGTAGTGGACATTCCGCTGGACTGGGTTGACTACATGGGCAGATTCCCCTACCTGATAGGCTCCCTAGTCCCGTTCCGACTTGGGCTTTTTCTAACGGGTTCTTTTAGGGGGAAAGGGTAGTGCCACGTGATATGCGCTATACCTCAAACATCGTCCGGTGGCGGTTATCTCTATGCCGGATACATTGAGAGCGTCGCTATTTCTGCTAATTCCGATTATCTGTGATGTTGATCGCTTTCCAGAAGGAGAACGGGCTGACGCGAAAGGGTGAGACCTCTGGGAAGGGCAAAGGTTGGTTGACATAGTGACAGTCCGTTCTGTGGCCGCAGCTGGCAAAAAGTCTCAGTGCCGAGCCGTCCTGGAAGCTGCCGGCGCGACTGCCGCGCACAAAAGGTGAAACCCACGCGGTGCCTCAGCCAAAGAGCGCCAGTCATCCGTTTTTTTTTGCGTGGTGGAACGCCGTCGTCTCTTAAGTGCGTCCTACGATTGATTGTGGAGATGGCCACAGTGACATGGGGGTCGACCCGAAATTTGACAGTTTCTTTTCGAAGTGCGAGGTATGGCGTGCTTCTCGTGTCCTTTGAATGATTGAAAGGGTGCCTGTCTTCTCTTCTCTTCTCTTCGCCGCGTGAGAGGCGTCAAACGGCATGGCTTCGACAACGTGAGGGCTGGATGGCGAAATTGGAAACATTTCAATCACCTGTGCTGCCGGATGCCATTGGATGGACGGAGGGTATAGGTGGCTCGAGAGCCTGGAATACCGTTGCGGCTCCCGCGACCAAAGCTCAAAGAACCGGCAAGGTAGTTTTGCTAGCCCTGCGCTCCACGTTTCCCATCGCCGTTCCATCTTACGATCTGACCGCAGGATGCACGGGAAACCCCCCAATCGCAGCCGGGTCACCCTGCATTACCCTACACCAAAGATGTGAAAGAGGCGTGAGACATCACAATGTTGTCGTCCAACAACTTCCCAGCTGTTGGAAACTTCCATCTTTCAAACCCTTTTCTTCCATAGTTGCACGTTTCGCTTTGCGTCAGGATTCGAACTAAGTCGACTAGTTAAATATTCTCGTCTTCATTGTCTAGGTCGCTCTGAGCACCTTACTATCTCCTGTTTTCTGCCTTGTCAGTGGTTCTCCGGCCAGCGTTTGAACTTAAAAACCCCCCGGCTGCCTGCATCTCGCCTATCGTGCAGCAACTGCAGAACACGACGACTCAGTCTCATCGTCGGGAGACAACCATGCCCACGGTATCGCGACCAGGATCGGAGCTGGCTTGTGAACCAGCACTTGACCAGCTTTCTCCATGGGATAAGGAGCTTATTCATCGACTGAAGCAAACATACACTGCCGACCTACTATCAACTATCTTCTCAGAACAATCAACGACTCGTATGCAAAGGCAGAACTTTGTGTCATGGCAACCCTCTTAACTAACTAGTATCAGGACGGAGTTCTCTAACATCCAGCTCAAGTCGCTCTAGTAGATCTAGATCTGACAAATCTTCGCTTTCTTCCACAGGCTGGCTCCGTGACACATCCCAGCGTGGATCTGTTTCGACCTGTGGTACAAGTTATTCAACAGCATCAATGGGCCCAAATTCGCTTCCAACCGACGGTGTTTTCTGCTTCGAGGCTGTAGAGGAGGAGGCTGAGCGTCCGAAAACCGCATTGGACGTGCAACGAGCCTCGCGATCATACCTTAGTGGTGTTGCCGACCTTAAGCGGATGGGTGAAGCCGATGACTCAGCACAAAGCGACGACGAAATGCTGTCCAAAATAATCTACGTTTGCACATCATGTGGAGATGCTTTCGAAGAACTGACTGCGTGGGACACTCATGAGAAGAGTGCACATGAGCGACAGTATTACTGGGCCTGCATCCATCCGACGTGCGCCAAGGTCTTCAGTAGAGCAGACAAATTCGAAAACCATCATCAGCAAACTCATGGCTGCGTGAATTGCACCCACGCGGATGATGCTGCCCGGAGGCTTCCACCCAAGAAAGCTTGGGGATGTGGCTTTGACATGTGTCACGGTATCTTTGAGAACTGGGAACAACGATGTGCTCATGTTGCTGGTCACTATGAAGGATTTGCAGCGCTACGGCAGTCAGAAAATCGGTATCCACATTGGAGGTATACCAACATGATTCGTAACCTCCTCCGACAACCAGATATCAAAGACCGCTTCCGCTCTCACATGATACGGTGCCATGGCGAGTCTATGGTAACTTGGCCGCGATTGCAATGGAAGCCAAATGACAGTGGCGATTTGAAACGACAGTTAGAATATGGTAACTACAGGAACAATATTGAGGAGACTATTGAACTGGCCTATCAACTCGGCCTCCCAACGAAGTCTGGTCAACGCAGAGAAGAGCGCAAGAAATCGACCTCTAGAAGTGAACGACCGGCCCACAAGCGAAGCGCACCATCACTATCACTATTTCCACCTAGGGAGTCCAGTTTGGAGAACGTGTTGGCTGTCGCTTCAGGACAAGAACCGGCAGAACTTCCCCCAAACCCTGCCGTTCGGCCACTTGAATCAAGACCATCGACTCCCAGTAAATTTACAGCACAAGGGGCCGATCGTCCTCTTCCACTTCGCAGTCGAACATCGTCCACACTCTCTAGTCACAGAACCATCAGCAGTCCATCTCGAAGTCGTCCTCCACCAGTTCACGTACCCATTAATTCTCAAACTCCGTCTATCATCGTCGATGCTCCTACTTCCAACCAACTGTCCAGTGGTCCAATCGACCGTAGCAGCGCGTCCTCACTTGTTGCGGCGGCAACTGCCTCCAGTGATAACATTGCCGCTGGAGATAAAGCTCAGTCGCTAGGGACTTCCACCTTCGCATCCTCAGAATTGGTGTATCCTTACGAGGCCAGCTTGAATGCAACTGACGTGTATTTGATTCACCGACCTACGAATCCTCTACCTCTTCCGCTACCTTCGCCAACCCTGAGTCAGTTTCCTAGCCCGCCTGGCATGGGTGAGAAGATCTTACAAAGGGCGAAGAGCATGGTACGACGGGACAAATATTAGTCTTGATAGCGCCATCTTTGTCGGTGCCAGGCCATTCTGTCACTTCTCATTCCGGATATGTCGACATTTCGTTCCACGTTCCGCATCGGGTATGTCGAAACATGTCTACATACTAATCCAGTTGGTGAACAGAAGTTCTCCGTTGGACTTCACTTATCATTTCATTGTTAAGCGGCTCGTTTGCTAGTCTGGCGTACATGGCGCTTATAGTCACCCAGCGCAACGCAAAAGCATCTTGATATCCATTTGGTTGCATTCTTACAGAATACGGCCGGTATACCCCTTGCTGAAGGTGGATTGAGGATATGTACATATAGATAGACAGCTAGGAATAGAACGCGGTTAAAACGTTGGACGCATTTCGCCAATGCAAAACTTTTGATAGCTCTTCAAACCGGCAACAAAACCTTGACACCTAGGAACTGGTCACTGCCGTACTTAACTCCACCGACTTCTACAACCCCTCCAGATCGCTTCTCAGGCGGGATCTGACTACGTGTCGAAACTTGAATTTCCCGCCATTCCTTATTTGTAGGGACCGGCAGTCCACCGTCGAGCAGCCTCTTGTACTCCTTGAACACGCCTTGGCTCAAAACGAAACCCTCCCGCTGGAGCAATGGGCTATCCATGGCTGGCGCCAACCTCAAATGACCGGCACTAGCATTGAATTGCACCAAACTCAGCCTCTCCTGGTGCTCCTGATCCTTCGGCGTGTCCGTAACCTTATGTCGGGTCGCCTTAAAGTGCCCTCCCGAGATGAGCTCCAGCGACTCTCCTATGTTCACAACAACCGCTCCTGGGTTGTACTTGACCGATCTCCACACGCTGTCCTTGCAAAAGATATGCAATGCGGTGATCGGTACGGAGAACAGCAGCGTGGTGGTCCCATAGTCCGTATGTCCGTACATTCGAACTCCTTTCCTCCGCTCTCGATCCTCGCCAACAAGCGGATAGAACAACGCATGTCTGAAGTAGCCATCACCGACCGGGCCGTCCTTGCTCTGAATGCGATCCCAGAGATAGTCGTCCGGCAACTCCAACACCTTGCTCAGCAGCTTCAGCAGCCGCCGGTTCACGCTGTAGGAGAGGTAGTTGCAGAAAGCGATGATCTCGTCCATGAACGGCAAGATGCATTTAGGACACTTGTTCTCAGAGTCGGCGAACTCGTTGCGGTAGAAGTTGAACTGCTCGATGCCGTCGAATTCGCCTGCTTCACGGCGCCAGCCTAGCCGCCGCTTGAAGCCCGCGAACAAGCCGGTGCCTGGATCCCACAGGAGACGTTCTTTGTCGTCGTCGGATATGTTGCGGTGGAGATACTGCGCCAGAGAAAACTGCCGGTGGAGTTGCTCCAGAGACACTCCGTAATTGACAAGATAGAGGAATCCATCCTCCTTAATTGCTGTCTTTGTTAGTTCCACGAGGTCATCGACCACTTTGGGATCTGGAGAGTCTAGTAGGGAAAGATCGATTGTGTGAATATCGGCCCAGTCTAGATTCTCCTTCGTTGGCTCCGGAGTGATCCACGCAGGTACATGCGGCTTTCCTTCCGCTGAAGGTGGTTTGAACGGAACAGCCATTGTATAACGCTATTAGAGAAGAGAAAAAGAAGATTGAATCAAATGCAGAATGTATAAACAAAAGAATAACTAAATAGAGTCTCATATCAGAGGAGATCTGGACTCGATTCTTCAATCACCTGAGCTGTTACCGGGGTGAATCCTTCAGTGACCTCAGCAATCTGCAAGTTCATGGAAGTATCTGTATGTGTTCGCCGACGGCTTTCGCTTGGCCACAAAGAGGGGATTTCCTGATTCTTCATTCTGACCAATAACCTCTATCTGCACTATCGACCATCGCTTGCTGAACAGCAACGTGTAACTTTTCAAATTGTCCGGCGGATGAATGCTTTACTTGACTCCACGCTACGTCTAACCTCGTCAGGCTTACAATGCCACAATCCTTGCAGACGGATCATGGCAGTTATTTCCGAATATGCTTTGGGTTTGCAAATGGAAAGTCGAGATGGTAAGAATCGGTAATATAACAGTGGAGCTACGATACGGTAACCACTGAAGGTAGGATATCAATCTGATTTCCAAGAGTGGAATGCTCATTAACCTGTATGGTAGCAAAATAGGACTCTAGTTCGAATGGCGCTCTACTCAAACTACCAATCATACGTTGACCTAATATCAAAGTTCCTCAAAACTCCAGCCTGTGTGTAATTGATATTTGATATCCATTGCTTGCCCAGACACTCTTTCGGATATATATGGTGGCCAGTATGGCTTGGTTGAAGTGTATGTCGAGTTACTTCATTACTATTTGTTCGGATCTCCACGCATAGAGAATGAATGTACAACTCTCTTCTTCTCGTGAAATCACCGCATGCCTGGCCAAATTATTACGGATATCATCATCTCAGGAGAGCCTTCCGCATTTCTCTTGCTTTGGGTCGCAGTTCCTTGAGCATTCTGCTCATTCACGTAGTTCTCTTTCTGGTTTGCTAAATCCTGTCGAGCATTTCATCCTTGATATGCTAATCACGAATCCGTTAGCGATAATCATGGCTCTCGCAGACGGGACGATCGTAGCTTGGCGTAATCCTTGGAGCGACTGCAAACTGACCGCGAACGGCGGCGTGTACGTCTACGATGGCGGCTGGGCAGAGGTAGATGATGCGTGGACGGCCAACGGGCAGGAATGCGAACGGCATGGCGACTATCGTGGGCGGCGGAACTGGCACGATTGTGATTCGAGGTGAATTTTTTCGGCAACAAAGACCGTCACCGAAGGTGGCGGTTTCAACTCCAGCTAGACGATTCTGCTGCAGTATTTGGCCGGTGGAAACTTTTTTCGTGTCATTTAATGTTGACGGTTCCCTGTGGGTTGACTCTATTAAAGTTAATCCATAAGTCAAAGGAATAGCTTAAGCTGGAAGAAAAGGCCACTTTCTATATTTGCGTTCTGAGTTGTCTGGACTCGCAATACCCATCAACCGCAAACTTCCATTCTTCAATTTCATTCAATCGCCTCACGGTGACAGGCATCGTAGCTCAGATATTCCAAGTCACTTCCATCCCAATCCGGAAATTCAAGCCATCGCAGCCCACGCCTCTTTCTCGCTGCCATCGCCCTTGGTTTCCAGTTCAACAATGCCTTTCTCCTTTGTTTCCTAGAAGTTGTTGCTTCATCGTATTGATTGTTCAATCTCTTTAGAATGTCCGCTACATCAGCTTCACTCTCCCTCTTGCCATACAGTGTGAAGATTATGGAGCCAAGGTGGGTGAACAGCATATCACCGTATCCGGCAGTATGATATCCCATCGAAAGTAGGCCGAATATATATCTTTTGGCGAAATAAAAGAGAAATTCTGGATGTAGAATCGGCGCGGAAGGTCCATTGTTCAGTGATACAGAGCGTAGGCGAGAAACAGAGCAAGGTTCGCGAATGAACTGCTGTGAAGTATTGCCTAATGGTGTCTGGATTTCAATGTGCAGTACTTCGATGACGAAGTGAGCAATCGTCTGCGTCTTTGAGCCGTGCCAGTGGGGCCCAAAGTAGAAAAAGCGTTCGAGAAGAGAGTAAAGCACCCACGACATTGCTGGGCCTCCACCGTCGCCGCCTTGGAAACCGCTATAACTGCTAGGAGGCTTGTCGAATGCAAATGCGGTGCGGAAGCGACATGTGACGGAATCGATGCAAGAAGGTACGCTCCCTCGTGGATGAGGCATGACCAGCCACGTGGGTATCAAGTAGACCTCCCTATAAAGGACCACATCGAGGATATAATTAGCCGGCAGACGTGAAAGGGCGTCTTTTGCCTCCGAGTGGATTTGTGTATTGACTAGAAAGACTGGATGTATAGGGCTCGCCGATGACTTTGGGTACAGTACATCGCGTCCGACAGTCCAAGACTTTAATGGTATCAACGGACTCTGTTCCCTTCTGATTTCTTTCCGAGATGCAAAGATGTCTTTCAAATCATTCGATTCGGGTGGCTCTTGGACTGGAAGGTATAGAGCATACTCCAAAATGCGGTCACGAATTTCTCTCGGCAAACTGAGAAGCGAAGGCATAATAGCGGTCAGAGGTGGAAGGTGGAGAGACAAGTCGACAGCTATTGAACAAGAGATGTAACATATTCTCGAAACCTTTGAATTGAGTGGTAAATTGATAATAGTATCGGTCAAAGTGGAAGGCTACACCACGGTTCCGTCGGTGCCTTCGGCAAAAGCGATTCCAATGACTCACGTGATAGAGTACGGATGTCCAAACTGCGTATCCCGCTGCTCAGACCTCTTTTAGGCTGGTGATGTTCGAGTAACCGTCTTTCATTCCAGTCGAAAACTGTAGTACAAGTGTGACGAGTATTGACCGGAACTGATCTTCCAACGTCAAACCGAACTACTCGGTAGTGCCGTACGAGCGAATCTTGGTGGACGCTAAGGGCTTATGAACGGCCAGATGATGCATGTTGACACAGTAAAAGCATCGGAATCTTAAGGATACACTGGGTGGCTTCGGCTGCATCGATGTGAAACGAAAGGACTTCGAATTTTGTCGAGGTTGCGGCGGTTGTTCAGCGACCCCCACGCAGGTAGGCGTGGGAGGTTACAATGCGCAAGTCGAGCACACAAATGGAAACTCAATAGAGTAGCGGCCAAAACTGCGAAGGACAGGGCGTCAGAGCACCTGCAGCATTGCCCACTTTACCCCTCTTTTCATCTTCAAAGTCTCGCCCGCTTTGTTGGCGACGTTGATGGAGCAATGTTCCAGCAAAGATGGGGATGCCTGCGCTACAGATTAACATCACAACCGCCGCCGAGGTCTGTTGGCTGCCTCTCTCAGGGAAAGCCTTTGGATTAGCGAACCGGCAGCGCCATCCTGGACGGTGCAGGCTGGAAACTCCAACTACTGCACGCAATTCGGGAGGACCCACGGCAGCTTCAGATTTTGCATCTTTGGAATGCAAGGCCGAGCGTTTAGCCGGCAGCTGAGCTAGAGAAGTGGTCGGAAGCGAAGGCCGTCACGAGATTGCCGGTTGCAGATAGACTAGAGTCGTAATTCTGCTTGCAAACCGTTTGGGAGCGGTTTGCTATCGTGGCGCCATCAGCAGTTCAGCAACCGGAAGGTTCGAGATTGATCACAGTCACGCAGGCTGTTGGGACGTCTGCGGTTGGTGCATGGCCGTCGGCAGGACCAGCGTGCATTCGACAGCAGCCAGAGACAATGCCAGCCAGACAAGCTCGCGAGTTGCTATGTGTGTGTGAGCGTGTGGATTTCTGAAGCGATTGTCTCCTCCGAACACCTCACAGCCGCCACTAGAGGATTAGCAGGCCGGCCTACCGGACAAGGATGGCCGATAGGTGATATTAAAGGCCAGTCTCGCCCAATCTAACTTGCTGGCTTGTTGAGTGGCACAGACGAACTTCAAAAGGCTGCTTCTGGTCGCTCTCTCCGAACGCTCTCTCACCACCATCCCACTCCCGGGCGCAGGGACAACGATCGTAATTCAGCCGCGGAATCCAATCAGCGCCAACGACATCCTTACCCCACGCCGTTCTACCCCAGATTTCACACGCCATCTGCCATTACCATTACCGCCCGTACGAAGCAAAAGGACACAGACCAGGACATACATCATCGTTCGGCCCCCGGCTTTCATCTTCTGCTGCTGATCTCGGCTTCAAGGCCTTGGCCATCACAGTTGTTCGGACCGAGTTTACAGATCTGCCAGATGCTCCAGCACGGATATGATCCATTCCTGATGAACTTAAAGAACTGCTACTTTCATTGGCTCGTCGGACAAAAACCCTTTAATCGCTACCCCAGAACGCTGAGACCGCTGAGAACGGCCTCCTCCGCAACGTCCGTAAATCTTTTGCGCACGTCTCCCTTCTGTCATTCGGTACACTTGCTTTTTATTCTCTGAAGCTCGATCAGTATTCTAAAGGAAGGTCCATCTTGACTAGCCTCAAGTCTCTCCTGCAGCCCTGACACAACTTTACCTTAGGCTACGTAGGTCAGCCTACCAGCCTACCATCTCAAGCGGCCTCAACGCACAACACGATAAGCGGGCCTTTTATTTCGTATTTTTTTGGTCAGCAGAAAGGCCACCTGTTCTTTCTCTAGTGGCCGAAGGCATGGAATCGTCCATGACGTTGGTCAACGCACACATTCAATTCCTCGTAAGCCATCTCTCTCGGCTTCCCCATTCTGCAGTCTGCATGAGGCCGAATTCAGAATCATGCAAATTAGGTGCAGATCTCGATCCAATCTGCTTAGACTTTCGTACCATGGTGTGGCTTGTGTGCCTGAACTGTTGTGAGACATCCATGCAAGCCTTTTTCTATTTGATATGTCGCTGCTGTCGCCTATAAAAATTTTCGCCCTGCCCATTTCACTGTTCGCTAACCATGAGGCTCTACACACAGGAAACCGAACTGGCCTTGATACATATTCCTCTTGAGCTCTACAGTAACTTCATCCAACCTATCCTTCAGCTACTTCTACAGAGCGATCTTCAAGATACCAAGGAAAGAAATGACGACGACACATCTCGTCCGCCAAGCAGCCGGGATTCCACGCTACCCGATCTACCCTTTGTCAATATATCGGTTACTCCGATTGAAGCCAGCATAGCTTGTCCCCGGCACCTCGCGAATCAGCTTTTCTCTCCAATTCAAGCCACGCTACCCACGCCTGCGCGATGTCAGGTTTCTGTTACTCAAGACGACTATGTTGTAATGCAAGTGGATGGCGAAGGTCTTGATGCTGGCCAGCGTGTCCTCGAGCTTACATCTCCACTTGCACTGGCTGGAATCAGCATATTCTTCATCACAACGTATTTTAGCGACTACATCCTCGTACCAGTCCGAGCTCGCCAGCAAGTCATCAAGGCGCTTGAATCTCGCGGATTTGCCTTCGAAGAGAATACAAGCTCCTATACGACTGCCTCAACATCGACATACAGTCATCGCAATACACCATCCGGCTCGTCATTTGACCTCTCCAACATATCCGTACCCTCACTACCAAGAACACCCCCACCCACGACCGTCTCCGAACTCCAGACCCGCACTTTCGCGCTTCTCAAACGCCGCAACGTCGTCCCGCATGTCGACGAAGCAATCAAGCTGGTCAGCTGTGCTGGGCGGAAGTCGTCGTCAGGCAGCCAAGCGTCCAACGCGGCAATGAGCGACCGGCTGCACCTGGCCATCGTGCGGGCGCTGATCTCGCGGCCGCAGTTCCTGTCGCTGACGCTGACGGACACGGAGCCGCCGTCGCTGCTGCTGGAGCAGCGGCTGCTGCCGCTCTTCTCGACCGCGGCGTCCTCGTCGACCCACTCGTCCGACGACAGCGTGCTGCTCGGCTCCAAGTCCGAGACGCTGGTCCCCATCATCCTCGACCTGCGCGACCTGCCGCTGGAGTCGACCGGCATCGTGTGCGGCGTTGCGGCCCGCCTCGTCGGCCGCACCAAGATGGGCCTGCTCGACGCCGTCGAGATGAGCTATCTGTCGACGGCGCGGGCTGGCACGGTGATGGTGGCGGAGGGCGAGCTGGACCGCGCGATGGGCGCGCTGAGCGGCTGGGACGACGACCACAAGCCAAATTGAAGGTGGGTGTGTGCGCGGTCTCCAAAAATGGTTTTGCATAGCGCGGCGTCGGGCGGCGGGATCAAAAGGGACTCGTGCAACGGGTGGGTGGCTTTTCGTACGTTTGACTCGGCACATTCGGGCGGCCCCAAAAATCGCGGTGGTGCATTCTGTTGCGGCCAAATTGCTCGCGTTTCGGGCGCAAAAGAAGTTGAACGCTTCAGGGATCCCTATGGGTTCACTCCTCTCCATGTAATCGCTTGTCACTTCGTACATAATATGATAATGCGAAGCAATTGCAAAGTAGATTTGGGCTGCGTAATGCCGGAACACCTGCAAGTAGTTGGAATATTAGTAAGAAACTGAGTTACATCCAACTTCGAAGGACCGAATAGAATATCCTGGAGTTGAAGATCATGCTGCTTGCCTCTTTCGATCAGCGCTGCATCGCCAGCCTCACAGCTGCTCTTTAACTCCTCGTCCGCTGCTAAGTCGATTGTGCTGGTGCCGCTGGTTAGGATCAGTTTAGCCAGTTTGTTTGCTTGAGTTTGGTGGTTGGTAGTGGCGAGGCTGTGCGAGATGGAAAATGGGCGAACATGCTAGGACAGTTATGAATATTTTTCTGGGCTAGAATATTGACCATTTTTAAAGACTTTGAAGAAGTCGTCGATTTTGAGGATTGAATATTCAGGTAAATATTGGAAAGAAAGCAGACTGAAGGATATATAATCTGATTGTTTGACCTTCGTGAAGGTGAAGCAGCACTTCCATTTTGAACGAAAAGCCGCGGCTGCTTTAAAATCATCTGACGGCAATTTTGGGCATCATTCGTCCTCTTAGCTACAGTGCTTATCGCCAATACCATCCTCGGAAATTAGAATTCTCGAAATTGAAATTGCAATAGAAGATGAGGGGATTTTCAAGGTGAGACGAAGTTGTACTGACTGGAGTATAGAATTGCTCCGTAATGGAACCACTTGCTGAATATCAGTCGATAACTTTGGATCGACCGCCACCGGACGACATTTCCCTCTAAAAGCAGATCCACCAATGCTTTTTGGTTCACCTTAATCGGTCTCAGGGCCTAAGCTGCTCTCTGCTGGCGACGAATTGCTGTTGATTCAGGTCCGCCTTTTGTCCTTCAGCCTTGTCTTTATTTTGCCTCCACCTCAATCCTCGTCGGTTTCGCTCCCGTAGCCTCCCAGTGCCCCTCACTTCTCTGTTTCCTTCGTGAACTCCAGGTGTACTAACACAGTCCGCTCAACACCGGAGGAAGTGACTGTGGCTTCGAATCCTAGCGGCTCATTGGTTTTACTTCTCGTCATAGCGCTGACCGAGATTTGGCTGGGCTTTTTGGTCAGATAGGCACCATCAGTAATCCATGCCCCGTATTCTGGCTTGTTTTTCCAAACATGGTGCAATGTTTCCAAAAACATTCTAGCACACGAGAAGCACCCTGCTTCCAACAGCAAGAGAGTTTTGATAGTGGGAGTATTAACGATGAACTTTCTCACGTCATCCTCTAATCCATTCAAATAGTATGCATTGAGGACATCAAACTGTAGTTCCAATCGCTCTAAAGGGAAATGACACTCTTCTAGCGTCGAACGTAAATAGGGCAGGTCGTCTGGCCACAAGTGGAATCTCTTTATGCAACCCAAACAGGCAAGCCTGGGGAATTGCGGAGATTTCACAAGGGTGCTGAAAAGAGCCGTATTGGAAAAGGTGACATGTCGGTATGCCATATTGGACGCTTCATGGTATATTTGCCGGCAAGTGAGAAGAACCGCGAAGCGCCTCTTGGCTTTGGTAGTTGACTTGCCGGAATGAATTCGACGACCCTCTGAGATGTCGGCAAATATGCAGGCCCATATATTGTCTCGCAACTCTCCAGGGAGGCCAAGCAGAGAGAGCTTAGGATACCGGAGGACTGCTGGAGGTCCGATAAGGAACTGATTAACCCGGTGTGGTGCTCTAGGCATCGTTGGCTTGCACACTCTTGCTGTACTGGTAGTCGGATGAAGATGGAGATGAGAGATGATAGGAATGCGAAGCTTTCAGCTTAGAAGTATGATAATCGGTTTGCATCGGATCCTTTAAACAGTGTTACACAACAGTATTCTTCCGGTTTCATTCATCATATACTCATCCGCGGCTCATATATACATTCGGCATCGCCAGCTCATCCTCACATCCTCAATATATGTACGTGTCTCATCCCATGTCATCTACACCTCCAGCTTCTCATGAAAGTTATCTTTTCGACACATCTCGTCCACGATGCATCGCACTGCGTCGTCACGGCTAGTAGTTCTCGTGAGCAGCAAACCTCATCTCACTATTACCGACATCGAAGACCGCCACAACATTCTGCAAAAACACATCACCGAGGATGTACGGGCCCTGACCACCGTCCTGCACGCCGGTCAGGCACAACCCCGTGTTCTGGTCCACAACGCCCTGGTAGATGAGGTCAGCGGGGTTGATAGTGAACGAGGTGCCGGCGATGGAGACGGAGACGGCGGGCGGGGTGGCCGTGCACTCGACGAAGTACGCGCCCTGGTCCTCTTCGTACTTGGCCGATGGCTTGAAGGCCTTGTTGAGGGCCTTTGCGACGGCCGACGGCGCGTACAGCAGCGTCGTGCCCGAATCCACGATGTACTGCGTCGACGCTGACTTGCTGCTGCCGTAGTTGAGGCCCGCCGTGATCGCGTAGAACGTGTACTCGTCGCTGCTGAACGACGACAGGTACTGGATTGGCGTGCTCACCAGGTTGGAGCTGCTGACGCCGGTCACTGGAGGAAGCCCGCCGAATGCAATGTAGCCGCCGGTGCCACGCTCCAGCGCGAGCGAGAAGGATGAGTTGGATAGACCTTGTGAGACCATCGTCTGGAAGAGTGGAGAGTATGGGTCTTGTTGGCTGTCATCGGCCGGATTTGTGCCATCGAACGCGGAAGTAAGAGCTTCATAGGCCAGACCCAACAGGCCACTTGATGTACTATCTCCCTGCCAGTAGGCCTCAGTGCCAAGAGCAACCTGAAAGGCTATTAGTGAAGGTTTGACGTGCATTATAGAACATTCTGCTAACCTCTTGCTGGCTAACGGTGATGCCGGCAATCGTGACATCCTCATAGCCCATAACACCAGTCACGAACTCGCCGTCTCCATAGGTAATGTTGAAATTCTCATTGGAGATTTGACCATCATCAAATGTACCAGCGAAAGGTGGTCCAAAGTCACAAGCCGACTCCGATTGTTCATTTCCGTTGGCATCAACGCATTTGAAGCCGGACTGGATCAACCATGTGTCACTGCTACCAGAATCGAGAATGACACTATAGCTGCTCCCAGCCCATTCGATCGACACGAGATACTCCTGGCCTCCAAGAGCGGCAGTCAAGGTCGTGGACGGCGTGGTATCTCGCTTCGCCGCTTGGCTTAGAATTGCATTAGACCTCGAAGCTTTGGTGCTCTTGACAATCGGCGCATAGTTGGAAGTCACGGCGTCCACATTTGACGCATCCCGGGCAGCGATTGAATACTTGGAAAGTTGGACTACAGCACCATAGGCCGACGGAAGTCCGAGTAGCAAAAGAGAAGAATGAACAAGTGATCCAAGCATGATTACGATGATGCGTCGGACAATATTAACTATGTACGGAGCGAACGGAATTAGACCAGAAGAAGTCGATGAGCTATGGGCTTGAAGTGAAAGCGGACATTAAATAGGAATATAACTCGATTCATATAAGGTTTGCCCAGGGCCTCACCCTCGTGTTATGCCAGCCGTCATGGGTGGCGGCAAGGTTACCGAAACAGGGAGTTAAGATTCGACTTCATCCCTACTGCAGACGATTGGAAGTGGGCTTCTGGAAAACGATGTGACGGTTCCTTGACTACAGAGATCATCCTGCTCAAGATAAGGCTCGGCCGAGTGAATGCTGACGGATGAAAGGTGCACGATCGTGAAATGATCTCACGGGAGGTGCGGAGGGAGATGCACACGACACCATATTTGGCAGTTCAAAAGGGTAAAGGCGCATGTTTATTCAGGGGCCACCCAGTGCGCTACCCTCAATTTACACACCAGGTAGTTGAGAAGTATTTGTAGTGGTTGCGGCAAATTATAACTTTGGCCAATGGCAGGAGTTACGAGGCATGTTTGTAGATGCGCGAAAGGGTCAACGTGCCGTGTCTTGGGAGATTCTCAGCTGGAAGCGCCTGTCGAATAGAATAGGAGAGCAGCGACGCCTTTGAGACGCCATCACCAACTTCAACCACAGCCCTATTCTTCGGGTTCGATGTTGCAAAACAGATGACTGCTGCAAACAGATAACGGCTCAGGTATTGAATCTGACAAGTTTAATTACACTTCGGAAAGCGCTGCTTTGTCGTTGGTAGGCAGGAATGTCGACTTTGTCAGGGCGATCGTCGGCGCGGCATGTCGAGGGTGTTTTTCAGCGCGCTGTGGCCTTTCAACGGCACGTCCGCTCAGAGCCTCCCTGCCTTACCCTTCTTAGGGCGTCATTGGGCTGTGGGCCGGGACCTTGCGGCGGCACATGTCAAAAGCGGGCTGGGAAAACAAGAATATCGGTGGGAAACGCGGTGGCGGCGCGGAGTGAGTTTCGAAAGGGCAGTTGGAAGAGCGTGGATGGATGGTATTGTATGGGAGCTTTGGGCATTACCTCGTGAGCCTGTTTGAACGTTTGCAAAGGCTGCGGGGTAATCTATCTGGTCATGCATGACCTGCTCATTTGTTCTATGGTCTAGAGATAGCGATGGAAGCGGGAGAGCATGATTATAGGTGCATCAACATGGCCCTATAATCGGCCAGGTGTCGATCATACATAAAGGACCTATGAGCTGAGCCACAAGTGCTGGTAGAAAACACCATGAGTTGCCTGAAGTACAATTTCCGCGGCAGTGGCAATGCTTGCCCGCATACAACGTTTATGCATGTTCCTTGCAGGCCGCCTTATGCTGTCGAAACCTAATCGATTTTTGCCTCCCCTTTTGATAGGTCATGCAACGCTCTTGACCAACGAAATCAAAGCATGGGCTTGCTAGTTTTGTTTGAGTCGAATCAATGCCACTCAGATGTTGTGACTGCATTGGATATAGGCAGGCAGGTGCTTGTCATTCCAATCTACCTATTTGCCATCCGATATGAGCTAACAAAGCTTAGCTGGCAACCGTTTCCCCTCTCTTCCGTTGCTATGCAGAGCTTCCGCAGTTCTATCACACTCTTGTCACTTCCATGATAAGCCGTAGGACGATATCATACGATCTCCGCACTACAGTACTGCCCTCTTGGGTAACAAGGTCCCAGTCATCCTTCATCGTCGGGAGCCGCCGTCCGAAGACGTACAGCGGAGATCCTAAGATGACATTCTGGAATAAGGTACCGGCTTTGTTGTGCTTCGATCTACTGCTGTGCCTTCAAGCATGTGAGTGTTCCACGATGGCCAAATAAATAACACCTTCCGAAGCTGGAGCATAATGGCATCCTCCTCTCGGCACAGCATTGAAATGTTCGGATGTCGTAATACGGCCTCTCAAAGGAGATCAGCGGATCCACGGCCCAGGTCCTAGATCCGAAAGTCCGTCGAAGAAGACATTATCGATCCCAAGATTCCAGTCCGAGTTAAAAGCGTAGCTTGGCATGAAACCATTGGTATCGAAAGAAATCGTAGGATAACCCAAGGTAGACATCGGCGAAGGGCCTGTCGTCATGTTGTTTCTAGGCTCTCTTGGTATGATACCTGCCATAATCGGACGGCTGTTTCGACTAGTCGGCGTATCGGGAACGAAGGGTAAGGTAGGTGACGGCTCAGCAGATGACGTTCCTTGTGGTCGAATGATGCTAACTTTGCCGAAGAAAGGGACATCCAGATTTGTCATTGAATTATTATTCTCCGCATCTGAGCAGGCCGACAACAAGGTACGGAGGACTTCAGCTCCTCTTCGAGTCATTCGATCTTTTGGGTTGTTTGTCGCAAATAGCTCCATGCCTTCTAAAGCTTGGCGGACCAGACTCAAATCAGTATCCAACGCCGTTCTCAAGTCACCTTTCTCAAATTGTAATTTTTGCAGTATCAACAGAATGATCGTAGTCGATGCAATGAACGCGAGAAAGTCCAGCGGTGCACAATAGATATGCGCATTTCCCGGTTTCCGCAGCTCGATATACCGTCGTAAAACCTCTTCACAAGACGTCATGCACGTAATCCTATTGTAGTTGAACCGCTTGTCTTTGACTGCTCGAAACGAGAAGGGAACATGTAAGAAAAACTTTAGTTGGTAAAACCACATTTGTAAGACGAGACGATGGTATTCTCCTGCGGTTTCTTGAGAGCGTGAGTCGTTCGACAGCTTAGGGATGGACCACCACGAGTCTGATAATTCTCGCTGAGCTTTATCTATACTCTCATCAATGATTTGACTCGGTGCGAGACTGCTAAACCCTTCCAAATAGGTTCGTTGGCCTATTGCATATGCAATTGAGCAGATGTGACGTTGAATAGCAGCTTGCGGGTTGATGTATCCACCGAACTCTGACTCTTCTGGCAGGAACACGCCATTGGGACTTCCACTTGGAAGAACCAGGAGCAAACTCAATCGACAGTCGTTCGCGATGATAATCTCCCAGAGTCGATTTGCCGCAGTGTCACCGTTTGCCGTGAGTGTGTCCGGGGAAGTCCTGCGCAAATCCTTTGGCTGGGGCATGCCATTGAGGTTGACAATGCTGAGGGCTCTACGGAAGATCAACCAGGCCTTTCTAATGTTTCCTACATTTGCGTGTAAGGTTCCAAGTAGAATGAGACATTCTAAGCCGTCCTTGGTGCATGCCAGCTCATCTTCGGACAGTATTCCTGATATTTTGGTTATGCATTCCTTGATATAGGGTTCAGGCGGGCCTCGCAACGGGAGTTGATTAGCTTCAAACTGTTTTGGAAGTTGTTGGATCCAAAGAATAATGTAGAGAAGGGCTTTGGCGATGACTACTGGGTGAGAATTTGCGATAGTTTCGAGGTTCAGGGATTGAGAGAGATTTTCCTGCCATGACAATCCCTCATCTAGGTTACCGAAGATTTGAGATGAAGCCCAAGAATCTGTGCAGATAGCCAGTAGATCGGTATCCTCCTGGGAGGGCAGTAACGAAACGAGATCCCGTCGATAGTCTTCCAGCCTTTGAGAAAGGCCGTTCGCCGGGCAGTCAGAACCGTCTTCGGTGCTGGTAATTGGCTTGGAGAAGAAAGTGTTTTGGAATAGTGCAAATACCGGAGCATTCCGTCCTAACATTGCGGGAGGGTCTTGGATCATCTCCGGTTGCTCCGGCGTTTGCGCGGTTGAAGCCTTTTTTGGATTGGAAGGAGAACGAATTGAAGAAGAATTGGTGGTAGCTTCGCGACCGGTAATCTGGGACAGTACGCTTTCGATCTGACTGAGTCTCTCGCTTACATCGGAATCCTGAGTAGGCTTTGCTTGGACTCCCGGTACCCGTTGCGTTGTTACATTGTTTGAGCTTCTCCAGAATCCGTCTGCACCCGGACTTGTCGCATGGCTATCGTCATCTCCTGTGTTGCTACTTGCGTCCTGGAGAACACAAGGAATACTTCTTAATCGACAGTTTGTGCAGATAGTATCGTTCTCTGTCGCCAGACTACATCGAACTTTTCGTCTCTTGCCTGGGAAAAAGTCAAATATGAATGCAAAACTAATTGTTCAATTTCTTACATTCAGTACAGCTTTTTGGCACACGATGAACTCGCCTCCTCTTGCGCTCATGCGAAGTAGCTGGAGCGGTCGGCTCTGTCATTGAGAGATATTTTGTGGCGGAGGTTTCAGAGCTCTCAATTCAGTGGCGGGGACGTCGCAGAGATGTTTTGAAGACGATCATTGAGGATAAACAACTGTGGCTTACCAAGCCTTAGCGTTCGCAACGACCGCTAACAACACTCTGCTTGTTCGGCACTATAGGGACTCTTATTCTACTTGGCTGACGACGGTGGCAGAGGCGAGAAATCCTTCGCTCTCCATTCATCGAAACGTCCAACGGCAACATGCGGATGAATTACCCTGTACCCAGCATTTATGGTGATAGCGAGAGCCACTTGTATTGTCCCAAAGTTCACGAAGATTAGAAAATAACTTGTGACATGGAGAAATCGAATAAATGATCACTTTGCATAGCAACATTATTGAAATATCAAGCTGAGTCATTGAACACACTCGATATCCATGAAAGTAATTAGCCACAGGGGTTTAAAGCGTTCATACCACCCGTACGCCGAGGACCGTAATGTTCTCCTTATCTGCCGAGAACAACCTCACTCAAAGATCATCTTCGTCGTCTAGCAAACTGTCGAGCAGACTCTCATCGCCTCTGGCTGCCTTACTCACTTCTCTGACTACAGTCTCATCGTCATCCTCGTCATCATATTCGTCAAACTCGACCATCACCGTGCCTTCGGCATCAGGAGGACCCGTGAAGCCTGTGAACTTGGTGCGCATTGTGACATCGAATTCGCTTGCATCGACCGCAATTTCAGGTTTTACGTCCGTCTTGTCCAATTCAGTTTCCATGTCGTCGCCAATCTCTGTGGCATCGATTGGCAATGCATCTTCCTCGCCAGATCCACTAGCGCTGACACCTTTGGTGTTTTCAGAGCTTGAATCGGCACCGTTTGATGCCAGAGCTTTCTGGATTGCACTTTGAAGCTTGGTAAGGGCGTTGCGAGACGAAGCGTCCGTTGCTACTTTGGCGTCCATTGCTTCGTTTACGAGTTCGAGCAGGCCTTGTAGCGTGGCATTTGGCGTAGTGGCATTAATATGAACCTTGCCTAGCATACTCAGGAAGATTTTCTTGTCTTCTCCTGTCGTAATGTTAGCGAAACCTAGGTCATCCAACACCAACACTCCAGAGATAGGATTGGAGTCAGGACGGAACCTACTGCTCGTGCCTGGCGTTAGGCATTTCTCCAACAACTCCTCCGCCAGCACCAAGTGGCCATCGGTCTCGCCTTTGTCGAGCTTCACTTCAACGTCCAACCGGTTCGAAACGCACTTCCTCGGGTCGGTCCAATCGCAAATTTGCGCCGCCACAAGACTCATGCCGACCATCTCCTCCTCGTCCTCCAACTCCTCTGCTCTCTCTGCCAGCCCGTGCATAACCGCCACGGCGATTCGCGCCAGCGCCTCCGCGTTCTGGCGCCGCGAGTGGCAGTACACCGGCAGGAAGTACGTCAGCGACTGTCTCAGCGACGGGTTCGTCTGCGTCTCCGGATCGAAGTAGGCGAGCACAAGCTGCTTGAGGAGATCCGGATCCTTGATGGTGCCGGCGAGCATGAGTTTTGAGAGGGCGACGCAGCCGGTGCTTTGGACCGTAGCATCAGGTGACCGCAGCGACTTCGAGTACATTTTGTGGACGGGCTTGATGAGCGGATTTTCAGTCGGTTCCGTCTTGGTGTCGCTACCGTCACTCGGCGTTGGAACGCTCGACACTCCCAGGAGAGATGGATGGCTGGTGAGAATGTCGGTGATGATTTGAATGGCAATGACTTGCAATGCTTCGTGGCCTTTGGAGAAGCAGTGTAGGAAGAGTGTTAGGTTTTCCTGGGCCAAGTTCTTGCTGAGGAGGCAGCAGAGACCGAGACAGATCAAACCTCGTTCTCGGATCGGTGCTTCTTGACTTCGAACTGCAGGGACGACGAGGTTATTGAGCATAGTAACCAAGTGGCTATTGTGCTCTAGATCGCATTGCACGTTTTGAAGCATGCACTGCGCGATGTGCAGACACTTCATGTTGACCATTATTTCGCGAATGGCCTTATCTTCATCGACTTCTCCCTCGTCTTCTTTTTGCTTCTTTAGCTGCTTTGGCTTGGTAGGAGTTCCATCTTCGCTCATCTCCGACACTGCAGAATGGAAACTCTCATCTAGATCTTCCTTTGATTCTTCTTCGCCCATGATGGCATCATGAACTTCAGCGACAGCCTCAAGGACGATACTGCAAAACTCTGCTTCTCCTCTCTTGCCACAAACCGTTCGTAGAACTTCGACGACCAATTTTGTGCATTCTTCGGGGAGTTCAGCCAGAGCTAAAGATTCTCTCATGATGGAGAACATCTTTCTCCTGCCCATCTCATCACTGTAGTCCAAAGTCAACGCAACATGCAGCATCTGCTCCACGCAAAACTCTTGCTGAACGGTTTCCTCTTCAGCCTCAGCATCATCGGGGTTGAGCGCAACCTGCTCAACGCCCTCAATGAGCCTGACGAGATGCTTCTGCAGTAGGAAAGCAAACTTGGTGACCTCTGGCATCTTGTCTTCAGCTAAGCTCTGCAGGCGCGTGTCATCACTATTGCGGCAAAAATCGTTGAATGAGCGCGCCACGAAGACCGCCTCAGGCGTGAGCTCATCGAAATAGGGATCGTCGAAGCGCACGAACTCGCGGTAGTCTGGACGGCCGTCCCAGAACTCGCGCATAGCCTCGTGGGCGATGCCACCCTCAACACCGGCGTTCACCACATCCACACGCTCCAGTAGCTCGAGCAGGGCGTCGGCGCTGGGCGCGGCGGCAGCCAGCGGGCCGGGCAGCGCATCCTCGCCCGCGGCGTCGCGCGGCCGCGCGCAGTCCTCGATCCAGCGCTCGCGGAAGAGGCGTGCCGTCGCCGCGCGCACGCTCTCGTCGCGGTCGCGCAGCCCCCACCGCAGCAGCTTCTCGCGGTGCGTCAGCGACAGGTGGCGGAAGTCGCCGAGTGCGGGCAGCAGGCGGGCGTAGAGGGCGCGGCGTGTCGCCCCGTCCAGGTCGCGCGCCCGCTCCAGCAGGTACGGCAGCGTGCCCGGCGTGAACGGCAGGTTTAGCAGCAGCGCGCGCCGCACGTCCGCGCTTGGGTCATGCTGCAGCGCGTCTCGCAGCTTGTGCAGGATCCCGCCTGCGTCTTCGTCGTCGCTGTCATCGTCGTCGCAGCCTTCCTCGCTTTCGTCTGCCAGCCGGCCGAGGCCTAACACTGCTTGGACGCGCACGCTGCTCTCTTTGTCGCGCAGGCGTCGGAGCAGAGCGAGTCGGACGACTTGGAAGAGTTCGTCGTCAATGGAATCGAGCGTGTTTACAATATGTGCGATGATTTGAGTTGCTCGATATCGAATCGTCCGGTCTTTGGCAGCAATAACTTGTAGCACCATACCGAGGATGTGCGCAGTCAGTCTGCTTGTAGGCGTCTCCGGAAATACCTCACTGGTGTCTGCGTCTTGCGCTCGAAAATTCGCATTATCTACATCAATCAGCATCTAATCGCCACCAAACAACAAATAGACCAGTCACCAACCTCTATCGCTGGCCAGCTTTAAGAACAGTCCCAAGAACCGGACCAGACGGTCGCCGACGCTCTCGCTCTTCTTCACCGCCAAGATTCTCAAAGAGCACCTCGCAACCTCGTCATTGAATTCCGCTTCCCCAAAATCTTCATCAAACGCCATGTTCTTCTTCCCGCCGGCGTTGGTCGGCATCTCGTAGCAGCACAGCTCCTGCACCTTGCGCAGCGTGACGGCCAACTTACGCTGCGTCGCGACGCCCTTCTGAGCATCGGCGAAGATGGTGCATATGCGATCGCGCAGAGCCGTCTGCGGGCCTTCGTCGGGGATCTGCACGGCGTAGGCGGAGCTGCGTGTTGACGCAGAACGCGACTTCAGTGTCTGCGTCGATGATTGTTTGGATAATGTCGAGGCGGTTGAGTTGCGGTTGGCGCGAACGGAGGTGCGTCCAGGCATCGTGGAGAAGTTTGGTGCGCGATGCGCAAGAATCCGTAGGGAGTTGTTCTCGTTGCGTGGCCGGTTCAGGTGGTACTGTTCGTTGTTTGGAGTTGGGTTTTGGTCGTTGTTGATTTGTTTACTGAGACGGTTGGCGGGGATGCTGAGTGCATTTATGCCTTGCGGCCTGAAATGAGCTCATCGCAAGCTTCTAGCTCTACATGAAACTTAAGCCACTCGTGGCGCGGCACATTTGAGCACGTCTTCGGCGCAATGGCTACAATTTCTCATCTGCTTCTTTCTCGCGTCTTGCACTCGTGAGCCTTTCAGTTTCTGTACCATGTTTCGCACTGTCGTCCGGCGCTTCATTGCCACCTCACGACTGGCGGCTGGGACCGTGCAGGAATTGACAATGGCAGAAATTGAGACTGCGTTCAAGCACGGCCTCGAAGTATCCAGAGCACAGGGCATAGCAAAGCGAGGTCTCATTGATGGTAAAGCCTCGGTTCCGACTCAATAATTTGAGTTTCCGCTCACTTTCGCTAGCCATTGGCAAAACGCCCATAATCAAGCTCAAGCACCTCTCTGAAGAAACCGGTTGCGAGGTTCTCGGCAAAGCGGAATTCCAAAACCCTGGCGGCTCCGTCAAAGACCGAGCTGCATTGTACGTAGTGGAAAACGCAGAAAAGCTAGGTCTTCTGAAAGCCGGTGGTACCGTGGTGGAGGGTACGGCAGGAAACACAGGTATCGGTCTGGCTCATGTCTGCCGCTCAAAAGGGTACAAATTGGTCATCTACATGCCAAATACCCAGTCGCAAGGGAAGATAGACCTCCTGAGGTTACTTGGTGCAGAAGTGTATCCTGTACCTGCAGTACCTTTCGACAACCCGGAGAATTATAATCATCAAGCCAAGAGACATGCCGAAAACATGGACAATGCTGTCTGGACGAACCAATTTGATAACATTGCCAATCGACAAGCGCACATCGAGACCACTGGGCCTGAGATATGGTATCAAACCGATGGTAAAGTCGATGCGTTCACCTGCGCGACTGGCACTGGAGGTACACTGGCTGGAGTGACACGTTATCTGAAAGAGAAGTCCAATGGTAGGGTTAAGACTTTCCTTGCCGATCCACCGGGTTCGGTTCTGCATTCATATATTCAAAGTGGCGGTAAGTTAATGGAGCGACAGGGAGGATCAATCACGGAAGGGATTGGTCAAGGAAGAGTGACGGACAATTTACAGCCCGAAATTCATCTCATTGACGGATCTCTTCATATTAGCGATGAGAAGACCATCGAGATGGTTTACAGATGTCTTGATGAGGAAGGACTGTACCTCGGCGCTAGTTCTTGCCTCAATGTCGTGGCAGCCAAAGAGGTGGCAGAAAAGCTAGGCAAGGGACACACGGTTGTCACTGTACTTTGCGACGGTGCATATAGATATGCTGACCGACTGTTTTCGCGAAAGTGGTTAGAGAGCAAGAAACTTCTTGGCTCAATACCGCCGCACTTAGAGAAGTATATTGTTCTACCGTAAGGATGTTTAGTCCTCGAAATGAAAACTGTTCGAACCCACACCGCCATCACTATAATTGAGCCATATCCCAGCAAGGGATTCTCCGCTCTCAATCATCTGTGCATAGTACTCAACTTGAGCTGCATCTGCGCATCCATCGCATGAACAACAAGAGCCAGTGGCTTGTAAGTCATTTCCAGGACTTCAACAGGTCTGTGATATGCTTAATTCTTGCAGTCGGCAATTGATTACCTCTTCTTGGCAGGAACTCCGTGCTCGGCATTTGGGATCATGCAGACGAGCTTAAAGGTAATCCTCGGCCAGAGTGTGACCATGCTGTATGCGGAGAGCTCTTCTGCGGAAATTCCGACTTTGAGTTCGGTCCCTTGTCATCTCGTACTCGCGCTGCTCTTCCAGTGCCAGTCAGTGGGGGTAAGTTTCTTTGCTGGAGTATCTCATGTCTCTATCAAAGGAGGGCTACTAGTGAGAACCGTTTCTCTTGTGGTAAGCATCGTTTAACAACAATGGGTTGGATTTCACGCATTGTTCTTGCTCTTGAACGAGTCAATTGGCGAAAAATAGAAGGTATTGAAGTCATAAGCCTTAGTCGTGCTTCAATCACAAGCTTAACTTCCGGAGAGTCACGATCTTGCCCTCTCTTCGACCATGGAGCTGAGCTCCCCGCAATTTGGGAGCTTGATACCCAAATAGGTCGTTCGAACGAGCGTATTGCTTGTCGGGAGAGCTCCAGGACCCAAGCTTCCACTTGATACCCCTCCAAATCAGATGTGAGTGAGGATGATGATGGGACGAAGTCTAATGCTAGCACTGAGTTTTGTGCGGGAGCCACACATCACAGGCCGCGGGACCATTCGTAAGTGCGCAGAGCTGTTTGAGCTGCGTACCAGGAACCACGCGTTAAGAGGTAGCTTATGGTTTCCCTGGTCGCCAGCGAATGAAGCAATAATTAACGGCGGTCCTAAAGGGAGCAGGCAGTCGAACGATCACACAGAATTAACTTACGGCTTTCCAGGATGTATTTTCACGGGTGGAGACGATAGTGCGGGATACGACAGTAATAATTTAGGCGGAGCCAATGAAGGAGTTTGTTTTTCTGCAGCGCAACGACTCAGCTCCTCATCACTTGGCACGGATCGTTCGGTAAGTAGATCTTGTTTGTGCTTTGGAACCGCGGAGTCTGGACTGCAGCCGATGCAAGTCGGTACCGTTCGAACAGAGAGCGCGACTGCCAATTACCTGCTATTACCTTCCCAAGGGTGTGGAATAGCGCGAGCTTTGGTCCGCGCTGGCGGTCAGCAAACCAGGAAGCCAATGCACCCATTGATGAAAATCCCTTCTGGGTGTATCTCGCTACCGCTGAACCGAACCAACAGACCCAGCACTGCTATGTTTCCTGCCTCCCTAATCGCGCAGAGAAGCCTTAATCACCATGCCATAGCCCTTCATGGCTGAAATCCAGTCAAGTGTCGAACGGTGGTTGCTGTTCCGCGAGCTTGGCTGCTTCAGCCAAAGGCTCTAGGTTCATCATCGTCATTGTTGATCAGTGCTCAAACAAACATTGAAGGAATGAGGAAGAGATGGGCGATGCGATGGTGAGCCTGCCGGCCCGCGAGCATTGCGTCTCCAGTGCTTAACTGCTTGTGCGGCGGGAATTCACTCCGACCTTGGAGACGCCTTTTTCACATGGCACGCGCTTGGATCGCTCTCTGCCGCCGCCAAATTTCAAGGATCAACAGTCGTTTCCTCCACGCAAGTCGAGGGCAATGGCTGATTGCTTGCCGCTCCCACGCACATGTGACGCGAGTCGAAGTCTACGCTTAGGCTCTCGTTGAGCAAATGCCCTGTGCCGGCCACTATTCCATTGATCGATTTCCCATCATCTGCTGCTCTACGCCACGCTTGAATCCACCACAGCACTATAGTCGACCGAAACCGAGTCCCGTTCCTGGTCTGTAGTCACAAGAAAGAAGCGGAACTTCCGTTCTGCAAAGAAGAATCACCTGCGCTTCGACCGCCGGCCCGTCAAGACATCTACTTCAGAGACTTTCAACACCACGTCCACCGCCGCTCCTCTATCCATGACCTTCTGCACCGTGTCCTCATCCCAAACGATTCCACTCCTCTACTTTCACTGAGCGCAGCCTTTGGTCACGCTTCCGCGCTCAACATGGAGCAGCAACTCGAGCGCGAACGTCCACCGGCGTACACCAGCCACGATCCTGATACTCTGCACCTACCATCCGTCCCTCAACACGACCCGCACTTGAGTCTACAGCTCCCAGATATCAAGTCGCTAGGCCTACCGTCATCGACTCAGTTCCTTGCCAATGGAGCTCAGCACACTTCGCAATGGCAAAGTCCACCTGCTCAACACGTCTTCCATACGCCAGTGAGGTCAGAATTTCCTATCAGAACTTCTGAGGGTGCAAGTCCTGCGGCCAGTGTGATGAGCCATGAGAGCAGTAATAAGCCGCAAAGTGTGGCTACTACCGATGATGCAGAGACCAGAATGGCAGCTGAAGCGTTGAGCGCATTAGGCAAGCTAGGTACGTGACGTTGAGAAACTTTCTCAGGCTCACAAGAACAACTGTGAATGCCGAGTAAATTCTGCTCTCACTTCGCATATCTCCTAATAAACGCTTTTCGTTGGACCTTGTCCACTAAGATGCACATTCCAACGTTTGCTAATCCTTGCACCCACAGAATTCGGTCGCTCTCCACCCTCACGTCCAAGCGCCAGGCCTTCAGAACAACCTCAATGGCAGCGAACCAATTCATCCAAATCACAATCACCCAATGAAAAGCCAGAACCACTTCTGCAGCTTCTCACTGCGTCTCATCCCTGGGTAGGCAACACAATCAATGGCTCTCTCACCGCATACGAAACCACAAAATACTACTCTCCCGCCTTTGTTCGCTCCAGTGCTGAATTCGTGGAGCGCAACATTGGATCACCGCTGTCGAACACGGTCGGCTCTATATCACGACGCACAGGCGTGGAAGCTGGGGTTCGTCGGTACCTCGGCCAGAGAAGGCCCAGTGACCAGGAGGTCCGAGCGGACACGAAAAGACGGCGAGTGAAGGATCCATCTCCGGAACCCAAGGACGTGGAAATGGGTTTACAATCTCCACCTCCTTCGGCAACGATTGCCTCGCCGCACGTTTTCAACTATCGGAGTCGGGCCGGGTCGCAAGCATCATTCGACAGCCTACCGGCCTATGACGACAACCGAAGTCCCAAGTACGAAGAAAGCGCAGTACTGCAAACAAAGGAGCGGCCGCACAGCCAACAACAATACTCCAACGACTGGCGGTCGCAACTATTAATCACAACATCGGGACTCGGCGCAGCCCTAAGCGAGTCCTCGCTCCGCAGCCTAAAATTCTGCCTCAGCGTGCTGCGGCACGCGTCCACGCACGTAGCGACAATCGCCAACGCGCTGAAGTCGCTGCTCGACGACGCGTCGGCGGCACCGCCCGCGCATGATGCCGCCGCCGCCAACAGGCCCTCCACGCGGCGGCACCTCACGCCGGAAGCAGCGCACTCGTCGGCGCTGCTCGCCGCGCGCATCAAGGCGCTCGCCGCCGCCATCCTGCAGACGGTGCAGGCCGTCGTCTCCGCCGTCAACTCGCACACCGGCGCCGCGCTGCCCGCCAACGCCGCCGCCCTCGTGCGCCGCCAGATCCTCAGCATCCCGCACCGCATGCGCGCGGCCGAGAGCGCGGCCGCGGATGCGGATGCCGGTGCGGAGGGCGAGGGCGAGGACGCTGACCCGCTGCGCGCCGGCCGCAAGTGGCTCGACTTCGCGACGCAGAGCCTCGATATGATTGAGCAGGTTACGCTGGTGGTGGGCGGGACCATTAGCAGTGCAGAGCGGTGGTTGGAGAGTATGGGAAGGAAGAGGGAGGAGGGTGCGGCGGAGGCGGAGAAGGACGGAGAGGCGATGAGTGGCGTTGTCAATGGCGATGGCGCGGTGGATGGCATCCCTGAGAAGAGATGAACGCTCATGTGGCGCTTGGGCTGGGCTGCGGTTTCTGCAATGCATGCGGTTGTTTTTTTGGGGACGGGTCACGTCTGCTAATGGGGATGATGGCAGCGATGGCGTACTCGGTGTTTGACAGCAAAGCATCTCTTGGCTGATATTTGCGTTGCTTATATGTGTCTTTGGAACGTCAAAACAATTCGGCGAGGTATAGCATGCCTTGTAGGACTATGGCTTTCTGATTTTCTTGTAGATGCGTAGAGTTCGAGCTCGGTTCAGTGTCGAAATGACATGTGTTGCAGTTCTCCTGATCTAAAGCTGCTAGTACCACATTAGCAACGAGGCATGTTTAATTGCATCTGGAATATACGACGCCGAAGACACGATCTCGTGGATGTACCTTCAGTATGGGAGTAATTCGATGGCTTTCACATGCAATTCGATAAGTATCACATGATGTGGCTTCAATTTGGTTGATGCGCTCGTCTAAACTTCGGGACCAAACGCGCTGGCTGTTTGGACGCGTTCCCAGCCTCGTAGACGTACCGCGATCATCCGAGGAACACGTTATTCGTTACTTCGGTCACTATTGCTTCATGCTTTCCAAACTAGCTCTTATTGCTGAATTGTTGGTCTTAAGTCATTGTCTTTGGATTGAACTTCTTGTTTGAGGTCGTAGCCGTCACAATGGCTGAGAAACGAAAGTTCGAGCTGCAAGAGAGCTCAACCAACATTTACAAACCCAACAATGCGGGAGCTTTTAGGAAGGAGAAGCGTCTTCGAGTAAATCCTGGTCAACGGACGGGTCCAAAGCCAGGACAAGAAATCATTTACATTGACTGCGATGAGAACGAACAGCAACCTGCACGTCCAGCTGTGAATGCATTGCCAACGCCTCCCACATCTTCATCGCCAGCCCAGTTCGACTCTGCAATGGCTTTCATGGACTACTCTCAACCTGGGATATATGCTGTACCTCAAGATCCCGGATTTTCCAATGGATTCGCCTCTCAGTTCTCTCATCAGCAGAACGGGACGGTCCGGCCGCGCCAGTCAGTCTACGCTTCACAGAATCAATTGCAATCAGCAGAAGTAGCATATAGCCAAACACCTGCTCAACTTCAGAAGCAACTACATCATACTCATGCGATGTTACGCCAACAGATCGCCGACCAGCGACCACAAGTCCACGTCGGTAACCGCGCGATTCCAAAAGCATCCGTCCATTCATACCAACAGCCTCCGAAGTCCAGCCCGACAGTCTACACCCAGACTCCAAGTCAAAGTCCTTCGACTCATGAACAAAATTGTTCGTCTCCACCTACCGGTGGTCCACAAAGCCTCGGATATTCTCATCAAATGCCAAAACAACTATTGCATAGTTATCAGAGTTCCAAAGCAGCAGCGTCTCGCCCACAGCAACCATCAAAGGTGATGCGTCAGGAGAGTGAACTTGAACGGATAAGAAAAGAGCTTCTAGAAGTTCAATGGGCACAGCGTGAGAGAGACCGACAACTCCTGCCTTCGTTTATGCCTACGGATGAATATTCTCCTTCGCCATTGGGGTTGAAAGCTGTGCTTGCAAAGGCCAAAATGGAAGTACCTACAATTGATAAAGCGAAGAAGTTGGAGACACTACCCAAGGCCAAGGAAGCAAACAATGCTGAGTCCCTGATAATATCCAAGAAGGCAGCGGAGACTGAGCTCTCGTCAGGAACTGAGAAAACGCCCAAACCTGACAAGAGTTCGAAACCGCGTAAAAATCAAACCGAACCCGAGCTATGTGAAGAGCAACGTGCTTTGGTCGACTTGATCCTGAGTGGACGAAATGTATTCTACACTGGGTCTGCGGGATGTGGAAAGAGTACCGTGCTTAAAGCTTTCGTCAAAGAGCTTAAAAGCCAAGGCAAGACAGTAAACATCATTGCACCGACAGGGCGAGCTGCTCTGGACATCAACGGTCAAACCTTTTGGACTTATGCAGGCTGGACCCCATTGACCATGAAGAAGCCACTTACGGAGCTGAAAAAGGCTGCACACGGAAAATTCGTCCGTGAGCGACTGCGCAAAACCAATGTCCTTGTCATTGACGAGATCAGCATGGTCGAAAATCACCATTTCGAACGGCTTAACCAAATCATGCAAGAAGCCAGAGAAGATACAAATGCATTTGGAGGAGTCCAGCTAGTTGTCACTGGCGATTTCTGCCAACTCCCGCCTGTGAAACCGTTCGCGTACTGTATGATTTGTGGACGAGAGCTGAATAAGAAGATGAATGGTAATGTCTACAAGTGCCCACAACATGGTACGTATCGAGGCAATTTCGCTCAGGATTCTCTATTGACTTTCCTTGTAGGAGAATTCATGGACGAAGACAAGTGGGCATTCCGTAGCGCCGCGTGGAAACAGAGCAATTTCGTTCACGTCTGCTTGAAGACAATCCACAGACAGAGTGATCTGAAGTTCATCAACATTCTGGAAAAATGTCGAATGGGAAAGATGCTCACAGACAAGGACAGTGCGGTGCTACTTGACCACAAAACTACATTCGACAAGGCCGTCAAGCTCTTTGCTACGCGTGAAGAGGTTCGTCGCGTCAATCAAGCCGAATTCGATCGATTGCCCGCCGAAAAGAGGGTATTCCAAGCTCGCGATGTTTTCCAACCGACCAAGGAATGCGATCCTTTTACTACAGCCAAGTTCAGCAGGCGAGCAGCAGACGGATCTCTAGATCAGCTGCGCGATCACAGGTTCGACGCGACCATGGAACTGAAAGAAGGTATGCAGGTTGTTCTGCTGGTCAACCTTGATATCAATGTAGGCCTCGTGAACGGAAGCCAAGGAGAGATTGTCGGCTGGGAGAAATATGACCCGAAGAAAATGCCAAAGCCAAAAATCTCTCTTTCCACGCGGACACGAAAGGAGTACGAGGAGGGGTCACTGCCGTCTCTCGTCGTTCTTTCCGGTGACTACACTTCGCACCGTGAAGAGAACATCAATAATTTCATTTTGAACGCCGGCACGAAGGAGTGGCCGATTGTGCGATTCGACAATGGCCTGACGCGCACGATATACGCCGACTGCACCGTGAATGAAATTGGCGATAAAGCACCATTCAGTCTTCTGTCGAGAACACAGATTCCGCTTCTCGCAGCGTGGGCCATGTCGATTCACAAGAGTCAGGGCATGACACTGAACAAGGTCATCATCGATCTGAGCCGGAGCTTTGAAGAGGGTCAGATGTATGTGGCGCTGTCTAGGGCGAGGTCTCTGCGAGGGTTGAGAGTTGACAACCTTGGCAATTGGCGAGCGAGAGGGAACGAGCAAGTCATGCAATTTCTAAAGGAGAAATTTAACCTTCAATAACGTAGATACATCTTGGTTAGAGTCTTTGGTAAAGAATTTTCTGTGGCAAGAGGATGGATCATTTATTCTCACATTTTACTTTCTTCATATCTATGGGAACTCGGATTAGCTTTGGAGGTGACTCAAACTCTTGAAATATCGAGGTAGTTTTAAATTCCATATGGTCAAAGATACCTTTGTTAGAGCGAACATAGTTTATAATCTTTACACGATAAAGTTGAGTGTCGCCCAATCCAGCGGATTTTGACGCTGCTTAGGCGGCAAACCGCTCGCTTTCTCATCTGAACACCTAGTAATTCCCTTTGACCACACCACAGCCTTGTCCGCGTCTGAGAATAAAGTAAAACTAGAGAGCGTTGCTAAGCTTTAGGTCTCTAATTCGCTACGCTTTACTATTACATTCATCCCGAAACTCACTCCAGCGCCTATTATCGGTAAGGATTGAGCATCTCTTAACTTGGAGCTGACAGTGAGTCGCTATGAGCTGCCGACAGCAACCACCCTTGCTCGAAAGTTGATGTGCTGAACGGTGAGAAGGCTGACGAGGACCGCCGGCGGCCAATACAAAAGCCTCCCAGGTGAGTTATATATGCGTGTCGGAGCAAGGGCAGGACTCTGTAGTCATCCAGAACAACTTCTCGACAGCATCCGACTGTGCCGGATCTATTCTGGCCACTCAGGGACAGAGCGGTGCCTACAAGGAATACTGTGCTTTCACAGCGCAGGGTGCTGAAGCCCCTCTCGGAGCAGCGACGTCGTATGGTAAGCGCGTTTCATGGACCTGGCAAGTCTCGCAGGCGTGGAGGGAACGAAAGAGGTGGCTATGCCGGAGAGGTTGATGAAGCTTGGCGCGTCGTTGAACGTTGACAAGCGCATTGCACCTTTTCCCCGATCCACACTGAAGCCAACCAATGCCGCCACGGTACGGGCTGCCACGATGCGTTCACACCCACTCAGCCCTGTCATCTGAAGTTAGAAAATGGGAGCGTACTACGAAGTCTAATAAAGTTTGCTGCGCAACGAATTTTTGTGGTCTCATTTAGCATCGTACAAAGTTCTCACATACTAAAATATTTTCTAAACCGAAAAGCTGTTTTTACAATGACTTCCCCTGTCATCACAATCTCTTCCCGATTCCCAAATGGCACAGGGTTCTTTCATACGCCTTCAACTTTGTATCCTAGCCAAATTATCAACAACAACTCGAGTGGGATATCAATACAAAATATCTTGTTCGGGGCGCTAGCTGTCTTCCTAGGGATTGCTTCTGTGATCTTGGCATATCTGCAACTTACGCACATGAGAACGCACACTCATGGCGATATTATCGACCTCGAGATGAGTGAGTCTCATCAGTTTCATCCTGCCCTTGCCTCATCCATACTGACACTAAGACAGGCCACCCACTCAGACAAGATTCCTCTCAGATGACTGAGACCGACTCCAACGTCACTATCGTAGGTAGTGAAGATCGATCGGCCTTAGATCCTACTTCTGCTACAGGTAAATCCTAACTTACCTCTCGGTACGGCGATATGTTTACAAGCGCAAGGCCAATCGGGTTGCCACATCAGTAACGAGTCCGTCGTGAACTCATCGGAGGAGCTGGCGGTGGAAGTCAATACAGAGTCTTCAGGCCTAGAGACGAGGGCATCATCGGTATTTGAGACGATAGCCCATTCGAGCCAAAATGGCATTCACTGAGGCTTCATGACCTTACCCACATTTGCACCTACATCACCAATCCCAGTCCGACTGAGAATCCGACTTCGCATCCGACTTTGAGATAATTGGCCACCGTGAACTAAAGGAGAAGGAGCTTCGTAGGGGTAAGCGATCTCAGGATACGCGACATCCGTCGTTGTCAAGCCCCATTTTCCTTCAATGGACATGAAATATTGCTTATTCAGCCTAAGAGATACTGTTAGTTACTCATCTTTAATAAAGTAAAGCACTCACACACCATTGTTCAAGATCCTTTTCGGAGAACAGGAGCCACATGAACATTGCCATTCTGATCAGCGGTAGTGAAGTTAAGAACCACGCTCCGCCTTTATCTGGAGCCGTGATAGGCGCTATGAAGCAGCGTACCTCAGCCGCCACAGGGCTGATAATAACTGCTTAGCACGGGGGAAATACTCGGACACCCAGATCAAACCGTTCCATGAAGTTGAAAGGAGAACGGAGCTCGGTGGTGGTGTTGTAGTAGAGAGGTGCCATTACTCCATGAATATAAGGCGCTCCACAAATCGGGAAGGGCAGCGACGACGTGATTGTAATTTTGGAGTAGCTGGTGTTAGGACTATTCGGGATTGGCTGCAACACGCGACTGCTACAAAATCACAAGAGAAAAACGCCAAGCTCTTTGATAATGAAGTTAAGCAGCCGCATGTTGTCCAGAATTTGGGAAGTTTGATATCGTCGTCATTTAGAGAAACATGGAAAAGCACGAGGTGTATAGAGGGACGGCAAAATTTACCGACTGCCGTGCTGGTGACTCCTAATCAGGTGGGAGGCCGCCGGGAGCTATGTGAATGGGAACATTAAGGTACCTTGAGTTGCAAGTAGAAATTGTAGAGACTGTTTCGCAGATGTTCCGCCTGTGAAGAAAAGCAAATCCCACAGGCTTGTTCGAGTATCTCGGAAGCAATGATCAGCCGGTGTAGGTCGTTTCGAAGGTTATGCCACCACCACTATGCGAGTGCACAGGCATACTCTAAGTTACATGCCGGGGGGGGTGACATGTTGGCGATTTTGGTGAACATGTCACCCCCCCGACATGTAACTCATGTCCGTGCGAGTTATGCACGCGGCAGAGCATCCTTCAGCTCCTACGTCCAAATGCTCATAGCCAGAAAACGTAAACTAACTACCACCGAAGAGAAGAAGGCAGCAGAGAAAAAGGCGGCACAGTCTGAAGCCCAACAGATCGCACATTATGTACCTATACAGCATATGGTGCAGAGAAAATGCAGTCGAAAAAAGAATTAGTATGCGATACGGTCTAATACCATGCGAAACATCCGTAATCGTGTGGCCAATGTAGTGTCATTAGCAAATTAGCAAGACGACTCAGAATGATTCATGAACCCAAAGGCAAGGTTACGATACCGTGCGTCGCCCAGAATGTTCTTCACAACTTCAACACCGCATCCTCAATATGGAAGGTGTGAGCATCGCTCTTCGCTGACTCACGACTGCAGAATGTATTCAATTGTAATCGAAAATCGATTGGAATTTACCTGCTGCGTGTTTTCATTTTTCTATCCTCACCACTCACATTCGAAGAGCAACGGTCATCGGCTATTCCAGCTCAAATCTGCATTGGTGGCATGCGCTGCTTACTCTCGTGACTGTACCGCAACCCGGAAGTCTAACGGCTACAGACAAGGCAACGGCATTACGAGTTCAGCTGATCGGGCAGATTGCAATGTTGGGCACACCACCTTCAATTCCCAACTGTAGACTATGGTAAGCCACCCTGTTGATTCTCCAGCGGCATTCGGTCTCCTCACCGCTTGCCATCTGTTCCGAGCCGAATAGTATGCTAAATCTTCGTTTGTCATCATCAAAGCAATGGAAAAGGAGAAGGTCTCGGCAGGCTGTGGGACCGTCACTTGGCAGCTGGCCCGGTTGTGATCCGGTGTCCGAATTGGAAATGTTCATGGACTCATTCTCCACTACTCCACCGTACGCAGTTAACGGCGTTAGATAGCGAACGCGTTGATGCGCTATGCCGTGCCGACAGCCGTAGCACAACGATTTCAAACCTTAGGGCCAGGGTGTTTTCGTCAAAAACGGCTAATCGCTCTAGTCTGTGACTAGTAGTCTAAAGGTATTAAAATTTCCATGGAGACAATTCCCGACGGCAACACGTCTCGGCTTGGTCGATCTTGCGAAACTCGAACCTTTTTCTGTTTTGTTCTTCCTCTTCGTCTTCAATCTTCAATTCTCCCGTTCTGTCTCTTCCTCCATTGCGTGTCTGTACAAGACTCTGCCAGTCATACCTTTCCTCGGATACATTCTGGCCACCCCGCATACAAAACGCCACTAACACCAAGGTTCTACTGCTCGATGTGAGAGGAATTTTGGGGCGGACTTTTAGCCTGCGGATCCACGGAAAAGCGAGAAGAGATTGGAAATTCGGGAGGTATCAAGAGCATACCCAATTGGACTTTCTCGAACAGAAACGAGATCATCCAGACAAGAGAATATTAAGCGCATAGAGAGGAAGCGAGAGCCATCTCTCAGCTCCAGAAACCGGCGTACTCTTCATATCATATCACCGCAATGCCGTCATTCGAACTACCACTCTCGCCCTCGATAGCGCACCCAGACGCCAGCGCGCCAGCGCCCCCGCACGCGCACGAAATCACCGTCGACACAGCGGACGCCTCGCAGGCGGCAACGGTGACGGGCGACGACGCCAGCGATAGCTCAGGCCGCCACTACACGCCGATCCACGCGACGACCGCCACGCCAGCCCCCGGCGGCGTGGACGTCGCGCGCGCGGAAGCCGACTTCGCGCAGCTGCAGCGGGAGCTGTCACGCACGTCGCACCGGGCGGCGCACGGCGCGAAGGGCGGCGGTGTGGCCGTCGACGTGGACGTGGAGAAGGGCGGCGCTAGCGAGTCGCCCACCACCGAGGAGGAAGAACCGTTCCATTTGGAGACGGCGCTGCGCGGCTCCCTCGACGATGAGGTTCGCGCGGGCATCAAGGCGAAGCGTATTGGTGTGCTGTGGCGCGGCCTCGAGGTCAAGGGTGTCGGTGGCGTACGCAACTACGTCAAGACGTTTCCCAGGGCGTTCGTCGACTTCTTCGACGTCTTCAGCGTTGCGCGGGCGCTGCTCGGCTTCGGCAAGAAAGGCACCGAGGTCAGCATCTTGAAGGGCTTCCGCGGCGTAGCGAAACCTGGCGAGATGGTGCTCGTTCTGGGAAAGCCCGGCAGCGGGTGCACGACGTTTTTGAAGGCGGTTGCGAATCAGCGGTTTGGGTATACGGCCGTTAATGGTGAGGTGTTGTATGGGCCGTTTGATCACTCTACCTTCGGGAAGAGATATCGTGGAGAGGCTGTGTACAATGGCGAGGACGATGTGCATCATCCTACGCTTACGGTCGGGCAAACGTTTGATTTTGCGCTTGAGACGAAGATCCCAGGGAAACGTCCTGCTGGTTTGAGTAGAAGTGAGTTCAAAGAGAGGGTTATTGACCTTCTCTTGAAGATGTTTAACATCGAGGTGAGTTGCTTTCCGACCGCTGTTCTTACTAATTTCTTTGCTGTTTCTCTTCTCCTCTTTTCAGTCTTTTTGAGATTCATGAACTGCGCTGGATTTATACTTTTGCTACCTCTCAGCCTTGCGCAGACGTGAGGACTGGGATTGCGCTCCTGCGAACCGGGGCCGAACCTTATCAATCCTGATATCTCACCATATACCCACTCATCCTCTCATATTGGTCAATCCTGTCATACAGGAATTCAATTTCGAGCAGTCAGCATCTTTAGATTATTTCACTGACATGTGAACAGCACACAAGAAATACGATCGTGGGCAATCCTTTCGTTCGGGGTATCTCTGGAGGTGAACGAAAACGTGTTAGTATCGCAGAGATGATGGTAGCGAGAGCCACTGTCTGCTCTTGGGATAACTCCACTCGTGGCCTTGATGCGTCTACGGCCTTGGATTATGCCAAGTCATTACGAATTCTCACCGACATCTATAAAGTAACAACTTTTGTTTCCTTATACCAAGCATCGGAGAATATCTATCAACAGTTCGACAAAGTTCTAGTCATCAGTGAAGGCCGACAAGTATTCTTCGGGCCGGCGCGGGACGCGCGTGCATACTTTGAAGGTCTCGGTTTCCTTGAAAAGCCTCGTCAAACTACACCAGATTACCTCACTGGATGTACCGACGCATTCGAGCGGGAGTACAAGCCTGGTCGATCCGAAGTAGACACTCCGACTACCTCAGATGACCTTGCCCAAGAATTCAATAAGTCTCAATTCGCAACTCAACTCGACGCCGAAATGTCGACATACATGGCGCAAATGGAAAAAGAAAAGCATATTTACGACGACTTCCAAATAGCTGTCAAGGAGTCCAAGCGTCATGCTCCGAAACGTAGCGTTTACAGCATTCCGTTCTATCTTCAAGTCTGGGCGCTTATGAAACGGCAATTCTTGTTGAAATGGCAAGACAAATTTGCGCTATTCATGAGCTATGCTACTTCAATCACCGTGGCCATCATCCTTGGTACTGTTTGGCTTGATCTCCCACGTACAAGCAGTGGCGCATTCACACGAGGAGGTTTGCTCTTCATCAGTTTGCTCTTCAATGCTTTCCAGGCATTCAGCGAACTAGCAAGCACAATGATCGGTCGACCTATCATAAACAAACACCGTGCCTACACGTTTCACCGACCTTCAGCATTGTGGATCGCGCAAATTTGTGTTGATCTCGCATTCTCTGCCGTGCAGATAACTATTTTCAGCATCATGGTGTACTTCATGTGCGGTTTGGCACGCGATGCAGGTGCATTCTTCATCTATGTTCTCATGATCATCTCGGGTTATCTCGCCATGACTCTCTTCTTTCGTACCGTTGGTTGCCTTTGTCCAGACTTTGACGTCGCAATTCGTATGGCCGCTTTCATCATTACCTGCTTCGTCATTACATCTGGTTACTTGATTCAGTGGAGTCGTGAGCAAGTGTGGCTGCGATGGATTTTTTACATCAACGCCATGGGCCTGGGTTTCTCGTCCCTCATGATGAACGAATTCTCTCGCGTCAATTTTACATGTGGTGAGGGTTCTCTCATACCGTATGGTCCGACGTACACGGATATCTCGCATCAAGTTTGTACCTTGGCTGGCAGTACACCTGGATCCGACATTGTTTCTGGAATAAATTATATTGAGACGACATTTTCGTATTATCCCAAGGACCTATGGCGGAACTGGGGTATTATAGTCGTTCTTATTGCCGCCTTCCTCGTTACCAACTCTTTCTTGGGCGAGTATATCAAGTGGGGAGCTGGAGGACGGACTGTTACCTTTTTCCGTAAAGAAGACAAAGAGACGAAGAAGCTCAATGAAGAGCTGCGTACCAAGAAGGATTTGAGGAATAGGAAGGATGAGAGCGTGGGTGGGCAAGACTTGAATATTACTTCCAAAGCTGTTCTGACCTGGGAGGCTGTCAACTATGATGTTCCCGTTCCTTCTGGCCAGCTACGTCTATTGAGAGATGTCTATGGGTATGTCAAACCGGGTGAGCTAACTGCTTTGATGGGCGCATCAGGAGCAGGCAAGACGACGTTGTTGGATGTGCTCGCGGCGAGAAAGAACATTGGAATCATCACCGGTGACATCTTGATCGATGGAAAGGCCCCAGGTATCGCATTTCAGCGCGGAACTTCATATGCTGAGCAACTAGATGTACACGAAGCAGCACAGACAGTGCGAGAGGCTCTACGTTTTTCAGCAGACTTGCGTCAACCATACGATACGCCGATAGAAGAGAAATACGCCTACGTCGAGGAAGTCATTTCACTGCTTGAGATGGAAGATATCGCGGACGCCATCATCGGCCAACCGGAAAGCGGTTTAGCGGTTGAACAGCGCAAGCGCGTAACAATCGGTGTCGAGCTAGCTGCAAGACCAGAGCTTTTACTTTTCCTTGACGAGCCAACATCCGGCCTAGACAGTCAGAGCGCATTCAATATCGTAAGATTCTTGAGGAAACTAGCTGCCGCTGGTCAAGCTATCCTATGTACAATTCACCAACCAAATTCGGCGTTGTTCGAAAACTTTGATCGGCTACTGTTACTGCAAAGAGGTGGGCAGTGCGTCTACTTTGGCGAAATCGGAAAGGACGCCAATATTCTCATTGACTATTTTCACCGTTACGGAGCGGATTGTCCACCAGATGCCAATCCAGCTGAGTGGATGCTAGACGCCATCGGTGCTGGTCAAGCTCCTCGCATTGGAGACCGAGACTGGGGCGATGTGTGGTCAGACTCTCTTGAGTTCGAGAGAGTAAGGCAAGAAATTGTTCACATCAAAGAGACGAGAATGAGAGAGGTTGGTGAAGCTCTACCACCGCAGCAGAAAGAGTATGCGACTCCAATGTGGCATCAAATCAAAGTCGTCTGTAAGCGGCAGTCGTTGGCATTCTGGCGATCACCAAATTATGGCTTCACTCGCTTCTTCAACCACATTGCAGTCGCTCTGATGACCGGCTTCTGCTATCTCAACCTCAACAACTCTCGAACCTCGCTGCAGTACCGAGTCTTCATCATTTTTCAAGTCACAGTTGTGCCAGCACTCATTCTCGCCCAAGTCGAACCAAAGTATGCTTTTGCTCGCATGATAAGTTACCGGGAACAGGCTGCCAAAGCATACAAGACCTTTCCATTCGCTCTGTCCATGGTTCTGGCCGAAATGCCATACAGCCTTCTTTGCGCCGTCGCATTCTTCTTACTCATTTACTACATGCCAGGCCTCCAGCCAGCACCAAGCAGGGCGGGATACCAGTTCTTCATAGTGTTGATAACCGAGTTGTTCTCGGTGACTCTGGGACAAGGTGTTGCTGCTGTTACGCCCGACCCTTTCATCGCATCTCTTACAAATCCGTTCATCATCATTACGTTCGCTCTCTTCTGCGGCGTCGCAATCCCACAAAAACAGATTCCTAAATTCTGGCGTTCATGGTTGTATCAACTTAACCCATTCACTCGACTGGTTGGTGGTATGGTGGTCACAGAGTTGCATGGTAGAGAAGTTCAATGCACCAAGTCCGAGCTCAACTCCTTTACAGCTCCGTTGGGCCAGACCTGTGGTTCGTATATGGAGGCTTTCTTTGGTTCCGGAGGCTCTGGGTATATCGTAAATAACAACACGCAGAACTGTCAGTACTGTGCGTTTAAAGTTGGAGACCAATTTTATGAGCCTCTAGGATACTCATTCAACAACCGATGGAGAGATTTGGGTATCTTCGCGGCATTTATCGCCAGCAATCTGATCATTCTATTTATTGCTGTGAGTATAGTCTTTCATACGAGTAGAGTTGGTGGTAGAACTTACGAGTGGTAGGCGCGATATCTGAATTTCAACAGACGGTGAAGTATGTTGGCTTTTGATGTTTGTTTGCTGCAACTCCCCTCAGCCTTCAAACATCACCACATCAGACTTCAATTCTTTCTGCATCGGGAATGGTGTGAGATGTCTGCCTTGATCTAAAATTCTGAAGATCAAAGCCAAGAAGTGTTGATAACTTCTTCACTCTGACCCTCACCACGAAACAAGCTCTTCCCCAATCTCGTCGTTTACGAATAGAAGCTCAAATATCAGCTTTATCCTGTCTTTCAGCAGCATAAACATCTTCTTTCATCGAGATGCCCCCTCTCTTGCGATGGCGTAGGAGGAGGGAGCCCGATGAGGAGCCTCCGGTACCACTAACAACAGGAACTTTCCGTCTGCTTCCTCCACGTCAACCTGCTCCGCCTCCGCCTCCGGTCGTTACGAGTTGGGACCCGACTGGCGTCACCACCGTCTACCGTACTCCTATTACTCCTACGTCAACTATGGAAACTCCGCTGTACCTCATGGACGCCGAAGGCCGTGGATTCTTTCAGACAATGAGTACAAGGGATGCTCTGGAAATAGGCGTCACCGTCGGTTATTTGATCGGTGGATTTATCCTCGTGACATACGTATCACTGTTGGCTTTCTTCGGCAATAAGGTGGGCAAAAAGACCAAAGAGAAGAACAACAGCAAGAAGGGCGGGAAGGACAAGCAGACAGCTAAGGAAAAGCTTGAATGTTGGTGCCAGTGGCAGAACGAGCTTTGGAACTATTATGCTAACATTGTTGCTAGAAAGCTGTTCGGCTTTAACAACGACAGCAACTTTCCCATCAACGGTGAGGACCTCCCTTGGGTGAAGGACACTGTGGTGTAGGCATTAACCTTTGATGGTTATTCAGCAGGAGCCTCTACTGCGTAAAGGATATTGAGCATTAGACACTAACCCTTGATGGTTATTCAGTAGGATAGAGGATGGTGAGGAGGGTTGGAGACTGAAGATTCTAAAAGTGCCGAATGTAGAATGGTTTGATACATTGACTCCCACAACATTTCTTTAACTGTGCTGCTAAGAATTCGGGACGTGAGAGTATCCATCCTTAGTTTCCGTGATCGCTAAGATGATACAGCGAGTCTACACATAATTAACCCTAGATGTTAAACACATACCTGAGTCCATGGTGGAGAATTTCCGTTTCGCTTCCTACTTATCATACATTCTTCCATTGTCAACCCTCGGTAAGGCCATTCTGAACTCAACCCTTCACAGAAGCCCTATTCGAACGTTACGGCGTCTGCTCATCTCATTCGAAACACTCCTTTCCAGATGGCGCCACTAATTAACGCCTTGGCTAAGATTCCAAGCCTCGTACGGATTCTTATCAACCCCGCTTCCTTCACGCATGATGAATACGAAGTACAATTTTGCAGGTGAGTCTCTCTTAAAGAGTTGCTGTTTTCATACAACTTTTGAATCCCTCAGAGAAGTCCAATATCGTTTATTGATTTCACTATGACGCTCCTTGACAAGATACTCCATCACCACGGCCATGAAAAGCCGCAGGAAGAAGCAAATACGCAGGAAACACCTCAGGAAGAGAGCAGCACCGGAAAAACTGGAGAAGAGCTTCCACCGCCTCAAAACTATGCTCCTCCAGACTACCCTCCTCCTTCGGAGCCCGTGCCAGCAGACCTGCCAACAGATGAATCTCGGTCTGCGGACAGCACATTGCCGCCCGGCCAGCACCACCTCACCAATGCAGAGCGCGCGCAGTATGCTCCACCGCCGATGAACCAGCAAACGGCCTATGGCAACGCGGGGCTGCTCGCTGGCGGTGTGATGGGCCACATGGACGGCGCTGGAGTGGGTGGTGGCATGCTGGACGGTCAAGTTCTGGGCACCATGGTTGGGCAGCGCGTCCACGAGGCTCAGAACCACGCGTACTGGCGTGAGAGGGCCATGCAGTACCAGGCTGGCGATAAGAATGCGGTTGCGGCGCCGCCTGGGCCGAGAACGGAGCGGGCGGAGGCAAGGGAGGAGCGGAGGAAGGAGAGGTGGGAGCGGAGAGCTGAGCGGAGAGCGGATGGTTCTTGGTTTTGATTAGAATGGTTCCTTGCGATTTGGATGGCACCTGGAATACGTGATATGCAGGAATCTTCTTCTTCTCGTTGGTAAGGCGTCGTTGGGATTGGGAGCTCTGGGTGAACCCGGTCGATGCCCAACGCCTTCCTAGTATGTCATGATCATAAACGCAATTTCAAATATTTATCTGCCGAGTGATCACCTTTGCAAATCTGCCTTTGCGTTCTAAAGTGAGGCAATCAGAATGCATCGATGAAACAAATTAGCTGCATGGCGTGCCATCTGCCTCTAATCTTGCATACGTTGGCGTGCTCCGCCACGGCTCAGCCTCGCTTGCACTCAAGCATTCAAGATCCAAATAGCAGATCGATGACACTCAATTTGATGCTATGGATTAAATCTAAATCCTCAAAGTTCTCTTATGAATTCAGTCATTTCCTTTGAGTCTATGAATTTCGTTCTTACTATGCCGAAGCTGTTGGAAACACCAGCATGGAATCAAAACTCTTGAGCCTCCCAGCGGAGATGCTCACACAAATAACAGAGTATCTTGGACCATGCGATATCTCTTGTCCGACATGTTCATTGCCAAATCACTATGAAAAGCATCGTAGATCCATCCTTAACGTGCGGCTGGTGCACTCATCCCTGGAACTCGCGAGCAGACCAGTCTTCCAACGTATCTACTTTACCACACGATCATGCGATCTCAACAACCGACCCGGCAACGCACATCTCCGCTCACTAGACCACATCTCCGCGCACCCGCTCTACCGCCACGCCGTACGCACCGTGTCCATCTCGCTGCACATCGACTTCGTAGGCGTAGGCCTAGACGCGCCATCAACACTACCACCGCTACTCTTCGCCTCGACCGGCCTGACCACGACGCTCAACAACCTGCCGAACCTGCGCGAACTGTTCATCGACGGGCGGTTCCTGGCGCCGGGTCTGTACAGCCCGCCGCCGTGGGCGCTGCCGGCGACGCTGTCGCTGCCCAACCTACGGCTGTTCTCGTTCGCGTGCGTCCCCGTCGCCTCCCCGAACCTTGCTGCGTTCGTGCGCCGCCACCGAGCGCTAGAGATTCTCGATCTGCGCTACACCCTGCTGGCTCAGGGCTCCTACGCCGATGTGCTTGATGCTGCCGAGTTGCTGCCAAACTTGCGCGATGTGCGTCTGAGACGGTTTGCGGACGGTGAGTCGAGGAGCCGCGCGGATGTGAAGCCGCTTTATAGTGATGCGGTTGTGGGATTGATGGGCGATGAGAGTATGGGGTGGATAGTCTTTGACGTACATGATGTGAGGATTCAGACGACTGTTGAGGGTGTTAGGAAGGGCTTGAAAGCAGTAAGAAATGCGATGGAGATGCAGCAATGACTAGATGGTGTTGATATTTGACGAAATTGGATTTTGTAATACAGAATGTGGCTGCGTCGCGATTTATGCAATACTCAAGCTGCAGGATGAAGTAAGCGGTGATGTACAGATTGACAAACCACTGTTATACAGTTACAAACACTTTCGCCGGAAATGCTCGTTCAATAGCTGCCTTTCCTTTTATACTCTTTCTCCGCAGCCAGTTCCTTTCTTCTCCTTCCCTCATATGCCTCCGCGCGGTTGACAAACCCTTTCGGCCTGCTTCCAGGATTTCCACGTTGACCGGCCCTATCCCGAACCATCTGATCTGTCCTCTTCCTTACTTCTTCAAAGTAAGAGCTGACACCGCTCAGCATACCCTTCTTCTTCGTCGTGGCTTGACTAGGTGCCTCATAAGACATTTGCGCTATATTCAACTTGGATTCCATTGCTGCAAGCTGCCTCCGGCGTCGTTGCTCCGGTGTGAGCGGTGCCTGTGGCTTGATTAGAGGATGCAGACCAGCCCATTGACGGAATCGAGCGTTCTGAAACAGTCGTCCTTGGACTACGCCGAAAATTGTCGTGACAAGGAAAGTGAGTTGAAGTGCAGCTGGTTGCCAGAAGGTGAATAGGAAAAACATTCCGGGCATAACATAGTACATCAATGGGCGGATGATATTCGATGTCATTGCCGCGCCGGATTCTCCTCCTATCTGTAAATATATTTAGAGTAGCTCAGTGCGATACTCAAGTACAAAACTTACGCGAGCCATGATATGTAAGGTTAAAGCCATGCTAACCGGCAAAATGTAGTATGGATCTGCAACTGTAAGGTCCGTGATCCAACCGAAACCTCCAAACTCCCACGAAGGTATGGGTAGCTGAGCAGCTTGTCTCGAAAGCCGAAAAGCACCAAAACCAAGCGGAGCCTGGATAAGCAACGGAATATACATGCGCATGGGTTTGATTCCAGCTGAACCCATGGCTTGCCGTAACTCCTGATACGATTGGGACATGGCCGCTGCGTCACCAGATTCACGCGCTTCCTCTTGCTTTTTCTTCAAGTCATCCATGACGGGTTTGAAGGCCATCATTTTTGCCATCTCGTGTGTCTGCTGCAGCGCGAAAGGAAATACCAGAGTGCGGAAAAGAGCAGTAGTCATCATAATGGATGCCCACCAAGGCAAGCCAGTGTAAAGATAGATATGCTCAAGTATCCATTCGACGTAATTGGTAGGATCATACCACTTGTAGTTCAAGCCAAGCTCTTTCATGAATCCTACCTGTTCCGTGATAGCAGAGTAGTCGGGAGCGGAGGCGATTTCGCCGAGGTTTTGTATGAGATAGTCATTTGAGTCAACTGGCGGCGATGTAGAAGCCACCGATGGAATATGAGGTGAGGAGGTGGTTGTGGATTGATTGCGGCGGAAGGTGTAAGAGATGGGTAGTGTAATTCTAGCATCTTGTTTTCGCCATGACTGGGAGGATCTATAGAGTGGTGAAGCTGAATATCGCGTTGAATACTATGGTGTGTAATGTCAATTGTTGCTTCTTGAAGCTCGTCGGCAGTGAATCACCCACCAATCGTATTGACAAATTAGCAAGCCTTGTAGATGAAGGAGTTAGTCGAGTAATGGATTGAATTAACCGCGATGGCGGGCCTCGGCTGGGAGGCATCTCGTTGAAGATTGAATATTCTGAAGAAAAAGAGATGGAAGCTCAAGTTTTGTTGTCGGCAACATCTCGGATCTGCGGTGATACCACGGAGATTGTGAAGGCTTCGACTTTGCACAACCACCAAATCATACCCGATAGTACTTCTGTTTGCTAGCTTCCATTTATCTTTCTATTTCCTTTTTAATTTATTCTGCATTTGCTCTGTTCTTCTCTGGACCTTCCATCGGACTTGTACGCAGCTCACCAGATCGAATATCCACACCATCAAGTCTTACTCCAACTATTTCAGGTGCCACGTATTCAGTGCATTTCAATGCGGAACTTCTTACTTTTCTATAAACAAGGATCAATTGGGATTCAAGAAATTGCATCCGATAACTAACTATGCACTTCACTCTCCTAACATTCGGTATGCCGGCAGCAGAGTCCTACTCCGAAGAAGTTCTGTTCTCCGGAGAGCATCGGGGGTTTTGTCCAAGTTTGCGAAATTATTCGGTCTTTTACATCAGGCCCTCCATGGATTTACGAATATTTCCGTAGTTGCAACCAGGATTCTCTTCTTTGATTGGAGTCCAGACGAATATTTTGAAAACTTCTTTCACAAGACGGAGCATCGGCAAGCCGTGATATGTACACTATTCTTTAGCTATTCGGACACCCATTGATCGGCGATTAAGTCCACTATAGCCGCTGTTCGCATTGCACCAGTGATCCTTTTGATGTGATGTGCATTCTCGTAGTATATAAAGACCTCACTTTCCAAATCTAACGGCTGCTCTTTCAACATCATCAAATTTCAACATCCAATTAACATTCTAGCTCTCACTCCTTGCGGAGAAACCTGGGAAGACTCATTCAGTATCTGACAATGGCATCTATATGCATCCCAAAGCGCGGGATTCATCTTGCTGGGCTTCTTTTTAAGCCTACGAAAACTTCATCAGCCAAATCAAGGAGCAAGCTGCACAACTATACGCCAAAAAATTCTCAGAGCTAGGCTTCATCACGATCGCATATGACGCTTCATACCAAGGCGAAAGCGGAGGCGAGCCACGCTTCCTAGAAGATCCAAACGCGCGAACTACCGACATTAGTGCCGTCGTCGACTACCTCGAGAACCAACCCGACGTTGATGCCAGCAAGATTGGCGTCTTCGGCGTGTGCGCTGGCGGCGGCTACTCCATCGCAGCAAGCAAGACTGAGTACCGCATCAAAGCCGTGGCAACTACCAGCATGGTGAACATCGGTGATTCGTTCCGTCTCGGTTGGGAAGGAAAAGACCCGCCGGAGAAACAAGTGGAAACGCTCAAGTTCATTGCCGGCGCTTTGGAAGCCGAGGCCACGGGCAAGACACCAGACTACCTTCCTTACGTGCCCGAGGAGTCGCACGCGAGTACTCCACTCGATCTTGCGCAAGCAACCGGCTACTATCGTACTCCTCGAGCGTGTCACCCACGAGCTGCGAACAAGATGACTATGCGCAGTGTCCCATTGCTGGCGGCCTTTGATGCCTTCTACTTGGCCGACATCTATCTTCAGCAGCCGGCGTTGCTGATCGCAGGAGACAAGGCTGGATCCCTATGGCACACGACAGGATTGGCTAAGAAGCTCAACGGCAGAGCCAAAACACTAATTGTTCCGAATGTGACGCATATGGGCTTCTACGATCAGCCGTTTGCAGTTGACCAGGCAGTGAAGGCAGCTGGTGAATTCTTTAAGGAACGTCTAGCATGAGCAAACTAAATACATGTATATATGAGGTCTCGAAGTTGAGTTTCTGGATGTGTTAGTGTAACAGGCACTCCCTAACCGTAATCAAGGATTAGTGTAAAGACCCCAGTTAACGTTGTCGTTTCCTACATCTCCTTGGCATGCCATGTTGCCTGAAGCACCCACCAAGCCATTCGAGGCGAACATTTGAATTGATGTATTTATAATGTCGACTATATCCTGAGCGCCAACATGGAAGTCAACGTCACCGGTTCCAACCGTTCCCGTCACCCCAAAGGCGCAAGTTCCGTACTGCACCAGTTGATGCTGCTCACCAACCGCAGCTTCGACCTCCCACGAGCCCTGGGTGCCCGCAATATTGGCCACAATCTGCTGGCAATCAGTAACCTGTGGAGAGGCGTCACTGGTTGCGTCGATGAACGTCGAGGTTCCGCAGTCCTTCGGGCTGGGCGGTAGGGCGCAAGGATAATTGGCCTCGCCAGAGGTAGTGTCGCTGGCGTCAACGGCAGTTTGGGCCATCTCTGGGCTGCACACCGGAATATTGATAAAGCCAGGAGTAGTGTAGTCCTGGTTAAACAAATCATCAAAGGTTGATTGGGCGCCAGGGTTTGCTACGGGGCCACCGTTGGCATTGTTGTTGGCTTGATAGCTGCGAACGGCTCTGTGAGTTTTTGTTAGTCAGGCTCGTCCGAAGCCAACATAGTTAAAAGGTGCAACTTACCCTTGAATAAGCAATTGTCTAGTGACACCTCCCCATGTACCCGAGTCCCCAGTCAATGCCGCAAGTCCGGGCGGTGCTGTGAATAAAACATGTGGACAACGTCCATCTACTAGGTCACTGTCGTCGCAATTGGGCTGAAATTGACTCGTAACTGGCATAGCGAGGTAGTAAAGCTCCCCGGTATCAGCTGGATAACAGCCCCATGAGGCTTCCTGGTCTGAACCGGTCATGTAACTGGTGATCGGATTGGTTGTGCCGCAAGAAGTTCCGCTGTCGATGACAAACACGTCGTAGCTCGCAGCTGCCCAGATAGCAGGGATAGCGTAAGCAAAAAAGGCGGAAGTAATTGACACCGTAAGGGATTCCTCATCCGGCGGAAAGGCATTCGTGTCTGGCATACCAGCGATGAGTTTACCGCCCGTGATTAGGGTATCAAGATTAGGAAGCGAGGTCGAGGAGCCAGAGAATAAATCTTTCAGCGCCAGATCCGTTAAATTTCCCCAAGCGCCTACAACTTGGCCAATGTATGTAGAAAACGCGTTTTGGTCTTGCACTGTCCATTGTCCACTGAGTGTTTGAAACGTTAGCGAGGATCCAAAGCAAATATGTACTGCATCCTATAAGCACCAAAGAGGCAAAATTCTAAAACGATTTTTAAAGTTCCACCGCAGTAGAGTGAGCAGGTAGGCCAACACACAGTAGGGTAAGCAGTCGAGCCAGCAGTCGAGCCAGCAGCGACCAGGAAGCAGCCATGCCGGGAACCAAGCCAGCGTCGAGCAGCTGGGTGCTCATTACGGTGAGTGAACTACTAGCGAGGCTGCCAGATTATCACACTGCTGGTACACCTGCTTACTCTACCCTGTTCCAGTGTGGGATTTTGAAAAATGGCTTTCAAATCTTAACCCTTTGGTGCTCATAGGATACCGTAAATGTGGGGCTAATTTGGGGATTAGCAGATGAGAGCTTCAAGGAAATCTTACATTGCTGTTCCTTCGCCTGAGACAAGTGCTTGACCTACAGACACGCCGGATTGGATGGCGGCATAAGCAATGTCCTTAGTATTTTCGAGAGCCGCCGTATTCGCGACAAAATACGGCAACTGGGATAGGACTATTCAGTTTAGACAGTGAACATTGGTTTGACATAAATGGTGGGATATGGGCACTCACAAGAATTGAAAAGCGGCGCAGCCAAAGCGGTAGCTCCAAGGGTGACAAGGCTCAGGAGGATTTGAAGCCATAAATCGTCGGGTTGCGGAGCTACCGGGGCAAAGATGGTCTCAAACTGAGTGAGGCTGGGTTCGAAAACATTGGCCGCTGATCCTAGGGCCTCCCAAACATCCTGGAACATCTGAGTAATTGTTAGTTAACCCGTTGGTGTAAGCCGCAAGGCGTAATATCTCCCAGCTGCAACAACTGGATGATACGTACCTCGTGGACAATAACAAAGGAATTAAAGATCTCGTAAGAAACCGCACCGGCAGCTGGTGAACCGTCAGAACCCGCTGGATCGAACCAACACAGTACAGTCATTTGACAATTGTTATCCGGCCCTATCGACCCACAAGCGGCAAGCTCAGGACCATGGATTGAATTCACGACAGACGCAACGAAGGTGATGTCCCCGGCGGGTTGATCCACATTTATCCACTGGTTTGTGACATCCGACCAGGCGTCATCCCCATCGAGCTCGCTCCAGCGTTGCTCTGCACTCATATCATCTTCAACCCAATAGTTAACGGCCGGGTCGGTGCATTGTACACTAGTCCAGTTCCCAGTTATCGTTTCTTTTTCAGAGAAAGGGTATTGACCGTTCTCGATATCTGAGATGAAGTCAGCCCATGAAGTTGCTGGGTATGGGACATCGTTGTAAGCCTCCAAATCTGTAGCCCAATCCGTTGAGCCACCCATGCTTAGAGCTTGGTAGACAGCTATCCTTGCGGCTCTGACGTCATCGTCCATATAACCAACCCATTGAACATCGTCGTAGACGAGGATGTTTGTGTTGCTGGGTCCGTCGATGTAGTTCTGATTGACGCGGCTGGGGTCATTGAGAATGTCTTGAATCTCAGCGTTCGCAATGTAGCCAGCCGTGGCTGTGCATGGGCCCTCTTCTGCGTTTGATTGCGAATTAGAACCAGTGAAAGTACACTCTTCAGTCCAGCAGGAGGCATCCGACATTTCGAAGGACCGTCCATAGCTGGTAACGCCAACGATGACTTGGCTGGAAGGCACACCGGCTTTTGTTATCTAAAGTGGTATTAATCACAAGCAATACACAGGAAGCCTTAGAGTAGATAAATCCTTGCGTTCACTGTCACGTCACGAATTGAGCCTTTCATCAAAGTTGGTGACGTGACTTGAAAGTGAGAGAAAAGTGAGAGAAAAGTAACAGAAAAGTGACAGAAAAGTGACAGAAAAGTGACAGAAAAGTGACAGAAAAGTGACAGAAAAGTGACAGTTCATCTGGAGCTCAGTAAAGTAGGCTTTGCTTACCATGGATAGGGCGTTCAATGTCTCAGTCAAGTTGACGTCGCTACGCAGACAATTTCCCGTTGGGCAGCCGTCTTGAGAGTATGAGTTGGATGCATCCCACTATAAATAATTAGTATGTTTCTCAATTTGAAGTGACAGTGCTTACCTGGCCATGCAAATCATAGGTCATGAAAATGATATAGTCGATCACCTCGGCAATCTCTTGAATGGGGAAGTTTTGCAAATACCAGTACGAAGCAGGTGCCGCAATAGAGACTGTTTGGTCAGGGAGCAAGCCCTTCAAAATGGTAAGGAATGCCAAGTAGTTCGCACCGTCATCCGGAGATGCAGGAGGAATGCCTGGAATATCTGGAGCCTAAATAAAACGGTTTGGAATCAATTCAATAAACGCAGAGGAGTCATCGGCACTTACCCCAGGGTACTCCCAGTCAATGTCAATACCATCGAGATTATTTTGAAGGATAAAATTGGCCATGTTTGTCGCCATGGTGTTCGCATTATCAGGCGTCACACCTTCGCGGAAGATCATATAAGTGGATGGATCCGTTGAGAAAGCCCAGCCGCCAAATGACAGGATTCTTGCCGGTCCCGAGATTCTCAGAAACTGTGAAAACTCAAAGCTCGACAGCGGATCACCTCCAAAGGTGGTGTCCACCGTGTAGTCGGGATTTAGAATGCCGAAACCAAAGTGCAAGTTCGTATACGCTGAAGGGTCAATTTGCATGGCATCCTGATAGAGGCAAGGACGGTCGAGACCGAATCCTTCAAAGTATGCGACCGTTCTCCACACATCGGGCGCATCGCCTGAGATAATGTCGGTGCCGCAGTTGGAAATACAGCCATTGGTTCCTGGTGCGGCAGTGCCTGGTGAACCAGTGTTGGTGTCTATGCAGAAGTCGATCGTAGTACCGCACTACAGGCATATTCGTTAGTTAGTCGGAGACACGGAGTGGTTGCTTCGGTTGAGGGTGAGCTTACCTGGCCCCAGACATCGCAGCATGCATTGAGAGGGCAAGGGTTGAGCATGGAAATATTCGTCCCAGCTGGTGGCGTTGGCGTGCCAGGTACGGTTGGTCCGCAAAGAGAATTGGCGACCGCAGCCGGCATGGGTGGAGTACCAGTGCTTAGACAAATGATGATCCCGACGAACAGATCGTCGCAGCCGTTCCAAGACCAAGTATCAGCATTGTACTCGGTCAACTCATCAACAGTTATGCTATTCGCTGCAGCAATGGCCGAACAGTAGTCGCCGCTCTGAACAGTGTATGTGGCACAAGATCCATCAGCGTTGGGCTGTGGAGCAAAGTTTGGAAGCGTTCCCTCTGAGCAGCAGACATACTCGCCAGGCTGAAGATCGCTGCAAAAGTTGGGGTCCGAAGGATTATACTGGGAAAGTTGGGCCTGGGTAATGCCGCATTTTTGAGACAAAGAGTAGCAACCATCGCCCGAGGCAACTTGAATGTAGGAGCAAGTATCGCGACGCTGGAAACGCCCGGTCCATGATCTCTTGGAGATAGAGCCGGACGTGGAGTTGGTCTGAATAGTCGAGTTTGTGGTGTTTCCTTGCGGCAAATTGAGTACCAATGGAGTGGTTATGTAGGCAGGACCGGCAATGTTTGTGGTATTGCTGAAAGACAGGCATTCTGCATTGGACCATGACTGAAGCGCTTCTTGAATGGGTTCGAAAGTTGAATTGCTCGTCGCAATGATGCCAAATACGTGATCCCCATCGTTTCCAGGCTGGCAGAGCTGCATGGCCACGGTTCCAGTACCTGGGACAGTAGACGCAACGGCCTTTTCAAAGGATGTCAAGGCAAAATAACTGGTACCTTCATTTTGGAGCCCCTTGCCAATGTAGAGACCGACTGAAGTCTTGCCCGCTCGGGCGAACAGAATAACGGAATTGTTCGTAGCCCCAAATCCATTTGCGAGGTACTCGCGTATCTGCCTCGACAATGAACGGACATAGGCAGGAGTCATGCCACCTTCGTTTCCCGTGCCAAATTGGTATGTAGAATTAATGGGAGTACCAAGAACCGTATTCCTCGTTGCATTGGGCAAGTTCGACCAATCAGGGCCATAGGAAGAGCAAGAATAGATGCGGTGAAAGGTGCTTGGATCGTCGACGGGGTCTAAAAGAGAGAAGTGGTAGAACATAGTCTGATCGCAGAACTCAATTTGATCCAAGTTATGATAGAGGGACCAGTTGCCTGGATTGGGTCCAGCAGTGCTACATCGTCCTGGACAAGGCTTCTTGGGCTGATAGCCCGGGCTGGCAGGCAGTCTACCTCCAAGCCCGGTATAGGCAAGAGCAGTATCTGAAAAGAGGGCCACGGCTCCGAGGACGAGTTTGATCCAGGAAGAAGACATGACTTTGTTCGCCTTCAAAGAGGACGATAACAACAAAAGGAGCGAGAATGAAAGAAAGAGTCGAATGATTTCAACGTTAGACTCAATGCTTTTGTATCTCTGGACCATGCTTTTCTATCTCTGGAGAAGCCTCGGTCTCACCAATTGCGTTCTGTGTGACCCCATCCTAGCCATCCTACTACTGCAGTTGCCATCAGAGAGGCTGCCACAATGTGTCGCATGGGGGCTAAAGCCAAGAATATTCAGAACGATAAAATCAGCGAGCCGTGCTCTTGGCAAATTGGGTGGCCTTGGACCGGGAATTGGATCCTAATTTGACCGTATAGTACCCAATACACCCCCATTTCGTAACCTTTTTCTAACCTCAGTTCTCACGGAGAGTGCTCACACTGCGTTCATCTCATTTTGGATTGTTTGAGAGCAAGACTGGATGTGAAAGTTGCGTGGTGTTGTAGAAAGACTCTGAAAGGTAGGTACATATACACTGCAATGCTGATAAAGTCGAACGAGGAAAACGCCTTCGGAAGGCGCCCGTAATGGGTAAGCAGGGGTTATGTTTGCTTTATGGTGGCAAATGAGACTCCACGTTCCTCATCTCATGCACGTATTGAGCAAAAAGGAAATGGTACCTTAGTCTTGATTCAGGCCGCCGTTTGTGTGGCTACTCAATGCTTGGAGAGGTTCAGTGATCTCTCGGTGCATAAGGAGTTGCAGACGGTGGAGGAACGGTAGGCTGGCGGTTCGCGTGTCGTGGCGTTGGAAAACGTCGTATCGTATTCGGCAAAAACGATGGGCCATTGCTGACAGGGTTCCAGGGCATTCCTGCGCTACGGGCCGTTCCCGTGCTAACTGGAATTTCTTGAAGCGTACTAGGTAACGAGGTAATTATGTGGGAGGGCGGGAGGTGGAAGGTTGCGCGTCAAAATCCTCCGAGTCTTCCACTCCACTCAGTACCCTTGACGTTCCTCTAAATTAGCGACTCTAAATTAGCGAACAAAACAATTTAGCGGCAAAAACTTAGCGCCCGTTTTGTTAGGATGAGGCAACCCGGCACATTCTGCGGAAGACCGAGTCCGCAATATTAACCAAGCACGTCGTTACTAGTTAAGTTAGCTATAGTTAGTATATTGTACGCAGTATCTTACATATCTTATTACCTCAGATATGTACGGCATCGTCTGGTGAAGGCTCTGTTCGGGCTTGTGGCTGGTCCGGCCTGTGGCTAGTGAAGGCCCATCTCCGTGCTCCCCCTACATGTACATCTTCTCTGATATTCATCCACTTCGCAACACTCAACCAAGAATCTCCCGCCTTCTCCCTACTCCGTGCATCATATAGTGAATGCGCATCCTTCACTGAACTTGGAGTCCGGGTCGATTACAAGTTCTTTATCATCATCATCACCACCACCGGTTGCCTGCTGCGTAGCTCTTAAGTCTTGCGAGCCAGAAACGCTCAGTTCTCGCTCTTGATCAACATGTTTCCCTCCAGCAATGCGGCATGGCTTCTCTTGGCCCAGTTGATATGTTGGTCTTCTGCGCAAACTTTCCCGTCAATTGCAGAAGTCGACCTTCTTTTTCCCAGAAACGACACCTATGCGCCTACCGCCCTAATGCCTACGGTGTTCGCCATCCAAAATCCTGCAGTCTCCGTACCCCTCGACCTAGCTCTAGAATGGCACCTCTACCAACTCACAGACGGCAACGTAACAGCAGTCGGTACGGGATTCATAACCAAGTCATATTTAACCGCATCCACTCCCGGTGCGTATTACGAGTACAGCAGTCTTTACAACCTCACTACCATGGAAGGCACCTGGTCACTCTTCTGGACCATTTCCTCTGTCAACTGTACTCAGTTCCCAACCAGCGACACTTCCATACCTGGCTATACCCAAGGGAAAGCCGTGTACTTCACAACCAAGAACGGCTCGCAAGCGACCGATCTTGTTGCTGCCACCGCCAGTGATGTCTGTGCTAGTGCAGAGAGCTTCAGCTTTAACGTTACGGGCGAAGAAACCGTATCTGCGGGGAGTGGGAATTCTGTGACGACTTGTGCGGTGGTTGCGCCTATGGCGCCTACCTATACTCCGAACCCTTGTGCGGCACAGTTGAATGCGACAGGCGCGTCAAGCATTTCAGCAGCTCTTACGGGTTCGGCTTGTAGCTTGCCATCTCCGTTGGTGAGCTGCCCGACTAAGAGTGCAGGGAGCGTAGAAGCTCAATTAAGAGGGCCGATATGGGTGGTAGCGATTTTCGGCTGGCTTATATACGCCATTATGGGATGATGAAATCATGAATTCACTGTACTAGTATTCCTTACGATCATGACGACGGAATATAACTGTTTGCTCTTGCACGATTTCCCCTTTTGGACGTACAGCAACCTGTACAAACGGGATTATTTCTGCAATGTCAGACGGTACAAATTCATTGAACTTCAAGTCCCGTACTGGGTTTCAGTAACGGAAAGCATCACGGAAATCAGCAATATCAGATGTTCGGAAATTACCTCGTCTCCATTGCTCTACTGAGTGTTACGTGCAAGCAATTACTGGTTAGATCTGGATCCTCCAGGAAGGTGACCCAAAAATATTACAACTCAACAGTGTGTAATTCTGCAATCTGAAATCACGATAATTCGGAGACGAAAGAAAGGATGCACGGAACTCCCGCCTCTGCAACAAGGCACTGCATGAACTCAGTGCGCCTGATTCCATCCCACCCCCAAAAGCTGTACCACAATTAGTAAAAACTGCCGCAAGAACAACGGATAATACGACTTCGTGAAGAGAAGCGTTGATGGACGCGAGATCGGCTTTTTTCTCTGATCAACCATACGCCGGTTCATTGGCGGCCAAGGCCATGTTAGTGCTTGGAGTTAAGATTAGAGTGAGACGGGAGCCGTTGACGGGGCTAGGTGACAGGCCACGGGCCGTTCAGAGCTTATCTGGCTACCGAGAACCGAGTAACCGCACTGCCCTACCATTGGTTAGATTGATATCGATCGCAGTACGTGCATCCTGCACCCATCCACAAGAGAGAATCGAACGAGTTCCCTAGGTCGAGCTAACCCTCACATCCTGGCTGTGAGATAGCCAACCCGCAACTGCCCGTGACAGAGCCAAACATTTCGAAAAGGTGTGGGGAGGGCGCTAAGAAAGACACCGCTGCAGGGGAGAGACAATTGGGAATTTTCTCATGGAGTTCCCAAATCCTTCTTGGCATGCGGCCGCAGGATGCAATGCAACATTTTTAGGACCAACGACATTGGCCTATGAATAACTCGCTATCTTCGCGAATGAACAATAATAGGGAATCCATTAACCAGAATTGTCTTGAATTTGGTTGAGCTTGCAGAACAGTCCAAATTATCAGGTGTTTTGTATCGTACTTCGGCGAGATGCAACACACAGACAAAACGGTACGTCGGAGCACAATGTAGTCGCAAGCTATGATCAGCTTGGGTGTATGTTCGGTTGGGACAGATGCTTGAGCTGTTGCCGTTGGGCTCGCAAAGTCAGATGGATCTCTCCAAATCACCCTTCAGCTGGCTGGATGGGACTGTCAAGGCTTGGAAGGCGGTGGTGGTAGTATTTCATTACCCGGTGGGCACTCTTCCGCATGCCATCATATGTGTCGTGGGCGTCCTTCACTGGCTTGGTGATGAAAGTACTGACGAAGGCCTGAAGCACGTGATAAACATCGTAAGGAATGAGAAGCTCAAAGCGTTGTTCACTACGACGGCGCGATCTACGGATCTAGCTGCTTGAGTGACGAGATTTCTTTGGGACTCGTTCGAGGTGGAACTTGAAGACTTGCGCGGTGTAGACACTAGTGCGGATTGGGTAGAGCTAGCTATCTGTTCCCATTTGTGAAACAGGTCAGACAAAGGATATCAATCCGAGTCCAATCGAAGGAGACCCAAGATTAACACAAGTATACCTTAAGGTAAGTTGTATCGTTGACACTTGCATTATCCTATAGAGGCTAGTTAGCTAAGATCGGATAAGATGAGATGTGGAAACACCGCGGATTCTTCCGGCAGCTTCTTCTGGATATGGTTGCTGGTAGTAGCGAGTAAGGTATCAGATTTAATCCTACTATTATGCTAGTATTAACTATTAACGTATGCGGCAGTAAACTCGAGCGATATAACACCTCAAGTGCAAGCTGTGAATGCCTACGGCAAGTTGGCAAATGATCGGCAACATCTAAAGGAAATCCATTCAACTGTCTTCTTCTCTTGCTTATGGGAGTCGCAAATTGCTTTGCGGTCGATGATCTCCGTCTTCCACGTCGGGTGCTTCATTAGAATAACTCGAGACCCATCATAATGCACTCCGTGCTTGGTTTCAATCAATGCCCAAGATAGGCAAGCCCCGGGGAATATGAGGACCAAGAAGCCGGTATGAGCACTATTGCTGAGAGTCTCGTTTTCTGACCTGTGGATGTTCAGGCTAAGTTCAACCTAACGTCGGAATTAGCTTCCTGTGTTTGACTTTATTTTGAACGACTTCAGCTCAGCAGACTGCTAATGACAGCACCAATATTGAAGATTAAATTATTCAGAGCCATGAGATAAATCGGGTCTTTGAGGTTCTCCGATAGATATGACATCATAACCATGCTTTGCGCTGACCAAAGAAAGTCTGCACAGCATCGAAGCAACCAGCCGGCGAAGGAAATGTAGCCGAAGTTCCGGGTGTGGTTGTAGCATAGATATGAGTTGACATAGACACAGTATCTAAGGCCATTGAAGGAGAGTGAGATTCTGATGCCAACGGCGTTGATGACGGTGTTGGTGAAGAAATCGACAACAGCGAAACTAGCATAGAGCGTGAAGTTTGAAGCGTTACCAGCATTAGCATTTTTGCCAAGCTGATCAACACCGCAAGACTGGCCGCTGTGGGCGTACCCAATTCTCTTTCCTTTCAAAAGATGACAGATTTTGGGGGATAAAGGTAGCAAATATCCTCTTACCTCGCTGTCCAGATCGCCAACCAATTAAAAAATTTCAATCAATTCATGAATAATTATCGGCGAGGCCTCTCGATGGCCCCAAAATTCCATGTTCATGTCTTCGAAGAAGAATCTAGAGTTTCTAAACAAACCTGGTTAGCAAACGTATCTGGTGGAAATTCTTACGGACAAAACCGCAGATTCCTGCAGGTTCTCCTGGCCTACTTCAGCTTGCGACAAGCATTTCATTAGTCTACACTACCTGAGTGATGACTGAGTCAAAAAGCTGCCAGAGGTGGATTAAAGTCGTGATGAAGCCTGAGAGAGAGCGGCATATCAGCCACACTGACTGCGACAATGATTATAAATGTCACCTCCGGGCGGCGAAGGTTGGAGATAGAAGCTGTCTGACGAAAACCATATTATACTCCATGGCTTTCTCTTTCAACATCCGTATCCAAAGATCAACATCCACAAAGATGTTAGGAGTGAAGCCGAAAGCGAAGTTATGCTATTGGCCAATGGGGTTGGCTGATCTGGATTGGCCCGGGAGGCTCCTTCTACCACTACTAGCTGACCTTCGTCTGGCTGAACAGTAAGCTCGTTCTTATTGTTGACGGTTATTTGTGCTTCATCATTTCGCACAGTCGAAAGCACGCAAGAGCGTAAGAGCCACTGAGTGCTGTTGTCCTCGGTGTGGTCTCAAGCCAAGACGTCGTAGGGCATGACGGCGTGGTGGATCGGCTATTGTTGGTTGGCGCCGAGACACAGATGACGCGCAACCCGCTCCCTTCACTAATTAAGAGTATGCCAAATGAGAGACAGGCTTGATCCGCTTCACTATGCCAACAGCGGTCATGACCGAGCTTACGTTTCTCCGTACGGAGCTTCCCTTACACAAGCTATAGACTTCGATTCTCCGCATCCTCCTACCTTCCTGCTTCCAGCCTCGCGACGTCTGTCCCAACACCTTCCGCTCGCTATCGTTTACTGAGATTTCATATATTCGCTACGGAGTATTGCAATTCTCGTCCCATTAAGATATCTGCTCACCTCGAAATGTCTCCCCGCGGTCATCGTGAGAACGAGAGACTTCTGGCCGGCGACGATGGTCGGTATCACGACGACGAAAGCCCTCCAAACGAGCAGGAAGCCTCCGCCCAACATGATGCTCTTTCATTCCTCGCCATAGATGGAGAAGAACAGGCAATACATGATGATGACTTGTCACCGCTACTACAGAAGCATTTTTTACACAAGTACATATCTCCAAGCGTGCAGCGCGCCTGGAGAGCAACGGTGAAGTGGTGTAAAGGTCCTGATCCACCGCGGCCATGGTCAATTGATCCCATCTTCGAAAGCGTACAAACCACTCCCATTCGATTAATCGACTCCCTATGTCCGAAACCGATATACAAGTTTTGGTTGCTGATCGCTTTCTACGCCACTTGGATTCTTGTGTTTAGTTTGATGCTTAGGAAATCGGCGTTCGCGGCGGATGTGCCAGGATTTGGAGCACCTGTAAATATTGGCTGTGGAGCAAGATTCTGGAGCAAAGGAAACGGATGTGGTTTGAATGGTGACCAGTGTCGGCCGTTCGACGACAGCACATTCACGTTCCGCTGTCCCGCGAGCTGTTCTTCACGCGCAGTCCTCGAACCATATGCGGTTGGTGACCAGGAGATCATCTACCGAGCTTTGATAATAGGAGGAGCGGCGCATGGTTCGATAGATTTGGATGAAGCGCACTATCGCGGCGACAGCTTCATCTGCGGTGCTGCTGTTCATGCTGGATACATCAATGACGCTGAAGGTGGATGTGGCGTGGTCAAACTCGTCGGCGAATACTCAGGCTACCCGAGCACCAAGCGACATGATCTGGACAGCATCGCTTTCGACTCATACTTTCCTCTAAGCTTCACCTTCGTCGAAGGTGCCGCCTCCCAATGCCAGGATCTACGCTGGCCGCTCCTCGCAGTATCGGTGACATTCAGTGCTGTGCTCTCTCTTTTTACTGAATCTCCAGGTGTCTTCTTCTGGACCACCTTCACTGCGCTCTTCGTTCACGTCGGTCTTGTTTCGGATCCACCCGGCTTCGAGGATTACCGACAGCTCCTCAGCACTGCGATGGGACGATTCTTGCCCAGTGCTTTTGTAGCATACGTCCTTTACATCACCACTATCCGTCATACGCTCACTGGTCTTCGTGCACAAATCGAGAAGACGGTTCTGTGGTTGGGAGCATGCTGGCTAGGCAGCTTGAATAACTACACCTTCGACAAAATTCCAATCTCACGACTCACTCCACACGACATTGCGCAACAACCAGGTGCTATCCCTTCGCTCGTAATAATCGTCCTGATACTCGTCTCTGCCGCACTATGGCAAGCCTGGACTATCCGTGTGGAAGGAAAGATGCCCAAGTATCTTGCGGTGTACGGTATCATGGCTGCAGCGCTGCTAGTCATGATAGCAATCCCAACCATGAAGATTCGAATCCATCACTACATCCTTGCGCTTCTCCTACTACCGGGAACATTCCCGCAGACGCGACCAAGCCTACTCTTCCAAGGCCTTCTAATCGGCTTTTTCATCAACGGCATCGCCCGCTGGGGCTACGACCCGATCCTGCAAACAGATATCGAGCTGCGCGGTGACGCGCCCATCGGCTCACCACTGCCGCTCATCCTGCCGCCCATCATCCACAACAACTTCGAGGACCTCTACGGCGCAAAGCCGAACATCACCTTCGAGTGGGAGCAGCCGCCCGCGCGCGACGGCTTCGACGGCATATCCATCCTCGTCAACGACGTCGAGCGCTTCAAGGGCTACCAGGATCAGGGCCTCAAGAGCTTCACCTGGGTCAGGGACAAGACTGGTGTGCCGGAGTACTTTCGCTTCGCGTTTATGAGGGGTAGTGGCGCCGCGGATTACACCAAGGCTGGTGTTTGGACGGCGGAAGGCGGTTGGTATGACATGGAGCCGGGTCCGTCGAGATAGATGAGACCTTTGCGCTAAGTTCGGAGTCAGTAGACCATTTTGATACCCTGGAGTTCTGGAGATGGACTACTTGGAAGTGGCTGGCCATGTGAGAGCTCGTTTAACATTAGTGCTCTGCTATCTCGATTACATTAGAAGAGCATTGAATAGCTTTCTAACGCATTGAAGATCAAGTAGAATATAAAATACATTTGCATGAGTATTTCTCAACCCCTTTTATTCATGCCGAACGCCTTCAAATGCCGGGTATACCCGTACGACGCAAGTCGTCGTCCTGATGCTAATGCAGATCTCCTATAGAGCCTTCATACCAAAGTCGGCTTCTTCTTGATCCCGAGCTTTGCACCAAAGTCCGTCTTTTTCTTCACAGTCCGCTTGAAAGTCGGAGGTGGCATATCGATGACAGACTTCTCTTTCTCTTCGCTGATCACTGCACGTGTCGCTCCATTCGCGGATGGGTCAGTAACAGCCGGCTTCGTACTGATTTCTCCATTCACATTCAACTCCTCATCTGACACTTCCTCCATCTCTTCAAACTTTCTCTGAAATGCTCGTCTCGCTGCTTCTGCATCCTCGTCATCCTCTTTTTGCTTTTGTACCTCGATAGCGCTGGGTCCAACCACATCACCACCCTCCTTTCGCCTAGCTTCAATCCTGGCATTGCGATCCTGCAGCGCATCAATAGCGTCAGCAACCTCCATTTCCTTCTTCGCAAAGTCCCTCTTGCGCTCGAGCTCCTCCATCTTATCGGTGGGAGCGTCAGCAGTCTTCTTCTCGAGCCAGTCCTGGTCGCCGCGGCGCTTAGCGTCCTCCTCCTCAAGGCGGTCGAGGATGGCCTCGTCGGTCTCCTCGTCCTGCGGGCGCCAGGCCTCGAAGTTACGGCGCGCGCCGCGCTCCACCGCGTAGTCCATGTTCTTCGGGTCTGTCCGGAACGAGATCTCCGCGCTGCACCGCGTGCACCGGATGTAGAAGCGGTACACCGCGATTTGCCCCAGGTACTTTTCTTCCGCCGTTTCTTTGCGCGCGTTGAATTTGCGCCCTTTGTAGATGTACTCGCCGCATGTCGTGCACTTCATGCTGAATGGCGCCATCAATCGGACCGTGATTTGCCTTGGACCGACTTGCTTTGGACCTCGCGTGCGGGTTATGGCACTTGGGTCGAAGTCAGGTGGGTAGTATTTCGTGAGTACTTTACGCTCAGACATGGTGGCGGTGGTTGTGTGACGACTTTCTGGGTGGGAGGAGGATCGTTAGGCCTCAGAGAGGATACTCGACCGCCGGATGAGATTCTAGACGGAGCTGTGAAAGTGAAAGTCAAGATAGAAGTGAGAAAGATTAAGAAGTATTGCATTTACCTTGGGTGGCGTTTCTTCTACCCCGCCACCACAGCCACTATTTCATAGGCTGCACAGCACAGAGTCGAAGCAGGTCGCGTCGACGTCGAGAAAGCGCGACGAGATGAAGTGAAATTGCCTCTTATTTACTAACACATGGCATTAATACAGTCGCTATCTGGCCTCGAGTATCCTGGATTGTTTCTCTGCTTCCAAGCCTGCTATGGAACAATTCCTTCGAGATTGGCGCAAAGACGCCCTGAACAAGAACCAACATGAAGCCGCGATATTCATTGGAGACAAATTGCTGGCTCTTACAAGTAAGTTGCGGTCCACACTACTGTATCTATGCTTGTTGATTGCTGATACTGAAGATTAGACAGCGATAACGACGCTTTTTGGCTTGCTCAAGTCCACTATTCCACCGGCAACTACACACGCGCTCAGAGCTTCCTCTCCAGAACAGACTTGACTTCTCGGAATCCGTCCAGCAAATATCTCTCTGCTCTTTGTTTTATAAAGCAGTCGAAATATGATGAGGCTTTGACTTTGCTAGGAGATAAGAATCCAGTCCACCTGATATCAGATCCAGGGTCAGCAAGGCGAAAGCTACAGCACGTCGACAGCCATATCCGCAATGGCAAAAGCAAGGATGCAAAGTCAACACAACGTGCTGACAGAGTGGATAGGAGTGAAGACCGCGATCAAGAAGATGCTGCCACAATCAAGGCAGAAGCAGCCATGTGTTATCTACGTGGGTTATGCTATGCGAAGAATAACGCTTTCGACAAGGCCAAAGAATGCTACAAAGATGCGGTACGAATCGATGTTCAATGTTTTGAGGCCTTTGATGCTCTCATGAAGAACTCTTTAATGTCTCCTGCCGAAGAACACTCCTTTCTTGAGTTGTTAAACTTCGATAGCATTCGAGTAGGCGATGGCAGCAACGCTTCTCTCTCGCAAGAAGCAGCGCAGTATACGAAAATGCTCTATACAACCCGACTTTCCAAGTACACGCAGCAAGCAGACTTCACCACCGCAACAGAAACACTCAGCACACACTATAAACTCGGCAACAACCCTGACATCCTACTCGCCAAAGCTTCTCTCCTCTTCACGCAATGTCGTTTCCGTGATGCTCTAGCCTTGACATCTTCAATCCTCGAATCAGATCCCTATAACTTTCCTTCCTTACCAATTCACCTGGCTTGTCTGCATGAACTGGGCGACAAGAACGCCCTTTACCTGCTATCACACCAACTCGCCGATTCTCACCCAACCGAGCCAAGCACGCACCTCGCAATCGGCGTGTACTACCTCTCAATCTCGCAGATTGCGTCAGCGCGGCGGTTCTTCTCGAAAGCGTCGATCCTGGACCCGCACTTCGGGCCGGCGTGGATCGGGTTCGCGCACACGTTCGCGCTGGAGGGCGAGCACGACCAAGCCATCTCGGCGTACTCGACGGCCGCGCGCCTGTTCCAGGGCACGCACCTGCCGCAGCTGTTCCTGGGCATGCAGAACCTGGCCCTGGGCAACTTGCGCCTCGCTCGCGAGTACCTGCGCGCCGCTTGGGACATCTGTACCGTCGATCCGCTGCTGCTCAACGAGCTCGGCGTCGTCTTCTACCAGGAGGAGGAGTGGGACCAGGCTATTCGCTGCTTTGGCCAGGCACTCGAGATTGCGGCTGGTATAGAGGCGGAGCCGCGCGCGTATGTCTCGACGAGGGCGAATTTGGGCCATACGCTGAGGAGAGTTGGAAGGCTGGAGGAGGCGCTGGAGTGCTTTGATGAGGTGTTAAGGCAAGGCGGAAGAGACGCGCAGACTTTCTCTGCCAAGGGTCTCGTGCTGCTGGAGATGGGTGATACGAGAGCCGCAACTGTAGCCCTGCACGAGGCACTTGCAGTCAGTCCACAGGATCCGATTGCGACGGATTTATTGACCAGAGCCATGGATGCGTTTGAAGATGAGCCTGTGCTCGGAGCGCAAGATGAGGACGAGGTTGATCGCAAGATAGGAGAGATGGTAGGCACGGTTAGAAGAAGGCCTAGAGGTGGCGGAAGGAAAGGCGCGGAGAGAAAGAGATTAGAAAGCCCAATGGAAGGAGAGAGCATGGCTGTCGATGACGATGACGAATAATGGCCTTAGTTTGCTGATAAGATGCTTGGAGTACGTCAAGATTTGGTTATGGAATTGGCAGCGCATTGCATGGAGTAACCCCTAAACGATGGGAATAAAGAACGATTTTGCTTACTAGACAGCAGTGGGTCCTTCAACTTGATGAGATGTCTTTGATAATCTCAGAATTCTCATCAACATCAAAGTTGTTTCCGTCCAATGCACATCGCAATTACGGCTTTTTTTGTCTAGCCGACTTCAACGTCTCATACTCCAACCTCCGACGAAGCGCCAGTGTCTAAAGCGCAAAGTTTGAACAGAACATTCAAATCTCATCAACCTATTCCACCTTTAATTCTTGAACCATTCCCCATGCGTTGAAGGCAACTCCTCGAAGATTCCATTGGCCATGTTCGCTCTGCTCATTGTCTCCCCAATCGACGGCCCTACTGACGATTCTCCTACGTTCACCTCTAGCAAGCCTCACTCTAGCTCTCCATAGGCACCAAGTCCACTTCACCTTCCTCCTACCTTCCTCTGTACTGACATCATGTCCGCCGAAGTCGAGTTCTGCCTGCACCCAGCTATTCCCACCATCGCCGCTGACTTCGACTATCTTTACCGGTCCTTGTCCGCCCGCAGGTACTGCATAGCCCTTGACTTCGACCATACCTTTCTCATCGAGAACTACAGTGCTTCCGCTCTTCGGCAGCCCAACAATGCTATTGACAGGTAGATCCATCATAGGCTTCACCAGTCCCCACCACTTCTTCGCCTCGACTATGCTATCAGCCTCCGGTGGTAAGATCTTGTAGTCATGAGTTTGATAATAATTTGAGCAGTCAGCAAGCTGAACGGTAACGCGATTGAGCCATTTGACCGACCTCGCGCCAGCAACACCAGGCACGATAGCCCTCACCGGCGCACCACGCTCAGGAGTCAACGGCCGCCCATTCATCTCCAGCGCGAGCACAACATCACACGCCGCGTCCATAACGCGCGCCAGCTCCACGCCAGCGCCAAACCAGCCATCATCCTGGCACGGCGTCTCATAGCAGGCCAGCACCGCGAAGCCCGCCCAGCCGCCGCGCGCATCGCGCATCTCGGGCGTCACGCCCGCCAGCGCCAGCACGTCGGCGAGCCGCGGCCCGCGCCACTCGCAGTTCATGACGGCCTGGTCGAACCAGTCGATGCCGCACACCTCGCGCAGCTGCGTGCGCATGGCGTGGCGGCGGTTGCCGGCGCACTGCAGCGCGCACAGCACGCTGTGCTGCGGCAGCCGCCGCAGGTCGGCGACGCTCAGCGACAGGGGCTGCGCTACGCTGCCGTCGATGTGCAGTGCGTGCGTCGCGCTGTCGATGTGCGGGATTGGCCCGTGGTTGCGGTCGTACGGCTCGTGCGCTGTGATGAAGCTGCGTGGTTGTCAGCGCGGTGCCGAGTTTGATGGCGGTTTGGAGTGGCCGGAGGTATGGTGGGTAAAGGCGAAGAAGATGGTGGGTTTCGTACCTTGACAGTAGCGATTCGATCGTTGGCTCACGATTCAACGGCTTTTCGACCGAATGGGTGTACTTTGATGGCATGACGTCAGCTATTATTGTTTTACTGCTTTAGGAAACTTGTATAGAAACGCGATAGCCTTGGGTGGTGTTGAATGTCGCGCTTGAACTACTCACTGTCGTCGTTTTTGTCATAGCGGGGATTGCGTGATCGGTCTGAAGCCCAATACCTGGACGGAGCTGATGCAGTTTGAAGGGCGTTTAAAATCTATCAAATAACGCTTCTTTTTAGCTTATGTTTCTTCTTCTGACACCTAGTCGTTGGCATCTACCAAAGTCATAAGCTGGAGGATGTCAACCTTCAGTGATGACTTGTCCCTATGAAAGAAGAGTGACTTGACTCAACTCTAGAGACCCCGCCCCACCAAGATCATAGAAACCATCCAATCGTGACCTTCTCTTTCTCCGATGGCGGAACTCTTCCCGCTCCGGGCAGTTCTCCTATGATGCGCTCATGTGTCTGGCAAAGAAGGTCATATGAACCATACAGCTACTGCTTAAGGCTTTCCGCTGCTTAAATTATGACACACATATACTGAACTGACTCGCTAGTTAGAACGTTCCGCTGCACACAAGTCACTTGGTGTTTTGGCCGAATGTCAACACCGTATGGCATGCAAATGCTTTCACAATTTTGACATTCTTGAAGTTTTGAACTGAATTCATCGTTCTGCTAGCCCTTGCTGGGATTGTATAAGCCATGGTACGATGCGAATCCCATGGTTAGTCTCTGGCACAGGTTGAGCCATGGAGCGCACCTACTTTAAATTTGGGACCAAGTAGGTATTGCATATCTAGTTCAGCATGAACGATATGCGAATGGAGTTCTAAGAATACCATTTTCTTTCTGCACACAAGATGAAAATTATCGGAAAGCAATGTATAGCCCTCCTCTTGATCACTGTCATCTTGACTTTGGTCGTCATCTTCAGCGTTCTAGGAACCGTGAAGATACCATACATGACGGCTCATCTTGTGGATCGCCAGCCATTATCGATCTTTCAAGGAGATAAAAGTAATCTCATCTGCCTTGAACCGCATCCCCAGTATCCACAATACACCTTCTTCAGTCCTAGAGAAGATCCAACCTGGCTTTTCGCTCTGCGCGAGCCTCTCACAGATCCTGGACGAGCAAAGAATGGCCTAACGAAACGCGGCTTCGTGGTTCACAATGCTGAGACTGCTCGCTGCTTCTGGAGTGTGGCGAAACGAGTGTACAGACACGGTGTTTGGCATGGTACAATCTATTACCAAGCAGCAGATCGAGGGCCAATGGACTACATCAAATCTTGGACTCTGAAAGAAAGACCGGCAGAATATTGGATCACAAAAGCAGAAAGAGCTCTATTGGAAAGGGTCCCTTGGATGGAGTACTTGTTGATATACGGTCTGGGAGGGTTGGGTATGCTGTATGTCATCGCAGTGTTCGTAATATGGCGCTTAAGTAAAGACTTTGATGAATGCAACTTGGAGGAGCTAGAGTTGAGAAGGAACATCTCTCCATCGTAGAATCAAAGATCCAAGGCTGAGGTTGCGGAAGAGTAACCCAAGGCGATGACGAAAGAACGTGGATATTTCCCGCATGTAGAGAGCCTTATGCACAAACTTCCAGTTTGCAATACAGAAGGTTTCAGAGCAATGCCCTATTCAATTGCTCATCGCACAGGGTTAAGATGATATATGAAGCGAACTTCAGTTGTGTGTCTCACGTAGCAAGCGGCCTGCAGCTTCATATCACTCCGAATTCCTTACCCGGAGCTGAAAGTTTTGATCCCGGCCGAATTATTACCCTTACATAGATCCACCCAGAGGCATTAGCCAGTCAAGTTTATATCCGTAATCGTTCATATTTTCAAACAGAGCCAAATCATCTTCATAAGGACCGAAATCCAAGTCTTGCATCTGAGTCAATTTGTCAAACAACATTGCACCAGTCGGTTCGGCAGATACACTGATTCTGCGGTCATTGAACATGAAGTTTGAATCGTCGCCAACAGTATACATGTTATGTAGAGGATTCTCTTCCCCGGTGGTGGCCCTGCTGAGCATAGCGGGATCGGCGGTCTTGGGAGGGGAGGTGAAGAAGGTATCGAGACTTTGAGAAGTATTGGGTTGTTGTCGGGCAGAATATATGGAAGGAACTGATTGAGATGCCACTTGCGAGGGTGATGCCATCTGCGGTATCATGCATTCTGAGGGATTCATGGCGGAGAACAACGGTGTCATGCCGGTAGCAGCTGGAGAGCTGGCGGAGAGTGTCGTTGGTAAGTTTGGGATATCAATACCGGCTTTATGTATACCCTGGAAGAGGAGAAATGACGCATAGTCGGCTGCAATGTATATGTCCCGCAGTTGTTCGAGAATTCCAAGACATTGAGTGAGAGCATTCATGCTGTTTCGTCGGATAACTTCGTCTGGTGAGCGCACGTCAATGAGATGCATGATCGCGGCGTGGACTACAGCTGTAATTCCGACGGTAGGTAGGTATCTGATGAGGTTGAGAGATGATAGTTCCATCGCTATCTGAGTAACAGTTTGAGCAGCAGCGCGGGTTTTCTCAAGAGATGGCTCGCATAGCGACGGGTTAGGAATCCCAGTGGATGTGAGCAGTGAGCCCGACGATGAAGGCCTTGGATCAAAGGGTTCTACTCGACTACTGGGAGTTAGGAATTGAGGGCGATGTAGAATGTTGATGGCAGTGTAATAAAGCATCGATAGGACGGCTCGATGAAGGATCAGGCTCTGGCTGTCGTTGCTTAACTCTGTTCCTCCAGGTGAGCGATAAGAAATGCTTTCTGGTAGTTTCATGGTCCAATCTGAGAGTTCCATATCGCAGAAGTCAATCTCTGACGGGTTTGGTAACTTCTTTCGCGGTAGTAGAACCATTGTCGTTTTGGTATTGGAGTTTTCGACCTGAGAACCTTGCTCGACGCGAACAACCGCGTATTGCACTTGTAGGACATGACTAATGATCACGCATAGCTTCGTCTGTTCGACACACAACTTTGCGAGCCTCCGTAGTTTCTCTTCGCTACGAATGAAGCTGCAACGGTTCGGTGATATGCAAGTGGCATCATCTCCGAGTGGTTGAGTGTCAAAATCATCTTCGCCCAAAAGTGGGACATCACAGTCTCTTTGTTGTATTCGCGGCGATCGTCGCATCGCTAGGGCCACTAGGCGGTCTCTCATGTAAAGGGACCACCATATCCGTTTTCGCATTTGCTTTTGCTTTTGCTCCATGGCCAGTGTACCGGGATCGCGATGTAGTCCGATGGTATGTGCAAGGGAAGTGGCTATTCCTAACCAATGCCAGATATCCTTTTGATCATCGGGACTCTCATGCCAATACGTCATGAGAAGCAGAGCCTGAATCAATGAAACCCGATCGTTTTCGTATTCAAAGTCGTAAAGAAGCTAAAAGTATCGTCAGTAAATCTTCGTTCATCGGTGCATTAGCCGGCTCACCTTTGTTTTCTTGAAAAAGTGCTTCTTGGCGTCTTTATGAGATTGAAAGCCAGCTTGTTGAAGAATTTGCAAATCTGCAAACCCAACTCCAGCAAACATGACAGCCTGAATGACGAGCAAGCTTAACTTGCCATTGGAACTATCCTCTCGTGATATGGTGTGAAGGAAGTCGTTGATGTCCAACATTGGAGTCCACGGATATACCCATTCGGTAAAACATCCCAAGAGTTCGTCTCTCAAAGGATTGTCAGGGATTGTCAGAGCTCCTTTCCTCCAAAGAAAGTCAACGTCTTCGCTCTCAATTCGATTTGGGAGCGGCTTCACCCAGTTCGGGAGAGGAGGAGGAGGTCGACGAACTGGACTCAAGCTACGTCCTAGCATCGGTATCGGTGGGGATTGGGTTGAATGAAGAGGTGGAACGCTAATGGAACCTGGTTCGTCCTGTGAGTGAGATGATGTTCTTCGGTGTAGGTGGCCATTCTGATCTAAGAAGCGTGTCAGGCGCTCCAGGTATAAATCTCACTCATGAAAATGACAAAAACTTACAGATGAAATGCGGTCCATTGCTCACATCTGGAGCAGTTCCGTTGTTGTGAGAATGAGGGTTTTGAGAATACTGGGGGAATTTGTTGTTCTGATGAATCCACCTCCTCGGTTCTTCCTCACTACCGTCGGAAAGATCAATCTCTATTCGACCTGGTTGTCTCTCTGAGATGAGATTCTCCAGGATAGTTTCTGCATTTGAATTTGCGAACCGCCTTAATAGTAGATGATAAGTCAGTACAATGTATGACGTCTTTGAGAGAAAACATGGAAAGAACGCAGATATATTGAGAGCCTGAGCACCGAAGACATGCGAGTCGTCACAGTACTTCCTTCTCTTCCTTAACTCAAAACAGTCGAGACGAACAGAGAAATAAGATATGATGACTCACAGTCTCCTTTTTCCCATCGAAACTGTACAATGAATGCTGTCCAGCCTACAGTTGGTGCACGGCGGACCATACTCAAGGACGTTGCACCTTACTTTCCTCGCTCTGCACCCTTGACATGCTGTCGGAGCACGTCTCTTGATGACTCTTCCGGTTGAATCATTGGATCCCCCGGCACTTGAGTCCTTCTTTTTCCGGCCTGACGGAGCAGAGGCACGGTCTTGACCTGCCATTGTGGAGGGTTGAGATTCTGGCTCCAGCTTGTCGGTGAGAACCGATCACATTCGTGATATCAAATAAACGGCCAGTATTGTTCCACAGTTTGATCTAAACAATACGAAATAAACAGAGCATTCCAGGTTTCGGAAGTGGTGATCATCAAGCAGGTGAAGGAGTTGGAGCAATCTATAGCACGTGGAAGAGAATCTGGGGAGAAGATGACAATCGCGGGGAAGCGTTTGGAGGCAAATCAAAACGGCTTCCGTATATTGAGGGAAAGAATGGCGGCCTAACAGACTTCCGGCCGCCGGCGACCGGTCGGAGGGTCAATGGGGCTGAAAACAGTCGAGTATGAGAATTCGTCAAGCGTCAGTTCAGCCGGCCGAGGGAAGGCCCTCGGAGGCAGTTTACCTATGCGCTTTCCTATTGGCTGGAGAGCATCCCATTTTCGGACGAAGAAGCGTCGAGCGATGCAAGCCGGTGGCATAAAGCGAGCTCTGCAGATCCTCCACCTTTTCTTGCATCATCGAAAGCATTGGATGTCGCGTCGAAGCGTCGCTATGTCACTATCCGGCAGGTGGCAGCGGCGTCGTTTAGCGAAGATTCAGGCATTGCTGGCGGCGGGATAGCAGATGGCTGGGCTAAAACATGGAGGATGGTTGGGCCCACCAGTTAGATCGAGTCAGACGGTGTACGTCAGTCGAACTACTCCGTACATACACCTGAACATCGCCGGAATCCGGCATTGTAGCCCTAGTTCATGTGATCAAAAGCTCGCTTAAAGTCTCAGCATTCGGACGGAACAGGAAGGGTTCTGCAAGTTTGCGGCACCGTTCGAATTGATAGGATGATCATGCCATGGGAAAGGAGAGGGGGGACAGGGATTGAGCACCCTGAAGGCAGAGAAGATTGTCAAAGGTTGGTGCTCGGGCTTCATCATGATGCGCGATATTCCCGTCAGCGGTATCGCCAAACATCCCAACCCCCTGAATCTATCTATGAGATGAGACTCGACGGATATCATGGATCGACTGCTCCCTGTTGTCGGTCATCACGTCCGGCCCTTCGGACGTCGTAACATCTCGGAGGAAGCCTGTGCTCTTCGATTGGGGCCTTTACAATGAGTGTCCACCAACATGGGTCTCGACAGGTGGTGACAAATTGACAGAGATCAAATCTGACCAATGCAGAAAGCCTAGATGTCGCCTTCTGAGAATCAATAGTTCCATGGAGAGTTGTAGGGAGCAATATGCAATGCATATCACCCGTTCACAGCCACGTTGTATGCACAGGACGGGGATACGGTATGGCGAGGCGTTAGATGACCGGTTTGGAAGCAATCTACCATCACTAGGGACATCAATGACGGTGAAGGAAGCGGTGGAAGTGAAATCCATCAAGGTTTAATGAACGAGGTTGAGTCAGAAACACTCTTCTGCTATCTGCAAAATAACTGCCAAAGTTGCTCCTCTATGACACTTGGCAGTTTAGACGAAATTGAAAGACGAAATACCAGTGCTCTTTACGTGGTATAAGGGTACATGGGGAGATAATGGCGTATGGTTTGTTGAGATAGCCCTTGACTCTTGGAAGTTCACCGCGTGGTCATTGCGACAGGATGATCTTAGTAGACGCGCCGAAATTAGGATGTCTTGCTGGCTGAAATATATGCCGGTGAGCAGTACTCCGTACTTGGTCCGTAAACTCTTCAAAACGGAGCTCGGAGCGAATTTTTCCCCAATCTGTGCCGCTTCCTCAGCCTTAGGTAGGTACGTCCACGAAGGTAAGACCACCATGAAGAGTCTACCATGTCAACTCTTCCGTTTGAAAAATTTGAGCTTCAATTTTTCAATTCCTGTGGCGCCTTTGGCTTCTCCATCTTCTATTACTTCGCCGATCTTTAGTTCGTCTTTGTATCTCTCCAGTAGTTTCGGGTTATGATGTTTGAAGAATTTCTTTGTGGCATCCTGTCCGGCAACGTTCTGTAAGACTATGGCTAATGTCAACAAACGTAGACAGGAGTTACTCAATACAAACAGTGTCTTACCCTTGACTCCACCAGGGTGGTCATTCTGAAATTTAGTTACGTTATATATCTCATTTCCAATTATTACCCAGAGGTCAGTCGGGACGTTGTGAGCTGAGACATGGCTTCGAGAAAATTGCGTGGACGTCTGGGACTGAGGAGCCAATTGTACGGATGCCATCATTAGGTGTAGTACAATTTCGGCTCATAAATGACCGCTACGGTTTGCAGAGCAGTACAGAAAGCACGAAAGAAGTGTTCTGTTGAGCTTTGGAGACGGAGTTGATAGTGTAGTTTGATGCAGCCCATGTCAAGGGACAACATTCATCAAAGAGAATGAAAAACGAATCTATCCAGCCATTTAATGCGTTAGCGAGAGAAATATCATCTCGGTTTTATATGTTTGACATTCCATCAAGCGTTTCCGAGCATCCTCGGATGCGGAGTGGGCTCGTCTATCACGAGTTTTTCAAGGACCTATCAGCTGACGACTGTTGTGCCACGGCACATTTGTCGCGGCACCGGCCGATTTCTATCGATTAAGATCATTGACCGGCAATTTCTGTCAATGAAATAGCACTAATTTCAACATCCCATTGCTTGGATTAAGAATTATGAAAGCGCATTCACTTTGCTCGGGAGCAATATCTACTGATTTCAAGCTAGGCTCCCCACCAGCTTTCAAAACACTGTAACCGGGTTCCCTTTTATCTTCGTCGCTCGACCCGCCTGCCCACCTCCAGAAAGGAATGATGTTCTAAGTAATTCGCCACATTGTCCAATAGAAGTCGACATTGATCAGTTCCACCCGGTGCTTGACCTTTGCCCTTTCTCTTCAACACTTTCGCCCGTAACGGTTACAATGATAAGAGCGCAGAAACAATGATGGAGATGATTTGTACAATGCCTTGGATAAGCTGATGGAACGAGTCAGTTAGGATGTTGGAGAAAGGTCAGCTTGGACTTACAGGAGAAATATCTTCAACCAGTGTCACGATCGAGCTGACGAATGAGGAGGTCAGCAAACCGGAGAGAGCGCTTATCAAATTACCAAGGTCGGTGACCAAGGACGGAGTGAACAAGCCTTCCAAGTCGGTGACGAGTGGGCTGTTAAGAGCGGCAACGGCAGTGAAGATAAGCGATCGGGTATCGTTGACGAATGGAGCAGAAAGGAGGTCGGCAGCGTTGGTGAGAAGATTCTCGATGTTGTCGATCGTGGTTGGCGAGAGGAGACCTTCAAGTGCGCTGAGAGAGCTGCCGATGGAGCCGAGGAAGCCAGTAAGCTCAGATGTCAGATTTGAGACGTCGATTTGCCTAGCAATGAGATCGCGGGCGACAATTTCGTAGGTCGCTGGGTCCGGAAGAGGAGCTCGACCTTGAAGAGCTTCAGGTTGCGCATCGGGGAAAGCAAAGGTCGCGGCTGGAAGGAGAAACACTGGAAGATACTTGAAAAGATGCATTTTGACTGAAAAGTCTCTTGACTGTTTAATGTTTAACAACGATTGAACGATTGATATCAAAAGACTTTGCCTTGGCAGGGACGAGAGCTCTGGGTAACTGACGAAACTCTTGGGGAACTCAGGAACAGGTTGTTGGCTCCCTGTGATAAGTATTTATGCGCATGCAGAGTACCTGTCTCCTGCTCTCGCAATTCCCCTGTCCTAGACACTGTGCTCAAGGCATGACTCCAGAAGAATTGGAACGGCTGAAACCGAGGGCAGTCGACATGGGATTGAGCTTCTCTTAGGAATGGCACGTGGAACGTTGTGCTACGATGCCGGTAGACATTGTGGTGTGCTATTGCAGCGGAGACTTGACTACGAGAAAGGCCTATCATGGGAGAGTAGGGATGTGCAAGGTGTTGAAAGTACATGGGAATCGTCCATCTTTTAGCATCTCACATGTTGGATGGGTGAAGTTAGTGTACTGGCGGTGGACCTGATGGCGTCCTGTATGCTTCTCGTCACAGCAAGATTACCAGAAAGGTTAAATTAGGATGAAGATCTTCGTCAGTTCGCAGCGTGCCTGCATATTCATGGCCAAGGTTGTATCGAAGTGGGCCAACGAGAGATGGTGGAGATTCAAAAATGGCTTCCATGGCAGAAGTTTCATGGGCTGCCAAGACATTCGTGGTCCTTGCAGCCAACCATGTGGCAGCGTGAACTGGCATCTGCCATCACCAACATGCTTCCCCGTTGAACAAACGATTATGCTCCGAGGTCCAGAACCACTACATACCAATCAATTTAGCATCTAGATGCACAGTAACGTATGCCGCTATAAGCTGTCCATTTGTGGCCGCTCTTAGCCCAGGATGTTCCCTCGGAGGCCTTGCTATTCTGACGCTTAGCACTTCACGTGCTGCCATCGATGCTAGCCAAAAATCACAATCATGAGACTGAGCGTCCAGGAACGTGAAATCTCAGTACAAGCCCTGCAATATGAATAACAAGGTCTTTGACACGAGGAACCAAGGAAGACCACCGTCACCTGCGGACTATTGACTCTTAGGGCCGACGACGTGCTCGGGAGACTTCGCATGTCATACTAAGTTTCTTGAACCGTAAAAATTCCTGAACTAATGCCAGTCGTGAACAACTTAATAACGGCCAAGACGTCAGGTGGGTTTCCAGGTTGCTCTCACGTCTTCGTCTCTTTACCAACGACGACATTCATTCAAATTGCTCCACTGACCTGATTTGTAGAGTCCATCGGGAGCCACAATGAAGTTAACAATAGTGTCTTTGCTTTTCTCGTCAACGGCGATTCTCGCGCAATCATCCGTTAATTATGCGGCTATCTCTGCGCAAATGTACGAAGAATCAACCGTCTTAGTACTTCGCACCAAATTAACCGTCTCGTAGCGCATCTATGACCTCGGCGCTGGGTATTACTGGGACCTGGAGCTTTCCGTCAACCGTACCTGATCTTGGGACGATTCTACCGTCTGCACCATCTGGAATGGCCGCAGCACTTATCACCGGCATTCCAGTCTCCGTATATGCAGATCTCGTCAATCCCACTTCGCGCTCATCGTTGGCCGCAGACTTCAAAAACGGCAACACACCGTCATGGTACCTAGCCTTGCCGTCAGCCGCGCAAAGCTACATCGAGCAGGTCGCGATGCAGGCGTCGGCGGCGAACCCCAGCTACGCACAGCTCACGTACAGCCCGACGAGCGACTACACGCTCGGAACGGACGTCGTCGAGCCCAGCACCGCCGCTTCCAAGACCGAAGGTCCCGCTGCCTCCGTCTCGTCCGTTCCCGGCCAGGAGCAGGATGTTGCCTCCACCGCCACAAGCACTGGCACCACCACTAGCACCGACGACGCATTCGCCACGGCGTTCGGCACCACGGCTGGCGCTAAGGCTACCAGCTCTACGAAGAAGGCAGCGGCTCCGATGCAGACAGTTGGTCTAACGGGTGCATTGCTAGGAGGCGTGCTTGCAGCGATTGTCGCGTTGTAATAGTCAGCAAAGCTCATGTGGTTGCATAGAACAGAAAAGCGGCGAAGCAAACAGACAGTTTTTGCGTGCAGACGTGCAGAAGCGTGGGATGGGGTGTTTGGATTGTAGATAGTGTCGCTGGAGATGCCTCTTGAGGTCAATCCTTCGATGCTGAGTCAAGCAAAGACACGATGGGCGCTCCTCGGCAGTTTGTCAAGTTTTCTGGGTTGGTCACCGAGCTTTAGACAAAGAATTGAATATGTAATGGAATGTTTCTGGACTTAATGTTTGATGCTATGAAAGACGCGTTCTGTACGCGGCTTGCATGAACCGAACTAATGCAGTGAGCGGAGAGTAACCGCTGGCCGCAAACAAAGACGAAGCAATTGACCTCTCACAGCTCAGGACAGCGTATGGAGTCAATGGCGGAATCCAGGATCAAAGCGTTGTTCCACTTGAGTCAATCTAGCGGAGATGAGGTGAGGTTGTGAGATGAAACATCCTAAGCCGCGGAAACGGCTGGGCGAGTTGCACATGCGTGGCGGTGCTGTGGCGATCTCCGCCTTCTGGGATGCGGACGCGGGATACAAGCGCCAGTCTATATCAAAACTCACATGAAATGCAGAATCCAACACACGTGCATCATTTCGACCACTTGCGATCCATCGACATGCTGATGATGAAAACTAAGATTTCTCGTGATACTGGAACACAAGCTCAACTATGGGTCGAGGCCTCTTAATCAATGCATACATGTGAAACTGCAGTTAATGGAAACGCTTCGTCAATTTAGTAGCCTGCGCCGCGTCGCAGATACTTTCCGCTGTCCAGTCAGACCGTCAGACTCAACTCCGAGCTATGTCTATTTCGTAGCTAATCGCCTAAACCTGCCCCGTGGTTTCTGTCTTTCAAACAGCATTCCTCAATCGCTTTCGCATATCCCGCAAGTAAAACTTGACCGGGTATGTGCGAATGCTTGCTGGCAGGCTGGGATAGATTGCTTTCAGCAGAGTGAGGACCACTTTGTACGTCCTAGGCTTTCTCTTGATGCCATACGCTTCTCTCAGCCGCGGCGGCAACCATTCAGCGGTCAGGACACGAATCATAGGCATTCCTCCTTTCAGTATGAACGGTGTTTTCTTGTTGAAGAGTAAGTCTCTGCAGACGTTCTTAGCGTATGGCGTTACCACAACCGTGTCCAGTTTGTGATTGAAATAGGTCCAAAAGGCGGCGCGGTTCACGGGCCATAGCTCTGCAGGTACTCGCAGCGAGCTCGCAAGGACCGAATACTCTCGGTAGATTTCGTCGTTGGTTTCCTCATCTAACTCACCAAAGAACTTCTCATAGATTTCTGTTGCAGCGGCATACAAGGTTGCCGATACCCAAAGTTGTAGTTCAGGATCATCGGCGCTGTAGTTCTCTCCTCTGACAACGGAGTGTGCTCTGTGGACCATGTTGATGATGGCCTGCTTTTCTTCGACTGTGCCGTAGACCATGCAGTAGACATACGTCATGGTGGTTCGCAGACGATCAATGGGACGATAGGCGAAGTTGCTGTGCTCGTCGACGCCTCGTCCAACACCAGGCTCGGCTACCTGCAGCAGGATTGCAACGGCTCCTCCTGCAAGGAGAATAGCCTCTTGGACGATCTTGCGCATCTCCTCTGGCTGAAACGACGGTAGCAGGAATTCCTCTCGAGTGATGGCATGTTTGCATGTGCCAGCAGTTGACGACTCCGTGTCCACGAGGCTGTCACCCGCGCCTGCCTTTCCCTTTTCGTCACTGTTGATATTGAGCGGGACCTTTTCCGTGATGACCGGAGCCCCATCGTTCATGTGTTCTGTGCCATATGGGACTGGAGTATGAACAGTTGAAATAGCGTCAACAAAATCCTTCTCATACTCAAACGATACCGGTGTCGATGTAGGAGGAAGGTGAAGGGTTTCCATTTCACGTGTCAGACATACAAATGCAGAATGAGGGAACGAAAGTAGAGACAAGTGTGCTTGGAGAGCTTTGTTCTCACGATATTTAAAAAGGACTCGATCCTCGTCACGCCACAGTGCGTTAACTCATGTAGGCCATCACGGGTAGTTAATATGGATGAGCATCGGTGGTTCGGTTGCATCGGCTGCAACCTTGGCTTGGTCGGCATGCGATCACTGCAACTTCCCACCATTCCATACCCTTGACAATCACGGCGCCCAGCTACGCTTTTGCCGCCATCTCATGCTTGACCGACATAGTTTTGAATCCGAAAATGGAAAGTTAATTGCCGAGTGGTCGATCAAACATGAAACAGCCTTCATGCAAGTCTGGAACCCTGTGGAGGGTGTTGGCTGCGGTGAAAGACGACTTTAACACCTGACCATCTTGAGAAGAATGCCTTGCGGCGATATGATACTTCATATTACTTGTCACCCACACTAGTCACACATGTTACCGTTGAAAGAAATGGTATTTTGGACGGCCTTTGCTGTGTACCTAAAAGCACCAGGAGATCGCGCTGTCGCATACAGCATCAGCGAAAAATGAGCTACATCGGCGCGGGCAAGAAGACCTTTCCGGATGAGAAATTCGAAACCATTCCTCACCATGAGCGAATGCAAACGACGAGTGCAGTGTCGGCAGGTGCGTTGCCGCCTTCAGACCCGATGCCAATGCCGATGCAGGACCCAAAACCATTCAGAAGAAGCTATGGAGCTCGATTCTGGTCGCATTACAAGAGATTCTGGTGTTTTTACTTGCTGGCCGCGATAATTTTACTGGCAATCTTGTTACCAATTCTGTAAGTTAACGTTCAGGGAAGCTCGCAGCGCCGCTGGATGACCAGACTCCGCTTCGACCGAGCGCAACATGTTCGGCGTGAGTCTAACTTACATACAGCTTCCTCGTCGTCTTTCCGGCCATCGTACAAGATCTAGTCAACAAGACGGCACTTCCTATTATTTCTGCCACCATCATGGACCCAACACCGGAAGGTGTTACGATTTCCTTGGTTGCAAATCTCAACATCCCAAAGCCCTTCAGCGTCACTCTTGAACCGATCAATCTCAGTCTCTACGACAAGCAAACTGGTGTCACCTTTCTGACGGTGCCTCTCCCAGAATATCACTTGAAAGGCAATGCGACTATCAGTGTTCCTCCTCAGACAGTCCAAATCCAGAACATGACGGAATGGGTCAATTTCCTGCATGTTGCTGTGTACTCGGAAAATTTCACCATGTCAGCCAAAGGATCGACGACAGCTCGTGTAGGCAAGCTAAAGGCCAAGTTAAAACTGGACAAGGACGTAACTTTGACTGGTACGAGCACTCTAACAAAATGCCTACCCAGACTAACAACTTGCGCAGGTCTTAATATGCTTGCAGGCTTCCAGATCTTGTCATCCGAGTTGCTGATTCCACCGCAAAATGGTGCGAATCTCGCAGGCGTAGTCATGCTTCCAAATCCATCCGTTGTTACATTTGCAATGGTGCGTTTATGAAGGCTCTTTGGCGAGACCGGCAATATCTAACAGAATTACAGGGCAACCAGACTCTGAATCTTTTGGCTGGAGATATGTACCTTGGGTACGGTACGCTGTACAATGTCGTGCTCACTCCCGGAAACAACAGCTGCTACTTCACTGGCTACGTCGATACTGCGTCGCTGTTAACCAAAATTGAGCCATTGCTTGCGCTGGAAGGCCCTGCACTCAGCCAGGGAGAGATTTCGTTGTCGGCAGATGGGAATTCAACTATTTACAACGGGAGTCACATCCCATACTACGAAGACATCCTCAACAACCTCTTACTAAACAGCACGATGCCGATTCTATCGATCATTGAAGGGACACTGGGTGGGCTTCTGAATAATTCCGCCGGTGCTTTGGAAAGCATTGTAACCAAACTCGAGAACAACCTCAACCTCTCAAGCTTAGTACCAATTTTGGACAGCCTGTCGAAACTCAACCTTACGCTCAAGGAGTAGTGGATTGCGGCATAATGGCAGGGCCGATGGCAAAAGCAGGGTGTTCGTGGAGCATATTTACATTTGATATCATTGGATCATTGTTGGGATTCTCGTCGATCGAGAATGGCTTGAACTATGAATCATGCATAATACGATCACTATAAAGCTACCGGAAGCTGAGCTGGCAGACGCGGCGGCGGAATGACCATCTGACAGGAGCTCGGTCACGAAGAGAGGATTTGGGGTTGAAGGGACATGTGTGATACAGATAGTCAGCATTCACGGCTACTAGTAGAAACACAGGTGAACAAAGTCAAGCGAGATTGGGGATATGAAGTGAAGACACTGCAGCACTTTGACACTTGACTATCCACAGCCGAGGTTGATCTGGCATACACTTCCGTATTGGGTGGCTGACTGTAGATCGAGCCATGATTGGACAAGACGTTCTATACGTCGAACTACAATGCTTTGCGAAATCGGTTTCACCTCCGACGACTCATTTTCAAACTCAGTTCTCGCCGTGGGACCGGACCCCTTTGGCATATCTCTTCCGAAATCAGTTAGACGCTGGATCAATGTTACAGACCGCCAGCGGTAAGATACGATCTCAATCATCACATGGAGTGCACTTCAAAGTGTCGTGGCTCCCATCACGCAAGCTTTGGAACTTTCTGGAAAACATTAGACTTCTTGACACATCCTCTTAAGTGAACTATATGTTCATGGTCGACCCCCGTAACCCCTCTATGAAAAAGGAGCTTATAGAACATACCCAATGCAAAGTTCTATAAATCATTCAATCCGGTTTATGTGAACATGCAGCTTGAAATTATATTTACTACGCTGTAGTATCATAAAGCTCTCCCACGGAGCTTTCTTCTAATGCGCGAAAAGATCGAATCTCCTTTGCCCCTATCCTTTGGGCTATCCTTCGGGTCATCCATCTCTGTCGCCTCATTCGTATTGCTTTTACCGGCTAGCCCTGCCAAAATTCTCGTGGCGTTTCGTGTATACGGATGCTCGTCACCTAGGATTTGCCTCCATTTTTGTACGGCTGCTTCTGATAACGCTATTGCTTTGCTTTCATGTCCTTGAGCACTGAGCGAGATGGCGAGGTTGTTCATGGCCTTGATGGTATCTGGGTGCTCGTCGCCGAGGATCCGCTGCCTCATCTCCAGCACTTCCTGCCTCATGGCCGCCGCCTCGTCGACCTTGCCTTGATCGTGGAGCGAGTTCGCGAGGTTGTTCATGGCCATGATGGTATCTGGGTGCTCGTCGCCGAGGATCCGCTGGCTCATCTCCAGCACTTCCTGCTTCATGGCTGCCGCCTCGTCGACCTTGCCTTGATCGTGGAGCGAGGCCGCGAGGTTGTTCATGGCCATGATGGTATCTGGGTGCTCATCGCCGAGGATCCGCTGCCT